>Ga0206119_100227_pt1 | contig 30814 bp, 26 predicted proteins | sample 3A50Ametagenome_FD_148608 | JGI IMG/M metagenome (GOLD analysis project Ga0206119, IMG submission 148608) | Enriched microbial communities from leaf-cutter ant dump, University of Wisconsin, Madison, United States - 3A50A | ecosystem: Environmental > Terrestrial > Nest > Insects nest > Nest dump...
AAAGCGTCGGCCAGTTGAGCGATGATCCCCTCATCAGCCTGCCCGCAGCGGCGCGCTGATCAGCCCGGCAATGCCGGACAGCACGGCGACCAATGCCGCCAGCTACACCACCCGATGGGACACCATCCAATCGCCGGGCACTTAGTGCCTACGTCTGGCACCATAACCTCTGTTCAAATCGCACTTCCAGGAGCTTTGTACATCGGTGGTCCTGTAGGAGCATCCCAACTTCAGATCACCGGCCTGGATATCGACGTGGCGTCGCATCTGGCCGACATCGCGCTGGCGTTTACGACCGGTGACACCTCTGGTTTGGTGACACCTCTGGTTTGGAGGCCCTTCTCGACGGCTACATATATAATTACACCGGTAGCGCCGGTAACGACAGCTTCGTCGGCGGATCACAATCCGATCTGGTCAACGGCGGCGCCGGGGCAGACTATATGGCCGGAAAAGCCGGCAACGACACCTACGTCGTCGACAACGCCAACGACATCGTCGATGAGAGCGTGGCCGGTTCGAACGGCTTCGACCGGGTGCAGTCGTCGATCTCCATCAACCTTGCGGATGCCACTCACTTCAAGGGCGCCATCGAGATGGGCGTGCTGACGGGCAGCGCCAACGTCAACCTCACCGGCAACGGCCTCAACAACCTGCTGGTCGGCAATGCCGGCGGCAACTTCATCAACGGTGGCGCCGGTGCCGACACCATGCAGGGCGGCGCCGGCAACGATACCTATGTGGTGGACAGCGCCAACGACATCGTCGATGAGAGCGTGGCCGGTTCGAACGGCTTCGACCGGGTGCAGTCGGCGCTATCGATCAACCTTGCGGATGCCGCCCACTTCAAGGGCGCCATCGAGATGGGCGTGCTTTTGGGCAGCGCCAACGTCAACCTCACCGGCAACGGCCTCAACAACCTGCTGGTCGGCAATGCCGGCAACAATTACATCAACGGCGGCGCCGGCGCCGACACTATGCAGGGCGGTGCGGGTAACGATACCTATGTGGTGGACAACGCCAACGACATCGTCGATGAGAGCGTGGCCGGTTCGAACGGCTTCGACCGGGTGCAGTCGGCGCTGTCGATCAACCTTGCCGATGCTGTCCATTTCAAGGGCGCCATCGAGATGGGCGTGCTGACGGGGAGTGCCAATGTCAACCTCACCGGCAACGGCCTCAACAACTTGCTGGTCGGCAATGCCGGCGACAACTTCATCAACGGCGGCGCCGGCGCCGACACCATGCAGGGCGGTGCCGGCAACGACACCTACGTCGTCGACAACGCCAACGACATCGTCGATGAGAGCGTGGCCGGCTCGGACGGTTTCGACAGGATACAATCGACGCTGACGATCAATCTTTGGGACACGGCTCATGTCAAAGGGGCGGTCGAGATGGCGGTGCTGCTCGGAACGGGCAACGTCAATGCCTCGGGAGGCGCCATCAACAATCTGCTCGTCGGCAACAGCGGCAACAACGTCCTCAACGGTGGCGCCGGCAACGACACGCTGACCGGCGGGGCGGGCCATGACACGTTCGCCTTCACCACGGCGCTGCACAACACCGCCAATGTCGACACCATTACTGACTTCAATGCCGCCGACGACACCATCCTGTTGGAGAACGCCATCTTCACGGCGCTGACGGCGACCGGCACGCTCGCCGCCTCCGCCTTCGCCATCGGCGCAGCCACGACTGCCGCTCAGCATATCCTCTACAACGTAAGCGCTGTTCCGGCGGCACCTTTCGCGCGTGGTCGTGAGGAACGATGTTCGGAGCCTTTGAGGGCTTCGACATATGACGATTACAGAGCTTACGCTTAAATCCAGCGATCCCGAGCCCGCGCGCCGCTTCGAGGTGTTCACGGGTTCCGGTCGGCGGCGAGAATGGTTGCCGGAGGAGAAGGCGCGGATCGTGGCCGAAAGCTACGATGCCGGCGAGACCGTGAGTGCGGTGGCTCGGCGATATGCATTGTCCCCGCAGCAGCTGTTCGCGTGGCGTCGGGCCGCGCGTCTGCCGTTGGCAGAAGCGCCGGCGCCGGAACCGCTATTTGTGCCGGCGGTGATCGCAGCGCCGATGTCGGAACCGGCAAGGCTGCCGAAACAGCGGAAACGGAAGGCCGCCCGGGATGCCGGCGTGATCGAGCTGGAGATCGACGGCGTCGCCATGCGGGTCGGCCGGGGAGCCGACGCCAGGACGGTTGCGGCGGTGATCCGCGCGCTGAAGGCAACGTCGTGATCGGGCCGACGGGCGCGGTCAAGGTCATGGTGGCGACGAAGCCGGTGGACTTCCGCAAGGGCGCGGAGGGCTTGGCGGCGCTGGTGCGCGAGACGATGGGCGCCGATCCGTTCAGCGGCGCGGTCTATGTCTTCCGCGCGAAACGGACGGATCGGATCAAGCTGATCTTCTGGGACGGCACCGGGGTCTGCCTCTATGCCAAGCGGTTGGAGGATGGCGAGTTCCGCTGGCCCAAAGTGCAGGATGGCGTGATGCGGCTGACGGCCGCGCAGCTGTCGGCGCTGCTCGAAGGTCTCGACTGGCGGCGGGTCCATGAAGCCCGCCGGACCCGCGTTCCGGCGCAGGCGGGCTGATCCGCGACCAAGTGAATCAGCCCGGATTCCACTGTCGCCCGGTGCCGGCGAATATGGTCTGATCCGCTCATGGCGATGACGGCGGACCAGCTTCCCGACGATCCGGATGCGCTGAAGGCGATGGTCCTGGCGCGCGACGTCGAGAATGCGCGGCTGATCCAGATCATCAAGGAACTGCAGCGTCACCGCTTCGGCCGCCGTGCCGAGACGCTGCCGGAAGACCAGTTGGAGACCTCGAATTACCGGTCAAGGTCGAGTTGAGGGCTGATCTTCAGCGGAAGTATGGCTCTGCAATGCAATGACGATGGACCGCTCGGGGGCGGTGATGGCCTCCGCCAGGCGCCGCGTCACGCAGCCGCCGCCTTTTTCTCGTGCCAAGCATAGCGCGTGATGTTGTAGGCGAGGTTGGCCATGCCGATTTTCATCGTCGCCCTCGCGATGCCGATGGTTCTGACAAACAGGCCCATTCTGGCCTTCTGATGCGCGAAGACATGCTCGATGCGCGATCGGATTCTTGATCTCCGGCCATTGGCCCGCGCCGTCGCCTCGCTCATTGACCGCCCCTTCGGCTTCTTCTGGTGGATGTCGGAGACGAAGCCATTTTTGTCGAGCCAGGCCTCGTTCTTCTTTGAGCGATAGGCCGTGTCAGCCCACACCGTTGATCCGGTATTCGGCCGCTTCACCACGTTGCGGAGTTGCGCACCGTCATAGGCGGCGGCATTCGTAACCGTCCAGCCGCGGATGAAGCCGTGTCGCTGATCGATTGCCGCGTGGTTCTTGTACCCGAAGATGGGAATGGCGATGTCGCGCTTGTGCTGCTTGCCTTCGTCATCCACCTTGGCCTTCGAGAACTTCACCGTCCATCGTGCATCCCGGTCTTTCTGCCGTAGTTTCGCGGGCTTGTCCTTCCAGGCATCGGGGATCTTTCCCGCCTTGATGTCGGCCTTCTCGTCGTCAGTGTTTCTCTGCCTGGGTGCCGCCACGACCGTGGCGTCGACGATCTGCCCGCCCATCGCAAGATATCCGGCCTTGGCGAGGTGCTTGTCGAAGCGAGCGAACAGGTTCTCTATCGCTCGAGCCTGCACGAGGTGTTCCCGGAACAGCCAGACCGTCTTGGCGTCCGGTACCTTGTCACCCAGCCCCAAGCCCAGGAAACGCATGAACGACAACCGATCCTGGATCTGGAATTCGGCCTGGTCATCCGACAGGCTGTAGAGCGCCTGAAGAACCAGCACCTTGAACATCATCACCGGATCGTAGGGTGGGCGGCCGCCCTTCGTGCCGTCCGAGCGCTTCAGTGCTTTCGACAACGGCTTGCGGAACATCTCCCATGGAACGACCGCGTTCAGCTTCTCGAGCGGGTCGCCGGCTTCGCTCAGCCGCGCATAACGCTCGTCAACGTCCCAGAAACCGGCCTGTCCCCGCATCCTCCGCCTCCATGCAAATCAGCATGGCAATCGAATCAAATCCCGGCCGAAAACGCGAGGTAATTCGAGGTCTCCAAATGACTCTCAAACATCCTTAACATCGGGTTTATTTGTGGCGGCTTTTCGGTCTCGAGCATAATGTTCGAGCCACCGATTGGTGACGTCCCGAGACGTGGTGTAGCTGGATAGCGCGGTGGTCATCGGCGCTTTCCGGTAGGGTCTGGTTGCGAAGCCAACCTTTCTGGAGAGACCACCGATGACCGACGACATGATGAACCTGCGCGCGCTCGTGGAGAAGACCCCTGATGCCGATCTGCTGCGCGAGATGATCGGCTTTGCCGCCGAGCGGCTGATGGAGATGGAGGTAGGTGCGGCAACGGGTGCCGCCTATGGCGAGAAGTCGCCGCTGCGGACGGCTCAGCGCAACGGCTATCGCGACAGGGACTGGGAGACGCGGGCCGGGACCGTTGAGCTGCGCATCCCGAAGCTGAGGAAGGGCTCCTACTTTCCAGGCTTCCTCGAACCGAGGCGCATGGCCGAAAAGGCTTTGACCGCCGTCATCCAGGAAGCCTATGTCCAAGGCATCTCGACGCGCTCGGTCGACGATCTCGTCAAGGCTATGGGCATGTCGGGCATCTCGAAGAGCCAGGTCAGCCGGCTGTGCGAGGAGATCGACGGCAAGGTGAAGGCCTTCCTCGAACGGCCGATCGAAGGCGACTGGCCGTATCTGTGGATAGACGCCACCTACCTGAAGGTCCGCCGCGGCGGCCGCATCGTCTCCGTTGCCGTCATCATCGCGGTCGGCGTCAACAGCGACGGCCGGCGCGAGGTACTGGGCATGGAGATCGGCACCTCGGAGGCCGAGCCGATCTGGACGGAGTTCCTGCGCAAGCTGACGCGCCGCGGCCTGCGCGGCGTGAAGCTCGTCGTCTCGGATGCCCATGAAGGCCTGAAGGCGGCCGTCGCCAAGGTGCTGTCGGCCACCTGGCAGCGCTGCCGCGTCCACTTCATGAGGAATGTGCTGGCGCATGCCGGCAAGAGCGGTCGCCGCGTCGTCTCGGCCTTTATCGCCACCGCCTTCGCTCAGGAGACGCCTGAAGCCGCCAGTGCCCAGTGGCGCGCCGTCGCCGATCAGATCCGTCCGAAGGTGCCGAAGCTCGCCGCCATCCTCGACGAGGCCGAACCCGACGTGCTCGCCTACATGACCTTCCCGAAGGAGCATCGGGCCAAGCTTCACAGCACGAATCCGATCGAACGCCTCAACGGCGAGATCAAGCGGCGCACCGACGTCGTCGGCATCTTCCCCAACGACGACGCCATCGTCCGCCTCGTCGGCGCGCTGCTGCTCGAACAGAACGACGAATGGGCCGTTCAGCGCGCCCGTTACATGACGCTGGAAAGCGTCGGCCAGTTGAGCGATGATCCCCTCATCAGCCTGCCCGCAGCGGCGCGCTGATCAGCCCGGCAATGCCGGACAGCACGGCGACCAATGCCGCCAGCTACACCACCCGATGGGACACCATCTATCCGAGGATGGGAGCCTGGCGAGAGAAGCTGGACGGGCTGCTGTCGTCGAATGCGTCGAAGCCGCAGCGTGAACGTCTGACGCTGATCCGGATCTTCGAGGAGCTTCGCGGTCTCGGCTATGACGGCAGCTACAGTTCGGTGTGGCGGCATGCGCAGGATTGGGAAGAACAACGCGGCAGCGCCGCAGCCGAGGCCTATATCCCGCTGAGCTTCGCGCCCGGCGAGGCCTACCAGTTCGACTGGAGCCACGAGGTCGTCCTGCTGGACGGCGTGACGGTCACCTTGAAGGTGGCGCACATGCGGCTTTGCCATAGCCGCATGTTCTTCGTCCGGGCCTATCCGCGCGAGACGCAGGAGATGGTGTTCGACGCCCATGACAGGGCGTTCGCCTTCTTCCGCGGGGCCTGCACGCGCGGCATCTACGACAACATGAAGACGGCGGTGGATGCGATCTTCACCGGCAGGGATCGCCGCTACAACCGCCGCTTCGCACAGATGTGCGGGCATTATCTGGTCGAGCCTGAGGCCTGCACGCCGGCGTCGGGTTGGGAGAAGGGGCAAGTCGAGAACCAGGTCGGGCTGGTGCGCGAGCGCTTCTTCACGCCGCGACTGCGCTTCAAGACGCTGGAGGACCTGAACGGCTGGCTGGCCGACAAATGCGTCTCCTACGCCAAGGCGCACCGGCATCCCGAACAGGGTGAGCGCACGATCTGGGAGGTGTTCGAGGAGGAGCGGACCAGCTTCATTCCCTATGCCGGACGCTTCGACGGCTTCCACTGCATTCCGGCTTCCGTGTCGAAGACCTGCACGGTGCGCTTCGACAACAACAAATACTCAGTGCTGTCGAGCGCCGTCGGCCGGCCGGTCGAGATCCATGCCTATGCCGACCGCATCGTCATCCGGCAGGACGGCGTGATCGTCGGCGAACATGCCCGCTGCTTCGGCCGCAACGAGGTGATCTACGATGCCTGGCATTACGTGCCGGTGCTGGCCCGCAAGCCCGGCGGACTGCGCAACGGCGCACCGTTCAAGAACTGGGTTCTGCCGTCGGCCATGGAGAAGGTGCGCCGCAAGCTCAAGGCCGCCGATGACGGTGACCGGCAGATGGTGTCGATCCTCACCTGTGTGCTGAGTGACGGATTGAACGCGGTCGAGGCGGCCTGTCAGGAAGCGCTCGATCACGGCGTCTCGTCATCGTCGGTGATCCTCAACATCCTGGCCCGTAGCCGCGATCCGGCACCGGGCGCGATCCTTTCCATACCACAGGCGCTGAAGCTGGCTCATGAGCCGGTCGCCGACTGCGCCCGCTATGACAGCCTCAGGAGGACAAGCAGCCATGGAACGCATCGAAGTGCTGGAACTGATGGGAGCGCTGAAGCTCTACGGGATGCGATCGGCCTATGACGAGATCATGGGCGTCGCCATCAAGCGGCAGCACGAGCCGCCGAAGATCGTCGGCGATCTGCTGCAGGCCGAGATATCCGAGAAGCAGGCCCGTTCCATCAAATACCAGCTCACCGTCGCCAAGCTGCCGCTGGCGAAAGACATCGACGACTTCGACTTCACCGGCACGCCCGTCAACGAGAGTCTGATCCGCGATCTTGCCGGCGGAGCCTTCGCTGCCGATCAGCGCAATGTCGTCCTGGTCGGAGGCACCGGCACGGGCAAGTCCCATCTGGCCATCGCCATCGCCCGGGCGCTGATCCGCAACGGTGCGCGCGGCCGCTTCTTCAATGTCGTCGACCTGGTCAACAGGCTCGAGACCGAAGCCCGCGCCGGTCGGCAAGGTCGCACCGCCGATCACCTTACCCGGCTCGACTTCGTGGTGCTCGACGAACTCGGCTATCTCCCCTTCGCCCAGGCCGGCGGACAGTTGCTCTTCCACCTCGTATCCAAGCTCTACGAGCGCACCAGCGTCATCATCACCACCAACCTGGCGTTTGGCGAATGGCCCACCGTCTTCGGCGATGCCAAGATGACCACCGCGCTTCTCGATCGCCTGACGCACCACTGCGAGATCGTCGAGACCGGAAACGAATCCTGGCGCTTCAAGAGCCGCTCTCAAAGCTAAAGCCGAAACGCCAACGAGCCGCACCCGATCAGGCTGTGCAACCCCGACCAGCTTCGCCTGATCGGGCGCTAACCGCCGTGCCCTTCATCACCCTAAACCGGGGTCCCTTTTAGGCGAAAATACAGGGTCCCGATTCCACGGTCATTGACACAATGCGGGCGTTGCCGATCTGGCTCATCTGAAAGCCCAGGAGCTGTACGACAGCTCCAGCACCGTCGACAGCATGAGCAAGCTGCTGGACCGGGTGGAAAGACATCCCGGCTGGCTCATCTTCTACACCCACGACGTGAAGCTGGACCCTTCCGACATCGGCTGTTCGCCCGCCTATTTTCGCAAGATCGTCGAGCTCGTGCGTCGTCGTGGGCTGACTGTCGAAACCGTTCGGGACGCGTATGCGCGCGTCACGGGGCAGGGGGCGGACAGGCAGGCAGGCGCGGGCGCACTCGAAGGCAGCTAGACCTTCAACGCCATGCCGAGGATGCGATCCCTGAACAGTTCGCGGGAAAAGCCGGGCGTCAGATTGTGGTCGGCGCCGTCGAGGAGATCGACGCCGACATTCTCGAAACCGGGCAGTTTCGGGGCTTCGATCCTGAAGATATTCAATATGTTATCCAGACCGATGTCGCCGCTGCTGTAAACCAGGGATGCGGGGATCCTGTCCTTCAACAGCTTGTCGAATCCCGCTTTCGTCTCCACCTGCTCCTTCGTTCCCATGAAGGTCAGGTGAAACTTCATCCAGAGAATCCGGGACAGCTTCTTCTGGATCGCCTTTTTGAGTTTCAGTGCCGAGCGGCCGGCGTCGATTTCGCCTTTGAGCAGGCGCGCGATCGTGTCGAGCCTGAAAATCTTTTCGCCATAGGCTTCCAGCGACAGGGGCGTCGAAGCCGGATCGTAAGGACGGGCTGCGTCCCAGTGGAATGTATAGGGGTTGACCGCGACCAGCCCGCGCAGCCTGCTGTCCTTCAAGGTGCTCTGGAACGCCAGGTAAGCGCCGCTGCACCGGCCGACCGCGATCGCCGGCAGCAGGTTCCGGCTCTCGAGGTAGTCGATAGCCTCACGCACATCCACCTGCTGGACTCCGTCATAAAGAACCTGCTCCGGAGCGCCGGCCAAGGGAGGACTGTCTGCGACATTCGCCGCGTCGAAGCGCAAGGACGCGATGCCGGATGCGGCGAGGCGGCGCGCCGTTTCGGTCGTCAGGCGGCCCCAGCCCGAATGGCGGTCATAGGCCGAACCGAGCAGGAGGACCGTGGCGCCGGCGCGATCGCCTTTCGGTCGGCAGAAAATGCCGTAGAGCCTGTCGTTCCTGCCGAACCGCAGAGGCGTTTCCTCGAAATCCTCGCCCGAAAGCGCTTCCGCCGCGACGATGCCGGGTCCTGCCGGCCTCTCCCTCGGGGACAGGACGGTTTTGAGCCCGCACGCCCAGGAGACGATTTCCGAGACGATTTCGGACGGGATCCGCGAAGTGAGGGGATTGGAGACCAACTCCTTGTAGCCCGTGAAGACCCCTTCCGCGACCTGTGCGCCGAAACCGCGCAGGTGTGCCGCGAACTCCGCGACCCCTGCTTGCCCCGGCTGGGCCAGCAGAAGGCAGTTGTCTGCGATCCGATCGGGAATTTTCCTCAGATCGAGCTTGCGGATGTCGGCGGCGATTTCGTCCGGCATCGTCAGTCCGGCAATGGCGACGCCCTGCTTGACCCGGTGCTCCTCCCTGATCTGCAGATAGCCGTCGACTACCTTCGCCCAGAGGGCAAGTTCGCGAAGATGCATCCGCCCGGACAGGACGGGGGCAAGCAGGGCCATGCCGTCCAGGTTCGGGATACGCTGGGCAGCGCCCAAGGCCAGGGCAGCGCCGAGACCTTGCGCCACGACGACCAGCCGGCCGTAGCCCGCCGTCCTGAGGACGTTCGCGGCGGTGAGGAGGCTATCCTGCCAAACGCGCAGACCTGTCCGGAAATCCGGCGGATCGAGCGCATCGCCCGTTCCCGGATAGTCGAAGCGCAGGCTTGCGATCCCCTGTCTCGACAGCTCTTCGGCAAGCACGCGCCGGAACTTGCGCGTGCTTATCTCCTCCAGCCCCCAGGGACTTGCGAAAAGCACCGCGGTGTCCGCCCGCTCGCCGCCCTTTGCCGGCGGCATGAACAAGCCCACGGTGTCGGCGAAGACGACCGGGAGCGCAGCGTGCTGTTGCTGCGGCGCAGACACGTCGTCTTTCGTGGAGCCGTTCACTTTCGGGACCTGCTTTTTTTCCGATAATGCCGCCTGAGTGTTAATCCGATCGAAACGGCCGCCCCGTCGATTGGATAATTTCTCACCGTTTCGAGCGCATTAGCGGGGCCGGACCCGGCGATGACCGGCCGGAATTAGCCTTTCCTTGTCTCTTTGGCTTATACACGATGCCGTCATCGCCAAAGAGGCCAACCGGAAGCCGCAAACGAGAAGACCCGGCCGCATATGCTCCAGAACCAATCCCTTGACCGATCGGACCATGCGGAGGCCTTCACCGCGCGCCGCCATGATTCGCTCGAAACGCTCGAACCGGTCTGGCGTCTTCTGGAGGCAGAAGGACGGGTAACGGCTTTCCAGCAGTTCGACTGGATGCGCGCGGTCGAGACCCATCTGGCGAGGCCGAAAGGCATGAAGGTCTTCGTGGTGGAGGTGAGCGACGCGAAATCCGGCAGGACGAGGATGCTGCTGCCTTTCGTTCTGACGAGGCGGGCGGCCTACAGCGTCATCGACTATCTGGGGCTGAACGTCTGCGACATCAGCGCCCCGCTGATCGCTCCCGGCTATCGCTTCACCGAAAGCTCGGGCGAGGCGCTATGGGCGGCGATCGCGACGTGCCTTCCAAAAGCCGATCTCGTGCATATCGACCTGATCCCCTCGATGATCCAGGGCGAGATCAACCCGCTCGCAACCTTGCCTGGCATCCGCCGCATTTCGCTGCAAAGCTTCGACGTCGCCATCGACGGCGACCCCGAGACGATCGTCGAGCGTCTGGTCAACGGGCGCATGCGCCGCACCCTGAAGAAGTCGTCACGGCGGCTTGCCGAACGGGGAGACGTCCGCTTCCTGGAAGCAACATCCAGGGAGGATCTGGAGACGCTTCTGCCGGTGATGATCACGCAACGGCTGGAACGGTTCCGGGCGCTCGACCGTTTCGACCTGCTGGCGGATCCGCAGGTCCAGGCGTTCTACACGGATGCGGCGATCAGGAGCCTGCAGGGACGAGGGCCTGCGCGCGTCTTCGGCCTCTCCGTCGCGGGCGAATGGATCGCGACGGCCTATGGCCTTGTCGACGCGAAGACGTTTCACCTGCTGATCGTCAGCATGGCCGGCGGCGGCTGGGAAGCCAGCGCGCCCGGCATAGCGATAATTGCGCAGTTCGTCCGCTGGTCGCGCCAACAGGGCTTGACCATGATGGATTTCTCCCTCGGCGAGATGGATTACAAGACGGGTTTCGGCGGGCAGCCCCACGATCTCTATGCCCTGTCGCTCCCCTTGACCTTGCGGGGACGAGTTGCCGCGGCGATGCGGCATGCCGCCGCCCGGACGAAGGAGAGACTGATGGCCCGGCCCCGGCTGTTTGCTTTCCTGCGGCCTGCAGTCAGGCTCTGCCGGCGGATGACATCGCCCTTCCGATAAGCAATCGGGAACGTGCGCCCGGGACGCGGCATGACCGCTTCGCGCGGCGGTGCGCATTCACGTCGAGCCGTTCTGCGACGATGAAGCGCTCGCCTGCCCGATAATGTCCGGTTTTTCTCATCTTCCCGGCTGCGGCGGCGGGAGGATCGCCGTGCCCAGGCAATCTCTCAGTTCCTCGATGATTTGCGGAATCCATGTCTCGGTCATCATCTCCAGCGGCGCCGTGAAGGAAATGGCGACATTGACTTCGTAGAGGCTGGAGCCTCGAACCGGCAGGCCGAGGCCGCCTTCCCCGGGGAGGTAGAAGGCCATGTTCACCGCATAGCCGCGGCGCTGGGCGTCATGGATCTGCGCTTCCACGATGGTGCGATCGACATATTGCACCGAGGGGTGGCTGAGATAGCGCTCGGCATTCGCGTCCAGCAATTGTAGGCGTTCGGCCTCGGTCATGATCGACATGAGGGCGACGCTGCCGGCGGCGACGCCCATCGGCACCCGTCCGCCGACGCCCATGGAGAACTGCCGCTGCGGCGAGCGCGTCACCAGTTCGGCGCAAACGGCGTCCACGCCGGCCTGAACCATCATGTAGACGGAATGGCCGGTTCGACGGGCGAACTCGGTCATGCCGGGCCTGAATTTGAGGATAAGCGGCTCCAGCCGCGCCTGCCGCCGCGCCAGCATTGGAATGGCCGGGCCGAGCCGGTAGCGGCCATGCCTGCCCGCCGGTTCTGCGAAGCCTTTTTGCAACAGCGAAACAAGGCTGCGATGGACCGCGGGTTTCGGATGGCCGACCCTCGCGGCGATATCGGCCAGCGACACCCCCTCGGCGCCGCCATCTCCGAGCACGAGGAGAATGTCGAGCGCGCGCACCGCATTGGTCGAGGTGTTCGACATGCACTATTCCCCAAGTTTTCCGATAATCGGAACATTATGCAAAAATTGTTTTGATAAAAAGAATTTATTGACTCAACCCACGAATTCCGCTGACATTCGCCTTCCGAGATACGGCTTCGCACGATGGGAGAACGTTCGAAGTCCGCGGTGCGAGGGTTTCCCGGATTCCGTTGGAGCCACAGCATCGGTTCCATTGCTTCTCCCGTGCGAGCGGCAAGGACAACCGGATGGTCTCGTTCTTGATCAAGCGACTGGGTTTCGCGGTGTTGACGCTGTTCAGCGTGCTCACGCTGGTCTTCCTGATCGTGCGAATCCTGCCGGGTGACCCGGCGCTGGTCATCCTGGGTGATCAGGCCAGCACCGAAAGCGTCGCTGCCCTTCATCACAAGCTCGGACTCGATAAGCCGCTTCTGGTCCAGTATCTGACCTTCCTGTTCGGGGTCGTTCAGGGCAATCTGGGCACCTCGATGATCACCGGCCGTTCGATCACCTCCGAGATCGCTAATGTCCTGCCCTACACGCTGGAGCTTACCGTCGCCGCGTTGGTACTCGGCGTCATCCTCGGCGTTCCCGCAGGCGTATGGTCGGCCGTCAAGCGCAATCGCCCGACCGATTTCATCCTGCGGCTGGTTTCGCTGGTCGGCCTGTCGCTGCCTGCCTTCGTCGCCTCCATCATCCTGCTGATGATCTTCGCCATCAAGCTGCGATGGTTCCCCGTCATCAGTTCGGGCGGCGACGGCGGCCTTGTCGAGCGCCTGCGGCAGATGGCGCTGCCGACGATTTCGCTGGCGCTGATCATGATGGCCTACATCACCCGCGTCACCCGCTCCGCGATGCTGGAAGTCCTCAACCAGGATTTCGTCCGTACCGCCCGCGCCAAGGGCGCGTCGCAACACGCCGTCATCTGGCGCCATGCGCTCGGTAATTGCATGATCCCGATCACCACGGTGGTCGGCCTTTATCTCGGCATCCTGATCGGCAATTCGGTGCTGACGGAGATCGTGTTCTCGCGGCCGGGGCTGGGCAAGCTGATCCTCAATGCCCTGACCCAGCGGGACTACACGCTGCTGCAGGGCATGATCGTCATCTACACGCTGATGGTCGTGGTGGTGAACCTCATCACCGACCTCACCTACGGTTTCCTCGATCCGCGGGTGCAGTACAAATGACCGACGCTCCCTTGTCGCCGGCGGCTGCCGCCCCGCGCCCGCAGACCCGCTGGCAGTTCCTGAAGCGGCTCAACCTGACGACATGGCTCGGCGTCGCCATCGTCGTGGCGCTGGTCCTGTGCGCGATCTTCGCGCCGCTCATCGCGCCCTACGATCCCGACGCACAGAACGTCATCCTCTACCTGTCGCCGCCGAACGCGCAGAACCTGCTCGGCACCGACCAGTTCGGGCGCGATGTGCTGTCGCGCCTGCTCTTCGGCGCGCGCTATTCGCTCACCATCGGCTTCCTCGCCATCGTGGTCGCGCTGATCATCGGGTCGCTGCTGGGCATGATCGCCGGCTATGTCGGCAACAAGACCGACATCATCGTGATGCAGATCATGGACGTGGTGCTGGCCTTTCCCTCGCTGATCCTCGGCCTGGCGCTGGTCGCCCTGATGGGCGCGACGCTGACCAATATCGTCATCGCCATCGCCTTCACCGCCATACCGGCCTTCGCCCGGATCGCGCGTGCCGGCGTGATGGCGCAGCGCGACCGCGAATATGTGCAGGCCTGCCGCGCCATGGGATTTTCCGGACCGCGCATCCTGCTGCGCCATATCCTGCCGGCGATCCTGCCGGAAATCATGGTGATGGCATCGCTGTGGATGGCGACGGCGGTGCGCACGGAAGCTTCGCTCGCCTTCATCGGCCTGGGCCTGGCGCCGCCGACGCCGACATGGGGCGGCATGGTGCGGGAGGGCTTCGACAACATCCTCTCCTCGTTCCATCTCGCGCTCTATCCGAGCCTGGCGATCCTGTTGCTGGTCCTGGCGCTCAACCTGATCGGCGACGGCCTGCGCGACGCGATCGATCCCCGGCTGAAGGACGCAAGCTGATGAGCGGCAAGCCCAACACCGATCAGCCGGTTGTCGAGGTCAGCGACCTGCGTGTCTCCTTTGCGAAGAAACCCGTGGTCCAGGGCGTGAGCTTCCAGATCAGGCCGGGCAAGACGCTGGCGCTGGTCGGCGAATCCGGCTCCGGTAAAAGCGTCACTTCTCTGGCGATCATGCGGCTCCTGCAGGAAGGGGTCGCGCGCATCGAGGGATCCGTCAGGCTGGACGGACGCGACCTGCTGCAATTGACCGAGGCCGAGATGCGCCGGGTGCGGGGCGGCCGTATCAGCATGATCTTCCAGGAACCGATGACCTCGCTGAACCCGGTGCAGACCATCGGCGACCAGCTTGCAGAGGTGGTGCGCATCCACCGCGGACTGAAGGGCGCGGACCTGCGCGAGGCGGTGCTGGAAATGCTGCGCAAGGTGCGCATTCCCGATCCCGAAGAGCGCGTCCGGCAATACCCGCATACGTTTTCCGGCGGCATGCGCCAGCGCGTCATGATCGCGATGGCGCTGGCCTGCAATCCCGCCATGATCATCGCCGACGAGCCGACGACGGCGCTCGACGTGACCGTGCAGGCCCAGACGCTGGACCTGCTGAAGGCGTTGCAGCGCGAGACCGGCACGGCGGTGCTGTTCATCACCCACGACATGGGCGTGGTCGCGGAAATGGCGGATGACGTCCTTGTCATGCGCCACGGCCGCGTGCTCGAGCAGGGCAGCGTGGACGAGGTTTTCAGCAACCCGAAGGACCCGTACACCCGCAGCCTCATCGCGGCCGTGCCGAGCCTCGCCGGCAAGTTGCAGATCGATACGGTGCCGGCCCAGCCGGTCGGCGAACTACCGGTCCTGACGGACGGCCAGCCGGTGCTGGAGGCGCGCAATCTCGCCGTCCGCTTCCCGGTTCATGGCGGCGTGCTGCGGCGCCTGAAGGGCACGGTCCACGCCGTCGAGGACGTTTCCTTCGCCATCGGCAAGGGCGAAACGCTGGGGCTGGTCGGAGAATCCGGGTCGGGAAAATCCACCATCGGCAAGGCGATCATCAATCTCGCCTCCGTCCATGCCGGCGAGATCCGGGTCTGCGGCGAGACGGTCGATTATGGCGATCCCCGCAGCCTGGCGCGGATGCGCCGGCAGGTCCAGATGATCTTCCAGGACCCGTTCGGCTCCCTCGATGCCCGTCAGTCGATCGGATCGGCGATCGTCGAGCCGATGCAGGTCCACGGCATCGAGACCGGCCAGGCCGCGCGGCAGAAGATGGAGTGGCTGATGGAACGGGTGGGGCTGGACCCCGCCCGCGCGCGCAGCCTGCCGCACGAGTTCTCGGGCGGGCAGCGGCAGCGCATCTGTATTGCGCGCGCGCTTGCCATGGCGCCGAAACTGATCATAGCCGACGAGGCCGTGTCGGCCCTGGACGTGGCGATCAAGGGCCAGATCATCGAATTGATGATCGACCTGCAGAAGGAGTTCGATGTCTCCTATCTGTTCATCAGCCACGACATGGCCGCCGTCGAGCGCATCTGCGATCGCGTCGCGGTCATGTATTTCGGCGAGATCGTGGAGATCGGCCCGCGCGACGACGTGATTGGCCGGCCGGGTCATCCCTATACGCAGCGTCTTCTGTCCGCGATACCCATTACGCATCCGAACATGCGCGCGAGCCGACCCCGCCGCATCGCCGACGCAAGCCCGCCGCTGAGCCCCATCAAGCCCGTTGGATACACCGCACCCGCCGCACGCTGGGGCAGGGCGGCCGCGGGCCATTTCATTCGCCAGACCGTCTGAACAACCGGAGTCTCTTTATCATGCACGCCTTGGCGCAACTCGCCGAATTCGTCAGCGGCCATCCAGCCGGCGCGCTTCCCGACAGGACGCGCGAGGCGATCTCGCTGCTGCTTCTCGATCTGTTCGGCGCCACCGCCGCCGGATTGAATTCGCCGCTGGCGTCGGCCGCGCGCCAGGCCGCGTCGGATGCCTATGGGAAAGGCGATGCCCAGGTCTGGCTGACCGGCGCGCGCCTCAGCCCCGCGGGCGCCGCGATGGCCAACAGTGCGGCCGCGAGCGCCCTGGACATCGACGACGGCCATCGCGGCGCCGCCGGCCATGCCGGCGCCGGGGTCATTCCCGCAGCACTCGCCGTCGCACAGGCGACCGCTGCCTCCGATGCCGACATTCTCGACGCCATCGCGCTCGGCTATGACGTGGCGCTACGCGTGGCATCTTCGCGTCCTACGCCCACCGTCGAGACCTATGCCAGCGGCCGATGGGTCGGCTACGGGGCGGCGGCCGCCGCCGGCCGCCTTCTGGGCCTCGATGCCCGGAAAATGGCGCATGCGCTGGCCATAGCCGGCAGCGAAGGGCCGATCGTCTTCCCGACCGGAACGTCGAAATTCCAGGGCAGCACCGTCAAGGAGGGCATTCCGCCGGCCGTCGTGGCCGGGGTGACGGCCGCCTATCGCGCGCGCGCCGGGGCCACCGGGCCGCTGGATCTGCTCGACAACGAAGCGCGCTACGACCGCGCGGTGCTGCTGGACGACCTCGGCAGCGCATGGGAACTCCAGAAATGCTATCTGAAGCCCTATGCGTGCTGCCGATACATGCACGCCGCCATCGACGCCATCCTGTCGCTGCGCCAGCAGGGCCGCGACATCAGGCGGCTGCGCATCGAGACCTTTCCGCAGGCGTTGCGGCTGGCCAACGAGAGGGCGCCGAACTCGCTGGAGGGCGGCCAGTACAGTTTCTATTTCAGTTGCGCGCTTGCCGCCCTGCGCGGCAGCGAAGCCCTGCAGCCGGTCGACCCGGGCAGCCTCACGGACCCGGATGTCCTCGGCCTTGCCGGCAGGATCGAACTGGAGACGTCCTCGGATTTCGCGGCATCGTTCCCGGTCCGCACCCCGGCCCGGGTCCTTATGGACCAGGGCGACGGCGTCCGGGAACTGGTGATCGACCATCCTCTCGGCGACGTCGCGAACCCGATGACCTGGGACCAGGTGACGCGCAAGTTCACCAATATCGGCAGGATCAGCCTGAGCGACGGAAGCCGCCAGGGGATCATTTCCGCGGTGGGGGATCTTCACACGGTCGGGTTCGCTCCGCTGCTGGCGGCGCTCGACCTTCCGCAGGCAGCCAACTGACAATAACGGAGGAGAAAACGATGATATCCAGACATCTATTTTCGGGAGCGCTTGCCGTTCTCCTGGCGTCCACCGGGCTGGCCCTGTTGCCGGCCCATGCGGCGCAGACGGAACTCAGGCTCGGCGCCGCGGCAGCGGATGTCGGCAATCTCGATCCGCACTTCGCCTCCAGCACGTCGGACCGCACGCAGGTCGCCTGGATATTCGGCGCGCTGGTGCGCTTCGCGCCCGGCTCGACCGATCCGGCGACCATCGAGCCGGACCTGGCGGAAAGCTGGCAGGCGAGCGACGACAAGCTGGTCTGGACCTTCAAGCTGCGTCACGGCGTGCAATGGCAGCACGACTACGGCGAGGTCACCGCCGAAGACGTGGTGTTCAGCCTGAAGAAGGCGGCGGACCCGAAGCGCTCGGCCTTCGCTTCCGACTATACGGCGTTCAAGAGCGTCGAGGCCGTCGATCCCTATACGGTGAAGATCACGCTTTCCAGCCAGGTGCCGAGCATGCTCGGGCTGCTGACCAATTATTCGGGCGGCTTCATCATCTGCAAGAAGGCGTATGAGGAGCGCGGCGACGATTTCACTCGCAATCCGGTCGGCTTCGGTCCCTTCCAGTTCGAGTCCATGGAGCCGGGCGTCGCCGTCCATTATACGGCGCACAAGGGTTACTTCCGCGGCAAGCCCAAGATCGAGAAAATCACCTACCGGCTGCTGAACGCTGCCGCCGCCCGCGACCTCGCTTTCACCGCGGGCGAGATCGACGTCGAGGCCGGCACCGCCGACCAGCGCTGGCTCCAGCGCGTCAAGGCCGCACCGGGCGTGAAGATCGATATCTTCGACCCGTCCGAACTCGCGGTGCTGCACCTCAACCGGACACAGAAACCGTTCGACGACATTAAGGTGCGGCAGGCTGTGGCGCATGCCGTGAATGCGGCCGAGATCGCGCAATTCCGCGGAGCGGACTTCACGCGCGTCGCGAAATCGGTCATTCCGTCGAACAATCTGGGCCTCAATCCTGACCCCGGGCTGTTGTCCTACGACGTCGAGAAGGCGAAGGCCCTGCTGGCGGAAGCCGGATATCCGAACGGCATCACGATCAAGATGATCTCCAGCCAGATGCCGAGCTACGCGACGACCGACCAGATCCTGCAGGCGCAACTGGCGAAAGCCGGCATCAAGCTCGACCTGCAGCCGGTGGAACATGCCACATGGCACCAGATGATCCGCAAGGATCTCAGCCCTCTGGTGGACTACAGCGCGGCGCGTTTCCCGGTGGCGGACATCTATCTGACGCAGTTCTACGATTCCAAGAGCGCGATGGGTCAGCCCGCCCAGGTGACGAATTTCAGCCATTGCAGCGTCGCCGACAAGCAGATCGAGGCAGCTCGCACCGAGGTCGATCCCGAGAAACAGATTGCCTTGTGGCAGGAGGCGCAGAAGCTGATCGTCGCCGACGTCTGCGGCGTCCCGATCACCGAGACGGCGCAGGTCTGGGCACGCACCGACAAGCTCGACTGGGGCTTCGAGCTGAAGGGCTCGATGTCGCTGGGCCCGTTGCTGACCGAGCAGACCCACTTCGTGGACTGATCTTCACCCTCCGGGGGCCGTGCTGCGGCGCGGCCCCGGATTTCGCCCGAGCATCGAAATGGCCAAGCTTACCTATCCCCGATACACCAATCTCTGCGGTTGGAACGCCATGCTGCCGGCCCGCCTGCCGCGGCCGGCTCTCGACCGCGACCTGACGGTCGACGTCGGCGTCATCGGAGCAGGCTACACCGGCCTTGCCGTCGCGAGGCGTCTTCAGGAGATCGACCCGCAGGCGCGCATCGCCGTGATCGAGGCGACGACGGTCGGCGAGGGTTCCTCGGCACGCAACTCCGGCTTTACGAGTTCGCACCTGCTGCCCCGCAACGCCACGATGGAAATGGCCGAGAAGGCCCGCGTGCAGGGCCGCTTCTATGCCGATGCCTTCGACTGGCTGATGAAAATCGTTAGCGACAACGGCATCCAATGCGAAATACAGCATTCAGGATCGATCCGCGCCGCGGCGACCGAAGCGGGCGAGGCGTCGCTGCGCAAGGTGGTGGAGGTGGCGCGCATCAACAACATCGCCCACTCCGTCCTGTCGCGCGAGGATATCCAGCACCGCATCGGTTCCCCCTATTACCGCTTCGGCCTCTACATGAAGGACACCATCCTGCTGCAGCCGGCGGCGCTGATCCGCGGACTTGCCGACGCGCTGCCTTCATCCATCCCCCTGTTCGAGAACACGCCGGTGACGGCGATCCGCAAGCAGGATGGCTGGGTGGTGGAGACGGCCGGCGGCGTGGTGAAATGCAAGCGTCTGGCGCTCGCCACCAACGGCTTCATTCCCAAATTCGGGTATCTGAAATCGCGGATGGCGACGATCTATACCTATGCCGCCGTGACCGAGGAGATTGCGGACGCCCGTCTCGGCGCGATCGGCGAATCCGAAGCCTGGGGGCTTCTGCCGTCGCATCGGCTCGGCACGACGCTGCGCCGGATCGGCCGCAACCGGGTGATGGTCCGCAGCCTCTATGCGCATGAAGCCGAACTCGACGAGCGCGAGGCGACCGCCGCCCTGCGCGATCGCTTCGTCAGGCGCTGGCCTGATCTGGCCGACATAGGGTTCGAATATCTGTGGAGCGGCACGACCGCCTTCACCATGAACGGCGCGCCGTGGTGGGGGCAACTCGAGGAAGGGCTCTACGCATCGGGCGGCTGCAACGGCAGCGGCATCGCCAAAGGCACCATGCTCGGCCGTCATCTCGCCGAGCTGATCCTGGGCCGCGAAGGCGCCTACGACGCGATGGCGCAGAGCATGGGCCGCGCAAGCTGGATCGCCCCCGAACCCTTCCGCACGATCGGCTTCCACGTCGTCTCGGCGCTTGAAAGCCGTAAGGCGGGACTGGAGATGTGAAGGGGGTTCTCGTCAGCAAGCCGTGGAACCGCCATGCGCGGTCACGTCGCCGGTCCGCAAGGTCCCGGCCGGCTCCGGTCAGTCGAGGCGAAGGCGATGGCGCTGGGCGAGTTCCTTCGACGTCGCTTCCAGCTCGTTCTCGCGCCGTCCGGCGTCCCACCCCAACGCGGCCGCCGCGATGTCGGCGGTCTGTTCGAGAGCGCGGCGGCTGAGCCGGCCGGTGATCGCCAGTGCGGTTCGGCGCATGACGATGTCGGCGAGATGGACGACGCGTTCGTTGCGCGCCAGCCAGTCGATCTCCGCCGGCGTGTAGTCGGGCGCGTCGGCGAGCGGCTCGGCCTGCCGCCCGGCTTCGTGCGCCAGAACGGCGCGGGCCGTCGTGCCGTAGCGGGCGAGCAGGATTTCGGCGCGCGCCGATGATGCGCCCGTCTCGGCCGTGACGGCGGAAAGCCAGTTTTCGCGCGCGGTGGCGTCTGCCGGAAAATCGCGGCCGCCGCCGATCGCGAGGCCCTGCGTGCTCACGCGCCGCGAACGGCCAAGCCTCGCCAGCAGCCCGTCTGCCACCTCTTCGGCAAAGCCACGGAAGGTCGTCCACTTGCCGCCGACCAGCGAGACGATCGGCCAGGTTCGGCTATCGTCTGCCTCCATGACGGGCGCCGAATGATCGCGGCTGATCAGGCCCGGCGCGGCGGCATCCGACGCCGGCAGCGGACGGATGCCGGAATAAGCATAGACGATCTGCTCGCGCCCGAAGGAAAGGCCGGGCAGAAGATCGCGCAGGCTCGCCAGGAAATAATCGATCTCGTCATCTTCGCAGCGCACCGTCTCGGGATCGGCGGCACGGATGTCGGTCGAGCCGACCAGCGCGCGGCCGAGATAGTCGAACACCAGGCAGATGCGGCCGTCGTTCGCCTCGAAATAGATCATGCGGCCGTTCAGCGCCCGCAACAGGTCGGGGTGATCGAGCAGGATGTGCGAGCCCTTGGTACCTCCGATCAGCTTTGTCGAGGCGCCGAGCGCCGCGTTTACATGGTCGATCCAGGGTCCCGCCGCATTGACGACGAGGCGCGGCCGGAAGCTGCACTCGGCGCCAGCGGGCAGGGCGAAGCGCACGACCGTACCGTCGCTCTCCAGCAATTGCGCATAGTTGAAGGCCCCGGAGTCGGGGTTGGCCCTGATGCCGTCCTGAAGGAGTTCGAGCACCAGCCGCTCGGGATGGCGGACGGTCGCGTCGTAATATGTGCCGGCCGCGACGATGCGCGGCGTGAGCGGGGGAATCTCGGTCAACGCCCGCGCTTTCGACCACAACGCGTGCCGGGGCATGACGCGGCGGCGGGCGCCGTAGAAGTCATACAGGGCGAGGCCGATCTTGATCAGCAGGGCGCCGCGCCCGCGCGGGGCGGTCGTGCTGCCGAAAAGGGTGCGCAGCGCCGCTCCGATGCCGGTCAACCAGGAAAAGATCGGGATGACGGTCGGCAGCGGCCGCACCGCGTGCGGCGCATTGCGCAGCAGGAGGTTGCGCTCCAGCGTCGACTGCGCGACCAAGCCGACCTCGCCCGTCTCGAGATATTTGATGCCGCCGTGGATGAGCCGCGAGGGTGCTGCGCTGGTGCCGGAACCGAAATCCGCCTTGTCGACGATCGCCACCGTCAGGCCCTGTTCGCACAGGTCGCGAAACAGGCCGGCGCCGTTGATGCCTGCACCGATGATGAGGACATCCACATTTGACGGCGTTTGGGTCATTGCACCGGAACGATCCTGAGATTGACCCCGGCCGCCCGCAGGCTGCCCGCGATCTCGGCAGGGAGACCGTCGTCGCTGATGACGAGATCGAAATCGGCGAGGTCCGCGAAGAGATGCAGTGCCACCTTGCCGAATTTGGAGGAATCGACGAGCAGTACGGTGCGCGAGGCGACGGCGGCCATCGCCTGCTTTACCCGCACCACCTGCGGGTCCTGGATGAGCGCCGCGGTGCCGTTGATCGCCGAAGCCGAGCAGATGAGCAGATTGACCCTGATCTTCTCAAACGCGCTCTCGCAGATGTGGCCGATGAAGGCGTTGTAGGTCGGGTGGTATTCGCCGCCGAGCAGGATCAGGTTCAGGTCGTCCATGCCCACCAGTTGCTCGGCCAAAGGCAGGCTGTTGGTGACGACGGTCGACGGGGCGACCTGCGGCAGGAGCGGGCCGATCGCGTTGACGGTGGTCGAATCGTCGATCAGGACGACCTGGCCAGGCTCGATCTCGGCCAGCGCCGCCCGGGCGAGCGCCTGCTTGGCGGCGGTCGCATGGGCCGCACGGAAGCGAAAGAGGCTTTCATACACGCCGGACGGCTGCGCGCTAACGGCGCCGTGCAGCTTGCGCAGCACGCCCTGGCGCGCCAGTTCATCGACGTGGCGATGGATCGTCATGCGCGAGACGCCGAAGGCCGTCGCAAGTTCGTCGATGCGCGCCTCGCCATGTTGAACGATATAATCGGCGATGTCCTGCCGGCGATTGCCCGCGCTCATCGGTCTTCTCCTTCCGCGAGCGCTTCGATCGCCGGCCAGGTGTCGGCGAGGCGGTCGGCGATATCGCAATGCAGCCGGTAGCGCCTGTCCAGGGCGGCGCTGCGGTCGGGGTTCGGCCGGTAGGTGCGGCCAAGCGCGGCGGGGCCACGCGGATCGTGCCGCGGCGAGGCGAATAGGCCGACGCCGGCGCCGGCGCACAGAGCCGCCCCCCATGCGGCGGCTTCTTCCGTTTCGGTCACCGTGATCGGCATGTTGAGCACGTCGGCGAAGATCTGGGCGAAGGTGGGATTGCGCGAAATGCCGCCGGTCAGCCGCGCCTCGCGCACGGGAAAACCTTCGCGCAGCGCATCGACATGGACGCGATGGTTGAAGGCGATGCCTTCGATCACCGCCCGCAGCATGTCGCCGCGGTCATGCCAGCCGCGCAGTCCGAGGAATCCGGCGCTGGCGGCCGGGCCGTGCGGCGAGCCGAACAGATAGGGGTGGAAGAGCAGGGTCGAGGGCCTTGCCAGCGCCGCCTCGATTTCCGGTCCGACGACGGCGTGGATCGACCGGCCGTCGGCGTCCGCCGCCGCCCGCTCGGCGCCGCACAGCGTGTCGAGGAACCAGTCGTAGTTCGCCGCCGATGCCGGCGAGATCGACATGTTGTTCCATTCGCCGGGTGCCAGCCCGTTGCGGCAGAACCACCGGCCGTCGATGCGCGGCGCGGTTGAGACCGTCTCGTTGATCGAATAGGTGCCGGCGACGATGGCGACCACGCCTTCGCCGTAGCCGCCGACGCCGAGCGCGGAGGCGGTCACGTCGTGCAGGCCGGCCACGATGGGCGTGCCGGCGAGGAGCCCCGTTTGCCGGGCGGCCTGCGCCGTGACGGCACCGACAGGCCGGTCCGGACGGTCGACCGGCGGCAGCGCCCCGGCGAGCGCTTCGAGGCCGAAGATCGGCAGGATGTCGGGCGCGTAGGCTTGCGTATCGACCGCCGTGAAGGAGGTGCTCGCCTCGGTGAGATCGGTGCCGAGGCTCCCGGTGAGGCAGAAGCGCAGCCAGTCCTTGCAGGCAAGCACATGGCCGATATCGGCGAAGCGCTCCGGCTCGCGGTCTCGTATCCAGGCCAGCAGCGAGGAGGGGGCGGAGGCGTGCGGCGTCTGCCCGGTTCGCGCCAGCGCCTTTTCTGCCGTCCCGTCGGCTTGCCACCGGGTTGCAACGTCTCCGGCCCGGCTGTCGAGCGACAGGATGCCGTATCCGAGCGGCCGGCGGTCGCGGCCCAGCATATAGAGCCCGTCGCCATGCGCCGTGGCGGCGACGGCGGCGATGTCGGAGGCCGGCCGACCGCACTCGGACACGGCCTGCGCGATCGCCTCGGCCGTGGCCTGCCACAGGCCGTCCATGTCGCGCTCGACATGGCGCGGTTCCGACATGATCTGCGTGACCCGGCGACGGGCGACAGCCAGCGGGACGCCGGACTCGTCGAAAACCACCGCTTTGGTGACGGTCAGACCGCTATCGATTCCCAGCAGGCAGGGCATCCGGACCTCGCATGCACGCGGCATGGATTTTGAGAGAAAATCTCATATCATGATGTTAGATTAACATCAATGATCGTTACGTTCTGTCCTTGAGCGTGGAAGCGACGACGACGTTCATGCCGCCGGCCTTCATCGCCTCGACCTGCCTGGGCGGCGTCCCGTCGTCGACGACGATGGCGTCGAACTCGTCGAGCGCACACATGGCGTGCAATGCCCGGCGCTCGAACTTGGTGTGGTCGGCCAGCAGGACGCGCATGGCGGCGCTGTCGAACATGGCGCGCTTGGTTTCCACCATTTCCGGCGACTGGTGGAACACCATGCCATCGGTGATGGCCGACATCGACATGAAGAGGCAATCGGCCCTGAGCCGCCTAATCTCCGTGACCGTGACCGGCCCCATGAAGGCATTGCACCAATTGTAGAACTGTCCGCCGAGCCCGAGCAGGGTGAGGTCGCGCGTGCCCTTCAGCTCGTTCATCAGGGTGATGGAATTGGTGATCGCCGTCAGCGGCACGCGCGCGGCGAGATGCGGTACGAGCTGAAGGACGGTGGTGGAATCGTCGAAGAACACGGCCTGGCCGGGTTCCAGGAAGGCTGCCGCCGCCTGCGCGATCGCGCGCTTTTCGGTCGACTGGCGCGAGGAGCGGTAGAGGTCGCTCGATTCGATAAGGCTGGTCGGGGCTGCCGAAACGACGCCGCGCGTCTTGCGCAGCAAGCCCTTCTCGATCAGTTCGTCGAGGTCGCGATGCGCGGTCATCAGGCTGATGCCGAAGCGCTCGGTGAGGTCCTCGATGCGCATCGTGCCTTCCGCCAGAACGGCTTCGGCCATCATCTGGCGGCGGACAAGCTGGCGCGCATGACGGCTGTCGGCCGGCACCTCATCCCCGGCAAGGGTCTTCAACGCCTGCTCGGTCCGACTCTCGCGATGTTTCATCCAAGCCTCTCCTGCGATGCCATTCGCACATCCGGCGCAGATGGTAAGCGGCGCCTCACGGGCTGGCGGATCTTGTGCAGCGGAAAAAGGGGCGCGTCGCGCGCGCCCCTTCATGCGCCGTGCCTTACTCGGAAAGCGTGAACGGCCCCGTGTATTTATCGACATTGTCCTTGGTGATCAGGGCGCAATCGAAGAGCTGCTTTTCGGAGGACGCGCCTGTCTCGCCGGTCTTGATGAACTTGTCGGCCTGCTTCACGGCTTCGGCCGAGAAGACCGCGACAGGCTGCAACACAGTGTATTGCAGTTCGCCCGCCTTGACGGCGGCGACCGCGTCCGGCGAACCGTCGAACCCGCCGACCTTGACCTGGTCGAGCTTGCCGGCCTCCTTCAGCGCCGCGATGGCGCCCAGCGCCATCTCGTCGTTGCCGGAGATGACGCCGACGATGTCGGGATGCGCCTGCAGCAGGGACTGCATCTTCTGGTAGCCCTGGGTGCGGTCCCAGTTGGCGACTTCCTTGCCGACCTTCTTCAGGTCCGGATACTGCGACAGCACGGTCTCGTAGCCGTTCGAGCGGGTGGCGGCGTTGTTGTCGGCCGGGTTGCCGAACAGTTCGACATAGTTGCCCTTGTCGCCGATCGCCTCGACCCATTGCTGTGCGCCGATCGCCGCGCCTTGCGCATTGTTGGAGACGAGCTGTGCCTTGGCGAGACCTTCCTGGTTGATCTCGGCATTGACGAGGAAGACCGGGATGTTGGCCGCGACCGCCTTCTTGACCGCGCCGATCGAGCCGTCGGCATTGGCCGGATCGAGGATGATGGCCGCGGACTTGTTGGTGATAGCGGTGTCGATCAGCGTGCTTTCGGTGTTGGTATCGCCCTTGTGCGCGCTGACATTGGCCGTATAGCCGAGGCTTTCGGCGGTCGCCTTGGCGACCTGGCCCTCGGTCAGCCAGTACGGGTTGGCCGGATCGGTGACGATGATGCTGATGAGGCCCTCGGCCCACGCCTGGGTCGCCATCAGCGGCAGTGCGGCGGCTGCGATCATCAGCAGCCTTCTGGTCTTGTCGATCATTTTCTCACTCCCTTTTACGATTGCTGGACCGCCGATTTCTCGGCCTTCTTTCCGGTTACGGTCTCGACTGCGGTTCCCGTCCCGGAGAAGCTCTGTCGGGGGACGGCGTCATCGACGGACGCCGCGCACCCCGTATTGGATCGTGTTCATCAGCACGGCGAGCACGATGACTGCGCCGGTGAAGACGGTCTGCCAGTAGGAGGACACGCCGATGATGACGAGCCCGTCCGACAGGAAGCCGATGACGAAGGCGCCGAGCATGGTGCCGCGCACCGTGCCGCGGCCGCCGGTCAGCGCCGCGCCGCCGATGACGACGGCGGCGATCGCCGTCAGTTCGTAGGTGGTGCCGGCGGTCGGGCCGGCCGAGGTCAATTGCGACGACAGCACGAGGCCGGCGATCGCCGAAAGCACGCCGGACAGCGTGTAAACGGTGATCTTGACGAAATTCACCGGCACGCCGGAAAGGTCGGCCGCGTTCTCGTTGCCGCCGGAGGCGTAGAGCCAGCGGCCAAAAGAGGAGCGGGCGAGCATGAGGCCGGTCAGCACGGCCAGCACGGCCAGCACGATGACGCTGATCGGCACGCCGGCCAGCCGGTTGAAGCCCAGCCAGTCGAAGCCGGTATTGCCGAGTTCGGGCCGGCCGGCGAGATTGTTGTAGGTCAGGCCGTTGGTCATCAAAAGCGCGATACCGCGCGCCATGTACATGACGCCCAGCGTGGTGACGAAGGCGGGCACCTTGAACCAGGCGATGAGGACGCCGTTCAAGGCGCCGAGAACGGCGCCGAGCGCACAGGTCAGCACGACCACCGCCCATACCGGTGGAAACAGGATGACGCCGAACGGCTTCAGCACCACGCCCTGCATCAGCGCGCCGGCGACGACGCCGCACAGCGCCAGGATCGAGCCGACCGACAGGTCGATGCCGCCGTTCAGGATGACCAGCAGCATGCCGATCGCCAGGATGCCGTAGATCGCCACATGCGACGACATGATGAGGAAGTTGGAGGCGGTGAAATAGTTCGGCGACAGCAGCGAAAAGACGATGACGATCGCGATCAGGGCGAAGAACGCCCGCCCCCTGAGCAGGAGCTTGACCGGATTGGCACCGCTCAGGATGCCGGACCCCGAGGAGGACAGTCGTTTGGCGTTCGTTTCGGTCATGTCGCGATCCCGCTCACGCTGCCTCCGCCTCGCCCGAGGCGGCCATGATCTTTTCCTTGGAAACATCGGCACCGAACTCGGCCGATATCCGGCCCCGCCGCATGATGACGATGCGATGCGCGATCGACAGGCATTCGTTGACTTCCGACGTGGTGTAGACGACGGCCTGGCCGGCGGCGGCGCGCGCGGCGAGAATGCGGAACACCTCCGCCTTGGCGCCGACATCGATGCCGCGGCTCGGTTCGTCGAGCACGATCACCTTGGGGTCGGTCGCCAGCATCTTGCCGATCACCACTTTCTGCTGGTTGCCGCCGGACAGCGAGCCGATCGGCGCGTCCGGCCCGTCGGTCTTGACCGTCACGTCGCTGATCGATTTCCGGATCAGCGCCTTTTCCAGCCGGATCGAGGTGAACACGCCGCGGGTGAATTCCCGGATCGATGCCAGCGACAGGTTCTGGCCGACCGACATGGTCTGGACCAGTCCGTCGCGCTGGCGGTCTTCCGGCACCAGGGCGAGGCCGCGCGCGATGCGCTCGCCTATGGAGAGATGGGAAATCTCCCTGCCGTCGAGGACGATCTCGCCCGAAGTGGCGGTGAAGCGGCCGGCGATGGTTTCGAGAAGCTCGGTGCGGCCCGCGCCCATCAGGCCGTAGATGCAGACGATCTCGCCGGCCCGGACCTCGAGCGACATGCGGTCGACGACGTTGTAGCCGCCGCCGGCCGGGTCCGGCACGGTCAGGTCGCGCACGGCCAGCATCACCGGGCCGAATTCGTAGCCGGTCGGCGGGCTGCCGAGGTCGTAATTCTCGCCGACCATATTGCGCACGATCCATTCCAGGTCGATCTCGGCGCGCGGCGCCGAGGCGGTCATGTTGCCGTCGCGCAGCACCACCGCATGGTCGGTGATCTGCAGCGCTTCCTCCAGATGGTGCGAGATGTAGACGATCGACACGCCCTTGGCGGTCAGGTCGCGGATGACCTTGAACAGCACATCCACCTCGGCGGCCGAAAGCGCAGAGGTCGGCTCGTCCATGATGAGGATGCGGCTTTCGACCGACAGTGCCCTGGCGATCTCGACGATCTGCTGCTGGCCGAGGCGCAACTCCTCGACCGGCGTCAGCGGATCGATGTCCTCCTCCAGTTCCTTGAGCAGATCGCGGACCTGGCGCTCCTCGGCTCCATAGTCGACGCCGGCCGGACCGGTGATCTCGCGGCCCATGAAGATGTTGTCGCGGACCGACAGGTTGGGCGCGAGGCTGAGTTCCTGATGGATGATCGAAATGCCGTGGTTGCGGGCGTCGGTGGAGGAGGAGAAGACGATGGGCTGCCCGTCGAGGACGATCTCGCCCGATGTCGGCTGGACGACGCCCGACAGGATCTTCATCAGCGTCGACTTGCCGGCGCCGTTCTCGCCGAACAGCGTCGTCACCTGGCCGCGGCGGATGTCGAAGTTGACGCCCTTCAGCGCCTTGATCCCGCTGTAGGACTTGGCGATGTTGCGGGCCGCGAGGACGACCTCGCCCTTTGCCGGGACGTTTGCCGGCGTGGAGCCTGAAACATCGATCATTTGACCGTGACCTTCACGGGCGTGATGAGCCAGTTCTTGGGATTGATCAGCCGGAAAGCGCCGAAAATCTCCATCGTCTTGCCCGACAGGCTTGCCGTGTCGATCTCGTCCAGCACGGCCTTCTTCATGGCACGGTTGATGCCGGAGCCGGCGTCCTGGTATTCGATCTGATTCTTGAAGGAGCCGAATGCGATGTCGCCGGTCGCGTCGCGCAGGTCGGTGCCGTTGATGGCCGGCCCCATCTGCACGCGGACATGGATGTCCTCAGGTACCCCTTCGACCTTGAGGTCGTAAACGCCGGACCTTGCTTCTCCGGCCGTGCCGGTCAGCCGGACAGGCAAGATGGCGCCGGTCGAGGATGCGGTGCCGTACTGGGCGGCCGCCGCCTTCTTGTCCGCCAGGACCGCGGGGCCGAGGGTCGCCGCGTCGACCGCGTGTTCCACGACGAAGGTCTGGATACGGGGAAACTCCTTGTCGCCGAATTGATCGGGCGAGAAAGCTTCCTTGCGCACGTCCGCGTCGGAGCCGATCCCGACCACTTTCGTGTCGAGCGCGATCGCAGCGAGAACCACGATGCCGAGGCCGATGGCGATCGTCAGGCCACGGCGCGACGGGGCAGGGGCTTTCGGCGTTCGGGCTGGCATGACGTTCATCGTTCAAGCTCTTGTTTGGGTTCAAGCTCTTGGTTGGGATGGAACCGGTGAATGCCGAGGGAGGCGGCGTCGGCAGCCGGCGCGCGTGGCCCGATGCCCGCCTGGCGGTGACAGCACGTTTCCGAGCCAATTGCCTGCATCAATGCTCTCCGCCCCCGACCTGTGATGCGCGTTTCCTCCCGCATCGTTTTCAGTCTGCATTCATGTTATATCCGTGTTATATTTGCGTCAAGTATGTTAGGTTTCGGAACTGCTCCGGTATGGCCTGTTGTCCTGCGAAAACGATTTTCGGCGGGCGAATTGTCAAAGGCATTGCCGTACCTGAATTCGCCTCGTCGGACCGGTGTCGTGGTCGGATGGGGTATGCGCTTCATCTTGGCGGATGCGGCACAGGGGTCGTTCCAATACTGGAATATTGTCATTAACCGGTTAATCAGGCAGTATTTTTTCTCACAGCCACATTTCTCGCAAGGTGCGGCAGGCTAACCTGAAATGCCTCGAGCCCCTTGTGTTTGCGCCTGCGCCTCCCTCGGCGAAGCTGCTGCGCCGGGCGCGGTTCCTCGCGGTCCCGATCATATCAATATGGCTGAATAAAACTTCGGTGCCAGCAAAAAAATTCATGCATTGTGTTATTTCCATGATAATTTTAGAATGCAGCCGAGATGGCGCCGTGTATGGATGCGCCGCCGCGCGTTCATGGAACTGCGTCCGCGGCGAGGCGTATGCAGGCAAACGGGGAGGAGAACAGACATTGCCCTGCTGTCGAGCGGCGGATGCTTCCGCACAAGGATCTGAAGGAGCAGCGGATGTCTGAACCGGACAGCGTCGATCTGTTTGTGATCGGCGGTGGGATCAACGGTGCCGGTCTTGCGCGGGATGCGGCGGGGCGTGGGTTGTCGGTAGTGCTGGCGGAGAAGGGGGACCTGGCCGAAGGGACGTCGTCGCGCTCTGGCAAGCTGGTGCACGGGGGGCTGCGCTATCTCGAATATTACGAATTCCGGCTGGTGCGCGAGGCGCTGATCGAGCGCGAGGTGCTGTTGAAGGCGGCGCCCCACATCATCTGGCCGCTGCGCTTCGTGCTGCCGCACAGCCCCGAGGACCGGCCGGCCTGGCTGGTACGGC
>Ga0206119_100229_pt1 | contig 30755 bp, 8 predicted proteins | sample 3A50Ametagenome_FD_148608 | JGI IMG/M metagenome (GOLD analysis project Ga0206119, IMG submission 148608) | Enriched microbial communities from leaf-cutter ant dump, University of Wisconsin, Madison, United States - 3A50A | ecosystem: Environmental > Terrestrial > Nest > Insects nest > Nest dump...
GAACGGGGATATTTCCTTTAATCACCTGTACGAGATCGAAGTGCGGGAAAATGCGGTAGCACGTGCCCTGACATCAGGGTTTGCTTCATACAACGGGGCAAGCTACGCTCCTGACGGCCAAAGCATTTATGCCAGCACAGCCAAAGACAGCGACGAGCATCCTGACCGCGAGAATGAAAACCGGATCGTGCAGATCCGGCGGGCCGATCTTTCGCAAAAGACCCTCCTGGAGCAGGCCGGAACGGCCTTCCGGGGATTCAGCGTCTCGCCCTCCGGTAAAAAGGCAATTACCGTAGTGACGGCTACCGGAGGACTTAGCTACGGACAGGCCGCCCTGCTCAACAGCGACGGCACGGGGCTGAAGCTGATTGATTTTGACCGGGTACCTTCTAATTTTAACTGGAGCCCGGATGAGAAAACCCTCTGGTTTGTTGCGCAATCAAACGGCGGCAGCCCGGTATACAAGCTGGATATAGCCAGCGGAAAGGTCACCCGAATCACCGATTTTGAATCGGGAATAACGCAACTGAACCTGCTGGGCAACGGCGAATGGGTGTATGCCAAAACCGAAGTGAGCAACCCGAATGAATTGTATATCTCGAACGCTGATTTCAGCAAAAATACCCGTATCACCGACCTGAATGCTTCCTGGGTCAAAAACAAGAAGCTGAGCTATCCTGAGAAAAAAATATACAGGAACTCTGCCGGGCAGGATATTGAGTTCTGGGTGATGAAACCTGTGAATATGGAAGCCGGGAAAAAATACCCGTTGGTTCTGCAACTTCACGGCGGCCCCACGGCCATGTGGGGACCGGGCGAAGCCTCTATGTGGCATGAGTTCCAGTATTTTACGGCTCAGGGTTATGGGGTGGTATATCCTAACCAGCGCGGTTCGGGAGGATACGGGAAAGATTTCCAGTTTTCCAATTACCGCGACTGGGGCAAAGGCCCGCAGGAAGATGCCCTGGGCGCTGTAGATATGGTTTCGAAAGAAAGCTGGGTAGATACCTCCCGCCTGGTCATTACCGGGGGCTCATACGCCGGTTACCTGACCGCCTGGATCATCGGGCATGATCACCGTTTCAAGGCTGCATTTGCCCAGCGCGGGGTGTATGACCTGACCACTTTTATGGGTGAAGGAAATGCCTGGCGGCTGACGCCCAATTATTTCGGATTGCCCTGGGAGGACGAGGCGGTTACGAAGATCCGCGAAAATTCTCCCTACACGTATGTAGATAAAATCACCACGCCGTTCCTGATCAAGCACGGCGATAACGACCTTCGTACGGGCGTGGTTCAGTCGGAAATGATGTACAAAAGCCTGAAATACCTGAACCGTGAAGTGGAATATGTACGTTACCAGGGAGCCACGCATGAGCTTTCGCGAACCGGTAACGTGCGGCAGCGGATCGACCGTATCCTGCGGATCCATGAGTTCTTCCAAAGATATATAGCAAAATAACCCGGAGAAGTTGACCACCTCCGGTTCATGAATAAGAGCCGGAGGTGGTATTGTACAATATCTTGTATATTTAAGATTTACATTTTATCTTTGCACAAAAGATAGAAGAGAAAAATGCTGACTGTCAATTATTCGGTTTTCCGCCAGGAATTAAAGACTTTCCTGGATAAGGTAAGTCTAAGTCATAGCCCTATGATTGTTACCCGTTCCAAGGGCGAGGATGTGGTAGTCATGTCAAAGTCTGATTATGACAGCCTGGAGGAAACGTATTATTTAATGAAAAGTCCGGCCAATGCAGCCCGGCTCCTCAAAGACATAGAAGATTATAAACAAGGCAGGTTCATAGAAAAAGAGTTTATTGACGAATGAAAAAACTTTTTCTGGTGGGTGCCTGGGAGGATTATCTCTACTGGCAGGCCACCGATAAATCCACACTGAAGAACATAAATGCGCTGCTAAGGGAGATTGAAAGAACTCCGTATGAAGGCAGCGGCAAGCCGGAACCTTTAAAATACCAGTTAACGGGCTGGTGGTCAAGAAGGATCAACCTGGAGCACCGGCTGGTTTACCGGGTAGAAGAAAATACACTGATTGTTCTTCAATGCCGGTACCACTATTGAGTAAAGCCTCACTTTTGAATTAAGGCTTCACTTTTGAGCGTTTCACTCCCCGGAATGTCATTTTCACCGGCAGGATATTCCCTGCTTTATCAAAATACATGCGGTCTATACAGGTTACGCGGGCGTTCCGGTCGGTTTCTCCCAGCGGGCGGCGGTGATAAATAATATACCATTCGTCTTTCCCGGCGTTATGGATCACGGAGTGGTGCCCGGCGCCATAGGCAATGGCCGGATCCGGCTGCAGGATAGTTCCTTTTCTTTCAAAAGGCCCCAGCGGGCTGTCGGCTACAGCATAGGCCACGGAGTAATTGGGCCCGGTCCACCCCCCTTCTGACCACATAAAATAATATTTCCCGTCTTTTTTAAACATGAACGGGCCTTCCACGTATTTCTCAGGGGTGATCTCTTTAAACACGGTACCGTCGGCAAAGGGGATAAACCCGGTAAAGTCATCGTTCAGGCGGGCTATATTGCAGTGCCGCCATCCCCCGTAAATGAGGTAATATTCGTTGCCGTCTTTGTATACAAACTGATCAATGGGCTGAGCACCGTTATAAAAGCGGTCCACCAATGGTTTGCCGATGTGGTCCCGGAACGGTCCCTGGGGGCTGTCGGCTACGGCCACACCGATCCCACCGGTTTCCCGGTCGCTCTGGATATCGTTTGCCCCGAAAAACAGGTAGTATTTACCACCTTTCTCAACGATGGCGGGAGCCCACAGCGCTTTTTTCGCCCAGCGAACGGCAGCGGTATCCAGTATGCGGGAGTGGCGGGTCCAACGGGTCAGGTCTTCCGACGAAAACGCATCAAAATATACCTGCTGCTCATAAGGAGCAGAATAGGTGGGGTAAATCCAGTATTGCCGGTTAAAAATGACACCCTCCGGGTCGGCGTACCAGCCTTCAAAAACGGGGTTTCCCGAGTAATCCTTCTGGGCAACACCGCTTATTGCAAAGCACATGCCCGTTATCCATAGAATAATTTTCTTCATTATTGCTGTTGTAAACAGGGCACAAGTTAGTGAAAAAATGGTTAGTTCTCCTTCACCACCCTCAGGGTCACTACCCCGTTCCCGGATTTTACCCGGAGGATATACAAACCGGGAGCCAGCTCACCTGTCTGCAGCTTCACGGTTTCCCGGCTGCCGCTGAAGCCGGCCTGCCGGAGCACATTTCCCAGCAAATCTACCAGTGTCACTTCCCCGCCATCGGCCTCACTGCTTATTTCCACCTGCAGCCATGCCGTGACCGGGTTGGGCCAGAGCCGCACCTGCAGCGCCCCTGCCTGCACCAGCGTGTCGGCTTTCATCTCTTCTGCCCCGGCTTCTTCATTGGTCGTTTTTTTACGTTCACTCTTCTCTTTTGCCAGCAACTCACGGTTTTCGCTATCCCGGCACAGCAGCCCTCCGCCCGACCAGTACGTGTGCCGGCCTCCGCGAATACTTTCGGCGGCAAAGAAACCTTCCATGTATTTCTCCTTGCCTCCAGTGGTTCTCAGGATTCTCCTGCTGTGCATATATCCTTTCACTTCTTCTCCCCTGATCCGTACATTGCCACGGCTGTAGAGCCTTACGGTCTCTTTCTCCCGGTTGAACGTTCCGTCCAGCTTCACCTTATCCCGGATCATCAGTGCTGTGGGTCCTTCAAAGCTCACTTCGGTCCCTTTCTTCAGCCTGATGCTTCGTATATATACATCACCCCCGCTAAATACCAGCTTTGCATCTTTTCCGCCCCTGATCCTGCCGTAGCTGCCGGCTGCGAACCTGCGCGTTTCCCCTTTTTTTATTTTTTCTTTTTTCCTGTCCTTGCGGTCGTTACTCCTGAAGCCTTCGGCTTGGGGAGCCTTCCCCCGCATGTAAGCGGCCGATTCGCTCCCGTTGTCAAAGCGCGTTCTTTCTGATTTTACAAACGATTCCACCACCGTTTTTCTAAGCCTCACCATTCCTTTCCTGCCGCTTACGCCAACTCCTCCTGCATTCACTTCATTGTGCCGCAGCACCACCTTTTCTTCGGCCAGCACCCCGTACGAGCACGGACACACGCCTTCCGGGTCATGGACCAGTATTTCTGTCCTTGCCGTGCCTGTATTCCCGCTGCCGTCTCTGGCTGTCAGCGTGACCAGTCGCCTGCCCAGATCGCTGCAGCTGAAAGTGGTCTGCGACAGGCTCAGTCCGGTTATCCCGCAGTTGTCTGTACTGCCGTCGTTGACCCTATCGGCCTCAAGGCTGGCTTTGCCGCTGTCGTCCAGCTCCACGATCAGGTCCTGTGCCCGGACCACCGGGGCTATGGTATCTTTGACGGTCACCCGGATCGCCCGCGTGGTAGTGTTCCCCGCTTTATCCCGGAGGGTATAGCGTACCGTATGCTCTCCTGTTTCCGTACAGCTGAATTGGCTACGCTCCAGCTCGCTGCCGGCTATGCCGCAGTTGTCGCTGCCGCCCAGCGCTTCTTCCTTGAGCGTGGCCTTCCCCTCTGCGGTCAGGTAGATGGTTATGGCAGCGGTTTCTATTACCGGTGCGGTAGTATCGGCCACGGTAATGATGATGATTTTTTCGGTTTCGTTGCCACTCTTGTCCCGGCCTTTCAGGATAACCTCCTGCTCTCCCGTATCGTCACAACCGAATTCTGAACGGCTCAGGGTCAGGCTATCCAGGCCGCAGTTATCGCTGCTGCCCGCACCGGCTTCTGCGGCTTTGGCCGTTGCGCGACCGTTTTTATCAAGGTATATGGTAAACGATGCGGCTTTTAATACGGGGGCGGTGGTATCGGCCACGATCACCCGCACTTCCGCTTCTGTAACGGCTCCCTGAACATCTTCCACGCGCACTTTTATCGTGTTTTCACCGATATCGCCGCAGTCAAATCCGGTCTTTGAAGCGGTAATGTCCCAGATACCGCAGTTGTCCTGCACCAGGTCCCCGGTTTTCAGCACGGCTTTTCCCTGCCCGTCGAGCACCAGCTGTACCGGGCCGGTAGTTACGACCGGCGGACGGTTGTCAACGACGTGGATGTCGGCCAGCGCTGTAGAGGTATTCCCCGAGGCGTCTGTTCCGGTCAGGATCACCTGCAGGTGGCCCAGGTCACGGCAGTCAAATTCCGTACGGTTGAGGCTCAGCTGTAGCGGGCCGCAGTTGTCGTAGGAGCCCGCGTCTACGTCGGCCACCGTGATGACGGCCCGCCCCTGCTCATTGAGCTCCAGGGTGAGCCCCCTGGCTTTCACTACGGGTATGCTGTGGTCTACCACGTGCACCTGGCTGGTGCAGGAGGCAGAGGCCCCGTGGGTATCCACTACCGTCATGGTGACCGTGTAGGTACCCACCCGCAGGGCCGGGTTGATATCGATGCTACGGTTAAACCAGTCGTTGTTGGTATCGTAGGAGCCCGCATCCAGGTCTTCTGTTCTTAAAATGGCATAGCAGTCGTCTTTGGCTACCAGCACCACCACGGGCTTACATACCGCCATGGGTGGCACGTTGCATTCTTTGGTAGTCAGCGTGATCTGTGATTCGCTCACACAGCCCTGCGCAGAGCGTACTTTTACGTTGTATATCCCGCCTGCGGTAGCCTGGATGCTGCGTGTCTGCGCACCGGTGCTCCAGTCATAGCTTTCGCCTTCGGGCGCTGTGAGCTTCACGGATTCCCCTTCGCAGAATTCCAGCGGACCGTCGGCCACAACAGGATTACCCGGAGTAACAGGGCCGGTCAGTACCCGCTGGCCGGCAGCCACTATAGCCGTATTGGCATAGGTTATGGAAAAATTGCTGTAGGTGCCGGTTCTCAATCCTCCCAGGATAAACGTACCGTTTGACGCCGTAACGGTAGCAGAGGTATCGGTGGAGTTCCTTTTAAAGCTAAGTGTATAATTTTGGTCGGGCAGGGTCGTTATAAAGGTGATCGCCCCGGTGGTGCCGTCACAGGTCTGAGGCCCGGTCGCTTCAGCCAGCGTGAGGGTAAAGCCGCCGGGGTTGCATGCTGCCTGCACTGCTGCTTCTGTAGCACAGTTGCCCAGGTTGCCGGAGATGCTGCGTTGCCTGTTCGTAGCCAGGTAGGCGCATATATTGGCAAGATTACAGACAGACAGCGCTCCGTTATCCTGGATGTACAGGTAGCTTACCCCGCTCAGATCGGCATTTTTAAGGCCTTCTATCGAGGTCAGACCCGTATTATTCACCATATTAATTTCTTCTCCTATACTGGTTACCGCTGAAAGCGCGTCAAGATTCTGCAATAAGGGATTGTTTCCTATATAAAGCTCTTTTCCTATTGTTTTCAGCCCTGACAAACCGCTGATATCCTGCAAGCCGGCTGCATTGTTGAACCGGAGGTCTCCGCCAATGCTTTCCAGGAAGGTGAGGCCGCTAAGGTTTTCCACCGTTCCCTGAACGGTCACATTCCCGGTGATGCCGGTACAGTGGCTGTAGGTGCTTACAAATGCCGCCACCTCTCCCGGATTGTTAAAAGTAACATCTGCGGGGCATTGCGTCGGTTGGGGGGTACCCTGCTGGGAATAGGCTACAATGTAAGTATCGACCGTACCTGTAGCCTGGCGGCTCAGCTCGGTAGCCTCGGGGTCAAAGTCAGCTGTTTGGGTAAAACCACCGGTGAGGTATACTTTATCGTTATTAACCGCTATAGAGGAAGCATAATCACTGCCCGGGCCGCCTATGGTTTTCCCCCATTGGTAGTCGCCATCCGGGCTTAGCTTTACCATAAAGATATCTCTGCCGCCACGGGTGGTAAACAGGGCTTGTGCCGGACCGGGATCGAGGTCAATGGCATTTTCAAACCGCCCGGTAATATAGATGTTGCCTGAGCCGTCAATTGCAGCGCAGGTGGCTTCTTCGTCGGTATTGCCTGTCCCGGCCATTGACCGGGCCCAGACAAAGCTACCGTCTGTGGTTAATTTTAGTACAAATACATCCCAATATCCTTTCCCTTCGATCATAAAAACACCTCCCGGTGAAGGATCAAAATCTACATCTCCTTCAAAATAACCGGTCACGACCAGGTTACCGGCGCCGTCAAGCACCACAGATGTGCCGAAGTCATTGAACGAGCTGCCGTGTATACCCCGGGTCCAGACAAAATTTCCGGTTGCATCCAGCCGGGTAATAAAGATATCGGTGCTGGCCAGGCTGGTCAGCTGATCGCTGCCAAAGCTGGCCGTTTGGGTGAAGGTGCCTGTGGTGTATGTGTTTCCCTGCTCATCCACATCCAGCGAGTAGGGCTGATCACTGCCGGGGCCGCCCATGCGCCGGGCCCAGATGCAATTGCCCGCCAGGTCAAATTTAGCCACAAAAATATCGGAGGAAGTATTGGGGGGTGTGCCGCCATCAGCGGTCAGGATGCCGTCCGGGCTCCCTGTACCAAAATTTACTTCTCCGCGGAAAGACCCGGTCACATATACAAAATTTCCCTGCGCCTTAATAAAGTACCCGTTATCGGCCAGAACGGAGCCCATTGACTTTACCCAGCGGAAATCGCCGTCAGGCGAGAGCTTCAGCACAAAGATATCTTCATCTGTACTCTGGGGGTAGCTGAGCGCACCTGTTGCCGTGAGGTTATTGACGGCGGGTCCGGGATCAAAATCTACCGTTCTCCGGAAAGACCCGGTCACATATACATTGCCCGAGGCATCAACCGTTATACCTTCCACGTAATCTTCTTCTTCCCCGCCGATGGTCTTTGTCCAGACCGGGTTTCCGGAAAGGTCAAATTTGGAGATGGCCATATCGGCTTTGCCGTTGCTGGTAAAGCTTTGCCCGCCAAAGTCTACGGTATTGTAAAACAAAACTACCGAGTACAGGTAGTTTCCGCTGACCACGATCTGCTGGCGCGACTGGCTGGTACCGCTGCTGCCGAACTGCCGGATCCAATCGGGGTGGAGCTCCTGCGCATGGCCTGTAATGCCTGACAGTAAACAGAAAAAAAACAGGAGTACTTGTTTATGCATGACTATACCGGTTTAAAAGCTGATTCTTCTTATTTGCCTTCAAAAGTCATGTTTATTGAAATCGCGGGCAATACTCCATATGGATAGTTTTGAGGGACAAGGGATATTAATTTACAGCTAAACCCCTCATTTATACGGGGTATATGTTTATCTTAGCAGGTGTATTAAGAAACCTGCCATGGCCAGAGCTGCTTTTCTGCTCCTGCTTCTTTCTGCCTGTGGGCCGCTGTTTTCACAGACGGCACGGATAGATCGTTACAAAGCACGCCTGCATGCTTTGCCGCCTGCTTCGCAGAAAGAACGCCTGGAAGCTTTACTGGGGCTATGCCGGGAAAAGTATTCGCTCAGCGGTGATACCCTCTGCACTTATTCTGCTCAAGCCATGGAACTGGCCGGGAAAATCAACAACCGTCCGGCTTACTATGAGGCCTGCAATTTTTATGCATGGGGCCTGATGGCTCGCGGGCAGCTCGACAGCTGCGAGAAGTTTATCCAGCCTTTCCTTGACCTCCTGAAGGAAAACAGCCGGTACCGCCCCCAGTATATCCGATTGAGAATCACGTATGCCAATAACCTGTATAAGAAAACCCGGCCCAATCTCAGCCTGAAAAGCATGTATGAACTGCTCCAGGAGGTGAAAGATGCTTCTTCAAGAATGGATATCCTGAACGAGATTGCGGTAGCTTACGGGGGCATGGAGCATTTTGAAAAGGAGATCGAATGGGCCGACCGCTCACTGGCCCTGAACCGGAACCCGCAAAGCATAGAAGAGAAAAGCGCCTACGTCAGGTCGCTGTCGAATAAGGCTATTGCGTATATTCACCTGTATGAACGGGCACACGACAAAGCCTATGCCGACTCCTGCATACAGTATGCCACCCGGGCGCTGGACATGGCCCGTGAGAACGATATCCTCCTGTTTTACTGCCAGTCGCTCATTCTTATGGGGTATTATTACAGCTACCTGAACGACCCCGAAAAAGCGGAGTATTACCTGAAAAAGGGAGTGGAGATAAGGAAAATCAGCAATGAGCCCATTTTCATTGTGTCTGACCTGACCGTTCTGGGCACCTTTTATGCCACTACCGGCCAGCCCGGCAAAGGCATTGAGGTTTGCCGGGAAGCCCTGGCGGTATGCCGGGAGCGAAAGCTGGGATTTTCGGTTTCCACGCTGGCCTACAAGGCGCTCTGCCAGAATTATGAGGCGGCTGGTGACCAGCAGGCACTGGCCGCCACGCTCAGGCAGCTGCTGAAAGTGAAAGACTCGCTTTACCTGCAAAACCTCGACGGGGAAATTGAAAAGCTGGATGCCGTATACAACCTGCAGAAGCAGGAGATCGAGCTGGCCCGGAAAGAGGCTTCGCTGCATAAGAAGAACTTCCAGTTTTACAGCATACTGATTACGGCGGCCTTCCTGGCCATATCAGCGGGAATCTGGTTCAACGGTTATAAGAAAAACCGGAAGCTGGAGCTGCGTTACGTGCAGGAAGAAGAAAAGCGGAAGGCCGAGCTGGCCGTGAAAGAGGCAGAAGAAAACGAAAGGAAACGCCTGGCCGCCGACCTGCACGACCACCTGGGTGTGCAGGCCAACGTGATCCTCCATACGGCCGAGCAGCTCCGGGCTGATGCCGATGCCGGGCTGATCAGCCACCTGAACGATTCGGCCAAAGATATGCTCTTCTTTTTGAGGGAAACGTTATGGGCACTGAAGTCTGCGGATGTTTCGGCCGAGAATGTCTGGCTGAGGATCCTGAATTTTATTACCCGGATGAAAAGAACGTATACCGACATCCGGTTTGAAATCAGCGGAACTCCCCCGGCCGGGCTGCTCCTGCCTTCTGCCAAAGCCCTGAATATCCTGATGATCGTGCAGGAAGCCGTGAACAATGCCGCACGGCATAGCCGGGGAACCGTTATCAGGATTGTATCGGAGCCGGACGCTTCGTGCTGGCGCCTGTACGTGACCGACAACGGAACGGGATTTTCACCGGAACAGATGGAAGGAGAAAGCTACGGGCTGACCCATATGCGGCAGCGGTCGGAGAGCTCGGGGTTCCGTTTTGACCTGATTAGCGGAGAAGGTACGCAGGTAATGGTGGAAATCCCGCTGGAATGAACCCAAAAATTATCCAAAAGGAGTATTGACAAACCTGTTGGAATACGTCAATTTTAGTATTGAAAACCCAAAGCCATGATACGTATAGCAATTGTAGACGACAAACTGAGAAACCGGCGGATGGTTATGGAGAAACTGGCGGTAAATCCTTTTTTCTCGGTTGTTCTCGAAGCGGAAGACGGGAGCGCTTTCCTCGACAAAATGCAGGCCATTCACCCGGACGACCTGCCACACATTGTGCTCATGGACCTTGAAATGCCCCATATCAACGGCGTGGCGGCCATTGCCACGGCGTCATCGCTGTACCCGGGCATCCGGTTTGTGGTGCTTACTGTTTTTGATGATGAAGAGAAGATCTTCCAGGCCATCAAGGCAGGGGCCAGTGGCTATCTTCTGAAGGAAGAAAGCGGTGAGGTACTGGCAGAAATGCTGCTTAGCCTGTGGGAGAGCGGTGCGGGGCCCATTTCTCCCAGCATTGCCTACAAGATATTGCAGATGCTCCAGACCAAAGACCCGGCCCAAAAAACGGAGCAACCCGATATTTTCCGGCTCAGCCAGCGGGAAAAGGAGATCCTGGAGCTGCTGGCCGGGGGCTTTGAATACAAGGAGATTGCAGACAAGCTGTTTATCAGCCCCAATACCGTCAAGAAGCATTGCATCAGCATTTACCAGAAGCTGCACGTAAGCAACCGCACCCAGGCAGTTAAGATTGCCTATACCAAAGGACTGGTATAAAACCCTCTACGGTTTCTTCTTCACTACTCTCAGGGTGACCGCCTCACTGCCCGATTCTACCCGCAGCACATACAGCCCCGGTTGCAGCTGCTCTGTTTCCAGCTCCACAGCCTGCTCCCTGCCTTTGTAGCTTGCCTGCCAAAGCACATTCCCCCGCAGGTCTACCAGTACTACCCGGCCGCCTGATGTCTCCCCTCCTATTTCTGCATGCAAACGTGTGCTCACCGGGTTAGGCCAGAGCTTCACCCTCAGCTTCCCGCCCTGTGCTACCACGGTATCGGGCACGGCCTCTGCTAAAGCCGCTTTGGTTTTCCTGCTTTTTTCGGTGGCCAGGAGCGCCCGGTTATCTCCGGCTGTGCACAGCAATCCGCCACCCGACCACTCCGTATTCCGGCCGCCTTTGATCTTTTGTGCTGCAAAGAAGCCCTCCAGCACTTTCTCTTTGCGGCCGGTGGTTTTCAGCTGCCCCCGGCTGTGCACATAGGCTTTTATCCCGGTTCCTCCGCCTATCTTCACCCCGTCTCCGGCGTAAAGTCTCACATTCTCCTTCTCTCTATTGAACTCCACTCCTTTCTTTAGCTTCACCCCGTTCCGGACCAGCAGCACCGTAGCCGCCGTGAAATTCACCTGCCCGCCCTTCTTCACTTTCAGGCTCCTGATCTTCACATCGCCCCCGCTGAAGACCAGCTTCGCGTCTTTCTTCCCTTTGATCCTGCCGTAGTTACCGGCTGCAAATGTCCTGCTTTCTCCTTTCTTTATTTTTTCGGCTTTCTTATCCTTGCGTTCATTGCGCCGGAAGCCCTCCGGCTGAGGTGCTTTGCCCCGCATGTATACCGACGACTCGCTCTCGTTGTCAAAACGGGTCTGCTCCGACTTCACAAGCGTCCCCTCCCGGTTGACTACCGTGTTCCTCAGCTTCACCATTCCTTTCTTCCCGCTTGCCCCGATCCCCCCTGCATATATTTCATTGTGCCTCAGCACGATCTTCTCTTCGGCCAGCACCCCGTACGAGCACGGGCATACACCTTCCGGATCCCGGATCAGCACTTCTGCACGTGCGCTGCCCTCGTTGCCGCTCCCGTCGCGGGCCGTGAGTGTAACCAGGCGTTTGCCCAGGTCTGCACACGTGAAGCTGCTTTCAGACAGGCTGAGCTCCGTTATCCCGCAGTTGTCGTAGCTGCCGTCATTGATCACTGATGCCTCTAGGGTGGCTTTGCCTTCTCCATCCAGCTCTATGATGCCGTCAATGACCTGCACCACCGGGGCCACGGTATCTTTTACGGTTACCTGTACCGTTATTTCACTTTCGTTGCCGCTGCCATCGGTTCCCTTCAGCCTGATCTCCTGCACGCCGAGGTCCCGGCAGCTGAATTCGCTGCGGCTCAGGCTCAGTACCGGCAGGCCGCAGTTGTCTGTGCTTCCGGCATCCACATCTCCGGCATTCAGTACCGCTTTTCCGCTGTTGTCCAGCAGCAGCGTTACGGAGGCTGCTTTCAGCAAGGGGGCAATGGTGTCTTTTACGATCACCGTTGCTTCTGCTTCGGTAATCCCGCCCTGTACGTCTTCTACGGTGAGTATAACCTTATTTTCTCCGAGTTCTGCACAGCTGAATTCCGTCTTTGAGGCCCGGATGCTCCAGATTCCGCAGTTGTCCTGTATACGCTGGGCCAGGTCTTCGGCTTTGAGCGCGGCCTTCCCGTTTTCATCCAGCACGATCTCTAACGTTTTTGTGATCACTACCGGCGGGCGGTTATCGACCACGTGGATGTCGGCCAGTGCCGTTGAAACATTCCCTGAGCCGTCAGTACCCGTCAGGATCACCTGCAGGTGGCCCAAATCGCGGCAGTCGAATTCGGTACGGTTCAGGCTCAGCTGCAGCGGGCCGCAGTTGTCGTAGGAGCCCGCGTCTACGTCGGCTACGGTGATGTTGGCCCGTCCCTGCTCATCCAGCTCCAGCGTCAGGCCCCTGGCACGTACCACGGGCGTGCTGTGGTCTACCACGTGCACCTGGCTAGCACAGGTAGTTGAGGCCCCGTGGGTGTCTACCACCGTCATCCGGGCCGTATAGCTTCCTACCCGCAATGCCGGGTTAATGTCTATGCTCCGGTTAAACCAGTCGCCGTCATTATCGTACGAGCCTGCATCCAGGTCTTCCGTCCTTAGTATTGCATAGCAGTCGTCTTTAACCACCAACACTACCACAGGCTTGCACACGGCCATCGGGGGCACGTTACAGTCTTTTTTGGTGAGCGTTATCTGTGACTCGCTCACGCACCCCTGCGAGGAGGTCACCTTTACCTTGTAGATGCCGCCTTCTGTGGCCTGGATGCTCCGCGTTTGGGCTTCGGTGCTCCACTCGTAGGTCATGCCTTCGGGTGCCGTCAGCTTCACCCCGCTTCCTGAACAGAACTCCGTGGGGCCGTCGGCCAGGATAGCCCCACCCGCCGTCACCGGGCCCTGAAGCGTTACAACCGTAGAAAGCGTGTGATCACACCCGCCGCTGGTTATGCTGAAACCCGAGTATACGGCCGCAGAAAGGCCGGTGAGGGCAAAAGCGCCAGTGCTTACCGTTATAGTTGCTGTTGTATCTTTGCTGCCTTTCTTAAAGCTTATCAGGTAGCTGTCGACTGCAAGGGTCGTTGTGAATGCAATGCTGCCGTCATGGCCCGCACAACCGGTGGGGTCTGTTTTCGTGCCTACCGTAAAGGCATTTGAAACCGGGTCGGTCAGCGTGCGGCTGCCTATAGCACTCACCGTACCCTCTTCGGTAGCTATAGAAAAATTACTGTATATTCCTTTCCCGAGACCCGTAAGGCTAAAGGCCCCGTTGGCATTAATGTTTACCGTTGCCGTAGTGTCTTTGCTGTCTATTCTGAAGCTCAGCGTATAGCTGCCGGCCGGTAAAGTAGAGCTAAAGCCAATGCTGCCGTCTTTGCCCCTGCATACCGTAGGATTTATCCCCGTACCCGGCGTAAGCGTTACCTGGCCCGTGGCGCAGGCGGCAACTACCGCCGATTCGGTAGCACACGTGCCCAGGTTGCCCGAGATACTGCGCGGGTAAGTGGCCCCCGGCAGTGCCAGGTAGGCGCAGATGTTGGGCAGATTACAGATAGATAAAACACCGTTATCTTTAAGACTTAAACCGAAGAAAAAGACAAAATTCTCGGATACGTCAAAATCAAGATAATACGTATAGGTGATAGATTCGGGAGGGATACTGGCAATACCCTGGATGGAGCTTAATGAGGGGTTCCTCTCTATGGAAAGTGCCCCGGAGAAGTCACTGAGACCGGCTAAACCATCCAGGTTTTGCAGGCCCGTATTGTCACTGATCGTTAAACCCTGCCCTATGCTGCCCAGGGAAGAGAGGCCGTTCAGGTTTTGCAGCAAGGGGCTGTTCCTGATGTCGAACCGGCCGCCCACGCTTTGTAAGGAGCCAAGTCCGTTCAGGTTCTGAAGGGCCGTATTATCCTGTAGTATTAAGCTTAGCTGTACGCTACGCAGGCCCGACAGGCCGTCCAGGTTCTTCAAAGAAGCATTACCCACGATACTCAGGCCTCCGTTAAGATCTCCAGCAATGTTTTCCACAGGCGCCAACCCGTCAACGTTTTCCAGTGAGGCGTTATTTGTGATATATATGCCTCCGGCAAATTTTGCCTGTTTCAGGGCATCTATGTTTTTTAAGCCGGCATTACCGTTAATAAACAGCGCGTCACCGTAATGGCTCCTCCGAACCGTCCCCCGGAGATTAGACAATCCGTCAAGATTTTGCAGCAGCGGATTACTGATGACAGACAAGGCTCCGTCGTTAATAGTATGTAAAGAAGACAGGCCATCGAGGTTTTGAAGCTTAGGATTATTACTTATCAACACATTGGCTCCGTAGCTGTCCGTATTGTTCCCGATAACCTCCACGCTGGATAATCCATTGATATGTACGAGTTCGGGGTTATTGCTTATTCCCAGCCCGTAGGAATCCTGTGCACCTATTTTTTTCAGGGAGGAAAATCCGCTGATGTCCTGCAGCAATGCATTACTGCCAATCATAAGGTTCCCCCCTATTTCCTGCAGGCCGCCCAGGCCGTTGATATGAAGTAACCCCTTATTATTAGAAACATTAAAACTACCTCCTACGGTTTCCAGTGCCGGGAGGGAATTGAGACTTTGCAAAGCGTCATTATTGCTGACGGAGAAAGACCCACCCACGTGCCTGAGACCATTCAGGCCGTCCAGGCTCTGCAGCTTTACATTCAGGTGAATGCTTACTAAGCCCCCAATATCCCGGACGTTATGCAGCCCCTGCAAACTGGTCATGTTACTGGTAGCCAGTGACCCGGGACCGCCTATGACCAGGTTACCTTCAATTTTCTGAACGAATGAAAGAAGGCTGAGGTCAGTTATACCTGACCCCTGGATATAAACGCTTCCCTGCAGGATGGAACAATGCGAGTATTTCTGTTCAAAGCTTGCAATCTGGCTCTGCGTATTGAAAGTGATATCACCGGTAGGGCATGATTCATAGGAGCATCCAAAATCAGCAGCCGTGCTGCAGCCCGCCAGGTTACCGGAAATGTCCCGCTGACGCCCTGCGGCCAGGTAGGCGCACAGGTTGGCCAGGCCACATACCGAAAGGGTACCGTTACCTGTAACTTTCAGAAAAGCAATGGTTAAGGGGTCTATATTTTTGAGGCCGTCTATGGAGGTCAGCAGGGCATTATCTGCTACCCCCAGCTGGCCTTTTATTTTCTCAATTCCGGCCAGGCCCTCCAGGCCTTCCAGCAGTGGGTTAGAAGAGATTACCAGCGCACCATTAACCGTTTTCAGGTCTGAGAGCCCGGCCAGGTTAGTAATATCCGGCCCGCTGATCATCAGGCTGCCCGGCAGAGTTGAGCATCCCGGGTAATTACTTTTGAAACTATTGATTTGTGCCTGTGAGGTAATGGTAAGCATGGGCCCTTTGGGGCAGGTGCCCGAGCAATCGTTCAATGCCGCAGGTTCATCGGTACAGTCGCCGTTATTCCCCTCTATGCTTCTTGGCTTATCTGAAACCAGGTAGTCACAGATATGCGCTACTGAGCAGGAAGATAGGCTGGCGTTATCTTTGATGGCCAGGAGGGAAATAGCAGACAGGTCCACATTGCTGATTCCGCTGATGTCCAGCAAAGTGGTGTTATTGTAGATAAGCAGCTGACCGCCTACATGCTCTATGGCCATCAGGCCATCGAGGTTTTTCAGGTTATTGTTATAATTGATACTCAGGTTTCTCCCCACACTCTTCAGCGCCGGTAAACCGTTCAGGCTTTCCAGGCGTTCAAAAGAAACAACAAGATCTTCGCCCACGCTTTGTAAAGCCGATAAGCCGGTGAGATCATTGAATCCGTTGGCCTGAACGGTGAGGCTCCCTCCCACTGTTTGCAGGGCAGAGAGGCCGCCCAGGCTCTGCAGTGACGGGTTCCCGCCGATGTAAAGCTTACCACCTACGCTCTTGACGCCCGACAGGCCGTTAATATTGGTCAAAGCGCTCACCCCGCCGGTGCCGGATACGGTCAGGTCCCGGCCCACATCCAGGATTCCGCTCAGACCGTCCAGGTTCATCAAGCCGGGGTTATTCACGGAAATATACAGATCACCGCCTATATGCTGTAAAAAAGAGAGGGCACTCAGGTCGGTAGCACCTGAAATTCTCAGGTTCCCGGAAACGGTACTACAGCCCGGATAGGCGGCGGCAAAATCAATTACTTCCTGCTGGCTATTGAGGGTCACATTGGGAGGGCAACCCGGAAAGCAGATCGCCGAAACTACCTGGGCATTGATACAATCACCGGTATTTCCGCTGATAGCGCGCGGCCCGGTACCGGAAAGGTAGGTACAGATATTAGAAAGATTACAAAGGGAAAGAGTGCCGTTATTCTGAATATACAGGCCTGATTTGAAAGAAGAAGAGGTAATGCTGGCCGGGCTAATATTCTCCAGGCCCTGTATGGAGTTTAAAAGTGGGTTATCTGCAATATACAGGTATCCCCCAATGGCCGGAAGCCCCTGCAGGCCGTTCAGGTTTTGCAGCTGATCATTGGAAGAAACATTCAGGTATCCGCCCAGGCTCTGTAAAGCCGAAAGGCCATCGAGGTTTTGAATCAAAGGGTTTTTCTCGATCAGCAGGTCTCCCCCTATACTGTTCACGGAGCTCAGGCCCGAAAGGTTTTGCAGCTGCGGGTTATGCGTTATTTCCAGGTGACTGGCTATGGATTGAAGGGCGGATAAGCCATTGAGGTTCTGCAGCGCATCATTTTTGCGGATATACAGGTTATTGTCTAAGGTGTGCAGGTGGGATAGCCCGTCTAGATTTTGCAGCACTACGTTAGAATCAATTTCTATACTGGCTACGCGCTGCAAGCCGGATAAACCGTTTATGTTTTCCAATACGGGGTTCAGGCGCAGGCTGACTCCCCCGGGTAAAGTTCCGGACAGGCCGGACAAGCCGTTTATATTTTTTAATTTAGGGTTTTTGATGACGGTCACCATGGCTGCACTTTGGATGCCGCTCAGGGCATCTATGTTTTCTAAAAGTGCGTTATCGTAAACCAATAATCCCCCTCCCACGGTTTTTACATTAGACAGCCCGCTGATGTTCTGAAGAAGCGGATTAGGGTAGCCATCGGCACCGATCTGAAGGCCTCCACCGATGTACTGTATCCCGGCCAGCCCGTTCAGGTTAACAATATCGGCGCCAAACACACCCACACTACCGGAAATGGTAGTACAGTGGGCATAGGTAGCGCCAAAGGCATCTACTTCGGCCTGGCTGAAGAAGTTGACCGTGGCGGGACACCCCGTACCGGAACAGGCCTGGGACACAGCCAATGCCGAAGCACATGCTCCCAGGTTACCGGAGATGGTTCTGGGCTTGCCCTGTGACAGGTAGGTACAGATATTGGACAGGTTACAGACAGACAAGGCACCGTTATTTTCAATCCGTAAACCATTTGTGATCGTACCCTGGTTAATATTCTTTAGCCCTTCTATAGAGGTTAACTGCGGGTTATTGAATATTTGGAGAGCCCCGTCTATTTTTTCCACGCCGGCCAGGCCATTGAGGTTTTGTAACACGGGCATGTCGTAAATCAGGAGATAACCCGAAGGCGGCTCATCAAACCAGCTCGGCTCGCGAAAGCCTACGCTTTTCAGGTTGGCAAGTCCGTCTACATTCTGTAAATAATTCATATAAGACAGCGTCAGGTGGCTTTTTATCTCTTTGAGCCCCGAGAGTCCGTTCAGATCATGAAGTTCAGTATCGTAAATCGTTAACCGCCGGCCCACCGACTGAAGACCCGACAGGCCATCAATATTCCGGAGTTTTGAAGCGTCTATCAGCAAATCTTCCCCGATCGCGGTTAAAAAAGCGAGGCTGTCGAGGTTAGTAATATTATCTCCGTGTATTTCTAAACTATAGGGCAGTACACTGCATTGGGGATGGGCCAGGTGAAATGAATCTACCTGCGCCTGGGTGGTCAGGTAAACATTGCCTACAGAACACTGGCCCTCTGCCCTGAGGCTGTAAAACAAGCTAAAGAATACCAGCAGTGAAAAGTACAGGTTTTTTTTCATAGTCATCTCCAGCTTAATTGTATACCAAAGTTCCTACTCCTGTATTCCAGAGTCAATACTCCATTTGGATAGTTTTTAATGTCCGCACGGTCAATGGAAAAGCCGTCCGTTTCTGCTTCAAACCGGGAAATGCCGGAAAACCTGCTATAAAAAAGAAAACCTGCTATGAAAAAAAACGCCGGAGATAAAATCTCCGGCGTTTCCCGCGTTAGTACATATATTTTTGAAAGATAGGAATTACTTTTTCACTTTTATTTTTGCGGTCAGACATTTCTGATCCGGGCAAACCGTGATCGGCTCTATGTCATGATCATCCTCATCTCCCCCCTGCTTCCCGTTCTCATGAATCTCATCGTTCTTCACCACACCGTCATTGTCCTTGATATCATCCGGTGTAGAATCTATGTCTTCCAGGCCCTTATCGTTCTTCGCCCCGCTGATCTCCGCCGTGTTGATAATCACTCCACCTGTTACATCGCTCTTCAGCTTAAAGCTGATCGATACCGTCGCCTCGCCTCCTGCCGGTAACGATGCAATCGCTTTCGCCCACCTCGCCTTGCTGCCGTCAAGCGTCCAGTTAACGTCATTCAACGTCAGGCCTTCCGGAATGTAATCTACCAAATCTATATCCGTTGCATCTACATTCCCCTGGTTAAACACCGTGATCTCAAACGTTACACTGTCTCCCGGTTTGAAAATCGACTTCTGACCTGCTTTCAGCGTCTTCCTTAACGCCAGGTCAAACACCGGCGTCTCTACTACCGTGATCTCTTCAATGTCATGGTCGTCTTCATCCCCCCCGTGCTTTCCGTCTTCACCGATCTCATCGTCTTTCGGCGTGCCGTCATTACCCGGGTTATCGTCAGGGGTAGAGTCTATGTCGTCTCCTCCGTCTGCACTGCTGATTTCGGCCGCATTCACTGCCTTGCCTTTAAAGTCTGCATTCACCGTAAACGTGATCTCCACTTTCGTGCTCGCTCCGGCAGCCAGCGTACCTATCTTCGTATTCAGCGTGGCTTTACCGCCCACTGCCGTCCAGTTCCCATCGTTCAGCGTCAGACCCGCAGGTATGTAATCCGTTACCTGGATATTGCTGGCCGTCACATTCCCCTGGTTAAATACTTCTATCTCAAACGTAATGCTGCTTCCCGGGTATACTACCGGGTTCTTGCCGCCACCTTTGATCGTCTTCCGAAGTGCCAGGTCAAAGATCTGGTCTTTCACTTTCACTGTTACTTCCGACGGCTTCTTACAAGTCTCCAGCTCACAGGCTGCATAGTAGGTCGTTGTCGTATCCGGTGTTACTTCCAGCGTAGCTCCTGTGCCCAGAACCTGGGTCAGGCCCGCATCTTTGTACCATACCAGCGTACCCGTCTCACAACTTCCGCTTAAGGTGCTGCTTCCGCCTTTGATCACCTCTTCCGGAGTCGCCGTCAATACCGGGGCAGGGAAGTCCGGCGTTACCGTTACTACCGATTCCGTTGCCGCACTCACACAATCCGGCGTTGTACACACCGCATAGTAGGTTTTGCTCTGCTGCGCCGAAAAGGTCAGCTGGCTCAGCTCCTGCGTCAAAGCAACATCGCTGTACCATTTCACCGTCCCGCTTGAACACGTCGCGCTCAGCGTGATCTCCTCGCCGTAACATACTTTGTGAGGCCCCGAAACAGGAGATTCAGGCTTATCTTTCTTCGTTACTTTTGCTTCATCTGTTGCACTACAGCCGTTGGGAGACGTTACCACTACCTTATAGGTGCCCGTCTTGCTTACCGTGATCTCTTTCGTAGTGGCCGTAAAACCGTCCGGACCCGTCCAGCTATACGTTACCCCCGCTGTCCCCGTTGCCGTTAATGTCACCTCCGTCTCTCCGCATGACATCACCTTGTCCTCTACAACTACTGTAGGTAATGAGGTATCCTGGCTAACTGTTGCCGTAGCTTTTGCAGTACAGCCGTTAGACGAAATTACTTCCACACTATATACACCCGGTATAGATGTCTCAAAGCCTGCTACGTTACCCGGATCCGTTGCACCCGCAGGTACAGTCCATTTGTAGGTAATGCCGTTTCCGGTAGCTGCTGCAGCTACAGTTACTTTGTTTACCACACAGGTGAGCTTACCTGTTTCCAGGATTACCGTTGGTTTATCATTATCAATAGTTACTTCTGCCTGAGCAGTAGTAGTACAACCGTTAGCATAAGTTACTGTCACGGTGTATATACCTGCTGCCGTTACTGCCAATTCTTTGCCTTCGCCCACTTTCGTGCCGCCCAGGCTCCACTCGTATTTCGTGCCGTTACCGCTTGCTTTCAGCGTTACACTGCTGATTGAGCAGGTTAAAGTACCGCCGGTGGCTGTGATGGTTTCCACACCTTTGTTTTCATCTACTACGGCTTGTGCAGTGGTAGTACAGCCGTTGGCATAAGTGACCGTTACGGTGTAAGTACCTTTTGCGGTTACTGCCAATTCTTTGCCTTCGCCCACTTTCGTGCCGCCCAGGCTCCACTCGTATTTCGTGCCGTTACCGCTTGCTTTCAGCGTTACACTGCTGATTGAGCAGGTTAAAGTACCGCCGGTGGCCGTGATGGTCTCCACATCTTTGTTTTCATCTACTACGGCTTGTACAGTGGTAGTACAACCGTTGGCATAAGTGACCGTTACGGTATAAGTACCTTTTGTAGTCACCGCCAACTCTTTGCCTTCGCCCACTTTCGTACCGCCCAGGCTCCATTCGTATTTCGTGCCGTTACCGCTCGCTTTCAGCGTTACACTGTTGATTGAACAGGTTAAAGTACCGCCGGTGGCCGTGATGGTCTCCACATCTTTGTTTTCATCTACTACGGCTTGTGCAGTGGTAGTACAGCCGTTGGTATAAGTGACCGTTACGGTGTAAGTACCTTTTGTAGTTACCGCCAACTCTTTGCCTTCGCCCACTTTCGTACCGCCCAGGCTCCATTCGTATTTCGTGCCGTTACCGCTCGCTTTCAGCGTTACACTGCTGATTGAACAGGTTAAAGTGCCGCCGGTGGACGTGATGGTCTCCACGTTTTTATCTTCGGTCACGGTAGTGCTTGCTTCATCCGACTCACAGCCTGTAGTATTGTTCTTTACTTTTACTTTATATGTACCGGCTACCGTAGCACTGAAGCTGGCTACGTTACCCGGGTTGGTTACGCCCGATGGTACGGTCCACGTGTAGGTTACACCTGTGCCGGGTGATGCTGTAGCCTGCACCGTTACACTGGTGGTAGTACAAGTCAGCTCACCACCCGTTACATTCGTGATCACCGGCCTGGCATTCGCGGTTATTTTAGCTGTAGCACTCGCTGTACATCCGTCATTCGTACATGTTGCCGTATACGTAATTTCCCCGGCTGCGGCAGGAGTTATCGTTACCTTATTGCCTGATGCCCCGTTAGCAGGACTCCACGTTACCGTTCCTGTACAATTCTTTGCTTCGAGAACGGCAGTTTCCCCCAGACAGATGGCTACATCCGCTACACTTATCGTTGGCTTCGGCTTAACAGACACCGTTCCTTCCCCATAGGCTTCGCAGTTGGTCGCATTCCTGCAGGTAGCCCGGTAGACAGTAGTAGAAGCAGGTTGCACTTCTATACTGGTGCCGGTTCCCTGCGAATACCCGCCTGCCGTCCAGGTAATTGTGCCTGTACAGTTGGTTACAGTAGCTGTTAAGGTCATCTTTTCTCCAGAACATACGGTCCCTGAATTCACACTTACCGTTGGTTTTGCATTAACTGTCACCTTCATGGAAGCCCAGTCGCTGTTACATGTACTTTCGCAACGGGCATAATACGTGGTGGTATTACCCGGTGTAACAGAAGCTCCGGTAATGACCGTAGTTTTATTGCTGTCATACCATTTCAGCGTTCCTGTGGTACAGCTACCGGGCAAAGTCACACTTTCTCCTGCACAAATGGATTTATCGGAGATGCCTGTGGGTGTTGTCGGCACGGGGTCTTTGGCAATTACAATATTTCCGGAGGTCCACTTACAATTACCTGAGCTTGTATTGTTATCTGTCACCGTAACGGTATAGGTACCTGCGGCCAATCCCGAAAATGTGTATTGATAATTGGTTACTCCTGCCGCTAAAGCAGGCGAAGTAGCCACTGTAGTGCTTCCGTTTTTAAGCGTATAGGTAAACTGTCCGCTACCACCGGTGGTATTTACAATAATTGAACCGTCATTGGCCGTACAGGAGGCATCTGCTTTGGTGGTAGCAACGGTTATCTTATCGTAACAATCAATAACCAGTAAGTTATTGTCAAATTTTAAAGCCCTGCCATAAGAATACCCTACAATAACGATTTTTACTGTGTTAGCGGGTATGGTTCCGGTAATAGAGATATCTTGAAAGTTGGAATATATGGCCGTAACACTCTGTTTTGCCGTTTCGCTTATTTTCGTACCGGATGAATTATAAAATTCAAGCCATAATTGGGCAACAGCTCCGGATCCGTTAGGGTTATGTGTTGATGCTGTAGCGGTATATGTGAAGGTTTTCCCTCCTACCACTCCATTGGTTATATTCTGTCTTATGTAGTTGTTGGAACGTGCATCATTCCAGTTCAGGTAACCTACATATTTTAAAGTACCGTTATGGTAGAAGGTGCCCCAGTCAACTCCCGATGCAACTTCCGGATTCCAGCCGTCAGGGCTTGTAGGGTTAATTTCAAAATCGGGGTTATAAATCATGTTTTCTGATGTACAACCCGTACATACGGTAGGACCCGGAGGGGTCACGGTAGTTTTAAATCTTTTGTAGTGTACTTCGCCCCCGTTCTGGTAAAAATCTTTGGCTACGATCTGGCCCTCTACATACCCTTCGTATTTTTCCACGGAAATGCCTAACGCATATACCGAACCGATGAGGTAAGATGAATTGTTCAGCTTAAGGGTTTTCCCGGTTCCGTTATAAAAATTCCACAATACGAATTCGCCCTGGCCGGTAGAAACACCGTTTACCATCATATTGGGCTTATTGTTCCAGTCAAAGTCTCCTCCCTGCATATCTACATTGATTACTACGGGAGTACTAGCCGAAGGAACCACGGTCCAGCCCAGCTCCCCTTTGGAACTATAGGTATACAGTTGGGTTTTGGTGATGTTAATAATATTCGTCTGGTTGGAGGTCAGCTTAAACCTGTACTTATTCCCGCTATCGTACGATTCTATCACTGCATTGGCCGGTGAATTTTTCAGTGCATCAGAATAGGTTTGGTATTCGTTAAAAATAGCCGTGAAATTAAATACATCGCTGACGTCTCTTTTGAGCGAAGCCTCACTCTGGTTCTGGTTTCCCTGGATGTATACGTTTTTACTGGTAGCATCCTTATGTACTATAATTCCCTGGTAAACATTGTTTTCCAGGTATCTTTTCGAATCCTTAAGATCTTTGATTTTTACATACCGGCTATTCTGCACATCCACTTTTCCCGAGGTATAAGTCACCCCGTCACCTACTATGAGGCCTACGTATTGTGCATCTTCGGTACCGTTTACCACATCTTTAAATGTTTCGGTGCCCGAACTGTGCATGTTTACCTGGAGGTTATCATAAATGGTCAGCCTGCCTCCAACGGCTACCCCTCCTTCCACATCCCGGTTGGCCTTGAAATTACCGCTGGTGATTACATTGAACCCTTTGGCGGCATCGGTAGGGTTAAACTGGGCGTTAACAAAGACTAGTGGGAAGAAAATAAAGCACAAAACTTTACTTAACCATTGGAATGATTTCTGGAAGGTAAGCATTATAGCGTACGTTTTTACAATAACCTGTTCTTTTATAAATATATAACTAAGCCCAACTCTCCAGTTTTTGCTTTTTGAAAGCCGCATAAGCCTCTAAATGGATCTGGATAATAATTTGGGCATAAAGTTTCAGGGCAAATTACGTGCCACAAGTGAAGTACTTCGGGGAAAGCAGGGGGGCAATCGCTAACGATGAATTATTAATGGTTAATTATTAGGAATGTAAAGAGGTCACTACCATGCAAAAAAATGGCCCCGGAATTCCGGGGCCATTTTGCAGTGAACTGTTTATTTATTGGCTCTGTTCACTTTTACTTTTGCGCTCAGACATTTTTGGTCCGGACACACCGTGATCGGTTCGATGTCGTGATCGTCTTCGTCACCTCCCTGCTTACCATTCTCATTGATCTCATCGTTCTTCGGTATCCCGTCATTGTCCTTGTTATCATCCGGCGTAGAGTCGATATCCTTCAGTCCTTTCTGATTCTTCGCTCCGCTGATCTCCGCGATGTTTGTAATCACCGGACCCACCGCATCGTTATTGAGTTTGAAAGTGATGGATACCGTCGCCTGCGTTCCTGCGGCCAGGTTTGTTATCGCTCCATTCCATCTCGCTTTGCTGCCATCCAGGGTCCAGTTCGCATCGTTCAGCGTCAGTCCGGTAGGAATATAGTCTACCAGGTCTATATCTGTAGCATCCACATTGCCCTGGTTGAACACGGTGATGTCAAACGTCACGCTGTCTCCCGGTTTGAAGACCGTTTTCTGACCCGGTTTCACTGTTTTCCGTAATGCCAGGTCAAATATCTGTCCAAGGGTAACCGTTTCCTCATCCTCACCAGGCACCTCGTTTCCATTCGGATCTTTACCTGTTGCTTTTGCCGTATTGTCTACCTGGCCCGCATTGATGTCGGATTGCGTTATTGTATACGTTGCCGTAAACGTTGTGCTATCAACCGCTCCCGGAGCTAAGCTTGCGATAGGTCCACCCACTACTGTCACCTTAGGGTCAGCAATCTTGACATCGGTCAGGGTTACATTGCCTGTATTGGTTACCGTAAAGGTATAGTGAATCTTGTCACCCGGATTAACCTTACCGTTTCCGTCGGCATCCACATAGGCACCACTCTTGATGAGTCCGATTCCGGGAGCCGGTGTAAACGGTACGTCTTCCTCGTCGTCATCATTAACGTCCCCTCCTGAAGGCGGGGTACCCTTAGCCGTAGCCGTATTATGTATCTTACCGTTGTTCACATCCGCCTGCGTTACCGTATAGGTTGCCGTAAACGTTGTCTCTGCTCCCGGTTCAAGGCTCGCTACTGAGGCAGGAGCGATAGCGCTCAGGCCTGGTAGTGGGTCACTTACCGTTATATTAGTCAGCGTCACATTACCGGTGTTCTTCACTTTAAAGCTATAGGTGATCACATCGCCTACCGCGTGAGGACCCGCCGAAGCTGTTTTAGTCAGCTCAATACCTGGCGTACTGGTGAACGGTACGTCTTCCTCATCGTCATCTTTCACATCATCTCCTGTAGGCGGCGTACCTTTAGCCGTGGCCGTATTGTGTACTTTGCCGTTGTTCACGTCTGCTTGCGTTACTGTGTAGCTCGCGGTGAAGGTTGTCTCAGCACCCGGTTCAAGGCTCGCTACTGAGGCAGGAGTTATTGTTCCTAAGCCTGGTAGTGGGTCACTTACTGTTACATTGGTCAACGTCACATTACCCGTGTTCTTCACTTTAAAGCTATAGGTGATCACAGAGCCCACCGCGTGAGGACCCGCCGAAGCTGTTTTAGTCAGCTCAATACCCGGCGTACTGGTGAACGGTACATCTTCTTCGTCGTCATCCTTAACATCATCTCCTGTAGGCGGTGTACCTTTAGCCGTGGCCGTATTGTGTACTTTGCCGTTGTTCACGTCTGCCTGCGTTACTGTGTAGCTCGCGGTGAAGGTTGTTTCTGCACCCGGTTCAAGGCTCGCTACTGAGGCAGGAGTTATTGTTCCTAAGCCTGGTAGTGGGTCACTTACTGTTACATTGGTCAACGTCACATTACCCGTGTTCTTCACTTTAAAGCTATACGTGATCACAGAGCCTACTGCGTGAGGGCCTGCCGAAGCTGTCTTCACAAGGTCGATACCTGGCGTGCTGGTGAACGGTACGTCTTCCTCATCGTCATCCTTAACATCATCTCCTGTAGGCGGCGTACCTTTAGCCGTGGCCGTATTGTGTACTTTGCCGTTGTTCACGTCTGCTTGCGTTACTGTGTAGCTCGCGGTGAAGGTTGTCTCAGCACCCGGTGCCAGACTTGCTACTGAGGCCGGAGTGATTGCTCCCAGACCTGGTAGCGGGTCAGTAACCGTTACATTCGTCAACGTCACGTTACCTGTGTTCTTCACTTTGAAGCTATAGGTAATCACACTTCCCACCGCGTGAGGGCCAGCCGAAGCCGTCTTGGTCAGCTCGATCTTAGGAGACTGGGTAAACGGTACGTCTTCTTCATCATCATCTTTAACATCATCTCCTGTAGGCGGTGTACCTTTAGCCGTGGCTGTATTGTGTACTTTGCCGTTGTTCACGTCTGCCTGCGTTACTGTGTAGCTCGCGGTGAAGGTCGTTTCTGCACCTGGTGCAAGGCTCGCTACTGAGGCCGGAGTGATTGCTCCCAGACCTGGTAGTGGGTCACTTACTGTTACATTGGTCAACGTCACATTACCCGTGTTCTTCACTTTAAAGCTATACGTGATCACAGAGCCTACTGCATGAGGACCGGCCGAAGCTGTTTTGGTCAGCTCAATACCCGGCGTGCTGGTGAACGGTACATCTTCCTCGTCGGTATCTTTCACATCCGGACCACTTGGAGGCGTACCTTGCGTGGTTGCCGTATTGTGTACTTTGCCGTTGTTCACATCTGCCTGCGTTACCGTATAGGTTGCCGTAAAGGTTGTTTCTGCACCCGGTTCAAGGCTCGCTACTGAGGCTGGAGTTATTGTTCCTAAACCTGGTAGCGGATCACTTACCGTTACATTGGTCAGCGTTACGTTACCCGTGTTCTTCACTTTAAAGCTGTAAGTGATTACACTGCCTACTGCGTGAGGACCCGCCGAAGCTGTTTTGGTCAGCTCAATACCCGGCGTGCTGGTGAACGGTACATCTTCCTCGTCGGTATCTTTCACATCCGGACCACTTGGAGGCGTACCTTGCGTGGTTGCCGTATTGTGTACTTTGCCGTTGTTCACATCTGCCTGCGTTACCGTATAGGTTGCCGTAAACGTTGTTTCTGCACCCGGTTCAAGGCTCGCTACTGAGGCTGGAGTTATTGTTCCTAAACCTGGTAGCGGATCACTTACCGTTACATTGCTCAGCGTTACATTACCCGTGTTCTTCACTTTAAAGCTATAGGTAATCACACTTCCCACCGCGTGAGGGCCAGCCGAAGCTGTCTTCACAAGATCAATGGATGGCGCCGCAGTAAACGGTACGTCTTCCTCGTCGGTATCTTTCACATCCGGACCACTTGGAGGCGTACCTTGCGTGGTTGCCGTATTGTGTACCTTACCGTTATTCACATCCGCCTGCGTTACCGTATAGGTTGCCGTAAACGTTGTCTCTGCTCCCGGTTCAAGGCTCGCTACTGAGGCAGGAGCGATAGCGCTCAGGCCTGGTAGTGGGTCAGTAACCGTAACATTCGTCAGCGTTACGTTCCCCGTGTTTTTCACTTTAAAGCTGTAAGTGATTACACTGCCTACCGCGTGAGGACCCGCCGAGGCGGTCTTGGTCAGCTCGATCTTAGGAGACTGCGTAAACGGTACGTCTTCTTCATCGTCATCTTTAACATCATCTCCTGTAGGTGGCGTACCCTTAGCCGTGGCCGTATTGTGTACTTTGCCGTTATTCACATCTGCCTGCGTTACCGTATAGCTGGCTGTGAAGGTTGTCTCGGCACCCGGTTCAAGGCTCGCTACTGAGGCTGGAGTGATTGCTCCCAGGCCCGGTAGCGGGTCAGTAACCGTTACGTTAGTCAGCGTCACATTACCGGTGTTCTTCACTTTGAAAGTATACGTGATCGTGCTGCCTACACTGTGAGGGCCTGCCGAGGCGGTCTTGGTCAGATCGATCTTCGGAGATTGCGTAAATGGTACGTCTTCGTCGTCATCATCTTTCACGTCATCTCCAGTCGGCGGTGTACCTTTAGCCGTGGCTGTATTGTGTACTTTGCCGTTGTTCACATCCGCTTGAGTTACTGTGTAGCTCGCGGTGAAGATTGTCTCAGCACCAGGAGCAAGGCTCGCTACTGAGGCCGGAGTGATTGCACTCAGACCGGGTAGTGGGTCAGTCACTGTAACATTAGTCAGCGTCACATTACCGGTGTTCTTCACTTTAAAGGTATACGTGATCGTGCTGCCTACACTGTGAGGGCCTGCCGAAGCGGTCTTGGTCAGATCGATCTTAGGAGACTGCGTAAATGGTACGTCTTCGTCGTCATCATCTTTCACGTCATCTCCAGTCGGCGGTGTACCTTTAGCCGTGGCTGTATTATGTACTTTGCCGTTATTCACATCTGCTTGCGTTACCGTGTAGCTCGCTGTGAAGGTCGTTTCAGCACCCGGTGCCAGACTTGCTACGGAAGCCGGAGTGATAGCTCCAAGGCCTGGTAGTGGGTCAGTAACCGTAACATTCGTCAGTGTAACATTACCGGTGTTCTTCACTTTGAAGCTGTAGGTAATTACTGAACCTACCGTGTGAGGGCCTGCCGAGGCCGTCTTGGTCAGATCGATCTTCGGAGACTGCGTAAACGGTACGTCTTCTTCGTCATCATCTTTCACGTCATCTCCAGTCGGCGGTGTACCTTTAGCCGTGGCTGTATTATGTACTTTGCCGTTGTTCACATCCGCTTGTGTTACCGTATAAGGTGCGGTGAACGTTGTCTCTGCATTCGGGGCCAGGCTCGCTACGGAAGCTGGAGTTATTGTTCCCAGTCCAGGTAGCGGGTCAGTCACTGTAACGTTAGTCAGCGTCACATTACCCGTGTTCTTCACTTTGAAAGTATACGTGATCGTGCTGCCTACACTGTGAGGGCCTGCGCTCGCCGTTTTCACCAGGTTAATACCTGGAGTCTGGGTTAACGGAACCGTCTCATCGTCCGTATCCGTTACATCCGAGCCGCCACCAGGAGGTGTACCTTTCGTGGTTGCTGTATTATGAATGCTACCGGCATTCACATCCGCCTGCGTTACCGTATAAGGTGCAGTGAACGTTGTCTCTGCACCCGGAGCCAGGCTGGCTACTGAAGCTGGAGTGATTGCTCCCAGGCCTGGTAGTGGGTCAGTAACCGTTACATTCGTCAGCGTCACATTACCCGTGTTCTTCACTTTGAAGCTATAGGTAATCACTGAACCTACCGTGTGAGGGCCAGCTGAAGCTGTTTTGGTCAGATCAATCTTCGGAGACTGCGTAAACGGTACGTCTTCGTCGTCGTCATCTTTCACATCGTCTCCAGTCGGCGGTGTACCTTTAGCCGTGGCCGTATTGTGTACTTTGCCGTTGTTCACATCTGCTTGAGTTACTGTGTAGCTCGCGGTGAAGATTGTCTCAGCACCAGGAGCAAGGCTCGCTACTGAGGCCGGAGTGATTGCTCCCAGGCCCGGTAGCGGGTCAGTAACCGTTACGTTAGTCAGCGTCACATTACCGGTGTTCTTCACTTTGAAAGTATACGTGATCGTGCTGCCTACACTGTGAGGGCCAGCCGAAGCGGTCTTCGTCAGATCGATCTTAGGAGACTGCGTAAATGGCACTGTTTCATCATCCGTATCGGTCACATCGGTTCCTGTAGGCGGTGTACCTTTGGTAGTCGCCGTGTTGTCAACCTTACCGTTATTCACATCGGTCTGCTTAACCACGTAAGTAGCCGTGAAGGTCGTTTCTGCGCCCGGAGCAAGGCTTGCTACGGAAGCCGGAGTGATTGCACTCAGACCAGGTAGTGGGTCAGTCACTGTAACGTTAGTCAGCGTCACATTACCGGTGTTTTTCACTTTGAAGGTATACGTGATCGTGCTGCCTACACTGTGAGGACCAGCCGAAGCGGTCTTCGTCAGATCAATCTTCGGAGACTGGGTAAATGGTACGTCTTCGTCGTCATCATCTTTCACGTCATCTCCAGTCGGCGGTGTACCTTTAGCCGTGGCTGTATTGTGTACTTTGCCGTTGTTCACATCTGCTTGTGTTACCGTATAAGGTGCGGTGAACGTTGTCTCTGCATTCGGAGCCAGGCTGGCTACTGAAGCTGGAGTTATTGTTCCCAGTCCAGGTAGCGGGTCAGTAACTGTAACGTTAGTCAGCGTCACATTACCCGTGTTCTTCACTTTGAAGCTGTAAGTGATTACATCGCCTACACCGTACGTGCCTGTTGAGGCTGTTTTCACCAGGTTAATGCCCGGTGTTTGGGTTAACGGTACCGTCTCATCGTCTGTATCCGTTACATCCGAGCCGCCGCCGGGA
>Ga0206119_100256_pt1 | contig 26168 bp, 27 predicted proteins | sample 3A50Ametagenome_FD_148608 | JGI IMG/M metagenome (GOLD analysis project Ga0206119, IMG submission 148608) | Enriched microbial communities from leaf-cutter ant dump, University of Wisconsin, Madison, United States - 3A50A | ecosystem: Environmental > Terrestrial > Nest > Insects nest > Nest dump...
GCTTCCAGTTCGGCAACATGATCTTCTCCCGCTGGCCGATCCTGTCGTCGCGCCTCATCCCCCTGCCCCGCACGCGCACGCTCGACAAGCTCAACCTGCAGCGCGGCGCGACCGAGGCGGTGATCGAGACGCCCGGCGGGCCGATCCGCGTCTATTCCGTGCATCTCGACCACGTCCACCGCGACGAGCGCATCGCGCAGATCCGCTATCTCAAGGACCGCGCGCAGCTCTACGCCTTCGAGGGCGGGGCGATCTCCGGCGCCCACGAGTTCGGCCTCGCCGAGCCGCCGGTGCCGCAGGACTACGTCCTGATGGGCGATTTCAACATGGTGCCGGAATCGCCGGAATATTGCGAGATGGTCGGCGGCGTGGACGGGCTCTACGGCCGCCAGATCCGCGCGACCCATCCGGTCGATGCGATCGCCGGCCTCGGCAAGCGGCACGCCGCAAGCTTCAGCTGGATCAACCCGCAGGACCATGCCGACCGCCTCTTCCTCGACTATTGCTTCCTCAGCCACGGCCTCGTGGAACGGCTGACGGATGCCTGGGTCGACGAGACCGCCTTCGGCTCCGACCACATGCCCGTGTGGTTCGAGCTGTCGTGAGCAGCGGGGCGGATCGCTCCGCCCCGGCCGTTTTCAGTGCCGCGGCATTGCCGGGCGGAAATCGCCCGGCTCCAGCCGCGTCTCGATATGCGGGACCATCGCGCCGCGCGCGACGCAGAAGGTCTCGCTGCATCCCGTGATGCGAAACCCCGCCTTTTCCTGCACCCGCAGCGAGGCGAGGTTGTCGGCGAAGACGCCGGAGCGGATTTCCGTGCCCGGCATGCGCATCAGGAAGCGGCCCGTTGCGGCCCGGACCGCCTCGCTCATGTAGCCCCGCCCCCAGTAGAAGCGGTTCAGCCAATAGCCGAGATGCCACTCCCCGCCGCGCCACTCGAAGGCCACGCAGCCGATATGGACGTCGTCGCCGGCGGTGATCGCCAGTGTCCAGTCCTCGCTGAGATCGGTGGCGACGAGCGAAAGCCATTCGCTCGCGTCCTGCCGGTCATAGGGGGCGGGCACCCGCGCCAGCATGCGCGAGACGGCGAAGTCGTTCAACGACCGGGCGATGGCGTCCGCATCGGCAGGCCGGTGCGGGCGCAGGGTGAGGCGCGCCGTCGCGATGGTCGGCGCGGGACCGGGGCCGGAAGCATGCCGTCGTTCCGCCGGAGCCTGCAGGACGTTCATCGCAGGCCTCCCCAGCTCTTCAGCGAGACCCAGGTCTTGCGGTCGAGCCTGTACCATTCGACCGGGACCATGCCGCCGACGGCGATGCTCTGGACCATGCCGGTCGCCTGGAACTGGAAGCCGCACTTCTGGATGACCCGGCGCGAGGGGATGTTCATGACCCGGCAGCGCGCATCGATCTGCTCGATGTCGCGGGTGCGGAAGACCATGTCGATCAGCGTGTGCGCCGCTTCGGTCGCATAGCCCTCGTTCCAGTAGGGTTCGCCCAGCCAGTAGCCGAGCTCGACCGTGCGTCCGTCCTCGTGCGGCTCGATCCCGCAGCAGCCGAGGAAGGCGCCATTGTCGGCTTTCGTAATGGCATAGACGCACTTGCCAATCGCGCCGGCGCGTGTGCGTCGCACGAAATCGGCGGCATCCGCGACCGTGTAGGGGTGCGGCATGCGGGCGACCATGTTGGCGATGTTGGCGTTGTTGGCGAGATGGGCAAGGGCGTCGATGTCGTCTTCGTGCGGGGCTCTCATGACGAGCCTCTGCGACAGCAAGATCGGGCAATCGGTCCTCGGCCGTTCCGGCCTCAGTCTTTCCTTGGGAGACCGGGATTGGTCTTCCCGCATGAGTTCGGTCTGCATGGCTCGTTCCTCCAGAGCAAAAAGGGGAGATAAGGTCTTGCCTCATCTCCCCTTTTGTCTTGCAGGTCCGAAACCTGTGGCGTCAGCCGGGTCGATGAGACGCCGGCTGTTTTAGAGCGCTACCGGCTTATTCCGCTGCTTCCGCTTTCGGCATTACGGACACGTAGACGCGACCGTTGGCCTTCGTACGGAAATTCACATTGCCAGCCGTAAGGGCGAAGATCGTGTGATCCTTGCCGAGGCCGACATTGGCACCGGGATGCCACTGCGTGCCGCGCTGGCGCACGATGATGTTGCCTGCGATGACGGCTTCGCCGCCAAACTTCTTCACGCCAAGGCGCTTGGACTCGGAATCGCGACCGTTGCGCGAGGAACCGCCAGCTTTCTTGTGTGCCATGGGAGTTCTCCTTTACCTGTCCGGATTATTCGGCTGCTGCTTCGGCAGCGGCTTCAGACCTCTTGGAAGCCTTCTTTGCCTTGCCGCCGGCGGCTGCGATGTCGATGATGCGGACGGTCGTGTTGTGCTGACGATGACCGCGCGAGCGCTTGGAGTTCTGGCGGCGGCGCTTCTTGAAGGCGATGACCTTCTTGGCCCGGCCATGCTCGACGACTTCGGCGGTCACGATGGCGCCTTCGACGAAGGGCGCGCCGATCGTGGCGTCGGCGCCGACGCCGACCATCAGCACTTCGGTGAATTCGATCTTTGCACCAGCGTCGCCGGACAGCTTCTCAACCGTCAGGACGTCGTTGGCGGCCACGCGGTACTGCTTACCGCCGGTCTTGATGACTGCGAACATTTTATATCCTTTCATGTTCGTGCCGGCTCTTTGCCCCGAAGGACAAGGCCGTCTTTTTGTCAGTCGCGAAAATGACGATGCATTGGCGCACCGCCGGCTCAAACGGTTCCCTGCGGGCAGCGCTTGCCAAAGACAAGGTGATGCGGCACAAAGAACCAGCGTCGCGGCACGGGTCGGGCCCATGCCACTGCACCTTGCGCAATAGGTGAGGCGATGAAAACTGTCAAGGACATTTCCGTCACCGTGACAAATAGATGGCGTTTCCGCACGCCAGCCCCCTTGCAAGCCCGCCCCACACCCGCTATGTACCGCCCGCGCTGAAAAGCGCCGACCCGATGCGGAGAGGTGGCAGAGAGGTCGAATGCACCGCACTCGAAATGCGGCATACCTGCAAGGGTATCGTGGGTTCGAATCCCACCCTCTCCGCCATTGGCTTTCAATTGAATAGTTGAGATTTCTCGCATGCTCTCGTTGATAGGGCAGGCGATATTGGTGCTGCGTAAAGCAGGCGAGGCCACGCTTGCGGCGCAACCATTTAGTTTCGCATTGTCGGTGATCTGCACGGTGCTTACTCAGTGTGCTTGCCGCTTGTCTCCCTCTGGTGGAAGTCGGTGAATGCTCTGGCGGCCTCCGGTAGAATCCATTACAAAGACGGAAGAATCTAAAAGAGTTGGATTAACCTGATGGCGTTCATTATTCCGCCTGCTTCCAGGAGCCAAGTTAGGCAAGCGGGTAAAGCTATTGCAGACAACACGGCTACTATTCATGAGCTTGCGCTTGTTGATCAATGGCGTTCTTCTCACAGCTATGTTATTAATACTTTTAAGGTTTGGTTGCGTCGAAAGATTGATGCTTCAGGTATTGAGGCCGAGTTTGCGCAAAGATTAAAGCGGCGAAATACGGTCCTTGATAAATTAAGAAGAAAAAAACCTGACGGAACGCCGCTAATTCGCGATGTTACGACTATGCAAGATTTTGCTGGGTGTCGAATAATATTTAACAACATTGATGATCTTAATAAGTTCCGGGATTTCATTATTTCTCAAAAGGTTATGGAGAATGTTAATCATCGATTGAAGCACGAGGATCGTAACAAGTATAATTATATAGAGCATCCAAAAATTACAGGGTATCGAGGGATACACGATGTATTCCTGCACTTCCCGCGACCGCACCGTAAGGGGGATGACACTTCCGCACCATGGCAAGGGCTGATGGTCGAGGTGCAATATCGGACACGTGCGCAGCATGCGTGGGCAACGGCGCTCGAAATCTCTGATATCTTAGATCAACAGCGCACCAAGTTTGGTTACGGGGAAGATGACCGTGGTTTGTTTTTTGCTATGGCAAGCGAGATAATCGCACGGCGATATGAGAAGCTGACGCGTGCATTTGCGGATGTTAGTGACGAGGATCTTGAAGGACGCTTCGCCGATATGGAGTATAGGTTAGGTATTCTCCAGCGCCTCAGTGCTATGCGTCAGTTCGATAAATACGATCTACTAGGTAAGCACAATGTTCTGAATATTTTCTTAAACGAAGAAGGAGACTATTCGCTTGATGTCGAAGTATTCCGCAATGCGCCAGATGCTATCGCGCACGCGAACATGCTCGAAGAAAGCCCAGAGAGTCTTAATGCGGTTTATGTAACAGGCGAGCCTAAGCAGCTGCGAAGCGCGTATCGAAACTATTTCAATGACCCTGTCGATTTTGTGGCGCTGCTAGAAAATTCTACCTAGCTGTTACTCATGTGTCGCACGTTGATAGCTATCCGAATCCAGGTTCGGTTGTCAGCTAACTCTTGGCTCCCCTCCAGCGGTATCCTACGCGTGATCGACAACAGTTGGAGATTACGGCCAGCATCCGAACGCTTGCCCTCGGCACGTCCAGCATGTCTTGCTATCTAAGATTTGATCGCCATTCACCAGCGGTCCACCGACAATGTCCGGCGCATGATAGATACCGATCTATACCCATCAATTAGAGGGTCCAACCATGAGCACGACCGCAAGACTACTCACGCATGGACGCAGCCAGGCGGTGCGCCTGCCTACAGAGTTCCGATTCGAGGGCAAGGAAGTCCGCGTTAGCCGGGTCGGTAAGCGCGACAAGGCGTATTACGAGGAGCGGCTAATATGAGGACCATCCGGCAATCTATGCTGATCTGGTTGACGGGAAATATCGAACAGTGACAGAGGCCGCGATCGCCGCCAGCTTAAAGAAACCCAGAACCCGGCTGCACGAGTTAAAGAATTCCTGGAGAAAGTCCAGCAGCTCAGAGCGAAGAGGTTTCTTAGCTTGGCTGGCCGCGATGGGTGCCCTACCAACAGGGACGCCGCACACATCGATAACCACCGGACGTTATCTTCTTCCGGCAACGGCTCCTCGTATCAACCAGATCAAGACCAAGCGAGGAATGACGACTGGCGACATCATGGGTGAGATGGGCTTTTCAAAGCTGGATGCCTCGCTCGGCAATACCCTGTTAAATGGCCATGGACTTCGCCTGGAAGTCATTGAGGCCCTGGAGAAATGGCTGGCCGCAAACGCATCGATATAGGCGTCCCGACCAGATAGATTAATCTACTGGTCGCGGCGCTGCCGACCTGTCGAGCGAATGAACGGACACGGTGACACTGAATTAGACTATGACGCGCCTGATCAGACTTTCGCCGCGCACCAGGCATTGCTGGAGGCCGTCGGGTCGTTGGACGCGGAGTGATCGCCGTGAGCTTCAAGCCGCGCCGCAAATGCCTCCCTGCCGCCAAAGCAGTCGTCGCTGCGCTCTACCGTATGAGACTGGTCTCGACCTCGGACGGTAGGAGTTTTGCAATCAGGCGGGCCGTCTGACACTACCTCTTCGATCGGACCTGGAATCAGCCTCGCAGCAGCAGGTCTGTTTCAGGCTGATATTTGCCTGGCATAAAACGGCAGACTTGAGAGGCAAGCTTGTTTGTATGTTGTAGGTAATGCTCAAGCTCTATTGACTCTCATGTGGGCGCTTCTTTGAGAGCCAACAGGGTTTGAGTGGCGCCGATTCCAATCAACGCACCTTGCCTCTCATAAATTGCTATTTTTGATAGACAAGTCGTTTTGAGTGCTACAGAAAGAGATAAAGCCTCTTTGTCTTGCAAAATGGCAGAAATCTGGAAACCAAAATGTCCCTTCGCCCCACGCTGGATCTCTCCGAAGCTGTTGAGTATCACTACGACCAATTCCCACCAGCGCAACTTGACGCGAATAGGCTGATCATGCCGCTCGCCTCCGCTGCTGCTGCTTTGGCTCGATACGATCAGATGCTCAAAGGGATGCATAATAGTGAAATATTACTCGCTCCGCTGCGTAGCCAGGAAGCTGTTGTGTCCTCCCGTATGGAAGGAACGATCAGCACGCTCGACGAGGTGTTGCGGTATGAGGCAGACCGGGAAGGGGATGGCACGGGCGCTGGTGTGCACTATCGGGATGAGGCTATCGAAGTCTTTTTATATGGCCGCGCCTTGAATGCCGCACAGCGTAGCATTGAGCAGGGAGCGCCCCTATCCAGTTTTCTTATTAAAAGCGCTCATCGCGTGCTGTTGGGCTTTGGCCGAGGAGCGAGTCTGTCTCCTGGCGAGTTTAAGACGGAGCAGAACTATCTTGCCGACCGGACAAGACGGAGGGTCCTGTTCGTGCCGATGCGCCCGGAACAGCTTCAGGATGGGATGGATCGTCTATTTGCACTTATCGAATCGAACGACTGGCAAATCCTCATTAAGACAGCTCTGGCTCACTTGGAGTTCGAGGCGCTACACCCATTCAAAGACGGTAATGGGCGTATTGGACGCATGCTGATCACCTTGATGCTCTGGAAATACGGTGCGATTTCTGCCCCTCATTTCTATATCAGCGGATACTTTGAAGATCGGCGCGACGAATATATCGACCGGATGCGCGAAGTGTCGAAATCGGGCGCTTGGACTGAGTGGATTATTTTCTTTCTTGAAGCCTTGGAGGCGCAGGCGCAAAAAAACCTAGCGACCGCTGAACGTATTCGCGACCTCTATGAGAATCTGAAGAAGGATTTCCCGCAATTGCTCAGCTCTCAATGGAGCACAGCGGCATTGGATTTTCTGTTTGCGCGACCAGTGTTTCGGAACAACGTGTTCACGCGGAAATCCGGTATTCCGGAGGCAACGGCACACCGTTTCACACGTATCCTTGTAGAGAAGGATTTGCTGAAGACCCTCGCAACAGCTTCCGGGCGCCGGCCGGCGCTCTACAGTTTTGAGCCACTGTTGCAAATCGTGCGCGAGTAACGGCACATTCAGGCCACACTGCCGGTGCCGCTCAGGCGGAGATAGAACGGATTCTATCGCAACGATTAACCGCCCCGCGCTCCCAGGGCGCCGACCCGATGCGGAGAGGTGGCAGAGAGGTCGAATGCACCGCACTCGAAATGCGGCATACCTGCAAGGGTATCGTGGGTTCGAATCCCACCCTCTCCGCCATATCCTTCTTTTCCAAACCTGCTGTCCGATTTACCGGCTTTCCTCCGGGGAGCGCATGGACTTGGCGCGCTGCGTCGTGGCATAGGGCGCGGATCGTCACGAGGCCCAGCTTTTCATGATCCGCATCGAGAATATCAGCAAGTCCAACAGCCACCGCATCCTCTATATCGAGGCGTCCGCCGCGCTGAACCGCGGGGAGAAGATCGGGCTTGTCGGGCCGAACGGGGCGGGCAAGACGACGCTTTTCCGCATGATCGCCGGGCAGGAACAGCCGGACGAGGGACAGGTCTCGGTCGAGAAGGCCGTCACCATCGGCTATTTCAGCCAGGATGTCGGCGAGATGGCGGGGCGGAGCGCCGTTACCGAGGTGATGGACGGGGCAGGGCCGGTGAGTTCGGTCGCCGCCGCGCTGCGCGAACTGGAAGCGGCGATGGTCGATCCGGACAAGCTGGGTGAGATGGATGCGATCATCGAGCGCTACGGCGAGGTGCAGGCGCGCTACGAGGAGCTCGACGGTTACGGGCTGGAGAGCCGGGCGCGCGAGGTGCTGGCCGGCCTCGGCTTCAGCCAGGAGATGATGGACGGCGACGTCGGCAAGCTTTCGGGCGGCTGGAAGATGCGCGTGGCGCTTGCCCGCATCCTCCTCATGCGGCCGGACGTCATGCTGCTCGACGAACCGAGCAACCATCTCGATCTCGAAAGCCTGATCTGGCTGGAGCAGTTCCTGAAAGGTTACGAGGGCGCGCTGCTGATGACCTCGCACGACCGCGAGTTCATGAACCGCATCGTCACCAAGATCATCGAGATCGACGCCGGCTCGCTCACCACCTATTCCGGCGACTATGGCTTCTACGAGCAGCAGCGCGCGCAGAACGAGAAGCAGCAGCAGGCGCAGTTCGAGCGCCAGCAGGCCATGCTCGCCAAGGAGATCAAGTTTATCGAGCGGTTCAAGGCGCGTGCTTCCCATGCCGCGCAGGTGCAGAGCCGCGTCAAGAAGCTCGACAAGATCGAGCGCGTCGAGCCGCCGCGCCGGCGCCAGACCGTCATGTTCGAGTTCCAGCCGGCGCCGCGCTCGGGCGAGGATGTCGTCAACCTCAAGAATGTCGGCAAGGCCTATGGCAGCCGCACGATCTACAGGGATTTCAGTTTCCTCGTGCGCCGCAAGGAGCGCTGGTGCGTGATGGGCGTCAACGGCGCTGGCAAGTCGACGCTCCTGAAGCTCGTCGCCGGTGCCGCCGATCCGGATGCCGGCAGCGTGACGATCGGGGCGAGCGTCAAGGTCGGGTACTTTGCACAGCATGCGATGGATCTGCTCGACGGCGACCTCACCGTCTTCGAATGGCTGGAGCGGGAGTTTCCGCGCGCGGGGCAGGGACCGCTGAGGACGCTTGCCGGCTGCTTCGGCTTTTCCGGCGACGACGTCGAGAAGAAGTGCCGGGTGCTGTCCGGCGGCGAGAAGGCGCGGCTGGTCATGGCGGCGATGCTGTTCGATCCGCCGAATTTCCTGATCCTCGACGAGCCGACGAACCATCTCGACCTCGACACGAAGGAAATGCTGATCAAGGCGCTTTCGGACTACGAGGGCACCATGCTCTTCGTCTCGCATGACCGCCGCTTCCTCGGCGCGCTGTCGAACCGCGTTCTTGAGCTGAACGGCGACGACGTCCACCAGTATCCGGGCGGCTACAGCGAATATGTCGCGCAGACCGGCCAGGAGGCGCCGGGCCTTCACGGCTGATGCGCCTGCCGCCGTTTCGGGCTATGACAGGCCGAACGGCGGAGGGGACGGATGGACCGGAAGAAACCGCTTTACCGCAGCGTCAACACGCGGACCCATGGCGTGCATCATGGATCGGGTGGCGACTATCGCTGGTCGCGCCGGCGCGAGGACCGCGCGCATGCGGGGGCCATGGGCGGCAATTCCCGGCGCGGGCTGGATTATACGCCGCTCTTCAGGTTCCTGCTGTCGCGGGTCGGTGAGGACTGGGATGCCGTCCATGCCGAGGCGGTGGCGCGGCTCGACAGGGCGGAGCCGATCTTCTGGCTGGTCGCGCGGTCCGAGGCCGAGCGGCAGCCCTTCGTGCGGATCGGCGAAAGCTCCTATTATTCCGGCCTCCATGTCGACGAAGACAACCGGCTGCGACTGGTCGATCCGATGCTTCGCGTCGAGGACATGGAGCCGGCCTGCGCCTGCTGCACGCACACGTTCAACGGTGTGCCCTTCACGCGGAAATACGTGCCGGCGGGCGACTGAGGCGCTGGCATCGGCCCTTCGGGCGCTCTATGAGGACGGCGGAGAGTTTCGAGGTAAGAGGCGGCATGGGCAAGCGGATCGGGATCGTCGGCGGCGGGCCGGCCGGGCTGATGGCGGCAGAGGTGCTGTCGGCGCGCGGCCATGCCGTCACGGTGCTGGAGGCGATGCCGACCATCGGCCGCAAGTTCCTGCTCGCCGGAAAATCCGGCCTCAACATCACCCATTCGGAAGCCCATGAACGTTTCGTCACCCGCTTCGGCGCGGCGAGCGGGCGGCTTTCCGCGGCGCTCGATGCCTTCACGCCCGAGGATGTGCGCATCTGGGCGGCGGGGCTCGGGACCGGGACCTTCGTCGGCTCGTCCGGCCGGGTGTTCCCGACCGTCATGAAAGCCTCTCCCCTGCTTCGGGCCTGGCGGGTGCGGCTGGAGACGCAGGGCGCCGATATCCGCGTGCGCCACCGCTGGACGGGTTTTGCGCCGGAGGGATTGCGGGTCGAGACACCGGCGGGCGAGGTGACGATGGGCTTCGACGCGGTATTGCTTGCGCTCGGCGGCGCGAGCTGGCCGCGGCTCGGCTCGGATGCTGCCTGGGTCGGATGGCTCGCGGACCGGGGCATCGATATCGCGCCCTTCCGTCCGGCCAATTGCGGTTTCGATGTCGACTGGTCGGCCTTCTTCGCGGAGAAATTTGCAGGCGCACCGGTCAAGGGCGTCGTCGCGTCTTCGCCGGCCGGGGTCATTCCCGGCGAGTTCGTCATTTCGCACACGGGCGTGGAGGGCAGCCTGATCTATGCCCACGCCGCGGCGTTGCGCGACCGGCTGGAGGGGGAAGGCAAGGCGACCTTGATCCTCGATCTGGCACCGGGGCGAACCGCCGAGCGGCTGGCGGCGGATCTCGCGCGGCAGGGCGGCAAGGCGAGCCTTTCGACGCGCCTGCGCAAGGGAGCGGGGCTCGACGGTGTCAAGGCGGCGCTGCTGCGCGAAAGCCGGCCCGATGCGGCGCGGCTTTCGCCGGACGCATTGGCCGCCGCGATCAAGGCATTGCCGCTTGCCCTCCTTCGGCCGCGGCCGATCGATGAGGCGATCTCTTCGGCCGGCGGCGTCCGTTTCGACGCCCTGGATGAAGGCTACATGCTGAAGGCGCTGCCGGGCATCTTCGCTGCGGGCGAAATGCTCGACTGGGAGGCCCCGACCGGCGGCTATCTGCTGACCGCCTGCTTTGCGACCGGCCGGGCGGCCGCCGAGGGCATGGATCGCTGGCTATCCCGTTAGGCCAGGACCCGCTTCGCGCCCGTCGGCGCCTGGCCGAGGCGGGCGGCGGCGGCCTTCAGGCAGTCGAGGTAGCGCTCGCGGTTGGCAAGCCCGTCGGCGCGCGGGGCGACGAGGCAGAGCGTTGCGGCCGCGTGGCCTTCCTCGCCCATCACCGGCACGGCGAAGCAATGGGTGAAGCTGTCGACGATGCTGTTGAAGGTGAAGAAGCCGTCCGCATCGGCCCGCCGCACCTCGGCGAGGAACTGCGCCGAATCGAGCCATTTGCCGTCCGGCAGGCGGAAATCCTGCGGGGGAATGAAGGCAAGGATCTCCTCGTCGCTCATATGCGCGACGAGAAGGCGGCCGGAGGCCGTCCACGGGATCGGCACGGACTGGCCGATGTCGGTGGAGATGCGGAAGGGGCGCGCGCCCTCGCGCATGCGCACCACCGTGTATTTGTTGCCGTCCAGCATGCAGAACTGCGCGGTCTCGCGCGTCTCGTCGGCCAGCCAGTCGAGCGCGGCCTCGCATTCGCGCGTGAAGTCGAAATGGTTCTCGTAGGCCGCGCCGAGGAAATAGAGCTTGCGGCCGAGATAGACGCGGCCCTCGCCGCCGGAAAATTCCAAAATGCCGTTGCGCAGCAGCAGGTTGACCAGCTCGTAGACCGATGAGCGCGGCGCGCCGATCTGCGCGGCGATTTCGTTCGGCTTCAGCGCCTGCCGCTTCTGGCGCAGGAAGTCGAGGATCTCGAAGGCCCGGTCGAGCCCGCGGGCTCGCTTCGCCCCTGCTTCGTCCGAAATCGCGTCCATTTCCGTTCCTTCCCTGTCTTCGCCCAACTTCTCCCGCCGCCGGAAGCGTCTGTCAATCCGCCGAATCCGACGCGGCGTGAACGAAATTTCGGCGCCCCCCTTGCGGGGCGGAAAAATCGGCATAAGATCGCGTCGTCCGGTATAAAGATCATATGTACATTATATTGGACAAAGACGGATGGCAAGCCCGTTCCTGCTGCCGCAATGAAAAGGGGATCACCATGAAGAAATCCGCAAATACCGCCTCGCTGCGCAGCCGCCTCCTCGCCGGTGCTGCTGCCGCCGCGACCCTTCTCGCCTTCAGCGCCGGCACGGCTTCGGCCGCGGCGAACTGCATCAAGGGCGACCGCAAGGCGCCCTATACGATCGGCTGGGCGAATATCTATTCCGTGCCGACCTGGATGAAGCAGACCGAGGGCACGATCTCGGCCGAGGTGGAGGAGCTGAAGAAGGCCGGCCTCGTGAAGGACCTGATGATCACGGACGCGCAGGGCAACGCCCAGACGCAGATCCAGCACATCCAGTCGATGATCGACGCCAATGTCGACGCCATCGTCGTCATCGCCGGCTCGTCCAACGCGCTCGACCGCGTCATCTCGGATGCCTGCGACAAGGGCATCGCCGTCGTCAACTTCGACAGCCTCGTCAACACCGACAAGGTGACGGCGAAGATCAACACCGATTCGGGCGAATGGGGCGCGGGCGCCGCCAAGTGGCTCTCCGACCAGCTCGGCGGCAAGGGCAAGATCATCGTCATGAACGGCCCGGCCGGCATCTCCGTCAGCGACGACCGCCGCAAGGGCGCCCAGCCGGTGCTCGACGCCAATCCGGGCCTCGAAATCATCACCGAGACGAACACCGAATACAACGTCGCCCCCGCGCAGGAAGCGATGACGAGCCTGCTCTTCGCCAATCCGGAGATCGACGGCGTGCTCTCGCTCGGCGGCGCGCTTTCGGCCGGCTCCGTCATGGCCTTCGACCGCCAGGGCCGCGACCAGGTGCCGATCACCGGCGAGAACGCCCGCCAGTTCCTGGAACTGTGGAAGGAAAAGGGCCTCAAGGGCTGGGCCACCATGCAGCCGAACTGGCTCGGCGCCCTCTCGGTCTATACCGCCGTGCAGGCGCTGGAAGGCAAGGACGTGCCGGCCTTCGTCAAGGTGCCGCTGCCGGTCATCGACGATAGCAATATCGACAGCTACCTTGCCCGCGCGGACCAGTTCCCGGCCGACGGCTACATTTACTCGGACTACGACCAGGCGCTGTTCGACAAGCTGCTCGCGCAGTAAAAGCCCGCAAAGGACGCCGCCATGACGGATGCAACGCCCCTGCTGGAAGCCCGGCAGGTGTTCAAGGGGTTCTTCGGCAATCCCGTTCTCAAGGGCGTGGACATCGCCCTTCGGCCGGGCAGGGTTCACGCCCTGCTCGGCGAGAACGGGGCCGGGAAATCCACATTGATCAACCTCCTGTCCGGCGCGCTCCAGCCGGACAGCGGCGCCATCCTCGTGGACGGCCGGCCGGTCGGGCGCTTCAGCCCGGCCGCCGCCCGTGCGGCTGGCATCGCCGTGGTGCAGCAGGAACTAAGCCTGACGGCGGGCCTTTCCATCGCCGAGAATATCGGCCTCGGCGCCTTTCCGCGCCGCTTCGGCCTCATCGACTATGCCGCGCTTCATCGCGGCGTTCGGGAGGTCTGCGACCTGGTGGGCCTCACCGAACCGCTCGACATGCCCGTCGCCGATCTCGCCCTCGGCCGCCGGCAGATGGTGGAGATCGCCAAGGCGCTCTATCGCAAGCCGCGCGTGCTCATCCTCGACGAGCCGACCTCCTCGCTCTCCGCCCACGAGGCCGGCATCCTCGCGGGCCTCATCGGGACGCTGCGCGACCGCGGCACGGCGCTTCTCTATATCTCCCACCGCCTCAACGAGGTGCAGGCGCTCTGCTCGCATGTCACGGTGCTGAAGGACGGCGGCGTCACCGCCGACCAGTCGCTCGACGGCATCGACGGCGAGGGGCTGGTGCGTCTCATGGTCGGCCGCAAGACGGGCGATCTCTTCCCGCCGCGCCCCGCGCCTTCCGCCGGCGCGCTGCGCATCAGCGTCGAGGGCTTTTCCGCCGGCCTCGTGCGCAATATCGGCTTTTCGGCTCGCGCCGGCGAGATCGTCGGCATCGGCGGGCTGGTGGGGCAGGGGCAGGAAGACCTGCTGCTCGGCCTCTACGGCGCCATTCCCGCCGGGGCCGAGGAGGCGGAGGTCTGCGGGAAACCCGGTCTTCCCGCCCATGTCGGCGCAGCCAATGCCGCCGGCATCGTCTATGTGCCGGCCGACCGCAAGCACGAGGGGCTGGTGCTGCCCCATTCCATCGCCTCGAACCTCATCCTGCCCTCGCTCGGCCGGCTTGCGCGCGGGGGCCTGCGCGACCGCGCAGCCGAAACGGGACTGATCGCCGATCTCGCCCGGCGGCTGACCATCAAGGGCGACGTCGCCCGGCCGGTGCAGGCGCTTTCGGGCGGCAACCAGCAGAAGGTGGCGCTCGCCAAGTGGCTGCCGCTCGATCCGGCTGTCCTGCTTCTCAACGACCCGACCCGCGGTGTCGACATCGAGACCAAGCGGGAAATCTACCTCATGCTGCGCGCCTTCGCCGCCGAGGGCCGGCTTGTCATCCTCGCGAGCTCCGATACGCCGGAGCTCGTGCATCTCTGCGACCGCGTCGTCGTCCTGCGCGAGGGCGAGGTCGCCGCGCGGCTTTCGGGAGATGCGATCACCGAGGAGGCCATCGTCGGCGCGGCCATGGGCATCGACAGAAAGGGAGCGGCCGCATGAGCGCTGTTTCGTCCACCGGCTGGCTCTACGGCGCCATCCAGAAGCGCCGCAACCGCGGCCTCGGCGGCCTCTATCTCGTCGTCGCCGCCTTCCTCGTCCTCTATGCCGTGCTCTTTCCGGGCATCCTCTCCGTCGGCGGCTTTTCCAAGTTCACGCAGAACTGGTTCCCGCTCGCCCTCGTCACGATGGCGCAGGCGCTCCTGATGCTCAACGGCGGCATCACGCTCGCCATCGGCCCGCTCGTCAGCCTCGGCGCGGTGATTGCGGCGACCACCATGGAGGGCGTGTTCGGCGTGCCGGGCGGCTTTGTCGCCGTCGCGCTCGCCGGCCTTGCCATCGGCGCGGTCACGGGCGTCATCGTCGCGCATCTCAGGCTGCCGGCGATCATCGTCACGCTCGCCGGCTCCTTCATCATCACCGGCGTCGCGCTGATCCTCCTGCCGCGTCCGGGCGGCTTCATCCCGGACTGGCTTTCGAACGCGCTTGCCGGCCATACGCCCGTCGCCTTCCTGCTGCTCGTCGTCATCCTCCTCGGCTGGAAGGCGTTCCTCGCCACGCCGCTCGGCCTCGGCATCTATGCGGCCGGCGACAATCCGGTCGGCGCCTTCCGCTCCGGCGTGCCGGTCGAGCGGGCGAAGGTCGTCGCCTTCGCGCTCTCCGGCCTGCTTGCCGCGCTTGCCGGCCTCTTCGTCGCCGCGCAGACGGGCTCGGGCGATCCGATCATCGGCACGCCCTTCACGCTCAACTCCATCGCCGCGGCCGTGCTCGGCGGCGTCGGCTTCCTCGGCGGCAAGGGCACGATGCGCGGGGCGATCTGCGGCAGCCTGCTGCTCTCGGTCATGATCAACGTGATGTTCTTCCTCGGCTTCCCGCCGGTCGCGCAATATGTGGCGCAGGGGCTCATCATCGTCGGCGCCGTCGCGGTGCCGGAACTTCTCGGTGCCTGGAGGGCAAGGCGATGAACGCTGTCAGATCCCTGTTCCGCAACCCGCCGCTGCTCACCTTCGTGCTGGTGGCCCTCGTCTGGCTCGTCGCGAGCCTCACGCTGCGCGGCTTCGGCGCCTACGGGCACCTGCGCTACCTTCTGGAGCTGGCGGCCGTCATCGGCATCGTCGCGGCCGGGCAGACGCTCGTCATCCTGATGGGCGGCATCGACCTTTCCGTCGGCGCGGTCATCACCGTGACGGCGATCCTGCTGCCGCTCCTCTCGCCTGCCTGGGATCCGACCGGCCTTGCCGGCATCGTGCTGGCGCTCGCCATCGCAACCGGCATCGGCGTCCTCAACGGTGCGGGCGCGGCTTATCTGCGCGTGCCGCCGATCATCATGACGCTCGCCATGGCGACCTTCCTTCAGGGGCTTCTCGTCATCGTCGCCGGTGGCAGTGCCGTCACGGTCAGCAATCCCGCCGTCATCCTGCTCGGGCAGGCCCGGCCGTTCGGCATCCCGGCCGGCGTCATCCTCTGGGTGGTCGTCTCGGCGGCGGTGCTGCTCCTCATCCACCGCATGCCGATCGGCGCGCGGTTCTTGGCGCTCGGCGCCAATCCGCTTGCCGCCCGGCTTTCCGGCGTCAGCGTCACGCGCAACACGCTGATCCTCTATGCGCTCTCCGGCTTCTTCGCCGGCCTTGCCGGCATCCTCGTGCTCGGCATGAACCGGCAGGGCTATGTCGGCATCGGCGATCCGTATCTCCTTACCTCCATCGCCGCGGTCGTGCTCGGCGGCACCTCCATCCTCGGCGGGCGGGGGACCTATGCCGGCACCATTCCCGGCGCCATCCTGCTCGTCACGACCACGGCGCTGATCACCGTCGTCAATGCCTCGCCCGGCTGGCGCTCGATCATGTTCGGCACGCTGATCCTTGCGCTGTTGCTCGTTTCCGGCCGTGAGGCGCGGCGATGACAGGCCGCTACGACGGGCCGGTCATCGACCCGCACCACCATCTCTGGGACCTTTCGCTGCGCCGCCATCCCTGGCTGGAAAAGGCGCGGAACGATGGCGGCGAGATGGTCTACGGCAGCCTCGCGCCGATCCTGCGGGATTACGGCGTGGAGGATTACCGGCGGGATGCCGTAAACCAGAACGTCGTCGCCACCGTGCATGTCGAGGCCGGCTGGTCCGACGCCCATCCGCTGGAGGAAAGCCGCTGGCTCGGCGGCCTCGACCGTTCCTCCGGCATCGCGAAGCGCTACATCGCACGCGTGCCGCTCGACAGTCCCGATGCGGCACGCCTGATCGAGGCGGAGGCGGCCGATCCCAATGTCGCCGGCATCCGCGATATCGTGAGCTGGCACCCGGAGCCGGGCAAGAGTTTTGCCCAGCGCCCGCACCGCATGGCCGATCCCGCCTGGCGGGTTGGCCTTGGCCGTCTTTCCCGCCATGGCCTCGTCTTCGACCTGATGCTCTATCCCTGGCAGATGGACGAGGCCGTGGACCTCGTGCGCGCCTTTCCCGAAACGCTTTTCGTGCTCAACCACGGTGGCAGCCCGGCGGACCGGACGGCGGAGGGCATGGCGCTGTGGCGCAGCGGCCTTCGCGCCCTTGGCCGCGAGCCGAACGTGCGGCTGAAGATCTCCGACCTCGTCGCCTACGACAACGACTGGACGCCGGAAAGCCTCGGGCCCGTGATTACGCATTGCCTCGATTGCTTCGGCCCGGCGCGCGCCATGTTCGCCAGCGATTTCCCGGTCGCCGGCCTTCATGCCTCCTTCGACGCGGTCTATGCCGTGTTCCGCGACCTCGCCGCGCCGCTCTCGCCCGACGAGCAGCGCGCCATCTTCTTCACCACCGCCGACGAGACCTACCGTCTCGGGATGGGAGAAAGCCATGTCTGACCTTCATGCGACCGAAACCGGCAATCCGCTGATCGACGACCGTATCCGCGGCTTTCCGCCCGGCCATGCGCCCTTGCCGCTGAACGCCATCGGCGGCAAAGGCTGGAAACCCTATGACGGCAGGATGGCCCTGCCGCTGATCTCGCTCGACGAGCAGGCCTTCGCCGGCAATGTCGGGCAGATGATGGCCTATGTGAAGGATCGCGGCGTCGAGATCGCGCCCCATGCCAAGACGCCGATGTCGACGGCGCTCTCCGGCGCGCTGCTCGCTGCCGGCGCCTGGGGCACGACGGTCGCCGATATCCGGCAGGCTGCCGTCTTCCTCAAGGCGGGCCAGCGCCGGCTGATCCTTGCCAACGAGATCGGCGGCCCTGCCGCCGCCCGCCGCCTCACGGCCCTTCTGTCCGGTTACCCCGAGGCCGAGGTGCATGTCTTCGTCGATTCCCTCGCGCTCGCGGAGGCCCTGCGCGCCGCCTGGGCGGAGCGGACGGACCTGCCGCCGCTCGGCATCCTGGTGGAATTCGGCGCCGGCCGTGCCGGCGCGCGCAGCATTGAAGCGGCGGAGGCCATCCTTGACGCAATCCTTGCTGCCGAGACGGCAGCCTTCCGGCTGACCGGCATCGCCGCCTATGAGGGCGCGGCCGCCACGGCGGATGCGGACGAGACGCTGCGGCGGATCGACGGGCTGATGCAAATGACCGCGGCCTTCCTGCCGCAGATGCGCGCCCGTATCGGCAAGGAACGTCCGCTTCTGGTCACCGCAGGCGGGTCGGTCTTCTTCGACCGGGTGGTCGAAGGGCTTTCTGCTGCTGTTGCGGCTGATCCCGACTGCCGGCTGGTGCTGCGCAGCGGGGCGATCTTCTTCCACGATCACGGCATCTACGAGCGCGGCCTTGCCGGGCTCGACGCGCGGCAGGGTTTTAGCTTCGGCGGTGCGATCCATTCCGCCGCAAAGGATTTCCGGCCGGCGCTGCGCGTGTGGGCCGAGGTGCTGTCGCGGCCCGAGCCCGAGCTTGCCATCTGCGGCATGGGCCTTCGCGACGTCGCGATGGACCAGGGCCTGCCGCGGCCGCTGGCGCTCTACCGGGACGGCTCGCGCCTTGCCGATCTCGCCGGGGCCGAGGTGCAGCGCCTCAACGACCAGCACGCCTTCGTCACGGTGCCGGCGGGCGGCGACGTCACCGTCGGCGACGTGGTGGAGTTCGGCATCTCCCATCCCTGCACCTGCCTCGACCGGCACGCCATCCTCTACGGCCTCGACCCGGACCACGCGGTCACGGCGGCCTATCTCACCAGCTTCGGCTGATCCTCCCCATGAAGAAAGGAAACCATCCATGATCCAGCGTTACCAGAAGGGTTCGCGCATGAGCCAGGCCGTCAGCCACGGCGGGCTCGTCTACATTGCCGGCCAGGTCGCGGAAGACCGCAAGGCCGGCATCGAGAGCCAGACGCGCGACGTGCTCGGCAAGATCGACGCCCTTCTGAAGGAAGCCGGTACGGATCGCTCGAAGCTCCTCGCCGTCAATGTCTTCCTGCCGGCCATCGTCGATTTCGACGCGATGAACGGCGTCTACGATGCCTGGATCGATCCGGCCAATCCGCCGGCCCGGGCCTGCGTCGAGGCGCGCCTTGCCGATCCGGACCTGCGCGTCGAGATGACCGCCGTCGCGGCGCTCTGACCATGCACAGCGGCCTCGTCAACCCGATCGATCTTGCGGCGGACGGCCGGCAGGCCGGGCATCTCGCCATTCCCTATTCGGTCGACCGCTCGCCCTACTACCAGATCCGCATTCCCATCCTGCGCCTGAAGAACGGCGCGGGGCCGAGCCTCCTCCTGATGGCCGGCAACCACGGGGACGAATATGAGGGCGAGCTCCAGCTCGGCCGGCTGATGCGCCTGCTCGATGTCTCGAAGATCCGCGGTGCCGTCACCATCCTGCCGATGGCGAACCTGCCGGCGGTGATGGCGGCGAAGCGCTGCTCGCCCTTCGACGGCGGCAATCTCAACCGCGCCTTTCCCGGCGATCCCGCCGGCACGCCGACGGCGCGGCTCGCGCATTTCCTCGAGCACACGCTGTTTCCGGCCCACGATGCGGTGCTGGACCTTCATTCGGGCGGCACCTCCATGGCGCATCTTGCCTGCACGCTGATCGAGCGGCAGGCCGATAGCGCGCGCTTCGAGCGGTCCGTTGTGCTGATGCGGGCCATGGGCGCAGCCCATGCCTTCATCGCCGACAACGGGCCGGCGGCGCCGACCTCGATGGGCGCGGCGGGCCGGGCGGGCACGATCGGCCTTTCCGGTGAGTTCGGCGGGGGCGGCACGGTGACGCCGGAGAGCATGGCCTTCACCGCGGCGGCGATCGACCGGCTGCTGATGGCGCTCGGCATTGCGGACGCGCCCGTCCTCTCGCGGGAAGCTCTCCTGCCGCCGCCAGCCCTGCAGCTTCTTTCGCTCTCGCGGCACAGCCAGGGCATCTATGCGGACCGGCGCGGCTGGTTCGAGCCGGCGGTTTCGCTCGGTGCGCGGGTTGCGGCCGGCGACCTTGCCGGCCGGTATCACGACCTCGAGCGGCTGGAGCAGCCGGAGGAGGAGCTGCGCTTTGCCGAGGGCGGCATCGTCATCTCCCACCGGCTGCACACCGACAGCCAGGCGGGCGACTGCCTGATCCAGGTCGCCGAGCCGATCAGCGGCTGATCGCCTTGACGGCCTCGCGCACCCAGTCGAGGCGCTTTGCCGGGATGAGGCCGTAATTGTAGAAATTCACGCCGTCGGCGCCCGCGTCGACGGCGTTTTTCGTGCGGGCGGCGAGGATGTCCGGCCCGTCCACCTCCGGATAGAAGACGCGAAGGCCAAGGCCCAGGAACCTGTCCGGGCCGAGTAGCGCGCGGCCGGTCCGGATGACATCGCCGACGGCCTCCGGCGCCATGTCGTAGCAGCAGAGGATCGCCCCGTCGCAGAACCTGCCGACCGCCGCAAGGTCGACGCCGCCGAGCCAGCCGTCCTTGAGGTCGATCAGCACGATGCGCGTCGCCGGATCGGCCGCCGCCTTGATCTCGCCGATCAGGCTCGTCACCGGCTCGCTGCGCCAGACAAGGAAGGCATGAAGGTCGGGATGATCGCGGAAGGCGTCGATGCCGGCGTCCGGGAATTCGGGGAACTGCCTTTCCGGCACGGCGCGCTCGCAGAGTTCGGCAATGAAGCGGGCGACGGTCCTGCGGGCGCCCTCGGCCGGGACGCCGGCCTTTTCGGCGCGCGTGGTGCAATGGTCGCAGAAGCAGAGCGAGAGCAGGAAGTCGTCCTCGGCATTGAGGCCGACGCCGTCCTTCTCGTGATGGTACTCATGCGCAAAACCCATGAAGTTCGGGCTCTCCAGCTCCAGCATGTCCGGCTTGTAATTCGTCGTGATGTCGCGGACGAGCGTGACGACATAGTCGCGCGCCGCCGGGCTGGAGGGGCAGAGATTGTAGTGGTTGGCATTGCCGAAGGCGTTGCGGGTGACGTGACCTGGGTGGAGCATGCCGAGGCGTGTGTTGTGCAGGCAGACCGTCCAGCAGGAGACCTTGAGGCCGGTTTCCGCCCGCGCCTTCGTCAGCGCGTCCAGCATGTCGCCGCGCTCGGCGACGTTCCGCGCCATCAGCGGGCGGATCGCCTTTCCCTGCCAGAGCGTTTCGTCGGGGCGGAAATAGACCGTGCCGTCTTCCGGGAAATAGGCTTTCTGCGCGGGGCTTCTCGGCTGGAGGAAGCGGCCGGCATGGTAGGAGGTCGCAAGGCTCACCGTATTGAGGCCGGCGCGGCCGGAAAGGTCGGCGGTAAGCGCCGCAAGTCCCTGATCCTGAACGTCCCAGGGGTAGGTCCACATGGAAAGATGCATGGCGTGCTCCCGTCGAATCTGTCCATTTTATAGAACATGTGTCCATAATAGTGTCCAGCACGATTTTCACCGGAAGGCCCCGTTGGCATTTTCGATGCACTGAATGTCGCGAACCGGAAGGATTCGCGACAAGAGGCAGCGTAGCTTTTCGCCATTGCAGGGGCTTGCGCAGGGGCAAGCGGCCTGAAATATGCGCCACAGGGGATCGCCGGCCCAGCCGCCGTCGGCCGAACGCGAGAAGAGAACCGATGAAGAGCCATGTGCTGACCGTAACGTGCAAATCGACCCGCGGCATCGTCGCCGCGATCACGGGATATCTCGCCGAGAAGGGGTGTTACATCTCCGACTCGTCGCAGTTCGACGACCTGGAAACGGGTCTCTTCTTCATGCGCCTCACCTTCCTTTCCCAGGAAGGCGTGCCGGAAGAGGATATCAAGGCGGGCTTTGCCCCCGTCGCCAAGCCCTTCGGCATGACCTGGCGCTTCAACGACAGCGACGAGCGCATGAAGGTGCTGCTCATGGTCTCGCGCTTCGGCCACTGCCTCAACGACCTGCTCTACCGCTGGAAGATCGGCGCGCTGCCGATCGACATCGTCGGCGTCGTCTCCAACCACTTCGACTACCAGAAGGTCATCGTCAACCACGACATCCCCTTCTACCACATCAAGGTGACGAAGGAGAACAAGCCGCAGGCCGAAGCCCGCCTCATGGAGGTGGTCGAACAGTCCGGCGCCGAACTCATCGTGCTCGCCCGCTACATGCAGGTGCTGTCGGATGCCGTCTGCAAGAAGATGTCGGGCCGCATCATCAACATCCATCACTCTTTCCTGCCGTCCTTCAAGGGCGCCAACCCCTACAAGCAGGCCTTCGAGCGGGGTGTGAAGCTGATCGGCGCGACGGCGCACTATGTGACGGAAGACCTCGACGAAGGTCCGATCATCGAGCAGGACGTCGCGCGCATCACCCATGCGCAGTCGGCGGAGGATTATGTCTCCATCGGCCGGGACGTGGAAAGCCAAGTGCTCGCCCGCGCCGTGCACGCCCACATCCACCACCGCGTCTTCATGAACGGTAACAAGACCATCGTCTTCCCGCCGTCGCCGGGCTCCTACGCCTCCGAGCGCATGGGCTGATCGAAAAAAGGCCGGCGGAGACGCCGGCCTTTTCATATCAGGCGGCGGGCTTGCCCAGCGCCTTCTCGATGGCGGGATAGAGGCCTTCCTTGAGGCTCTTGTCGTCGAAGGGGCCGACGCGCTTGTAGAGGATCGTGCCGTCCGGGCCGACGAGATAGGATTCCGGGATGCCGTAGACGCCCCAGTCGATCGCCATCCGGCCGGCCGGATCGAGGCCGATGGCCGAGAAGGGGTTGCCGAGTTCGCCGAGGAAGCGCAGCGCGTTCTCCGCGCCGTCCTTGTAGTTGACGCCGACGACGGTGATGCGCGGGTCCTTCGAGAGCTGCAGGATCACGGGGTGCTCCTGCCGGCACGGCACGCACCAGGACGCCCAGAAATTGACGAGCGTCAGCTTGCCCCTGGCGGTTTGCGTCGTCAGGGCCGGAACGGGCGCGCCGTCCTTCGTCGCGCCGGTGAGCGGGTCGAGGTCGCGCCACGGTGCCTTGGTGCCGATCAGGGCCGAGGGGATTTCGGAAATGTCGCGGCCGGAATTGAGCTGCGTCCAGAAGATCAGCGCAAGGGCGATGAAGACGGCGAGCGGCAACGCGGCAAGGACGATGCGCATGCGCGAGCCGCCGCCTGCGGCATTGCCTTCGCTCTTGCTCATTGCGCGGCCTCGCTCCGTTCGGAGCGGCGGCGGATGCCGGCGGCTTCGAGCTGCGCCAGCTCGCGCTGGCGGGCGCGGTGGTCGAGCCAGACCCAGGCGACGAGGCCGAAGCTGACGGCGAAGGCGGCGATGTAGGAGACCGCGACGTAGAAGGTGTGGCTCATGCGGCGCCTTTCTTGCGGCCGGCGGCGCGGGCGGCATGGCGGCGCAGCACCGCGATGCGCCGGCGCAGGATTTCGTTGCGCATGGCGAGGATGTGCAGCGTGAAGAAGAGCAGGGTGAAGGCGACCGCCATGATGAGAAGCGGGTGCAGGAATTCCGGGTCGATGGTCGGCCCGCCCATCCTGACGACGCTCGCCGGCTGGTGCAGCGTGTTCCACCATTCGACGGAGAATTTTATGATCGGGATGTTGACGAAGCCGACGAGGATGAGGACGGCGCTGACCTTTGCCGCCCGCGCCGGATCGTCCATGGCGCGGTTGAGGGCGATGAGGCCGAGATACATCAGGAAGAGCACGAAGACGGAGGTGAGCCGCGCATCCCAGACCCACCAGGTCCCCCACATCGGCTTGCCCCAGAGCGAGCCGGTGACGAGGGCGAGGAACGTGAAGCCGGCGCCGATGGGGGCTGCGGCCTTAGCCGAGACGTCGGCGAGCGGATGGCGCCAGACGAGCGTGCCGAGCGCGGAAAGCGCCATCACCGTATAGCACATCATGGAGAGCCAGGCGGCCGGCACATGCACATACATGATGCGCACCGTCTCGCCCTGCTGGTAGTCGCCCTCCGTCGTGAAGGAGAGGTAGAGCCCGGCCGCGAAGAGACAGAGCGTCAGCCCGGCAAGCCACGGCCAGAGGACGGCGACCAGCGCCAGGAACCGCGTCGGGTTGGCGAGGTCGCTGAATTTGCGGATGGCAAGGCTCGGTTCGCTCATGGCTGCCCTTCAACGTGACGACTGGTTCTTTAACGTGTCAGGCCCGCCTCTTCAATTGATCTGCGGCAATCACATTGCCGCAGCCGGTCCGTCAGTCGCTCGAAAGGCGAAGGGCCGCGGCCGCGGCCAGCGGGCCGATGACGGCGAAGAACAGGTTGAGCGCGATCAGAATGAGGAAAGGCGGCAGGAAAGGGGCGGGGTCCTCGATGGCCGCATAGACCGCGCTCACCCCGAAGATCAACACGGGAATGGCGAGCGGCAGCACGAGGATGGAGACGAGCAGGCCTCCGCGCGGCAGCGCCACGGCAATCCCCGCCCCCGCCGCGCCGATGAAGGTGATGGCGGGCGTGCCGGCAAGCAGCGTCAGCGCCGTCGCGCCGATCGCCACCTCGTCCATGTTCATGAAGAGGCCGAGGAGCGGCGAGGCGATGACGAGCGGCAGGCCGGTCGCGATCCAGTGCGCGACACACTTGACGAAGACCGTCAGCACCAGCGGTGTCTCCTGCATCAGGAGGAGATCGAGCGAGCCGTCCTCGCGCTCGGCCTGGAACAGCCGGTCGAGGCCGAGAAGGGCGGCGAGCAGCGCGCCGATCCACAGGATCGCCGGGCCGATGCGCGAAAGAAGGTTGAGGTCCGGGCCGACGCCGAAGGGGATGACGGCGACGACCGTCATGAAGAAGAGGACACCGATCAGCGCGCCGCCGCCGGCGCGGACCGAGAGTTTCAGGTCGCGGGCAAGGAGGGCGATCATGCTTGCGCCTCCGGGCGAAGCGGATTTGGCTTACCCCCCTCTGCCCTGCCGGGCATCTCCCCCTCAAGGGGGGAGATTGGCTGGGAGGGCCGGCATTTCCCGGTTTTCAAGGTTTGCGTTTGGCGGGGCTTCGCCGCTTGCCAATCTCCCCCCTTGAGGGGGAGATGCCCGGCAGGGCAGAGGGGGGTAATCAGGGGCACGCCCATCACCACACCTCCTCCGCCACCCCGGCAAAGCCCGTCATCCTCAACTCCTGCACCCCTTCCAGCCCCAGCGGCTGGTGCGTGGCGGCGATGGCGATGCCGCCGCGGGCAAGGTGGGCGGTGACGAGGCCGGCGAACATGTCTTCCGCAGCGGCGTCCAGCGCGGCGGTCGGCTCGTCGAGGATCCAGACGGGGCGCCAGGCGACCAGCAGCTTGGCCATGGCCATGCGGCGCTGCTGGCCGGCGGAAAGGTAGCCGAAGGGAAGATGGGCGATGCCGCCGAGGCCGACCGCCTCGACCGCCTCCTCGACCGGGACGCCCGCCCCGCCAATCATGTCGCCGAGGAAGGTCTTCCAGAAGGAGAGGTTCTCCTCGACGGTGAGTTCCCGCTTCATCGCGTTGCGGTGGCCGAGATAGTGCGCGGCCTCGCTAACGCGCTCGACCGGGTGCGGTGCAGCAAGGAGTTTCGCCGAGCCCGAGCGGGCCGGCAGGAGGCCGGCGAGCACCCGCAGCAGCGTCGACTTGCCGGAACCGTTCGGGCCCTTGACGACCAGGGCTTCGCCGCCGGCGATTTCAAAGGCGATATCGCGGAAAATCAGGTCCTCGCCGCGCGTGGCGCTCAACCCCTCGGCGACGAGCCGCATGATGCTTCACTTTCCCTTTACGACCTTGGTCGCAATGCAAAAAAATTGTCCCGATTTGCGCGAACGCGCTCTGGATCGTTCCTTAGAAATTATCTATAACGCCCGCAACACGCCAGCGGTCGGCGTGAATTTCATCCAAGCGCCGAACACGGGAATGATTTCCGCGTACGGACAGCGGAAATGGCCGCACCCGCATCCCATTCGCGCTAAACGCGCACGGGCGTTCGTACGTCAGCTTTCTGGCGACCAGACGGAACGGGGTATAAAGTGTCCAAATCCCTAGACAGTTTCAATTGTCGTTCGACCCTCACGGTCAACGGCACCGACTATGTGTATTACAGCCTGCCCAAGGCTGAAGCGAACGGCCTTGCCGGCGTCTCGAAGCTCCCCTACTCGATGAAGGTGCTTCTTGAGAACCTGCTGCGCTTCGAGGACGGCCGCTCCGTCACGAAGGACCACATCCTCGCCGTCGCCGAATGGCTGACGAACAAGGGCACGGTCGAAAACGAGATCGCCTATCGCCCGGCGCGCGTTCTGATGCAGGACTTCACCGGCGTTCCCGCCGTCGTCGACCTTGCGGCCATGCGCGACGCGATGGTCTCGCTCGGCGGCGACCCCGAGAAGATCAACCCGCTCGTTCCCGTCGACCTCGTCATCGACCACTCCGTCATCGTCGACGAGTTCGGCACGCCGACCGCCTTCGCCCGCAACGTGGAGCTGGAATACCAGCGCAACGGCGAGCGCTATCGCTTCCTGAAATGGGGCCAGCAGGCGTTCAAGAACTTCCGCGTCGTTCCGCCCGGCACCGGCATCTGTCACCAGGTCAATCTGGAATATCTGGGCCAGACCGTTTGGACCAAGGAAGAAGACGGCGAGATCGTCGCC
>Ga0206119_100261_pt1 | contig 25592 bp, 23 predicted proteins | sample 3A50Ametagenome_FD_148608 | JGI IMG/M metagenome (GOLD analysis project Ga0206119, IMG submission 148608) | Enriched microbial communities from leaf-cutter ant dump, University of Wisconsin, Madison, United States - 3A50A | ecosystem: Environmental > Terrestrial > Nest > Insects nest > Nest dump...
GTGGTCTCAGAGCAGATCGCGCGCATGGAGAAGGAGCTCGTCGGTCTCCAGAGCCAGATCAAGTCGGTCGAAGAAACCTACGGCATCGACAACCTGCATCTCACCCTCGCAAAGGGCTATGTCGGCAAGCTTCTTGGGAATGCTCGCGTCGTGCGCTGGCTGGCGCAGAACCACCATGAGTATCTGAGCGAATTCCAGAAGGTCGCCGATATCGAATCCATTGCCGAGACGAGCGTTGCCGCGGAATAGGCTGCTGCCCATTTCCAAAATCGGGTCGATTCCGGCGATGCCCGCCCGCGGTGCTTACTCGTCGACCACAGCGATCGCCGCCTCCTCGGCTTCGGCTTCTTCCTGCTCGTCGGGCTGAGGCGGCCGGGTATCTGAGGACTCCGGTAGAATCGCTATCCGAGAAGCTATGAACGCAGCGATTTCGGACAGGCCGTTTTCAGATTGGGTGATCGTACGGTCGGCACCAATCGTCACTGTGTGGGCCCCTACACTGGCCTCGACCTTGTCGATGCGCGTGAGCCAGCACCAGTAGACTGGACGATGCTGAACGTAGAGCGGGCCTGCGTGGAAGTTCGTGACCTTTAGCTTCACATCCAGACCCGGAAGATCGCCGATTAATTTCTTGACTGCCGCCGGCTCGGCTTCCAGTCCTGATACGTGAATCTCCTGTTCACCCACCGTCACTAACGGCTTGCACCACGAGCGGCCGCGAAACGTCAGGTAGAACTTCGGATCGGCGTCGTACACATGCAAAAAGTACCGGCTGCTGTGAGTCTTCGCAGTCGTCTCCGGGACGAGCAGTGCCAAGCGCAATAAGTCTGCCAGTATGGCGCCGGTAGCAGGCGACTTGTTTCCTGCATGCTGGTTTCCATCCTCTCCGGCCTGGCCACGGAGGAACTTGCATTCGAGCCAAAGATGATGCCGCCAGCCATATTGGCTTAGTCGCTTATTGGCGACGTAGAGCCGATTTACGTCGGCGAAAAGATCTGCGCGAAGGTACCTCGGGTTGCCTCCTGGCTGATACAATCCGTCGATGCGGTAGAGACGTTCGCTCTGCAGGCAGCCAATCGGGTTCGGAACATTGCGACCGTTCAGTACTTGAAGCAGTGCCAGAGTTAGCGCTGAGACAATCCCAGACTCATAGCTTTGCGTTTGATAGCCCGATCCGTGGAGCACTTCCGGCAGAGCGAAGAAGGATTGTTCTATGAGCACGCCCGGTCATCTCGATTGATGCACACCATCAGACTGGCACGGTCCGGATCAGCTATGCAGGCGCCTCTTTCGCAACCACGGTGTCGTAGAGACCGTAATGCGTCAGGCCCTCGTGGCTTTCCACGCCGGTGTAGCGCAGGGACGCGTCCTCATATCGTCTGAACGCGAACACTGCCTGGTTCATCTGCTCGGTATTGAAGACCTTCAGCGTCACCAACAGGTGGAAGTCATCAACGGTCAAGCCGGTGACGGTGCGGAACAGGTCCGGCTCCAGCTTCGTAATGACGTCCTGAAGCTTGTTCTCGCGGAAATCGGTCAGATACATGAAGGCCGGGATACGCGTCGCGAACTTGATCAGCTTTTCCTGGACCATCTTTCGCATGGACTTGTACTCCCGCTCCTCGTCGGAGAGCTCTCGCTTCTCCTTGGCCGTCAGCTCCCGTTCCTTCGCTGCGTTCTTGATCTCCTTGACCGCCTCGCTCTTGTTGATGATCGTCTCGATGACATTGTCGCCCAAGTTGCGCCAGCCTTCGATTTTGCCGACCGCTTCCATCGCTTCCGCGCTATTCAGCACCCTGCGAAGCGTGTCGTTGTCCACATTGACCAGCAACGCGCTTTCCCATTTCCGGGCGAGCAGCGTTGCCGAGGTCCCGGCCATTGCAATGTCGAGAATGCCGCCAGGATCGATCTGGGTCATGTTGGCGCCGTCGTAGGCGAGCACCGGCAGGAAAGACACGAGATCTCTTACGGCATTCTCCGGGTTGGCCTCCGCCGGCGAGAGGCCGATGCCGTACTCTGACAACTGGCGCAGTGCACGGGTAGGGGCAAAGTCGAACACGAAGCAGAAGGGCTTGAAGACCTCCTCCTCGTTGGGATCATCACCATTTGGGTTCTTAACCGCCCAGGGTGACTGCACTCGGAACGCCGCCTGGAAGTAGGTCTCCGGGCTCTTGAGGTTGCGGAGCATGAGGATCGACGACCACTGGGCCACGGTGACGCCTGTAGTCAACTTCCCGCACGACAGGGTTATAGACTTGGTGTCGTATCCGCTGCCGATGGCCTTCCGGACTGGAGGTAGTGCCGCCAGGCCAACGCCAGCTTCTGTCCCTGCTGCGACGACCACCTCGTATTCGCGCCAGAATACGTTTCGCCGTTCGTGAAGGAGGTTATCCATCGCATAGCAGGCGCTCACACTGGGCAGGAACCAGAAAGAGTGCTGCAGATACGGCAGCAGGCGCACGTCTGAGTAGGGAAAGGGAGGCCGAGTGCCAGTCTTGAGATGCTCAACCGTCTGCGGCGCATAGCTGCCCCGGATGATATCGAGCCATTTCTGGACATCATCCGCGTGCTTAAACTTGGCCGACTTCCCGGTCCCGCTAGCTTCGAAGAAGGCATTCAGGTCGAACTCGTCGAACTCGCCGGAGCTGGCGATGGCTAGTAGCTCATCGGGCATCTGGTAAGTCAGCAGGCGCATCTGTGGCAGTGCGCCGTAGGGGTTCCACTTGCCGGGATTCCTAGCTGAGAACTCGGCTTTTGCTCGCTGCTCGTCGGTATAGGTCCAGTTGAAGATCTGCTCTTCGATGAACTCGCCGGTTGCCAGTGCTTTGAACGGTGTGCCCGACAGATAAAGATAGGCCCGGGTCGTGATCGGTAGGAAGTCGGTCTCTTGCTCGGAGAGCACCTCGAGACCCTCGTTCATGTGGTCAAGGGCGGAAGCGTACTCGAGACGCGCTTCCTTCTTCGACACGGCGTCTTCTTCGCCTTCGAAGAGTTCCTTGGCCGTGTCCCTCCATGCACCGAAGTGGTACTCGTCGAATACGACCAGATCCCACTCGACGAGGTGCAACCACTCGTTGTTTGGCTTGATATTGCCGGCCGAATCCCGACCCAAAAGATCCTGGAAGGAGCCGAAATAGACGACCGGCTGCTTGGAGTCGATCTTTGTGGGATCACGACCCGAACTGCGCGAAAGATACTGCCACCCGTCGAAATCGACATGGTTCTCGAGATCAGCCTGCCATGCATCCTCGACTGCGGGCTTGAAGGTGACGACTAGAACGCGCTTCGCTCCCAGCTTCTTGGCAAGCTGGTACGCGGTGAACGTCTTGCCGAAGCGCATTTTCGCGTTCCACAAGAACCTGGGAACGGCGTGCATGTTCTCGGACCACCTCGACATGAAGTAGGCGTGAGTAACACGTACAGCCTCTGCCTGCTCGGCGCGCATCCCAAAGGTTTCGTGGTGCCGGCCGGTGAACGTCTGTCCGGTGCGCAACTCCGTCAGAACGGTCTTCACGTCCTCCACCGTGCACCGCATCCACTCGAGCTCGACGTTGGCAAACCCCTTACGAACCAACGCGGCGCGCACCTCGTGGTCGCGGATCATGCCGCCACTGTCACGCTCGCCTGGTTCATCGAGCTCGATCGTGTAGTTCTTGATCGCGGCTGTCCGGAGCTGTTCGCTCACGCGCCGCTTGGGGTCGCGTGTCGTCTGACCAACTTTGAGCAAGCCATCATGCGCTGCATCGGCGATCGAATAGGCATAGATGCGGGGCCGCGCTTCGGGTCTCTCGGCGAGGATCTCGTCGACCGTCGGCTTATTCATCTTCGGAGGCGTCCAGGTTCATAGCCCTGACCTGAGACTCGATGAACTCCTGTTCGTCCGCTGTGATGCCGTACTTGGCGTAAAGGTCCGCATCGGTCCAATCGCGATCCCATGTCTGCATCGGGACCCACCCGTAGGTCGAGTTCAGCGCATGCTGGGTGATCTTGCGCAGGGAGACCAAGAACCGGAAGAACCGCGTCGTATAGTACGACTGGAGACTTTTCGCGGCCTCTTGCGAGTCGACATGGAAGAACAAATACGACTGTGTACACACCGACGGCGCCGGAGCGATCAGGGGTTTGCCCAAGATCTGATGGGGCAGATTGTCTCCACCGTTGAATGCCTCGGGGACTAGAACCTTCCAGGAATCGATCAACTGGGCGCTCTTGGCCACCGTATCCCGCTTGATGAATCCGATGTCGCGCTTCATCCGGCGGATATAGTAGAGCGGCACGTCCCCCGATCGCGGTTTCGCATGGAAATCTTCGAAGTTGGATGCAAGGCCGAACGCGGTATCTCGGGTCAGAATTGCATTGATCGGTCTCTCCTGACGTTCCAACACCTTGTGCAAGATGGAAACCGCTCGCGCATCGCGAACGAACACATCGTACTCGCCTAGGCGCCTGACCACGGGACCCTGGACATCGCCACCTCGAACGGTCGTCACCTCGCAGTCGCCTTCATGGGAGGCGTCCCAAAGGAAGTAGCAGACGCCCGCCTTGATCTCGACACCAGGGAACACGTCCGACGATGACGGGAAATCCACAAGTTCGCGAAGGTGTCCATCGCCTAGCATGGATTGCCGGAACTCATCGAGACCTCGGCCGCCTGCCATCCAGCGAGATGGGATCACCATGCTTACGTAGCGCGGTTCCAGTGCCTTGGCCTGGTCGACGAACAGCTGATAGATCGAGGAATCGCTTGTTCCTCCTGCACCGCCCGCCATCTGATAAGGGGGGTTGCCGATGATCACGTCGAACTGCATTTCGGCTCCAAAAATCTCTGCGATCCGGGATTTCACATCCCGGGTGTGTATGAAGGCGTACGCGTGAGACTCAAGGTCCTCATCGCGCTCAAAAATGGCGCGCGGGGCTCCGCAGTACTCACACTTGTTGCCGCTCCAAGAGTGTTCCGTACGTTCGAACCAGATATTGCCAGCATCGCTCGTGAAGCTCTTGGCGATCGAATGCTTTCCAAGTGCATGTTTGGAGCAGTAGACGCTCCTTCGGGCTAACAGGCTCGTCAGCGTGGTCACGCCAATGCCGAAGACCTGGTTGGTAAGGATGTGGTCTACACGCTGGTCGAGGTCGGGGATTGTCGCGGCCAAGCCCTTAGTGAGCCGGCTGGTGATCTCGCGGAGGAAGACGCCAGACTTTGTATTCGGATCGAGGAACCTTACGTTTCCGTTCTCCCACAAGTTTTCGCCGGAGTGATCCGCTGCCCAAACGGACGCCAGGGTGTCGAGCATTCGGTTGGCCAGATCAGGGGGAGTGAACACCTCGTCGTTCGATAGGTTTGCTATGCAGGTCAAGACGTCGGGGTTACGCCCGCGCAGTGCAAACCTTGCTTGTGTTGTCACGCCGCAGCCTCGTTCTCTCCATCGTCGTGCTTGGCCGCCAAGTCGCGGATGGACAACGCTGGGTAAGTTTTCAGAGGTGTGAAGATCTCGTGTTTTCCCAGGGATGAGAATAGAGAATCTTCTGCACTGAAAGACGATGAACCCGTAAGAACGTCGAACCGGAAATCACGGCGCTGGTAGCGGCCTTTTCCAAGGTATCCCCATTCGGCAAAAGTGATCGGTTCGCTGGCCTGCGTACGCATCGACAGCGCGTCGCCGTGGATGATGTTCTGAGAAAGGACAAGTTCGGCCGCACGATAAATGTCGTCACCCTCGTCGAGGCTCAAGTAGTCCGCGAAAATATCTAGAGCGTTGTTCCGGCATTCCTCTACGTTGTCCGGAAGCAGTTCGATGCCGTAGATGCACATGAGCGCGAGCAGCGCATAGTGCTTCTTCTCGAAGCTGGACTTTCCGTACTTGACCTCGACTGCCGCCAGCTTCCGCTGCAGGATCTGGACGATGAAGTTTCCGGTTCCGCAAGCGGGTTCTAGGAAGCGCGCGTCGATCCGCTGTGTCTCGTGACCGACGATGTCCAACATGGCCTCCACCAGCCATGGGGGCGTGAAGACTTCGCCGTGATCTGCGACGCGCTGCTTGGATTTCACGAGACTGACGACCTTATCGTTCTTGCCGAAGCGGACACTCTCACCTGCTCGCTTTCCGTATACCGCCCGAGCGCTCAGCGAGCCAGTCGCGCGCGGAATCCTCGACGATTTCGTAGACGGTGCGGTCATCATCTATGGCTGCCTTCTTGAGCTTCTTGATCAGCTCGGGGTCGAGATAGACCAGCAGTTGCCTGCGGCCGTCCTTGCGAACTCGATTCCCGGTCTGACTTCTCGCCATAGATGCGGATCCAAACAAATAGCTAAACAGGTAAATAGCTAGAACGTTAACATCTCATGCACCTGTGGCATTGTGAAGCCTCCCGGGGGAACGAAAAAGCCCGGATGCCGAAGCACCCGGGCGAGTTCGACCCACAGGGTCATCGCAACAACAGAAAGAGAGCGGTCTTTCCCGCCGCCAGCCTTCACCCCGGCACGGGATCTGGTCAGAGCTCGGCGAAGTGCTCCATCAGCTCGCGGGCGTCGCCGAGCGACTTCGGGAAGAGGCGCATCAGCGGCTTGCCCTTGAGCTCGGGCACGTTGAGGTTGGAGTTCCGGGGGCGATCGGCCGGATAGAGGTCCCGCTCGATCGCCGGCGCCAGGATGCCGGGCACCAGCCGCGCCGGCGCCCAGATGGCGTTCTTGCCACCCGACCCCAGATCCAGGGCGATGGCGTCGCCGCGCCGGTTGCGGAAGGTGGAGATGTACTTGGTGCCACCGGCTGCACGGTCCGGATGCGGCGTCCAGCGCGGATCTCTGAGCATGCTGGCGTTGAGGCTTTCGTTGATGGTCGGCATAGATCTTCCTCCTCAGATGCGGGCCACGGCGCCGCCGCAGCGGTCGACGAGCTCGGTGTAGAATTCGGGGTCGATGCCGGCAGCCTCGGCCAGCGGCGCGGCATCCTCGGGCGACGTCACGTCCCCGCGGGTCCAGTTCCTCACGGCCTCCACCGGCAACCCGCTGCGCTCGGCCAGCGCCTCCGTGGTGATCCGGTTGGTCCAGGCATAGACGCCGAGGATGGTACCCGCGTCCTCAGGCGTATGAGCGCGTTCGCCAGCATCGATCGGCCACTGGCTGCTCAACGGACCTGGGTTGAAGTTGCGGCGCCCGGCGAGCCATTCCAGCGTGTCTGGTGGCTGGGCGTAGACCCCACCAGGTCTGTCCGCCGGCATTGACCGGATAGGTTTGGTGCCCGCCGGGCCGATGAAATTGCGGACCGACGAGATGCTCATGCCAGCCAAGGCGGCTATCTCGAATGGCGCGAATCCCAGTTCGAATTCACGGTTGGCCGGGAAATGCTGGAGGTAGCTGGCTAAGTTCGCCTTTGCTGCCGCGGCGAGCTGGAGGCCAGGAAGGGGGTGCTCGTCGCCCTTATCGCGCCGCTCGCGGAACCGGTCGCCGTAATCGCCCATCATCGTCGCATAGGAGTCCGATGGGATGGCGCCGAGGAAGTAGGTCAGCCAATTGAGGGTTTCGGCCTCGAAATCCGCGGTTTCGAGCTGGTCCAGCGGCGTGGCACCGTGGACATAGTCGAAGCAGGCGCGGGCCACCCGGTGGAACCGGGTCCCGGAAACGTCGAAGTCGGCGAGGTGCTGGAGGTCGTCGGCCTGGGCGGCGGCGAGCTGCTTGGGATCGAAAGCCCCTCCCAGTGCCGCCTTGCCGAACTGGCCGGCGGCCGCATGGTGGTCCGGGAGCAACGACTGCGCCGCCACCGTCATCAGGAAGACGCCCAGTTTCAGGTCGCCCTCGATCTCGTCCCAGCTCGCCGTCTGCATGTCGCCCTCAAAATTGTGATATCGTAGATATCATACGCTCGCCCGGCACGCTAACCAGAAAATGATACTTGCAATATCATTTTTGCGAATTAACTATCGCCCCAGCCGATGACGGAAGTGGATTGACCGCCAGTCGGATGTTCACTATCCGTTCACTGTCGAACGAGAACCCCTCATGCCCAAGACCGCGCACATCGCCGATCGCATGACCGCCCGCGGCGCCGCAGCCGCCGGCCGCGCCCTCGTTCGCCTCTGCTCGATATCCGGGTCGATCAAACGGCTCGCCTGAGCCCTGACCCTACCCGACATCAGCCCGTAAGGGCCCAGTGACCGGCTTCCGCCGGGCGACCTTGCTCGCCCAGCCGCCGGCAGCAGAGACATCATGACCAATTCCTTCTTCGACCCTCTCGAAGACGACGAGGACGACTTTCCCCTGGCAACCCTGCCGGCCCGGCGCCCCAAGCCGCCGCGGGAGGACGCGTTGACGCTCCTGCCGCGGGTAATGCTCGAGCTGGCATTGGGCCGGGCCGGCATCGCCAAGCTCAAGAGCAACCGGTCGCTGTGTCTCGTCGTCGAGACCCGCAGCGACGAATGGGTGGGACCCCTCGACCGCCTTCTTCGCCAGGTCGCCGCCTGGAACAAGACCGTCGCAAAGACGACCGAGTCGGCGCGCCGCCGGGACGACACCACCGGTCCCGAAGTCCTGCGGCATCTCTCGAACGGGGGTCGCGTCGCCGGCGTCGCCAGCCGGTTCGCCTACCTGCCCGACGCCATGGTCACGGCGGCCGATATCAGAATCGAGTTGCCGCCGATCACGGTCGATGTCATCGAAACCGTGATCCGTCGCATGAGTGGTAAGCGGGTGCCGGTGTCGCCCGCGGTTGCGAGGCTCAGTTTCGCCGATCTGGTAGCGTGCCTGCGTAGCGGCGACAGCGCGGCCGCCAACGTGGCCAGGCTCGAGCGCGCCGCATCCGCGGTCAGGAGCATCACGCCGATCGGCGGCGATGTACCCCACATCCGGGAGCTCCATGGCTACGGCTCCGCCCAGGACTGGGCGCTCGAGCTGATCGATGATGTCGACGCATGGCGCAGGGGAGAGATCGAATTCACCTCGATCTCAAGAAACGTCGTCCTGACGTCCGCGCCGGGGCTGGGAAAGACGACCTTCGCCAAGAGTCTTGCCCAGAGCCTGGGGGTGCCGTTGATCGCCACGTCGGTCGGTTCGTGGTTCGCCAACACGAGCGGTCATCTCGACACCGTCATCAAGGAGATCGATCGCATCTTCGCCTCGGCTGCGGCCGCCGCGCCGGCGGTGCTGTTGCTCGATGAACTCGACGGCCTGCCGAACAGGGCTCGGCTCGACGGGAAGAACGCCGATTGGTGGATGCCCGTAGTCAATCACATGTTGACGACGCTCGACAGCGCGGTCTCAGGCATTGCCAATGAGCTGATCATCGTCGGCGCCACCAATCACATCGACCGGATCGACGCCGCGCTTATCCGTCCGGGGCGCCTCGACCGCGTGATCCATATTGGACCGCCCGACACGCCGGCGCTCGCAGGCATTATGCGCCAGCATCTGGGCGCCGATCTGGCCGGCGAGGATCTCAATGACGCCGCCAGCCTGGCTCTTGGTGGGACCGGGGCGCATGTCGTGGCCTGGGTCCGGGCCGCGAGGCGTGCAGCTCGGACGGCTCGCCGTCCGATGCAGATGTCGGATCTGCTCGACGTCATCGCCCCCAAGGACGATCGCTCTCCCGAACTGCTGCAGCGAATCGCCGTGCACGAGGCCGGTCACGCGGTGGCTGCTCATGTCTCGGGCCTCGGTGCCGTGCTGTCGGTCTCGATCGTGGCTCATGGGATTGCTGGCGGCATCACCGTCACCGACTTCGACGGCCACACGCCCACGCGCGCCAGGATCGAGGCGACCGTGGTGCAGGACCTTGCCGGCCGCGCCGCGGAAGAGATCCTGCTGGGCGAGGCGGGTCCCGGAGCGGGAGGATCTGCCCACAGTGATCTCGCACATGCAACGCGCACGCTCGGACAGCTCCACTTCAGCACGGGCCTCGGCGAGAACATGATCTTCCGCGCCGACGCGGACGGCGTGCCCGGGCTGCTTGCGATCAACGAGCGCGCTGCACAGGCCGTCGAAGCCGATCTTCGTCGACTCTATGGCAAGGCGCTCGAGCTCATCCGCGAGAATACCGTTCTGGTTCGGGCCGTCGCCGACGCCTTGCTGGCACGCCGGCACCTCGGGCCCGAGGGCTTTCTCGAAGTCGTCGATCGCACCCAGGCCGCCGGAAAGGAGCCGTCCCATGGATGAGATGCTTATCCGGGTGATGACCAGGCTGGTCCGGATCCACGACGAGCTCGGCGAGGAGAGCTTCGAGAACGCTGCCAACCGGGCGCTGGTCTCGATCGCGCGAAGCGTCCAACTCGATGCCGAGCAGAAGGCCGGTCTCGAACAGCCATCGCTGGGCGCCAGCGTTCTGCGCTTCCCCACATCGGCGGCGCAGGCCCGGAACGGCGATGGATCGGCGGCGTGATCATGCATCAGCGCAATTTTACGACAATCGATCCGATCCGGTTTCCGGAAGCGAAGGATCCACCGACTACGACCGGCCCTATGAGCAAATTACGTCACATATCGCCCCACGGCGCGCGGCTGGACCGCGGTGCAGCAATGCACGCCGAACGGGCGATGGTCCGCTCGGCGTAAGCTTCACCTCTCCATCCCGCATCCTCGAGCACATGTCCGGAGCCTCGGCTCTCGGACCGCCGGCCGACACCCGTCGTTCGGCACTTACCGGATGGAGACCGACCATGAAGCGCTTCCCTTTCCGCGTGTCCGATGAAGACCGCGCCCACATTGCCCAGCTCGAGCTGGCGGGCACCCACATCACCATCAACCTCGACCCCGTCGCAGGCGGCATTTTCATGGTGCACGAAGACTCCTCGCTGACCTGGACGTGGCTCCAGGACATCGACTTCAGGACAGTCGAAGACGATGGCGACGACGTGGATGGCGACCTAACGTCCTCAGTGGACGCGGGCCAGGCCGTTTCGCGAGCCATTGCCGCGGCTGGTGCGCGTGCGCCCCGGACTGCTGTTGAGCCGGCTGACGGCCTCGAGATCGAGGTGGCTGACGACGACTTCGAACGGCTTCGGTCACTGCAGATCTGTGGGTATTCGATTCTGCTCTCCTTGGATCCGCACACCGGCGGGCTCGAGGCCGTGCACCGGTCCGGCTCTACCCTGAAGTGGTCGTTCGTCTCCTCGATCGACCACGAGACCGCGCCAGCCCTGAGAGCCGAAGTCAGGACCGACGATCTTGCGACCATGATGACGGCCTTCCAAGGCGCCATCGGCGCGTGATCGCCGCAAAACTGCGGTGACGCGGAATACCTCCGCGCCATTGCCACTAACAGGACAACGCCAAATGACCCACGAAACCATATCGCGCCTACGCGAACGCATGATGCAGATGGAGGATCTCGCCACGCCCGGCTGAGCCGGCGCCAACCGAACACCACTCCATTCCGCATTCGACCCATGATTGCCCGCAGCTTCGGCGCGGGCCACCGGCCGACACCCGTCGTGCCTGGCACCAGCGGATGGAGGTTCCCCATGGTTTATGTGAAGTACGGAATGATCCTGAGACAGATCCAGATGGCCGGGATTCGTGCCGAGCAGGCCCGCATCGCGGACTCGATTGTCCGCACCCGGAGACGGAGCTGCTCGATACGGTTCCGCGTCCTCGCGGCATCGTGCCGATCGCCGAAAGCGTGGCAACGCGCGATCCTGTTCGCCATTACTACGGCTCGGCCGTGGGGGCGTTCGTAGATCCGTTCCGTCGTCGCAAGCTGAAGTATGAGAGCGCCCTGGAACGGAATTGGCTGCAGGTCCTCGTTGCTTCTCCTGACGTTCGGAACATTCAGGAACAGCAGGAGCTCGACATCCCCAACGACGCGGGGCGGTCGACACGGCACGTGTTCGACATCGTCGTGGAGCAGACCGACGGCATCATCAAGGCCAAGGCCTGCAAGTACAAGCGCGATGTCACGCCCGAGTTGGAGGATCTCATTCAGCGAGCTGCTGACAGCGTGGGCGACGCGTTTGCCGACTTCTATGAGATCGCGTCGGAGTCAGGTCTGACACGAACCATGATCTGGAATGCTCGTAGGGTCATCTCATGCGCGCTCGACTTCGATCGTGGAGCGCAGGAGGCCATCCATAACGCGCTGTCCGGGTTAGGGCCTCGTGTGTCCCTGGCCGAGTGTGACGCCATCGTGGGAGACGGGGAGCGTGGTTCCAGGGCCGCGATCTCGCTGATCCAGGCTGGTTTGCTCGAAGTTCCAGCTGGCGGTCGCATCGGCTTCATCACCGAGCTTCGCAATCTCTTCACCAATTGACCAAATGGAGGGCGGTCAGCGCCCTCCATTTACCTTGCCTTCGCTCCGATCGTCGGAGGTTCGGCGCTATAATTTGGGGGTTTCAATGAACGAGATCAGAAAGTTCCGGTATAGTTTTGGTCGTTACGACCGGATCACGATCAACGGCTCAACCTATCGCTACTCCGGGATCGTGCACGACCACCATAAGTTCCAGCTGGTTACCGAGCAACTGCTTGAGGACTATACGATCACGCTGAGCGATCGGCAGATCCACAATCTGATCGTGAAGAAGCAGTTTCGGACCGAGGAGGCATACTACTCCAAAGCTCTCGCCGAGTTGCGCCTGCGCCAGGACAACACGGATCTGAGCGGGCTCGATGAAGAGGATGTCAGAACGATCTTCTGGAAGCGCGAGTGGTGCGTGCGCTTCAATCGTGCGCGTGCCGGTCTTGATGGATTTCCCTTTCCCCTCTCGTTGACGCACGACTCCCTCGAGAAGTTCATCGAGCACACCAAGGACGACATGGCGCGCTGGTACTTCCGTCGCTATGGGGAGCACCGGCGGCGCGGCCGGCCGGTCGAGGTCGTGCAGGAAGACAACAGTGTTGTGCTCGAGGCCAAGCCGTTCGACTATCCCGGTGCCACGGCACTCCGGAACTGGGTGCGCGCCTATCGGGCGGCGAACGAGCGCGTGGAGGCCTTCTACGATGGCTATTCTCGGTGCGGCAACCGCGCCCAGCTGCATCCGGATGTCGCCGCCATCGTCGAGCGCTACGTACCTGGTTTCGCGTCGCAGACGCGACCTACACGAAATCACATCCATGAAGACATCAATGTCGAGCTCAGGAAGCTCAATCTCAAGCGCGACCCCGCGCAGAAGTTGAAGATCAGCGCGCGCTCGGTCAACAAGCGCATCGCCAGGCTAAACCCCTTCATGGTCCACGCCGGACGGCTTGGGCCCGATTCTGCAATCAGGACCTTTGCGCCGGCCGGGCGCGGACAGGAGTTCGAGAATTTCCTCGACCGCGTGGAAATCGACGACTGGACCATCGATCTGTTCGCGCTGATCTGCACCAGGGAACGTTGGAAGACGCTCACAGAGGATCAGAAGGCTGCGATTCCTCGGGTTCGCGCGACGGTCACAGTGGGTATTGATTGCGTCACGCGCAGTATCGTGGCCCTGAGCATTTCCGAGGCTGCTCCGACAACTGCGGCGGCCAAGGCCGCCGTACGCACCATGGTGATCGATAAGAGCAGGATGGCTGCTCTGGCGGGTGCAAAGAAGGATTGGCCAATGCACGGCCGCGTCGGTCACGTTGCGACCGATGGAGGGCCCGTTTTCAAGGCCGAGTTCGAGAAGGTCGTGATGGCTTCGCGAAACGAACGTGTATTGCCCGACCAGGACCCGCGCATGCGGGGCTATGTCGAGGCCGTCAACAAGACGCTGAAGGCATTCTGTCGCTATTTCACCGGTCAGTCTTTCGCCAACGTGGTCGAGAAGGGCGACTACAACGGCGAGGCCATGGCCAGCCTTACGTTCGAAGCTCTCCGCGATGCGTTGATCGTCTTCATCGTCGACCTCTATCACCATCGCAAGCACCGTGGTCTGGCGGGTATCACGCCCTACGCCATGTGGGAAACCCTCACGAATGGCCGCAGGCAGGTGCCGATGGATCCGGTGCAGCAGCTCTCGGTCTTCGGCCTGCGCCGGCCCAAGGTGTCCCTGGACAAGCACGGCGTCCTCATCATGAACGTCTCATACTGGTCACCTGAGCTCGGACTTCTCCGCACTATGGCCGGAGAACGCTACGAGGTCGATGTCATCGTCGATCCCGATGATCTCGGCCATGTGCTCGTCGAAGTCCCACGGCAGATGCGGGGAGCCCTTCGCGCCGCAGCCCTGGAACACAAGATCGCCACCAACGCGACGATGACGGACCAGTACCTGCTGGTCCCATCGGTGGACGCGACCTTCCACGGCATGACCATTGGCCAGAAGGCAAAGGTGGATGCGCAGTTGCGCGCCGCAGCGAGGGCGGCGCAGGAGGCGGGTGAATCCTTCCGCCTCGATGCCCATGAGTCGCTGACCAGACGTGCACGCGAGGCCGCCCTGGATGCCGATATCTCCAGCCATCTCATCTCGGAGAAGGCGTTCAACGTCCTCATGAGGTACTATCGGCACAAGTCGATCGGGGCGACTCCCGATCTGCCGGAGGACGCTGGCGCAAAGGCCCAGCGCTACATCGCGGAGTTCGTGGCCGAGGGCCGCAAGACCGGCAACAGACGCTGGCGACTGGGTCCGCTCGAGCCGGAAGCGGCCCAGCTTCCCGCACCCGAACAACCTGCTCCAAACGTTCCACCAGTTGCAGAGGCGCCCGTCGACGCACCTGCGCAAGAAGCCCCGGCAACGGCCGAAGGCGGTGCACTTGACGACTTCGACATCCCCGACATCAACGACGTCGACGGAGACGATGTATGAGCAATCAGGCGAACATCGCTGGTGGCATGAGCCAGCAGGATTACTATGCTCTCATTCGCGGGCGCCTTCCGGATAATCACAGGAAGGCCGGCGCGATCATCGATAGCGTCAACCGCACCTATGTCGTCACCAGGCGCGACAGGATTCTCGCGGAGTCCTTCAACAAGTTCGTGGTCTGGATCACCTCGGCGCAGCGCCACGAACTCGCAGGTAAAGGCGACGCCTTCTACATCACCGGCGAGAGCGGTGCCGGCAAGACCGACATCGCCAAGCATCTCATTCACACCCATCCAGTGCTCCAACCGCTCCAATCCCCCATTGGTACGGTCGATCCCTGCATTTCGATCTCCTTGCCGGGCCCGGCTACCCTCAAGGTTCTTGCTCTGCGCATGCTGAGAAAGGCCGGTTATGAGTTGGATCACCGGAAGCAGGAGGCCACGCTTTGGGACGAGCTCCCCAAGGCACTTCAGGAGGCTGGTGTGCTCTTCGTTCACATCGACGAGTTCCAGCACCTGTTCCATCCCGGATGCGATTTCGAGGGATTGGTGAAGTACATCAAGGGCCTGATGAACAACGAGACCTGGCCGGTCAGCTTCATCATCGGAGGCATGCCGAGCGTACGCAACATTATCATCAACGACACCCAGGCAGAACGACGGAACAACAGCTTCAGCCTTCCGGCCATCGACATGAGCAAGCAGAAAAAGGTTGTGCACCACATCATCACGCAGCTCGCTGGCGCCGCCCCGATGGACGTGACCAGTCTGCTTGCCAGTGACATGCCCGAGCGCATTGCTCACGCAGCGAATTATCAGTTCGGGCGCATCTGTGAGGTGACGGTCACCGGCATTCAGGAAGCGGCGCTCGCGGGCGATACGGTCCTCGCCCGCAAGCATTTCGCGCAGGCCTACATCGAGCATTCCGACGCCCGTGGGCGAAACGAAATGAATCCGTTCATTTCGGATCAATGGGCGAAGCTCAAGCCGGGCTACTTCATTCTGAAGCCGGACAGCAAGAAGAAGAGGGAGGAGGACTACGATGAATACGAAGGAGATTGATCGCCGTATTCCGTCGCCGCTCCGGCTTCACCATCCGCTGCAGCGACGTGAGGCGGCGACCGGTTTCGCTTCACGCCTCGCAGCGGTGAATGGGCGCCACCTCACGGAGTTGCTCCGGCACCGCAACCTGGCGCCGTGGGACGTCGACCGCGGTGATCCGGAGGCCATTCGCTTCGTGGCGGCCATCGGGAGTGCGGATCCTGATCAACTGTTGCATCAGACCATCCGGCCGGCCGGCGCCGATCGGCGCTGGGAAGTAGCGGGCGAATCCTTCGGACCCAATGGGATCAACAGGACGTTCTTCCGCTATTGCCCGCATTGCGTTCTCGACGACATTCGCGATGTCTACGGCCCCGAGGCCGCGCGTCCCTGGCTGCGCATCGAGTGGACGCTGAACCACTACCGCGCCTGCCACATCCATCATGCGTTTCTGATCGCAGCCGAGCCAACCCGGCGACGTTTTGCGCCCTTCGATTTCAATGAGACGGTTGCGGCTCTTCGGCCTCAGCTCGAGGACATCGCTGCCAGCACCGAGCCTTACAGGGCGTCGCCGTATCATGAGTGGATCGTTGGTCGCCTCGAAGGTCGCACAGACCCAGCCAACTGGCTGGACAGATTGTCCCTCCATGCAGGTGCCGCCTGGTGCGAGAACCTGGGCATCTCGGCCCTGCACCCGCCAAAAATCCCGCCAGGCAAGCTCTCACGGCTCGACCGAGCGATCGCGGCCGATGAAGGGTTCCGCATTGCTGCGGCGGGTGAAGATGCCATCCGGGTGGTCTTCGACAGGCTGACCAATGCCGAGAAGCGATCCCGTGGTATTCTGGGGCCGCGCGACACTTATGGCTATGCGTTCGGCCTGCTGCAGAAGACCATGGACGACGACGCCTTCGAGCCCCTTCGCAATCTGGTTCGCGACTACGCCATGCACGCGCTGCCCTGGAAGATCGGCACCGACATGCTCGGCGTCACGATCGAGCAGAACGCAGTCGTATCCGTCACGACCGCAGCGCAGGTCGCTGGCGCCGACAGGAAGACGATTAGAAGACTTTTTGAGCGCAAGGGTATCGCCGCTGAGGATCTGGCCCAGGGCTATCGAAATCACCGCATCACCGTAGCCGCCGGCGAGATCGAGACGACGCTCCGCAAGCTCAAGGGCGCGTTGACGGTGCCTCAGACCGCGAAGCGCCTCGGAGTAGAACGGCGGCAGGTCGAGGCCATCGTAGAGGCTGGTGGTCTTGCGGACGCCTCGGGTGCGCCCCCCGCGTTTCGGGAGCACGCCCGGTATGCCCCGGAGGATATCGACGCCATGCTGGATAAGCTGATGGAAGGCGCGGTCGAGGTCCATACTCCTTCCGCGCGCCAGGTCGGCATTATGCGCGCCCGGCACGTCTCGCTCGCCAGCCACGTCGAGATCATGCGCTTCATCTTCGACAGGCGCCTGAACTGGAAGGGACGTCTCGCCGGCAAGACCGGGTTCCACGCTGTACTGCTCGACGTCGATGAGTGCATCCAGTTGGTGCGCGACAGCGCCCCACCGATGAAGAACTTCCTTTTCGCCGAGCTCGAGCAGGAAATTATCGGCCTCAACAAGAACTCGGTTCCGTATCTTGTGAAGCTCAAGAAGCTCGACGAGGACGAGGAATACAGCCCGAACGCCCGGCGCCTGGTTCCCGTGATCACCCGCGAAAGCGTGGAGCAGTTTCGCCGACAGTACGTCACCGCCGGTGAACTATGCCAGTTGCACGGCCTTCACCACAAGCAGGTCCGCTCGATCCTCGGGCGGGTGGCTATTGAGGAAGAGTTCGACACAAAGACCGTCAAGACGACGATCTATGATCGGGGGAGGGTGGACGCTGCGGCCAACGAGAAGAAGGAGTTCTGGGTCTACCGGAAGTAGAGATGGGCCAAGCGCAAACTAACCGGCGCCTAGCTTGCAAACGCAGTGTGCGCGCCTGATCATTGTATTGGCTGTATCACAATGGATTCGCTCCAATGCCGGTCAATCGACACGTCTGGTCGACGACGTACCACATCTCTTTTTCCACCGCGTTCCCATGCCCCCGGTGTGAGAAGGGCCTGGCGCGCCGCGGGGCAACGGAAGTGGTGATCCGAGAGCCCGAATATTCCCGTCGCAACCATGCCCACGAGAATTGGTCTCCGGATTGGGATCAATCGGTTTTCGTGACGATGCTCACCTGCGACAACCCGACCTGCGGTGAGGTCGTTGCCGTAAGCGGAAACCTCGTCGCCGACATCGAGAGTGACTTCGACGAGGATGGAATGCCGACTGCAGACTGGGTTTCCTTGCTGCGGCCGACCAGCATGGATCCAGCGCCGCCGCTTTTCCCCATCTCCAAGGCTTTTCCCGATACGGTGCGAAAGGAGCTGCGACTGGCGTTTCAGCTATTCTGGACCGACCTCTCGACTTCCGTTTCGCGCCTTCGAACCAGCTTGGAGCGCGTCCTCGACGAGCGAGGGGTGCCAACGACAGGTCTGGACAAGAAGAATAAGTCCTACAGGCTGCCGCTCGAACAGCGCATCAATCGCTTCGAGAAGTTGGTGGGCGATGCCGAAAGTGCCGAGTCGATGAACGCTCTGCGCCATGTTGGCAACTTGGGAACACATGGAGACCAAGTTCGCATCGGCGACTACTTCGATCTTCTGGATGTCTACGAAGACGCGCTGCTGGAGATCTATGAGAAAAAGACGGCTTCCTTGAAGGCCAAGAAGAAGTCACTCATGGCCATCAAATCCAAGTAGGACAGTCCGTCGAAGAGTCCGCGCCGTCATGACCGTGCGGACGCGGATCTCGACAAGTTAGTTCAGATGATGGGGCGGGCGACTCGGCGTGTGCGCCAGCATGGCCGGCACCTGAGGATTGGCGTACTCCCGTCGAAATGCCGCCTCGGCCAAGCTGAGGAGAGTCGCCCGTCGACGTTTCTCGGCCACGTCGAGCCCAATGTCAGCGAGGTGTTCGGCAGAAGGCGTCTGATCGATTCGGACGTACCGATCCTTCAAATCGTGCCGCATCATGAAATCCACCATCTGCTGCTGCACGCCGAAGGTCACGTCCACTAGACGCGGTCGACGGATCGCCCATTGCCATAATCCCCAATTGGCGCCCCTCGAGGACCCTACCCCGAAGCCGGTGACGATCGTGCCTATGCTAAGGACACTGACGTCTTCCAGGCGCTGGCCGCAGAAATGGACTGCTTCATGCACGGCGCAGATATCCGGCGAATTGGCGGCCAGGCCACCATCGGCGTAGAAGTTGTGACCGATTTGGGCGAGCGGGAAGTACAATGGAGCGGCAGAGGTCGCCAACGCCACGTCGACCGCTTTCCGAACGCCGTCCTCGGTAAGGCTAGAGTGATGAGGCGTCTTGAACATCTGAAGTCGGCCAGCCGTCACGTTCACGGTCGGGATCAACAAGCGGGTCTTGCAGTCCAGGATCGTTGCTGACGGGTCGACGATCTGACCGATCGTCCGACGCAGTGGTGCGGGGCTGTACTTCGGTGCGACCAGACCCTTCAGGAATTGAAGACCCTTGCCTGGCAGGGACCGGGGCGGGAAAACCGCGTCGCCCTCTTTGTCAAAGATGTCCCTGATCTCATGCGCCGTCTTGCCGAGGGCCAAGCCCAACGCAATGATGCCTCCGATGGACGTACCGGCGATCAGATCGAAACATTGGCCGACGGGTTTTCCTGCCTTCTCCTCAAGTCGAGCGAGAATCTCGGCCGTGAAAAGGCCGCGGTAGCCACCGCCGCTAAGGCTTAGAATTTGGAAGGCCAAGGGGAATCTCCGGCGTCAGACTGTTCATTATATGTTCTATTCCCGAAATGCGCTATATTGCGGTCAACCGAGTCTCTGGCCGCCGGCCTGGGCCTCTCCGCAATGAGGTAGCGTCATGGCCAATGTAGCCAAGCTTCTTTATTCCACCGTCGAGGAATGCTTCCTCGACAACCTTGAACCGGATGCCTCGCCGCTGAAAGCGGCTCGGACCAAGATTCGGGACCACCTGCGCAACGAGTTCGCTGCCCGCAGCAGGGAAGTATTCGGTCGCGTGGTCACACCGAAATTCTTCACCCAAGGCAGTTGCGCCTACAAGACGCTCAACGATCCGGCATGGCCGCCCCAGCAGCAGAAGGACATGGATGACGGCTGCTACCTGCCGCTCTCGTTTGTCAGGGGCGCCCGGCCATCTCAGGCGGCACAACTCTTCTTCGACTTCGTCGATGCCGCCCTTCAGGACCTTGCAGCCCAAGAGGGCTGGACACATGTGGACGACAAGGACACCTGTGTGCGCCTCGAGATCAGCTCGGACTCCCACGTGGATGTGCCGCTCTATGCCATCCCGGATGCCGAGTTCGCGCGTCTGCGCGATTCTGCGATCGCCGCACAGATGGAGGTGACCAAGCGTGCCAAGCCCGACACCTGGGAGGCACTTCCGTCCGATGCCGTGCTGCTCGCCCATCGGAAGGAGGACTGGATCGAGTCCGACCCCCGCAAGATCCACGCGTGGTTCATCGACGCCGTCGATCTCTTCAAGGAGCGCCTCCGTCGCGACTGCCGGTACATGAAGGCGTGGCGCGATCACCATGGGCTTGATCGCTATAAGGTGACGTCCATCCTTCTGATGGCCTGCGTCTACAATGCCTACGAACTCATCCGCGGGCCCTTCCTTTCCGATCGCGAAGACGAGCGCTTCCTCCAGGTGGTCGAGCGAATTCCAAAGATGCTTCGCGGGCCCGTCGCCAATCCGAGTGAGCCGGGGGAAGACCTCAATCGCATTCCCGAGAAGTACAGGGAAACGGTAGCGAAGGCCGCGGAACAGCTGGCAAATCAGATGCGGCAGGTCGTCAAGCACTGCGCCAACGAACAGGAAGCCGTCGACGCCATGATCGACCTGTTGGGTGAGCGCGTTCCTGATCGCGCGGACCTGGTAAGCGTGGCAGCCGCCGCAGTGGCGACGGTAGCGGCCACTCCGAAGCGCCAGGTGGAGGCTCCTACTGTTGGCCGGTCCAGCAGCGGCTGAGGGCGCCTCTGCGGCGCGGCTTCGAATTCACGATGCGTTGGTTGGGCGCGGGTTTGTCAGGAAGTCCGACAAACCCGGCTCTCACCGATATGAGGGCGCCTTCGCCATAGGTGAGAGCAGCGTTCCGATCGTGGTAATCGTCGACGATCTCGAGTTCGTCAGATACCCCTACATCGGGATCATGCAGGGATGGCAGTCGAACGGTCGAAAACTGCCCCACGTGCTCGGTCCCGGTGGAATCATCTGCTACTACGCCGCCGGCGCCGTCGTGCTCGACAGATACGATCCGGGCGGTACCATCCTTCAGTGCCTGCATCAGGCAGAGAAGGTCCTTCGAGATGCGTTGGCAGGGCGGTCAGATGACGACTTCGCCGAGGAGTTTCGCACGTACTGGGGCGGCACCTGGCAACTGAGTGACCTTCCCGTGCGCTATCACGGCAAAGGGACATTTCACGTCGTCAAGCTTTCCGACGACAATTCGATGCCGGTGCTGTCCACGGGTGAGTCCTGGCTGCTGGACCGACCCGGGAGTCATCCCTCACCAAAGGGCGGGGAGCCGGTCCACGTAGTAGCGGTGAACGAATCCCTGACGCTCGATCCGTTTGCTCCTTGGCCTCCGCAAGACCTGGCCGCGGTCGCTTCTTGGCTCAATTGGATCGATCCCCGATTGGTGGACGATCTGGACGCGGCTCTCATGCTCGGGACCTTTCCGGGAGGCACGTTGGCGTTGAGTGCGCCGAACGGCGTCTTCAGCATCAGAATTGCGTTGCCGGACCGATTTCATAAGCCGGAATTCTTGAACAGCAGACGCAAGTCGCTGCCCAAACTGCTTAGAGGGATGGCGAAACAGGTGAAAGTGGAGCGCTCCATGACTGTCGCCGCGGACTTGGACTACATCTACGGTCGCAATCTCGGATCGATGAAAGGGTTGGCCGGCAAACGCATCCTGCAGATCGGGTGCGGGACGATCGGAAGCTTCCTCGCTCAGCAGCTTGCGCAATCGGGGGCGGGCACCGGAGGTGGTCTCCTCAAGTTGGTGGACCAGGATCGCCTCCAGCCGAGCAACCTCGGCCGTCACCTGCTTGGGGTGCCCCACCTCAACCTGAACAAGGCCATCGCCAGCGCTGCCTTCTTGAACGAGCTTCTTCCGGGGGCGGGCGTTGAGGGCGAAGATGCGGACGCCTTGGCTTTGACGGACTTTGATCGTTTCGATCTCGTCATCGATGCAACCGGCGAGGAGGCACTGTCGCTGGCGTTGAATCAGCGTGCGGTCGATCGTCGGCCGCACGGGCCAGACCATCTCTTCGTGTGGCTGAAGGGGAACGGCGCTCTCGCGCAGGCTATTCTCGTTGGCGATCCGACGAAGGCATGCTTCAAGTGCCTGAAGACCGATCTCTCCGGACAACCACGCTTCCGAGATCTCCGGCCCGAGGTCGAGGTCGAGGTCGGACGGATACAAGCCTGCGGCGATGCCGAGTTCATCCCCTTTCCCGTCTCACGTCCGGTTTCGGCCGCTGCCATGGCGTGCGATATGGTGCTGGACTGGGCGAACGGCATTGGTGGCGACCGCTTCCGAAACATCACCTTCGACGCGCGTAAGGCGTTTCACATCTCGAACTCGAGCCCGGGACCAACGGCAAGATGTCCGGCGTGCGGAATGACCCACTAGTTCTTAGTATCGCGCCCCAGAGCTACCTGATCGTGCACCCGAAGGTGCTCCGGACGATCGAGGCCAACGTCGGTGCGCCGTCGAGCTTCACTGAAGCCGGCGGTATCCTGATCGGGTCGTACCGCGGGAGCCACATCGAGATCGTCGACTGCACCATCCCCAAGCCCCGAGACGTTCGACGTCGGACGCTGTTCGATCGAAAGGACAAGGGGCATCATCTCGCCGCAATGGAAGCGTGGCGCCGAAGCGGGAGAACGGAGACGTTCGTCGGCGAGTGGCATACTCATCCGGAAGAGCACCCTCACTATTCGTGGTTGGACAAGCGGACGTGGGATGACCTCACGCGTCGAATTCCCGACCCGCTAATCTTCTGCATCGCGGGGTGGCATAGCACCTGGTGGGGCCTCGGACACGGTAAGAGCCTTCGAGAACTAAGGCCCTGAGATACAGTCCAGCGACGGCTTGCGTTCCCAATGGATCCCCCTGATCCTTCGCGGAGAAGTTTGCATGGGAGGTCGATGTGCGCCGCTCTTTAGCCGATTACATCGCGCTCGGTAACGAAACACTCGAAGTCGAGTTCAAGAGCTGGATGGATCTGTCCGACAATCTGGCCCGGGCAAAAATCGCGAAGCATATCGCGGCGCTGTCGAACCACGGCGGCGGGTATCTGGTCTTCGGAGTGGACGATGAGACCAGGCAACCTCAAGGCGCCGGCCCGTACTCGCTCGATACGTTCTCGCAAGATGCGATCGCCAGCATCGTGCAGCGCTATCTCGATCCTCCGATGCAGATCACCGTGGATACTGCCGAGCACGAAGGGATCGACTATCCCGTCGTTGGCGTGGAAGCGCATGGCCGCCGGCCTGTTGTTGCCAAAGCGAACGGACCGGTGCCACCCGAGGACCCCAAGAAGGGTCCCCAAGGCATCACAAAAGGACGGATCTATATTCGCTCACCCAAGCCGGAGAGCGTTGAGATCTCCAGCCCCGACGAGTGGGATGGCCTTCTGGATCGCTGCCTGCGTAAACGCGCCGACCTTCTCGGTAGCATCTTCAGGCAGTCGCTGGAGCGGCAGTCCAAACCCACGCTGTCAGGAGAAAAGATGCTCAAAGGAGCGATCGAGGACACGTGCGCCGACTTCCAGGTCCAGGTCGAGGCGTTGGCTGCTTTGATTCCTGATAACGATCAGGAGAACCTCGAAACCGTCTTGAGCGCTAAGACGGCCTTTGCGGCCGTTGGCTACCTGTTGCTCGACGAGGACGGGTCGCCGGTCAAACTAGAGGGGTTGCGCGAGCTGATCCTGCGCACCGATAGCTATATGCACCAGTATGCGTACACGGGGTGGAATTTGTTCTTGCCTCTGTCGCCCCCCGAAAGGGCGCCACAGATCCGCACCACGATGATCGGTGAGGATGAGGTCGAGTATCTCGAAGGAATGAGGCTCGAAAACACTGGGCTGCTATCCATGAACTATGACTACTGGCGCCTCTACGAAGTTGGCATGGGCATCATTGTCGAGTCCTACGCCGAGGATGCACCCCGCCAGCGAACGAGCACCGGTGCCCCGTACTTGCGGGTCAACTGGGTTTTGGTGCGGCTACATTCCGTGCTCGTGCACGCACGGTTCCTCGGCGCCCAGGTGGGAGGCGTCCAGCAGGTAATGGTGAGAATGGACTGGCACGACTTGGCCGATCGCAGGCTACAGTGGAACCAGAGCCGGTTTGTATCACCGGCGCAGCTCGCGACCGACAGGTACGCGAGGACCCTCACCCTCTCCTGGACAGATTTGGTAGACGACTATTTTGGATGTCTGCGGCGTCTCGCGCTGCAGCTCTTCAAGATCTTTCCTAGTGAGGGATGGAGAGATCCTGAGGATTGGCTCACCAAGGAATTCGTCGAGAATGAGTTTGGTCAGTCCGAGGTAAGCGGGCTGCGCCTCCCGGAATAGGGCCCGCGCTGCGTCTCGTAACCAGCTTCGCTGCCCGCTTCGTCACCTCGGTCCCGATCCCCGTACGCACTCGCCGTCCGTAGATGTAGTTCGGCGATGCCAGGCGATGTCGACGAGCCTCGAATTGAGACCTGTCGCGTGGTACAATCAATTTGACTAAAATCGTGCTCTATGGGGGCCCTGGGGCCAGAGCACAACTTTGGTTCCCTCATGGGCACAACTTTGAGTCCCATCAAAAAGGGCCCCTGAGAGCCCTTTGAAATTGCTTATCTTTTGGGAGGGGTTGAGCAGAACTTTGGTACTCTCACCATGCTCGACAGCCTGCGCCAGCCGCTCGAAACCGGCGAGACGGTGATCGCGCGGGCCAACTCGCATGTGAGCTTCCCGGCCCGCTTCCAGCTCATCGCCGCGATGAACCCGTGCAAATGCGGCATGGCCGGCACGCCGGGCCATACCTGCAAGCGCGGCGATCGCTGCGCCGACGATTACCAGGCCCGCATTTCCGGTCCCTTCCTCGATCGCATCGACCTGCGGGTCGACGTGCCGGCCGTATCGGCGGCGGAGATGATCGCCCCGGTGGAGGCGGAATCGTCGTCGACCGTGGCGGCGCGGGTCGAGAAGGCGCGCGAGCGGCAGCGGCTGCGCTATCTCGAGGCCGGCGAGCCCGGTATCTTCACCAATGCCGCGGCGAGCTCGACGCTGATCGAGAAGATGGTGAACCCCGACAGGGAGAGCCAGGCCCTGCTGCTCCAGGCCGCCGAGCGCTTCAGGCTTTCGGCCCGGGCCTATCACCGGGTGCTGAAGGTGGCGCGCACGCTGGCCGATCTCGCCGGTGTCGAGAAGGTGGCGCGCCCGCACATTGCCGAGGCGCTGAGCTACCGCATCAATTTCGCCCTCGCCTGAGCTTGTCTGTGACAGTCGCTTCCCCAATTCTGAGGGGAGCAGCGACAGGAGGCTGGCATGAGGGCAGCGGTCTACCATCGGTTCGGCGGGCCCGAGGTGATGCATGTCGAGGAGGTACCGAAGCCGGACCCCAAGGCCGGCGAGGTGCTGATCCGGGTGCGCGCCACCACCGTCAGCATGGCCGACTACCGCATGCGCAGCCGCGACCTGCCCAAGGGGCTTGGCTTCCTGGCCCCGCTGGTGCTCGGCATTTTCGCTCCGCGGCGGCCGGTCCTCGGCATGGACCTC
>Ga0206119_100267_pt1 | contig 24577 bp, 22 predicted proteins | sample 3A50Ametagenome_FD_148608 | JGI IMG/M metagenome (GOLD analysis project Ga0206119, IMG submission 148608) | Enriched microbial communities from leaf-cutter ant dump, University of Wisconsin, Madison, United States - 3A50A | ecosystem: Environmental > Terrestrial > Nest > Insects nest > Nest dump...
ACGCGGGGTCGTATCAGATCGGTCATTGGACTCTCTACATAAACTCAAGACCATATGAGCGGACTGTAGCCCGCCACATTTAAGATTTGCCTAAGCGCACGCTAACAATTTTCTAATCTTTTGAGCGGCTTCGCCTGTACTGTCGCAGGGCGCAAGCCCCTGCTTTCCGTTACGTAGGGCTGTTTGCGGCCACTCCCCGAACGCAGGACAGGCCTGCAAATATTTCATTTCCATTTTATTCAAATACTGCTAATACGCGCCAAAATTTGGAGGCGGCATCGGGTCGATGCTACCGGAAACCTCCAGGAAGCATCCACATGAAGACTAGGGCGCCGCGCGCGAAGACGCGCGAGGAGCGCCGTAGCATTGGGAATTTGCCGGGCCGCAATCCACGCGATCGAGGCCGGCGGAGCGCCGCAAGCCGTTTGCCTTCGGGATACGGCTCTCGCGGCGTTTCCGACATCACCCGTGGGACGGGTGCTCCCAAGAAATTTCCGGACCGAGAATGCACACGAGCCCGGCGTTCGCGCCGGCTGCTGGAAAACGGAAAATGAGAGATCCAGACAACATGCTCCTGCAGCAGGGTTGGTCGCCGGAAATCCTGTCCTCGGCCAATCTCGAAACCGTGCAGACCGAATACGAGGTGCTGCACCTCATGCGCCAGTGCGCCAACCATTTCCGCTTCAGCCATTTCCTGGTGGCGCGCTATCCGGCGAACGAGCAGCAGCGGTTCGCCGAGCGCCTGATGGTCAGCAACTGGCCGGCCGAGCTGGTGCGCAAGTATGACGCGATGAACCTCTTCCACATCAGCCGGTTGGCGGTGGAGACCGGCATGACCAAGCTGCCGGTGCAGGGCGACAGCGCGCTCTTTTCGCCCGCCGACTGGGAAAGCGGCCAGTCGGGCGAGGCGATCGCGCTTGCCGAGATGCACGGGCTTGCCGCCTCCACGGCCTTCCTCCTGCACTCCACCACCTCCGATCCCTATCTCATGGTGTTTTCCGGCAAGCGCCTGCCGCTCGCCCGCCCGGAGCTGACGGAGCTTCATTTCTCCGCGCTCCAGCTTTTCGAATGTCTCGAAAAGACCTTCGCCGCGGCGACGGCGAGCCGGGAAAAGCTCTCCACCCGCGAGGTCGAGTGCCTGCGCTGGGCGGCGGCCGGCAAGAGCAGCGACGAGATCGCCATCATCCTCGGCATCTCGGTCTATACGGTGAGCAGCTACTTCAAGAGCGCCACGCGCAAGCTGCAGGCCGTCAACCGCATGCAGGCGATCGCCGTCGCGCTGCGCCTCCGGCTCATCTGAGGGTCCGGCGCGCCGCGCCTGCGGGCGCCCGGCTTCTCTTGCTCTCGGGGCGGCAAGTTTCTATATGTCGCCCCGAAGGCGCTCCACAGGCAACGGGGCGCCGCAACGGCCGGTTTCGGCCCCAATTGACAGGTGCCTGCACTCCAGCCCTGCGGCGAGGCGGCACCGGAACGGACCTCGCGTGAACAGTCTCGATTTCGATCGCAAGCCGGAAGATACGCGCGTCGTCGTCGCCATGTCGGGCGGCGTCGACAGCTCCGTCGTGGCCGGCATCCTCAAACGCGAAGGCTACGACGTCCTCGGCATCACCCTGCAGCTTTACGACCACGGCGCGGCCGTGCACCGTGCCGGCTCGTGCTGCGCGGGCCAGGACATCGACGATGCGCGCCGCGTCTGCGAGACGCTCGGCATCCCGCACTACGTTCTCGACTACGAGAAGCGCTTCCGCGAGACGGTGATCAATCCCTTCGCCGAAAGCTATGTCGCGGGCGAGACGCCGATCCCCTGCGTTGCCTGCAACCAGACCGTCAAGTTCGCCGATCTCCTCGCGACCGCCAAGGATCTCGGCGCCGATGCGCTGGCGACGGGCCATTACATCCGCTCGCGCCCGAACCCGGTGCCGGGCGCACCGCATCGCCGCGCGCTCTACCGGCCGGTCGATGCCGAGCGCGACCAGAGCTATTTCCTCTTCGCCACCACGCAGGAGCAGATCGATTACCTGCGCTTTCCGCTCGGCCATCTCTCCAAGGCCGAGACCCGGGCGCTTGCCGAGGAGATGGGCCTCGTCGTCGCCAGGAAGGCGGACAGCCAGGACATCTGCTTCGTGCCGCAGGGCAAGTATTCCGACATCGTCAACAAGCTGAAGCCGAATGCGGCGCTGGCCGGCGAGATCGTCCATATCGACGGGCGCGTGCTCGGCCGCCACGAGGGCATCCTGCACTATACGATCGGCCAGCGCCGCGGCATCGGCATCGCGACGGGCGAGCCGCTCTACGTCGTCTATCTCGACGCCCGCTCGCGCCGCGTCATCGTCGGCCCCAGGCAAGCGCTGGAAACGCGCCGGCTTTATCTGCGCGACATCAACTGGCTCGGCGACGGCGAGCTTGCGGCGGTCGCCGCCGGCGGCTTCGATTGCTTCGCGAAGGTTCGCTCCACCCGCCCGCCGCGCCCGGCGCGCCTTGCGGCCAGCGAGGGCGGCATCTACGTGGAGCTTGCCGAGGGCGAGCCTGGCGTCGCCCCCGGCCAGGCCTGCGCCCTCTATTCCGGAGAAGGCGAGGACGCGCGCATCTACGGCGGCGGCTTCATCCTGCGCTCCGAGCGCGAGGCGGCGGCCGAGGACGCGCTGAAGCGCATCCTTTCCACCCCCGCGGCGGCCTGAGGCGCCCCGCCCGGCAAGGCCTTTGCGGACAAGGCGATTTTTCCTGCGAACGTCGCTTGACACCCGCGGGAACAGCACCTTATAAGCCGCGCACCGGACGGAAACGGGTGATCGTTCTCGATCGTCCCTTCGGGCGGCGGAGTAGCTCAGTAGGTTAGAGCAGAGGAATCATAATCCTTGTGTCGGGGGTTCGAATCCCTCCTCCGCTACCATTAAAACAGCCGACAATTCAGGTCCGGCTATGGCAGACAGCCAACCGTTGATTTCATAGCGATAATCCTCTCCCGGCTTGCGCGGGTGGACGATGATGCTTGAAACCACTTCCCGGAACCTGACGGCCATTTCGGGGGATGGCTCGGAGCCACGAGTTTTCAGCGTTTCCGCCAGTGCCTCAATGTCTTCCCTGAATTTCTCGACTGCTTTCGGCTTAATCTCGATGATGTTCGTCACCGGCTCGGCTGCGGCGAGATCAGCGTTCAGCTTTTCGCGTTCGGCTTTCAGCGGCTTCAGAACGAGCGGAATATCATCGTCGTCAATCGTACCCCGCGAGACCTGATCCAGTACACGGGTGATTCGGTCTTGAATGTCGGCAAGGGCCGCTTCCTTCGATTGCCGGCTGCCTCGTCGCTCGGCGGCGATCCGTTTCGTCTCGCGGCGGTATTCCTCGACATAGGCGTCGATATAGCTCGTGTCGGCGAACATGACCCTTAAGCGGTCGATAACGTCTCGTTCGATCTTCTCGACATAGTACCGGGCATTGTTCGAGCAACTACGGGATTCCTTGTGCGTGCTGCATACGACGCGCGGGCCGCTGCGGTCGGCGCCGACGATTGACAGGCCCCCGCCGCACTCGGCGCATTTCAGTAAGCCGGACAGAAGGCGCTTATTCTTCGGTGCCGTCCTGGCGTGCTTACCGCCGACCTCTTCCTTCCGCCGCTTCGCCGCATCGAATTGTTCGTCGGTGATGATGCGCAGGTGAGGGGCTTCCATGCTCTCGACAACGCTCTCGTCGTTCACGCGGGACACGCGCCGTCCCGTCATCGGGTCCTTGACCATCTGAACGCGGTTCCAGACGAGCTTTCCCACATAGAGGGGATTGCGAAGGATGCCGTAGCCTCGCTTGTCGTTGCCGTTGATCGTGGAGGCGTTCCAGCGCGTACCGCGCGGCGGCGGCACGCCTTCGTCGTTGAGCGCGCCAGCGATGATCCTTGGGCCAACGCCGGCGACGTACATGTCGAAGATCCGGCGTACAATAGCGGCCTCCTCCTCAACTATCTCCAGTTCGCCCTTTTGGCCTGTCACCGGACGGTAGCCATATGCCTTGCCTCCAGCGTTACGTCCGGAGCGCACGACGCCGACCATACCTCGGCGCACCTTCTTCGCACCTTCCTCGCGCTGCATCTGTCCGATTACACCGTGCATGCCGATGGAGACGGTATCCATCGCGCCGCCGTTGACGCAGTTCATTTCGATCCCGCGGAAGCGGAGTGTCTTGTGGATATGTGCTAGATCGGCAATGTCGCGTGAAATGCGGTCGGGTGCCTCGGCGATCAAGACGTTGAATTCGCCACGCTCGGCTGATTCCATCAAACGGGAAAGTCCGGGCCGGCCGAACATGGAGGCCCCGGACTTGGCACGGTCGAAGTGCTCGCCGACAATCTCCATTCCCAAGAGCCTCGACCCGGTCGGTTTGAAGCGCCCGAGCGACTTCATCGATAAGGTGATCTATCTGTTCTGGCCGGGGCCGGGCGAGACCGTCGGCTACGAGCTGCCGTATGACAAGCTGGCTGGAAAGCTCTACTTCCGCCCCGGCGAAATTACGCTCTGGAGCGGTGCCAGCGGCCACGGCAAAAGCCAGATCCTTTCCGACAGCATCGCGAAGTGGATCCAGCAAGGAAGCCGGATTTGCATCGCATCGCTGGAGATGAGCGGCGCGCAGCAAAAACGGCGGCTGCCACGGTCGCCCTGGAAAAGACCGTCGAAATCCTCCGTGAAAGGAAGCTGACCGATGAAATGGTATCGGGCATGTCCGATGATGATCTGTGCCGCGCTCTTGGCGGGGTGCTCAACGACGGTCGCTGTGAATAGCTGCGACGTTCTCAGGAAGCCGCCGGCGATGAAGAGCGAGACAAGGACCGCAATCTTCGCGGATCGTCCCGTCGCTCAATGGGTGGCATCCATCGACGCTGACGGTCGCAAGGCGAGGTGCTGGAAATGACCCCACCCGAGATTGACGCCGCGGTGCATCACCAACTCGGCGAACTTCTCGCCATATCCCGCGCGCTACAAGAGGACGTCCGGCGCATCGAGGCGAAGGTGCAACGAGCGGAAGACAAATCCGACGAAAGCCGCGCCAAGATGCATAGTAGGATCGATGACGTTGTTGGTACCGTCGGCGAAGTCCAGACCGGCGTTGCCACCCTGGAGAAGGACGTGCGGGACATGAAGCCTATCACGGATGACGTCAAGCGCTGGCGCCTGATCGGAATGGGTGCGCTTGGCATGATCGGCGTCGGCGGCATTGCCCTCGGCGTGAGCTTTGCAGATGCGCTCAAGCGAATTGCGGGGCTGCTTATTGGCAGATAGCATTGTACTGCCACGGGGAGGCGGGATTTTTTGTGCGCCGCCGGCTGACTGGAACGACATGCGCGCTGTCTGGTCCATCTCGGCAAGCGTGTCCGTCATGAATGCGGAGACTTTCTCCGCATCAAGTTCGTATCCGCAAACCTCAGCGGTCGCGATGATTTGACCGGCTTCGCGCGCTGTCTGCATCCCGTTCAACTTCGCCATCATTTGCTCAGGCGTCATGCCGTCTTGGGCGCTGGCGGTTGTGGCGGACAGAACTACGAACGCGGCGAATAGTCGTTTCATCACATCCTCGTAAACCTGCCGACGACGAGGCCGGCGATTGCGCGCGTAGTCAGCGGCACCTTAACACCCCTTGCTCTTCATGGCATTCTCGATCGCCTGCACCTTCCCCTTCGCAACCGCGACGTTTCCTTCCTTGTCGCCCCCGAACGTGCTCGACATCGGCACGCCGATCAGGAAGACGCCGAAGGCGTCACCGTTTGCCGCGTTCTGCTGTTCGGCAGACACCGCGGTGAGAGCGGCCCGCTCCTTGGCGAGTTCGGTTTGAAGCGAAGAACAGCTTTGCGGCGTGTACGCCGCCATCGGAATGTCTGCTGGCACGATTGCGTCTGGCCGCTTTGCGCACGACGTTGCGGTGGCCGCGACGAGCGCGACAGCAAGGTATTTGAATTTCATTGTGTCCCCCAGAATTGCGCCTTGATCAAACCAGATCGATCTGAGGTTGTCGAGGGCTTACGGCGCCTTCGACGATCCCGGTTCAAATTGGGGCGGCGCATGTGGATGTTATCAGCCCGGAAAGCACGATGCTTGTCCGCCTTGGACGCTTAGAAGGTCCGGGGCATAGCCTCTCGTCGGAAATGAGAGAGGAGAGACAATGCAAGATAACGTGCGAGCCATTACCCCCGTCAGTATCAGCGGACTTGTCCCGGGGGTACCATCTACCGGAATGCCAATATTTGAGTTTATCAAGCCGACCGATTTGTTTGTCGACCCTGCCTACCAACGTAGCATTGGGGAGAGAGGCCTTTCGCAAATCCGCCGCATCATCGAGGGATTCGACTGGGCGAAGTTCAAGCCGCCGATTTGTGCCTATGCGGAACATGAGGGGGCAACGGTACTCAAGGTGCTTGACGGCCAGCACACCGCCATCGCCGCGGCTTCCAATCCGAACATACCTGAGATCCCGGTCATGATTGTGGAAGCAGAAGACACTGCGGCCCAGGCGAAAGCGTTTATCGGCCAGAACACGCAGTCGCTTCGCGTTACGAATCTTCAACTGCATCAAGCCGCCATCGCAGCCGCAGACGAGGATGCATTGACTTTGGAACTGACCTGCACGGCATCTAACGTCAAGCTCCTTAGGAACCCTAACTCATATACGGGCGATGGATCGCGTCAGACTATCGCAGTTAAACAAATCGAGGCGCTGATCGCGCGCCGCGGACGGGTTGTCGCTAGGCAGGTACTTGAGACGATTGCCAATGCGGAACGTGGCCCGATAACTGCCTCCCAAATTAAAGCGGTGGAACTGCTGCTTACCGACCGCGAGTACTTCGAGCACATCACGGCGGACGACCTGACCTCTGCCATCGTCGATTTATTGTACACTGCAGAAGAGGAAGCCAAGCTTTTTGCCGCCACTCATAAGGTGCTTCTTTGGCGAGCCCTCGCCATCATCTGGTATCGAAAGTGCAAGAAGCGGCGCGGCGCGCTACGAGCCGCATAGTCAATCAGAACTGGGCGCGTCCGTATCGGTCGGCGTGTCGTCGGGCAAGGCAAGGTACCCTTGCCCGATCAGCCAGTCTCTGGCGATGACCGCAAGCGCTTCCTCGCGTGTGATGTCCTGCTCCAGGGCAAAGCGGTCCAGGGCGTTCTCAATCTCAGGTGCCAGCTTCATTTTCCCCTCCGCATTCATCCGACATCGCTCGACGGAAGCGCTGAGTTTGCAGCGTCCGGCACTCGATCCAGCATATATCTTTGGATCGCCTTGCCTAGGCGTATCTGCCATGTTCCTAGAGGGATCTCGGTTCGTTCATGGTGTCGGCTGTCCTGACTGGAACGGACCTCCGCTACCAGCCGGCCTTCCCGACAGGAAGTCGTTGGCAGGGCATTGCGGCGAGCGCGCCAGCCAGACAATTTGCTTATTTTCTCCTCCTATTTCGCAGCAAAACGTGCCCGGATGGTTCCAAGCCGGCGTCACATTCGTGCAGCCATTGACTGCAATTATTTTGCGCTGTCGGCGCATTTAATTCCGTTTGCGTTCCATTTATGAGGTGCACACACTTCTTTCGGTTTGCCGACCCGGGCGGCGGCGGGGAGAAACGTGATGTCACATGCAAGCGAAGCTACAACGCATCCGCGGCCGGGGTTTGCCGGCCGATGGCTGTTTTCCACCAACCACAAGGACATCGGCACGCTCTATCTCCTGCTCTCCATGCTGTCGGGCGTTCTCGGCACCGGCCTTTCCGTCGCGTTGCGTATGGAATTGCAGGAGCCGGGCATGCAGATATTCTCCGATCCGGGCGTCTTCAACGTCGTCGTCAGCGCGCACGGGCTTGTGATGATCTTCTTCGTCATCATGCCGGCGCTGATCGGCGGCTTCGGCAACTGGTTCATCCCGATCATGATCGGCGCGCCGGACATGGCCTTCCCGCGCATGAACAACGTCTCGTTCTGGCTGCTGGTCGCCTCGCTCGTCCTGTTCATCCTGTCGATGTTCGTGCCGGGCGCCACCGGCGTGAACGGCCATGGCGGCGGCTGGACGCTCTATCCGCCCTATTCGAGCGGCGGGCAGCCGGGGCCCGCGGTAGATCTTGTCATCCTGTCCATCCATCTTTCCGGCGCCTCGTCGATCCTCGGGGCGATCAACTTCATCACGACGATCCTCAACATGCGCGCGCCGGGCATGACGCTGCACAAGATGCCGCTTTTCGCCTGGGCGATGCTCGTCACCGCCTTCATGCTGCTCTTCTCGCTGCCGGTGCTGGCGGGCGCCATCACCATGCTCCTCACCGACCGCAATTTCGGTACCACCTTCTTCGCGCCGGAAGGCGGCGGCGACCCGATCCTCTACCAGCATCTCTTCTGGTTCTTCGGCCATCCGGAAGTCTACATCATGATCCTGCCGGCCTTCGGCATCGTCAGCCATGTGATCTCGACCTTCTCGCGTAAACCGATCTTCGGCTATCTCGGCATGGCCTACGCCATGGTGGCGATCAGCGTCATCGGCTTCGTCGTGTGGGCGCACCACATGTTCACGGTCGGGCTGTCGCTGGATTCGCAGCGCTATTTCGCCTTCGCCTCCATGGTCATCGCCGTGCCGACGGGCATCAAGGTCTTCTCCTGGCTTGCCACGATGTGGGGCGGCTCGATCCGTTTTGCGACGCCGATGCTGTGGGCGACCGGCTTCGTGCTGCTCTTCACCATCGGCGGCGTCACCGGCGTGGTGCTCGCCAATCCGGGCCTCGACCGCGAGCTGCACGATACCTACTACGTTATCGCGCATTTCCACTATGTCCTGTCGCTCGGCGCCGCCTTCGCCATCTTCGCGGCCTGGTACTACTGGTTCCCCAAGATGAGCGGCTACTTGATGAGCGAGACGCTCGGCAAGGTGCATTTCTGGCTGACCTTCGTCGGTGTCAACCTCGTCTTCTTCCCGCAGCATTTTCTCGGGCTTGCCGGCATGCCGCGCCGCTATGCCGATTACCCGGACGCCTTCGCCGGGTGGAATTTCGTCTCCTCGACGGGCTCCTACATCTCCGCCGCCGGCCTTCTCGTCTTCTTCGTCGCCGTCGCGGAAGCCTTTGCGCGGAAGCGCGTGGCCGGCGACAATCCCTGGGGGGACGGGGCCACCACGCTCGAATGGTCGCTCTCCTCCCCGCCGCCCTTCCACCAGTTCACGTCGCTGCCGCTGATCAAGTAGGGGCGGCGGCGCCCCGCGCCGTCTCTTCTCTTTGCGCACGGACAAACGGGCATCCGCAATCTGTTCGCAACCGCCCCGGGGAGATTGACGCGCCCGGTGCCCGTGACTAGGGTCCGCGCTGGAAACGGCTCCGCCCGAAAGGCGGATTAAAAGGGAACACGGTAAGGCCGATGGACGGCCGAAGCCGGGACTGCCCCCGCAACTGTGACCGTCGAGTCTTCTTCCATTTGCCACTGGCCGCATTCGGCGGCCGGGAAGGCGGAGGAAAGACGTAGAAACGGAAGTCAGGAGACCTGCCGCTCCAGTCACCCATGCCCGGTACGAGGGGTGCCGAGGCGCGGACGTCCGTAGCGGTGACACATTGTGTTGCCGTGTGCCGGGCGGACCGGGGTGGACCTTCTTTCGCTCCCAGTTCCAAGCCGGATCGCGGTTCGTAGCGAACCAGGGCGCCCACGCGCCCGCACTTGCCTTGGGGGCAGATTTTGAAGACCATCCTTATCACGACGGGCATCGTCACCCTGGCGGTGGCGGGGCTCACCCGCACGGCCGCCGCGCAGGACGCTGCCGGCGACGGCGTCACGCAGCTCGAAAGCATCGTCGTCACGACGCCGCTCCGCCGCGAAACGAGCCTGGAGCGCTCGACGTCTTCCGTGACGATCGTCACCGAGGAGGAGATCCGGCGGTCCGCCGCGTCCGACCTCACCGCGCTGCTCAGGGGATATCCGGGCGTCACCATCACCTCCAACGGCGGCATGGGCGCCGATTCCACCGTCTCGCTGCGCGGCACAACGCCGGTGCAGACGCTGGTCCTCGTCAACGGCGTTCGCGCCAGCTCGGCGACGGCGGGAACCGTCAATCTCTCCGCGATCCCGCTTGCCTCGATCGAGCGCATCGAGATCGCCAAGGGCGGGCATTCGGCGCAGTACGGTGCGGATGCCATCGGCGGCATCATCAACATCGTCACCCAGCAGGGTGGCGCCTGCGCCGACGGCAGCATGCGCTGCGGCACGGCCACTGTGGGCATCCTTCATCCCTGGGGCGGCTACGTTTCGGGCAATGTGCAGGGGCAGAGCGAGGACGGCGTCGACTATTCCGCCGGCGCCCAGCTGTTCGGGGCCGAGGGATACGACTTCACCCTGCCTTCTACATACGGGCACGAACCCGATAAGGACGGCTTCCGCCGGGGCTCGTTCACCGCCTCGCTGTCGAAGGATTTCGACTGGGGACGCCTCTATGCCGACGGGCACTATGCGCGCGGCCGCAACCAGTACGACCGCCAGCCGGCGAACGCCGTCGACACGGACAATTTTTCCGGCCGCCTCGGTGCGCGCATCGACCATTCCGATAGCTGGTCGTCCACCGTGGAGATAATGAGCGCGCTCGACTACTCCGCGAATTTCGGGCCGGGCGTCACCGGCGACACGTTCGACACGGTGCGCTACGGCCTTCTCGCCTCGACGCGGAAGACCATCGAGACGGATGAGGCGAAGCACACGCTGGTGGGCGGGGTGGAAGCCTATCGCGACACGGTAAGCGGCTCGTCCGTCTCGAATGTCGGCTATGCCACGACGGAGCGCGACCTTGCCGCCGTCTTCGGGCAATACTCGTTCGAGTATGAGGGGCTGACGGTGGACAGCGGCCTGCGCTACGATCACGACGAACAGTTCGGCGGCGCCACCACCTACAATATCGGCGCGAGCTACGAATGGGCGGAGGGCTTGGTGACGCGCGCCTCCTATGCGACGGGCTTTCGCGCGCCGACCTTCAACGATCTTTATTATCCGGACCCCTACCTGTCCGGCAATCCGGACCTGAGGCCGGAACGGTCTCGTTCCTACGAGGTGGGGCTGAACTGGCGGTTCACGGACGAAACGAGCCTCGACATGGCGGTCTACCACACGCGGGTGAAGGACCAGATCAACTGGGCGCCGGTCGATCCGGCCAATACATTCGGCGCCTGGCATCCGGACAATGTCGAGAACGTGCAGATCACCGGCTTCGAGGCGACCCTCATGCATCGGTTCGATGCGGAATGGAGCGGCAATCTCGGCATCGACATCCGCGAGCCGCTGAACAAGAGCCCGGGCACGCACGGCAAGTATGTTTCCTACAGCGAGCGCTTCAAGGGCACGGCGGGGCTCGCCTACAAGCCGACGGCGGATCTCGAATTCTCCGCCGCCGTCCTCTATGGCGGCTCTCGCTATGCCGATGCCGCCAACACCCGGAAACTGCCACACTACGTCACGGCGGATTTCACCGCGCTCTATGCGCTCGACGGGCAGTCGCAGTTCAAGCTTTCGGTGGCCAACATCCTCGACGAGCAGTATCAGACGAAGGAAGGTTACAGGGCTCCGGGCCGGACCGTCGATTTCAGCTTCACGCGGTCGTTCTGAAAGGGCTTGCCGTCATGATCCCTGCCCGAATGCGCAGAACCGGGGCCGCCGCCGTTGCGGCGGGCCTCCTTTCGCTGGCGCCGGCCGCGGCATCGGCCGGGCCGGCGCCGCAGCGGGTCGTTTCCATCAACCTGTGCACCGACCAGCTCGCGATGCTGATGGCGGCGCCCGGTCAGCTCAGGTCGGTCTCCTCGCTTGCGAGCGAGGAGGGCACCTCCGTGATGGTGGAGGAGGCCGCGCACTACAAGCCGAATAGCGGCCAGGCGGAGGAGATCTTCCTCATGCAGCCGGATCTCGTGCTTGCCGGCACTTATACGGCCAAGGCGACGGTCGCCCTGCTGCGGGAGCTCGGCTTCCGGGTCGAGCAGTTTACGCCGGCCGCATCCTTCGACGATGTCCGCGAAAACCTCACGCGCATGGGCGGCCTGCTCCACCGCGAACAGCGGGCCGCCGAACTCGTGGCCGAGCTGGACCGGGGCCTTGCGGATCTTGCAAGCCACCGCCCGCCAAGCAAGAGCGTCGCCATCTACTACGCCAACAGCTACACGTCGGGCTCCGGCACGCTCGCCGATGCGATCGTGCGGGCGGCGGGGCTCACCAATATCGGCGATACGCTCGGCTTTACCGGCATGACGCGCCTGCCGCTGGAACTGCTGGTTTCCGCCGATCCCGACATCATCCTCGAAGGCGACAGCCAGTACAGCGCGCCCGCGCTCGCCAAGGCGAATTTCTCGCATCCCGCCTTCAGGGCGCTTTCCGGCCGGACCGTCGCCATTCCCGACAAGTACACGATCTGCGGCGCTCCCTTCACGCTGGAAGCTTCGCGCATGCTCCAGCGCGCGGCGTTCGGCGGAAACGGCGGAACGCCATGACGGATGCGATGCGTTTCCGGCTGGTGCTCGCAGGGCTCGGCCTCCTCACCCTTCTTCTGTTCTTCCTGTCGCTGATGACCGGCCCGGCGGCGGTGGCCTTCGGCGACAGCCTGCATGCGCTCTTTTCCGACAAGGGCGATACCGTCGCCCTCGTCATGCAGGAGATCCGGCTGCCGCGCGCGATCCTCGGCCTGATGATCGGCGCCACGCTGGGGCTTTCGGGGGCGGTGCTGCAGGGCTGGCTGCGCAATCCGCTCGCCGAGCCGGCACTTCTCGGGGTGAGCGCTTCGGCCTCGCTCGGCGCGGTGATCGCCATCTATACCGGCTTTTCCGCCCTGTTCCCGCTCGGCCTGCCGCTCGCCGCGCTTGCAGGGGCGGTCGCCGCGGTGCTGGTGGTGCAGGCGATGGCCGGGCTTCGCGGCGGGGCGCTTGCGGTTATCCTCGCCGGCATTGCCGTCTCGAGCCTTGCGAGCGCCATGACCGCGCTTGCGCTCAACCTGTCGCCCAATCCCTTCGCGGCGCTGGAGATCATGTTCTGGATGCTGGGCTCGCTCAGCGACCGCTCGATGACCCATGTCTGGCTGGCGGCCCCGTTCATGGTCGCCGGCTGGGCCATGCTGGCAAGCCTCGGCCGCGCGCTCGATGCGCTGACGCTGGGCGGCGACGCAGCGGCCAGCATGGGCGTCGACATGCGCCGGGTGCAGTTCCTCGCCGTCTTCGGCACCGCCGCCAGCGTGGGGGCGGCGACGGCGGTCGCCGGTGTCATCGGCTTTGTCGGGCTGGTGGTGCCGCACATGCTTCGCCCGCTGGTCGGTGCGCGCCCGTCCCGGCTGCTGCCGGCCAGCGCGCTCGGCGGGGCCTGCGTGCTCCTTGCCGCCGATACGCTGGTGCGGCTCATCGCGCCCGAACGCGACCTCAAGCTCGGCGTGCTGACGGCCATCGTGGGGGCGCCGTTCTTCCTGTGGCTGGTCTACAAGACGCGGAGGAGCATGCTGTGACGCTGCTTTCGGTAAAGGCCCTCGGCGCCTCTCTCGCCGGCAAGGAAATCCTGAAGGACGTGTCGTTCGACCTTCCCGCCGGGGAATTCGTCGGCCTGATCGGGCCGAACGGCGCGGGCAAGTCGACGCTGCTGCGCACCGTGCTCGGCCTGACGCCCCATCGGGGAGAGGTCGCCATCGAGGGCCGCGCCGTCGCATCGATGAGCGCGCGCGAGCGGGCGCGCCATATCGCCTACCTGCCGCAGGAGCGCGATATCGCCTGGCCCGTTCCGGTCGAGATGATCGTGGCGCTCGGCCGCGACGTCCATCGCCCGCTCTTCTCCAGGCAAGGCGTGGCCGACCGGGAGATCATCGACCACGCCATGCGGCGCATGGAGGTCGAGGCGTTCCGCGATCGTCCGGCGACGGAGCTTTCGGGCGGCGAGAAGGCGAGGGTGCTGATCGCGCGTGTGCTTGCGCAGGATGCGCCGCTGCTTCTTGCCGACGAGCCGGCGGCCGGGCTCGACCCATCGCACCAGATCATGCTGATGAAGACCTTCGCGGCGCTTGCCGGCGAGGGCCGCAGCGTCGTCGCCTCGCTGCACGATCTCGGGCTTGCCGCGCGCTGGTGCTCGCGGCTGATCCTCCTGGACAAGGGACGGGTCGTGGCCGACGGCCCGCCGCAAACGGTGCTGACGCGGGAGCGCCTGCGCTCGGTCTACGCCGTCGATGCCCATCTCGGCGAGGCCGGGGGGAAGCCGGTCGTCATGCCGCTCGACCTTGCGGATCGAAACGGCCCGTAGGCCGCGGCAGGACCGGGGTGGTCCCGCCGCGGGCCGGCGGCCGGGCGTTATTTCCCGGCGTTGTACTTGGCGTCGACCTCGTTGATCGCCTGGACGTTGCCGGCCGAGCGGCCCTTCTCGTCGAAGGTCTGGGCGAGGTAGGCGTCGGCGATGGCTTTTGCCAGTTCCGAGCCGATGACGCGGGCGCCCATGGTGATGATCTGCGCATTGTTGGAGAGCGCGGCGCGCTCGGCCGAATAGGTGTCGTGCGTCAGCGCGGCGCGGATGCCGGGCACCTTGTTGGCCGAGATGCAGACGCCGATGCCGGTGCCGCAGACGAGGATCGCGCGATCATATTGCCCGGCGACGACGGCGGAGGCGACGCGGTCGGAGAGATTGGCGTAGAAGGCATCGGGGCCCGCGTCGGTGCGCGAGACCTCGTGCACCTCGTGGCGGTCCTTCAGGTGGTCGGCGAGAACCTTTGCAAGGCCTTCGCCCGCGCTGTCACCGGCAATAGCGAGTTTCATGGGAGATCTCCTTTCAGATTGTGGCGGCTGAGCGCGCCAGGATGTCGAGATAGCCTTCAACCTTCCAGGCTGAGCGGCCGATGAAGAGTCCGTCGATATTCGGGCAGGCGATCAGCTCCTCGCAGTTCTGCGGGTTCACCGAACCGCCGTAGAGGCAGGGGATGCGCCGGCCGAGGACCTCTTCGGCCACCCTGGCGATCTCGGCATGGCGCGCATCGGCATAGTCGGCGGTCGCGGGAATGCCCTTCTCGCCGATCGCCCAGACGGGCTCGTAGGCAAGGAGGATCTCGGCGTCCTTCTCGGCGCCTTCGAGCTTGCCGAGGGCGCCGCGCACCTCGCGGGCAAGCACATCGTCGGCACGGCCGCTCTCACGGTCGGCCAGCGTCTCGCCGATGCAGATCAGCGGCACGAGGCCGTGGCGCACGGCGGCCTTCGTCTTGAGGCCGACCGTCTCGTCCGTCTCGCCGAAATGCTCCCGGCGCTCGGAATGGCCGAGCTCGACGAGATCGAGACTGCAGTCCTTCAGCATGACGGGCGAGATCTCGCCGGTCCAGGCGCCTTCGTCGGCCCAGTGCATGTTCTGCGCGCCGACCTTGACGGAGGTGCCGGCAAGCATCGCCTTGACCTCGCGCACGGCGGTGAACGGCGGAATGACGAAGCGCTGGATGCGGGGATCGCGCCCGCCGTCGGCGGCCTTCAGGCCCTCGGCGAAGACCCTTGCCTCGGCCAGCGTCTTGTTCATCTTCCAGCTCGTGCCGACCCAGAAGTGGCGGTCCTCGCTCATGTCGTCGTCTCCTTGGCGATGCGCACCACGGTCTTGCCGCCGGCAAGCTCGGCGGCCGTGTCGTGGGGCAGGGGTTTGTCTGAAATGACCGTGTCGAATTCGGCAAGGTCGGCCAGTACATGCAGCGCCGTGTGGCCGAAGCGCCGGCTGTTGACGAGAAGGCAGGTCTGGCGGCTGGCGGCCATCATCGCCCGCTTGGTGCGCACCACGGCCTCGTCCATGTGATAGGAGAGGCGGCCCGACGCGGCCGGGGCGGAGATGAAGGCGATGTCGGCGCGAAGGCGCGACAGGGCCTCTTCCGTGACGATGCCGAAATAGGCGTTGAACTTGGCGGAATAGACGCCGCCGAGCGCGATCAGCGTGACGCCGGAAAGGCCCTTGGCGCGCTCCATGATCGCGGCATTGTTGGTGACGATGGTGATCGGCTTCTTTTCCGCCAGCACGTCGCCGAGGACGGAGGCCATCGAGCCGTCGTTGATCATCACCGTCATGCCGGGCTCGACGAGGCCGGCGGCCTCCTCGGCCAGCGCGCGCTTCACGTCCGCCTCCTGCAATTCGCGGAAGCGGAAATCGCTCTCGAACTGCGTGCCGGCATCGATGGTCGCGCCGCCGCGCACCTTGCGCAGCACGCCGGCCCGTTCGAGGTCGTCGAGGTCGCGGTGGACGGTCATTTTCGAGACGCCGAAGCGCGCCGCGATGTCGTCGAGTTCGACGGCCCGGCTTTCGACGAGAAGATTGATGATCTCCTGCCTGCGCTCTTCCCGTTTCACGGCTTCTCCCCCGGCGTTTCCGCTATGGGTGTTTCATAACATCGTTTCAGATAGAATGTAACATGAAAAATGTGATTTTGTTATGATGAGCCTTGAAGGAGCAGGCGGGCCGTCCGCTCGTCCGTGATGAGGCCGTGCAGCTTGTTGCTGTGCAGAACGGCGCGGATGGCTTCGGTCTTGGCGGGTCCGCCGGCAATGGCGACGATCCGGTCGCCGCCGGTCTCCGAGAAGGAGGCGGCGAGGGTGCGGGCCGTCACCGAGGTTTCGAGGATGCGGCCCTTGCCGTCGAAGAAATGGCCGAGCAGTTCGCCGACGCCGCCGAGCGCGGCGATCTCCTCCAGCTCGTCCGGCTGCAGCATGCCGGACGTGACGAGATGGGCCTGGTTGTCGACGGTGCCTATGCCGACGATCTTGAGGTCGGCGCTGCGGGCGAGGTCGAACACCTCGCTGACGCCGCGCTGGGAAAGCAGCACCTCGCGGTCCTCCTCCGTATTGGCGAAGAAGGGCACGGGCATCACATAGGCCTGCGTGCCCGTCTTGGCCGCGAGGCGGTGCATGACGTCGTAGGGGTTGGCCGCATAGTTGCGGGTGAGGCCGCCGAGCAGGGAGACGAAGCGTATGTTGCCGGCGCCGATGCGCGGCAGGTGGCGGACGGCGGCCGAGAGCGTGCGGCCATGGCCGAAGCCGATGACGGCGGCTTCCCCGCGCTCGATCTCGCGGCGCAGGAAATCCGCGCCGACATGGCCGAGCGTCGTCAGCGCCAGCGCGTCGTCGTCGACATCGGGCGCGACCTCGCAATAGTCGAGCCCGTAGCGCTCGGAAAGCGCCACCTCCAAGTTGACGCATTCGGCGATATCGCCGTCGATGCTGACCTTCACCACGCCCTCGGCGACCGCGCGCGCGATCAGCCGGTGCGCCTTCACCGAGGGAATGCCGAGCCGCTTGGCGACGGCGGACTGGGTGAACCCCCCGATATAGTGCAGCCAGGCGGCACGGACGGCGAGGGAATCTTCGTTGTCGGTCATCGGCGATGTCCTGTCTTGCGCTCCCGGTCGGGCTGTCCTAGCCGCCGCGGGTGGAGACGATCAACCTATATTGAGATCGGCCGCGCCGGTATCGATATGCGGGGCCCAGAAGGCGATGCTTTCGGCGATCTGCGGAATGACCTCGCGGTCGTTCGGCTCGCGCTCCTTGAAGGAGAGCTCGAGGCAGATCTCGTTGTCGGCGGCCCCGCCCTCGGCGAAGGCCTTCAGCAGCGGTTCCGGCTGGATGCGCCCCCTGGCGTTGAAGGCGGCGGTGAAGGGCCGGTGCCCGCCCTTGTCCATCAGGCTCTGCTTGATGTGGATGATCGGCGAGACCTTCGGCACCGCCCGCGCCCAGGCATAGGGGTCGAAGTCGTCGGGATTGTCGGAGGTGACGTCGCCATGGTCGATGTCGGCCATCATCCACATGGGGACGGCCATGCCGGCGGCGGTCAGCCGGTCCTGGAGCGCAAGACAGCTTTCGATCGTCTCGCCGAATTCGCGGCCGATGCTCATCGGCTCCCAGAAGACATAGGAAAGGCCGGCATCCTTCGCGTGCTCGGCCACCTCGGCCCAGCAGTCGATGGCGATGCGGATCAGCTCCTCGCGGCGGGCCGGGTCGTCGTAATCCCTATAGGTGAAGATGGCGAACTGGGTGCCGACGGAGGCGCCGCCGAGGTCGCCGATGATGTCGGCGAAGGTCTTGAACCAGTCGACATAGTAGCGCCGCACATCCGCGTCCGGATGGCCGAAATGGTTGAGGCGGCCATAGGGGCCGGTCATGCCGGAGGTGACGCGAACGCCCGTGCGCCGGAGGGCTCGTCCCATCTGCCGCGTCAGCCGGCGGATCGTTGCGCCGTTCCAGCTCGGATTGATGAATTCGTGGGTGAGCTGAAGGTCGCGCAGCTTCAGGTCCCGCGCGACGGTCTCGATCAGGTCGTCGGGATCGGCGAAGCGGTTGACCAGCGGATTGGTGTTGAGCGAGAGCGTCAGCGACATGGTCGTCCTCAGGCCGCGGCGAGCCGGGCGGCGTTGAACCAGTCGGCGAAGGCCGCGCGCTCGCCTTCCGTCAGGTGGAGGTAATGTTTCGTGCGGCGGTAGAGGATGTCCTCCGGCGTTTCCGCCCATTCGCTGGCGACGAGATAGCGCGCTTCCGCCTCGTAGAACCGGCCGCCGAAATGCCGGCCGAGCCCTTCGAGGCTCGCGGCGCTGCCGACGACCGCCTTCGTGCGGGTGCCGTAGAGGCGGCCGTAGTGATGCACCAGACTGCGCGGCATCCACGGGTAATTGTCGCGCAGGCTGTTGGCGAAGGTCTCGTAGTCGGCGTTCGGCATGTCGCCGCCGGGAAGCGGGGCCTTCTCCGTCCAGTCGCCGCCCATGGTCGGGAAGATGTGCTTGAGGCGGTGCATGCCGCGCTCGGCAAGCTCGCGGAAGGTGGTGATCTTGCCGCCGAAGACGTTGAGCAGCGGCGCGCCGCCCGTCTCGTCGAGGTCGAAGACATAGTCGCGCGTGACGGCCGAGGGGTTGCCCTTGCCGTCGTCGAAGAGCGGGCGCACGCCGGAGAAGGAATGCAGCACGTCCTGCCGGCGCAGCTTCTCCTTGAAGTAGCGGTTCACGGCCTTCAGCAGGTAGTCGATTTCGCTCTCGTCGGCCGAGACGTCCTCGGCGCGGCCTTCGTAGGCGATGTCGGTGGTGCCGATCAGCGCCTTGTCGCCCTCGTAGGGGTTGATGAAGATGACGCGCTTGTCGTGGTTCTGCACGAGATAGGCGTTCGCCCCCGCCCAGAACTTCGGCACGATGATATGGCTGCCCTTGACGAGGCGCACGTTGCGCGTGGAATTCGAGCCGGCGACGCGGTTGATGACGTCCGACACCCAGGGGCCGGCGCAGTTGACGAGGCATCTGGCGCGGAAGGTGCGGGTCTCGCCGGTCACGCTGCTCTTCGTCGTCACGGTCCAGCCGCCGTTCTCGCGGCGGGCGGAGACGGCGGGCGAGCGGGTCAGCACAAGGGCGCCCTTCTCGGCGGCGCCGACGGCGTTGAGCGTGACGAGCCGGGCGTCGTCCACCCAGCAGTCGGAATATTCGAAGCCGCGCGTATACCGGTCGAGGATGGGCGTGCCTTCGGGATCGCGCGCAAGGTCGAGCGTGCGCGTGCCGGGCAGCTTCCTGCGGCCGCCGAGATGGTCGTAGAGGAAGAGGCCGAGCCGCACGAGCCAGGCCGGCCGGTCCTCGGGGCTGTGCGGCAGCACGAAGCGCATCGGCCAGATAATGTGCGGGGCGGCGTTGAGCAGCACTTCGCGCTCGATCAGCGCCTCGCGCACCAGGCGGAATTCGTAATATTCGAGATAGCGAAGGCCGCCGTGCACGAGCTTGCCGGAGCGCGAGGAGGTGCCCTCGGCAAGGTCGTCCTTCTCGCAGAGCACGACCTTCAGCCCGCGCCCCGCCGCATCGCGCGCAAGGCCGGCGCCGTTGATGCCGCCGCCGATCACGAAGAGGTCGATGGGTTCGGGCTCGTTCATCTCTAGTCTCCTTCAGCGCCGGCCAACGGGCGGCGCAATCGTCGTTTCGTCAGCGCGCGGCGAGGATGTCCCAGGCTGGCGCGATGCCCCGCCGCACCTCGGAATAGGCGGTAAAGAGCCGTGTCATGCGGTCGATGTCCCCGGGCTTCGGCCGTTCGGCCTCGCCGAGCTCGGGCGTCACCCAGTCGGCAATGCAATCGTCCATCGTGCGGTAGGCGCCGATGGCGATGGCGGCCATCATCGAGGCGCCGGCAGCGCCCGCCTCCTCGCGCGTCGAGACGCGCACCGGCGCGCCGAGCGCTGCGGCGAGCGTGCCGCGCAGCGAGGCCGATCTTGCCGCCCCGCCGCTGATGCGCAGTTCCGGGGGCAGGGCGCCCATGGCGGCGTAGCAGTCGCGCGTCGCCATGCCGAGGCCTTCCACGACGGCGCGCACGAGGTCCGGGTAGCGGTGGCGGCTGGAAAGGCCGGTGAAATTGGCGCGGGCGCGGGCGTTCACGAACGGCCCGCGCTCGCCGGCCTCGGAGATATAGGGGTGGTAGAGCACGTTGCCGGGCTTGCTCATGGCGAACCACTGGTCGACGCGGCCGATCATGTCGGTAAGGCTTGCCGCGACGCCGAACTCGCCGAGAAGGTCGGCGCCGAGCTGCAGCAGCCAGTCGAGGTTGATCGTCGCGCCCATATTGGTCTGCACCTGCGTGACGATGCCGGGGATCGGCAGGGCGATGACGTAGCCGGTGCGCTCGGCATTCAGCACGACGTCGGCGACCGCCTTCGCCTGGAGATGAACGCCCGTCGAGCCGATGGCGGAGCAGGCGGCGTTGCGGCCTTCGCTGCGCACGCCTGCGCCGAGCGCCGTCATGCACATGTCGACATAGCCGAGGCAGACCGGCGTGCCGGCTTTAAGGCCCGAGGCGGCAGCGGCCTCCGCCGTCAGCGGATGGGAGATTTCCGTGCCGTCGATGACCTCCGGCAGCAGGCGCCGGAGATGCGTGAGGCCGAGGGCGGCGAGCACGTCGCCGTCATAGCGGCGGGTGCGGAAATTGCCGAAGGTGAAGCTGACTTCGGACGGATCGGTGGCGCGCACGCCCGTCAGGTTCAGGTAGAGCCAGTCCTTGCAGTGCATCGCGGTTTCCGCGCCGGCGATGAGGTCCGGGCAATGGCGGTCCATATGGGCGAGCTGCGCGCCCTGCTGGCAGGTGTTGAGGCCGGTGCCGGTCGCCTCGAAGCGCTGGCGGTCGGCCTCGCTTGCGGCAAGGCGCTCGACGGTCGGCGCCGCGCGGGCGTCGAGCCAGAGCCAGGCATCGCCGACGGGACGGTTTCCCGCGCCGACGAGCCAGGTGCCGTCGCCCTGCGCGGTGACGGCGATGGCGGCGGTGCGCGCCGCCAGATTGTCCACCTTCTCGCCGAGCCCGCGCAGGGCGCGCGTGCAGTCGAGCCAGGTCTGGTCGAGGGATTGCGTGACGGAGCCGTCGTCGCCGGTCGTATAGGTGTTGCGGACGGACGCGCTGGCGATCTGCCGGCCGGCGAGCGTGAAGGCGACGGCCTTCATGACGGAGGTGCCGGCGTCGATGCCGACGATCAGGTCCATCGTCTCAGCCACGGCGCAGCTCCATCGATCCCGCGCCGGCATCCGCCGCTTCGCCCGACCTCAAACAAGGCATTCGATCCTCCCGACCGTCTCCCGCGAAAGCGCGTGCGGTTCCTCTGGCTTCTCCTGCCGTGGAACGTAACACGGGCCCTCCGGATTTCGCAAAAGAACATACCATAAAGTTATCATGTGTCTCGAAAAATTTTTCGTGCTTTGAATTTTTTTTCAGATATGATGGAAGAATAGAAGGTATGAGGCGCGGCTGGTTTTCCGTCGATGCCTGACATTGCCGAGGCCGTTCTTCGCTGCCGCCATGCGGATGGCCGTGCTCGGCCATGTCGGTCGAAATCTTGTGTTTTTACAATTAAATCAGTGGAATGCCGCAATCGCCCCTGCTTTTCCGACTGAAGGCGGACGGGGAGAGGCCATTTGTCGCCGGATTTCCGGAGGGGCGTGGAGGTGTGCATGGAAAAGAGCGGATGGAAAGCGCTTCCGTTGCAAAACGCCGATTGACAGGCTGTGTTAATTTAACATATATGTTGCGACATATAACACGTATATATCGCAAGTGCGAAAATATGTGCAATGCAGCGCAAGGCGGATGAGGAGATCCGGCCGGCGCCGTTCAGGGAGGACGTCATGACAGGTTCTGCTCGGAAAGCGTCGACATGCGGCCGGTGCGCCGTGGATGCGGCGTCGATCCCGCTCCCGCCATCGTCCCCGTGCGGGCGCTCCCGCTGACGCTTCCACCGCTCAACCGCAAGGCCGACCGACATGACTGACGCCACGCTCTCCAAATCGCCCCGCCCCGCTGCGCGCAGCTATCGCTGGTTCGGCGTCGCCGCCGCGGTCGCGCTGGTCGGCGCCATGGCCTTCGACACGAAGATCGTGCGCATCGGCTCGGAAAACGACGTCCGGGTGCAGAAGTTCTCCCCGCAGGCCTTCGGCGCCGAGCAGTTCCCGCTGATCCAGCAGAGCGTCGAGACGCGCGCCGTCGATGCCGTCGAGCTGGCGCAGGCGATCGCCGCCGACAAGAAGGCCGCCGGCGAGAAATACGGCGTGGCGACCTCCACGGGCCCCGTCCTTCCGGTCAAGTTCACCGGCGTGATCGGCGAGCGCAAGGCGAACTACAACGTCGTCGCCGTCGAGGGCCTGCCGCCGGAGCTGACGGTGCGCGTCCAGACCGGCCCCGCCCTCAACGGCACGGACCTGCGCGATGCGACGGGCCAGATCGAGTTTGGCCAGTTCCGCAACCAGATCGAATACCAGGACGCGGGCTCGGCCATCAACAACGAGGTCAAGACGGCCGTTCTCGGCGGCATCGACCCGGCCTCGCTTTCCGGCAAGACCGTTTCGGTGATCGGCGTCTTCAAGCTGGTCAACCCGAAGAACTGGGTCGTTACGCCCGTGAGGCTCGTCGTCAAATGAGTGCGCTCCCCGAAACCGGCCGGACGGACGAAGTGGTGCTCGCCGCGCGCAACGTGGCGAAGTCCTACGGCAGCGTGCGCGCCCTCAAGGGCGTCAATTTCGACATTCATCGCGGCCAGGTGACGACGCTCTTCGGCGAGAACGGCGCGGGCAAGTCGACGCTGATGAAGATCCTCTCCGGCGTCGTGCAGCCGACCTCGGGGGAAATCATTCTCGATGGAGAGCCAATCGTTTTTGCGTCGTCCTCCCAAGCACGCGATCACGGTATCTCCATCATCCATCAGGAGCTCAGCCTGGCTCCCAACATGAACGTTCGCGACAACATCTTCATGGGTCGCGAGATCATGACGGCGACGGGCGTCGATTTCGCCGAGGAAGAGCGCCAGACGCGCCTCCTGATGGAAGAACTCGAGGAGGAGATCGATCCCCTCACGCCGGTCGAGGACCTGCGCCTCGGCCAGCAGCAGATCGTCGAGATCGCCCGCGCGCTCTCGGTCAATTCGCGCATCCTGATCATGGACGAGCCGACCTCGGCGCTTTCCGCCTCGGAGGTCGAGGTGCTGTTCAAGGTCATCCGGGACCTCACCGCCCGCGGCGTTTCCATCGTCTATATCTCCCATCACCTGGAAGAGGCGCTGCAGATCACCCACCATGCGGTGGTGCTGCGCGACGGGGCGATGACGGCCTATGCCGACCGCAAGGACATCGACCTCGAATGGATCGTCCGCCACATGGTCGGCGAGAATTTCGACCTCGGCTCGCCGCCGGCCGGCTACGAGATGGGCGATGTCTCGCTGGAGATCGAGGGGCTGACGGTGCCCGATCCGGGCGGCGCCGACTATTCGGTCGTCGACGGCATGTCGCTCTCGGTGCGCGCGGGCGAGATCGTCTGCATATACGGCCTGATGGGCGCGGGGCGCACGGAGTTGCTCGAAACGGTCGCCGGCCGCCTCAAGGCGACGTCCGGCAAGGTCGTGCTGAAGGGCAGGGACATCACCGGCCGGTCGATCGCCGAGTGCATCCGGGCCGGCCTCGTCCTCGTTCCGGAAGACCGCCAGCGCGACGGCCTGGTGCAGACCATGACCGTCGGGCGCAATCTCTCGCTCGCCAGCCTTGGCGCCTTCACACGCGGCCTCTTCACCTCCGCCGCCCGCGAGGCCGACCTCGTCGGCCATGCGATCCGCAGGGTGCACATCAAGACCGACGGCGGCGCGGCGGCCATCGGCTCGCTCTCCGGCGGCAACCAGCAGAAGGTGGTCATCGGCAAGATGCTGGCGACCGACCCTGAGGTGATCCTGCTCGACGAGCCGAGCCGCGGCATCGACATCGGCGCCAAGGCCGAGGTCTTCAAGCTGCTCGCCGAGCGGGCGCGGCAGGGCCTTGCCGTCGTCTACACCACGTCCGAGCTCGGCGAATGCCTCAGCATCGCCCACCGCATCATCGTCATGCGGCGCGGCCGCATCGCCGCGGAATTCGGCCCCGACGCGACCAAAGAACAGATCATGGCCGCCTCCGGCGAAGCCGTGCATGCCCATTAGGAGCGCTCCAGCATGTCAGTCACACCTGCAATGGACACGAAAGCGGCGGTAAGCGGCGGCAAGCGCAAGAAGAGCTTCGTCGAGCTCCTGTTCGAGGGCCGCGCCTTCTTCGCGCTGATCGCCATCGTCGTCGTCTTCTCGCTGATGTCGCCGAACTACTTCACGCTCAACAACTTCCTGATCATGGC
>Ga0206119_100270_pt1 | contig 24467 bp, 20 predicted proteins | sample 3A50Ametagenome_FD_148608 | JGI IMG/M metagenome (GOLD analysis project Ga0206119, IMG submission 148608) | Enriched microbial communities from leaf-cutter ant dump, University of Wisconsin, Madison, United States - 3A50A | ecosystem: Environmental > Terrestrial > Nest > Insects nest > Nest dump...
GCGCTTGTCGAAACCGAAAGCCTGTTCTATACGAACCCCCGCTGGTCACGGAGTGTAGCGCAGTCTGGTAGCGCACCACGTTCGGGACGTGGGGGTCGAGTGTTCGAATCACTCCACTCCGACCAGCGAAAATCCTTTTAAAACAAGGAGTTACAGCCATCCCGAGGGCTGAGAAAAACTTCCCCATACGAAAACTGACAGAAACTCTGACAGAAACCCCTTCGCCGATCCGTAACGGTCGAACCGAAAAGGCCCTCCAAAGAGGGCCTCTTCCTGAACGCCCGACCAATTAGGCCATCTACCTTGTTCCTTTGGCCGGCGACATCGATGCAGTATCAATCGGAAGGCCACGTCAGCACTGCCAGTGTGAGGGCCATCCATTAGTCGCGCTTGATTGCCGACTACTCGAATGATCCAAGAAACTCGACGCATTAGGAGACCTTTGGAAAACGATGCCAAACATCCAGAGGTACCTTGGGATGACCTATCAAAGGTTGAACGACATTCTGGAATATCGTGACAAGCCCGTATAACCTTGACTAGATTGCCTGCTTCGCGCGGTAGGCGACTAGGCGTAGTGGGCTAAGAGCGGGGTTGTGATGGTCCTTTCGACAGATATTCGGAAGAAGAAACTAAGCGAGATCAAGACGGGGGGTGAAAGCCAGGGCAAGCAAAAGCTCTACTACATGGGCGAGACCCAGAGTTTTGATGTCTACCGTATCGACCTCGACTACCTGATCTACAATCGGCACAATGGCCGGATCGAGGCGGAGATGCTCACCTGGGAGCAGGAGAACTCTGCGCCGATCGGTACATATGACGACGAGTTGCACAGCAAGATCAGCGCTTTCCTGTGGGATTCAAACAAAGGTAGAAATAAAGCGACGCTCGCGGATCTCGCAAGCAAGGGCCAGCAGAAGGCAGGGATCGTCAGCCTCGACGGTGTCATCATCGACGGAAACAGGCGTGCGATGCTGCTTCGCAAGCTTGAAGAAGATTTAAAGGGCAAAAAGGGCAAACAGTACTTCGACGCGATCATCCTACCGCATGCCTACGCGGACAACCAAGCGGAGATCGTCCGGCTCGAGACACAATACCAGCTCGGCGAGGACGCGAAGGTTGAATATGGACCGCTACAGAAGTATCTGCACGCTCGGCGTCTGCATGATGATCTGAATATTGGTGAGGACGAGATCGACACCCTGATGGGTGAGTCCAAGGGCAATACCAAGAAACTGCTGGAGATCATGCAGTTGATGGACGACTACCTAGAGCACATTGGCTGCCCGAAGCTTTATCTAATGCTGAAGGATGCGGACGGCACAAAGGAAGGTATGTTTGTAGACCTCCACTCCGATCTGAAACGCATCGCATCGGGCAAGGCAAAAGTGCCATGGGCATTCGATCCTGATATCGATCCGCTTCAACTCCGGTTGATCCAGTTCGATTACATCCGGCTTGGCGATTTCGCTGATGCGAAGAAGGTTTATCGCGAGATTTCCCACCAGGGCAAGGACAAGAACTTCTTCGCCAGCAAGGACATCTGGGAGCGGTTTCGCGATAGCCACAGTGTTGATGTCGATCCTATCACGATGGAGATGGGAAGCCTCGAATCCTTCATTCAAGCCGACCCCGACGCCTATGCGACAAAGATCGACGCGGCTCGTGCCCGCGATAAGTCTTGGAGCGCCAAGGTCAAGGGACCGATGACCGGCAACTTCAGGCAGGCGAGTTATAAGCTGGGCTTGGTGAACGAGGTGCTGAAACCCGGCGAACATCTCAAACGCGCCAAGGATCAACTCGATCAGATTGATATCGACAGCGACGGGTTGCTTTCTTCGTCTGAGAACGAGGCGCTCGCGGTCGAGATCGGGCGTATCGCCTGGGAGATCAAGAAGCGCTTTGATCGACGGACCTCAAAGTAGGATCAGCAGGGCTCGCGCATGGCTACGATCGAATATGACCCTTCGGGCGAGGCGTTGATCCTTCGTGGTGTGGGTGCCGCCCTTCGCCACCCATTGCTCGCAGCCTTCACGCGGCAGACGAATGGTCATCTCGACGATGATGGGGTGTTGTGCATACCGACCCTACCTGAGGAACTGACGGGGCGCTATCAGACCATAGCGCGCCTACTGGAGAAGCTCAACGTCGGGATCGAGACCGGCGGACATGTATCCGACGCCATCGAGCGCGTGGAGGTGGAAGAACAGCAGTTCGCGGAGTTCTCGCAGAAGGCCCGTGAGATTTGGGATGCCCAGATCGACACAGAAGCCTTTCGTCAATTCGTCGAGGTGGTCGAGAAGACCTGCCCGGGGAGGACCTTCTATCGCAAGCAGTTGCTGTCGGCGTTCCACCTCGCCTTCTCGCAAAACGCCTGCAATTTCTCGGTGCCAGGCGCTGGAAAGACCTCCGTCGTCTATGCGGCCTACGCCTACCTCCGCAGCCTACCACCAGAAAATCCAAAGTCAGTCGATCGGCTGCTGATCGTCGGCCCGCTATCGTCCTTCAAGGCGTGGGAGGATGAGTTCGTGTCAATATTCCAGCGCGCTGCCGTGGCAAAGCGGCTTGCTGGTGGCGTGGCGGCGGTCGATCGATCCGATCATCTGCGCGGTATCACCGTTACATCAAGGGCCACAGAATTAACGCTCACAACCTATCAGACGCTCGCCAATATGGAGGAGGAGTTCAGGACCTTCCTCAAGCATGTCGGTCCGCGCGCAATGGTCGTCCTGGACGAGGCGCATTACATCAAGAGCGGTGACGGTCTCCAGGCGGGAGTCGCCTTGCGGCTCGCGCCACTTGCGCGTGCTCGTGTGATCCTGACAGGTACGCCCGCTCCAAATGGTTACGAGGACCTTTCGAACCTCTTCCGATTCATCTATCCTAGCCGGAACATCATCGGATTCCCACCTGCCTCTCTGCGGGCGATGACCGATGGATCGATGCCCAGCGCTATCCCTGAGCTGAAATCAAGAATCCAGCCCTTCTATACCCGGATTCGTAAGATCGACCTCTCGCTACCGCCCGTCACCGAGAATCGGGTCGCGGTTCCTATGCTTGAAGAGCACGGACGCATCTATCGTGCTCTTGAGAACAGGATCGTGCCCCACCTACGGCAGCATCTAGACGACCCATCCGCGAACATCCGGCTTCGTGCGCGTTTGATCCGACTGCGGCAAGCCGCGGTGAACCCAGAATTGCTACTGCGGCCGTTGGAACTTGAGGACGGCGTGTTCGATACCGGCGGGACCGGCGATCTCAATATCGCCGAGCTCGAGGTGGCGGACTTGATCAGGAGGTTCGCCGCCAACACGGGCCTCGCTCGGCTAGGCGTCTGCCAGACCTTGATCAACACGGTGTTGGTCGAACAAGGCAAGGTGCTCATCTGGTCATATTTTCTGGGGAACCTTGAGCTCCTGCGCCGTAGTCTTGCACCTCTCGCACCTTTCGTCGAAGTCCTGACTGGCGCAACGCCGGTCGCCGGCCGCGAGGATGATATGATTCCTGAGGTCGGAACCCGTGAGGAGATCATTGACCGCTTCCACTCCACAAGTGAGAAGGCCATCCTGATCGCGAACCCTCAAGCGGTGGGCGAGTCGATCTCGCTTCACAAAGCATGTCGGACGGCAATCTATTTCGACCGCGATTTCAACGCTGGCCGCTTCATCCAGTCGAAGGACCGTATCCATCGCTACAACCCTGATGGTGGTGGTGTCGTCACCTATCATCACCTGATCACGCCAGGCACCGTCGACCAGGACGTCGACGCGCGGCTCACCTTGAAGGAACAGCGATTGTCCGACCTCGTCGATACAGATGATATTCCGCTGCTGACGGCAGCGAACGATGGCGATCAAGCGGACCTCCGCGCGATCCTTGAGGCCTATGAACGTCGTAAGGCCCAGTGATGGGCTCCTACCAGCGAGCGGTACAATCTCATTGATTGAACTGCTCGCTGCACGGTCTAAACCAATAGAAACGGAACATCTCCTCCGTGATCTTTCCGTCATCACACCGATCTCCTGGTCACGGGCGCGGAACACAGTCACCAAGCTCGCGACCTACGGTGTGATCCAATCGGTCGGCACTACAAAAGTGGTGGTCGGTGTGCCAAAGACAGCAGCTTGGCGGGTCGTGATCGCTAGAAAGGTTGCCTTAGAACTGGCCAACTCGCTCACCAAGGCCAATGCTTGGTCTTGCCTACGGCGGGAGCTCACCACAGGTGCAATAACGATTGATTCGATGATGCTTCCCCCGATGCTTGATGGCCTCGGCATGTGGGTTACGGATTTTGGCATTGCAGACCGTACCTCCATCGCAGCGCGCTATTGGACAGTTGCATTGGAACATAGTGGAATCTTCCTATCCGGAGCCAGCGACGCCAATAAGAGCCTTCCGCGCCGCGCTAAATCAGCCGAACGCTTGGCAACTGAACTGGCGCAACAGGCCGCGGACGGTGCAGCGGCGGAAGAATGGGTAGTTGACTTTGAACGCCATCGCCTTCGTGGGCATCCATTTAGGGAGCAGGTGCGACGTGTCTCGACAGATGATGTCGCCGCTGGTTACGATGTTCTTTCCTTCACATCACCAACATCGCTACAGCATGATCTCTTCATCGAAGTGAAGTCGCATGGGAGCATCAAACTCTTTCATTGGTCGCGCAACGAGATCGCCACTGCTCGGGAATTTGGCGAGGCGTATGCGCTCTATCTGGTAGACCGGAGCCGTTGCACCGAAACCGGCTACATCCCTCACATCATCAAAGGGCCATCCCCAGAGATGTTCATCTTGCCGGAGAGTGGATGGCAAGTTGAAGCCACATCTTATGAGCATATCGCACTGTCAGGATCTTGATTAGCTCTGTCGTCGCTCGCCCAGGAACATGACAAGTCGTTTGGTCAGGGCTTCCCTATCGCGCGTCTCACACTCCCAGATCGTCAGCGTTTTCCAACCCGCATCCGCTGCCGCCTTGCTCAGCCGGGCGTCACGCTCTCGATTACGCGCAAACTTCTCTTCCCAGAATTCTGCGCGGGTCTTCGGCCTCCGGGACAAGGCACACCCGTGATCATGCCAGAAACAACCATGGACTTGGATACACTTCCGACGCCCTGGGAAGGCGACATCTGGTCGACCCGGCACCTTTGCGAACTGGACACGGAACCGATAGCCGAGTGAATGCAAGAGGCCGCGCACGATCCGCTCGGGTTTTGTGTCCGACCTCTTGATTCGCGCCATGTGCGCACTTCGTTGCTCAGCAGTCAGTACATCCGCCATCACATGAATATAAGCCCACGAGGGCGAGAATTCACCCTGCTACAGCCGTAATTGGCTTCGCCTTGCGGGTAAACGCAAGGCTTCGATCTGCCAGCATTGGGTTCAATGACGCCCCCAACAAAAGGCCGGAAAGGATCAAGGCTGCGTTGCGGTGTAGCTTAGCGACACCGGGAAGATCGCTCGCGGTGTGACCATACTCCGCTCGAAGGGCAGCGTCGATCAAAGAGCGGGCCTCATTTTCATACGGGACGATCGCGAGAATCATGGCGGCCCCGACCTCATCCAGCGCGTCAAGCAACATGAAGGGACGAGTTCCCCCAGGTCCCAGATGTGCCCAGACCGCCTGCATGTTGGCGATGTCCGCGGAGCCGACGAAGGTACTCGCCTCGCTTAGGGCTGGTGCGGTCGTTGTCGCCAGCGCCTCCGACATCTCCGAAGTCAGATGTTTCGAGAGGCACGCGTCAAGCCTTAAGCTCTTTATTGCCTTCGAGGTACCAAAGAAAAACGCTAACCGCCACCGCACATCGGTGCCTGATGTGTCATTGCGCAGCTCGAAGCGAACGCCGCTCTTGAGTTGCAGGCTCGGGATGGCGAACCGGAAGGTCCTATTTGCAGGATATCTGGCGCCGACTCGGTCAGGCGGCGTCTCCACTGGTAACGGCTTGGGTCGCCTGAGGTCTCGGCCCGCCGACGGGAGGCTCGGAACAACGTCGGCGGGGTGATTCTGCAAGACATGCCCCATGAGATAGGAGAAAGCTGGCGGCACCGCATTGCCGATCATTCTCAGCTTCTGGCCATAGTTCGCTCCGTAGAATTGAAACGTCACTGGGAAGCCCTGTAGGCTAGCTCGCTCGCGAAGCGTGAGCCGACGAAACTCCCCTTCGGACTTCCCTGCCTGGATGACGATGCTCTCGCGCGAGACACGCGTGCATGTCGCAGTTATCGTGCGCACCGAACGATCGAGGGGGTCTGGGAAGGGCATAGCGTTGTAGACAGTGTGAGTGGTCTTATTGGCCCGATTGATTCGGACCTCCTCAAGGCTGAGGGAAGCCTCGACAACATGATCACTGAGGTCAACTCTCGGAATGGTGATCCCGAAGAGTGGGTCGACGATCGGCTCGGAAGAGAGAGCGGTGACCACGTCACCGAGTGTTCGTTGTTGGGCGGCAGCGCGATAAGATTCCAGCAAATCAACGTTGAAGTTTCCAGCGATGCACCGGCGGCGGCGCTGTGGCAGACCATACTCAGCCATGTCGATGATATGGGTGACGCAACCCAAGTGGCGAAAAGCAGCCAGCTTTCCGCCTTCCTCAAGCTCAGCCTCGATAATCTTGGCGACGCGGGGCACATTCTCCATCGCCCATACGCGCGGCTTTAGATGATCAACGATAGTGAGGAAGCGTTTAATGTCCTCTAGACCGTCTGCGATATCACCTCCACCTCCGCGGTTACTGAAGGAGAACTGCGTGCAAGGTGGGCTACCGACGACGATGTCGATGTCGCCTGGTAGATCCTCAAGCGAAAGACGCCGGATATCCACAGTCTGCGCTTGATGGGAGTTGTTCTTGAAATTTGTCTCGTTGGCTGGGCCCCAAAGCTCGTAGGAGGCGACAATTTCGACCCCTGATAGCCGCAGGCCAAGCGACCAGCCCCCCACCCCCGAATACAGGTCGACCGCCCTTGGCTTAATCGTCATCCTTGTCGCTGCTCCGCCATCTGAAGATGGCTTCTTCTTAAATAGATCTTTGGCCATCTTGGCAAGATCTTTTCGCCACACACTGACCGTATCAACAAGCCCTCGCTAGATCACGCCCTCGCCCACAGCTTCACCTTCCCTAACACAAACGCCGTTTTGCGAAGTAATGGGGAGAGCAGACAGGACGTTCGACAACTGCGTTTGCAGAAGCATGGTCGAATCCGCTAGAATGGATCATCGTGAAGAGCGGAGACCAGAACGGGCACCAACCCTGCTACTTCCCGCTATCACGAGCCTTTCCCTCCAGATGCCGCTTGATACGGAAGGGCCGAACATCGGGTTCGTACTTCTCGGCAAGCGCCTCGAACACAACCTCGCTCTCGCTGACGTTGAAGCCCTGGAGCGCCAGTTCGGCAACGATTTCTTCGCAAAGCCTGTCGAGTATCTCCGCTTTTTTCCGCTTCTTCTTCGCCGTCACGATCATCTGCCAGAGCAGCGTGCGAGCGATATCGTCTCGCGTCGGCCGCCTGTGCTCCCGGGCATCGTCCCTCACCCGTTGCTGGCGAACCCGCTGCTCCGCATTCCTCTGTCGTATCGATTTCCTGGCCATACGCCTGTCTCCTTCAGTTGGAGACCCAGCGTCGCCGCCGGCGAAGCAAGCGACAAACGAGGTTTGCACGACGCGCTCGCCTCGCCCGCAAACGCCGTTTGTCGCAAACATGGTTTGCCGCTGAATCGCCGTTTCGCAGTCCCGCAACGCGAATCTTCTGCCAGGAATCGCGTCAGGGTAAATTGAGATAACGTGTTTCAACGTGCCGGCAACTCAGGCCAGGGTAATCCACGTCGACCTGATGCAAAGTGCGTGCAGGCAAGGTAGAACACCCTGCCCGCACGCCGGTCCACCCTCGCGGCAAAGTTTGTTGGCTTAGCTCACCGCGCCCTTCGCGCCACCGATCATTTCCCGTAACTCGTCGCCCGACATGATCCCGGTCGCGTTGAGGCGTGTCGCGATTGCGTGGTGCAGGTCTCGATGCTGCTTCAGCAGGTCTCGCGCGATGGCCTCGGCGGCCAGGAGGCGCGCGTTGACGCGATCGGCAAGCTGGCGATCGAGGGCGAGGTCGCTCATTGCCATGCCGGGCGGCTTGCAGAGCAGCGGTTGATACGCGGAGAAGCCGAGCTGTGTCTCGGCAGCAAGCGCCATCACGGTCGCACGGGCCAGATCGCTCTCATCGCCGCCGCCGGCTCCGGCAAGCACCTCGCCGATCACCAGCAGCTCCGCCGTGCGTCCCGCCAGAAGCGCGGCCATCTTATTCATCAGCCAGTCCTCGTTCTGCGGCAAGTGATCGTTCGCGACAGTCGCGACCATGCCGAGACCGTGCAGGCCAATACTTGCGGCCGTCACCTCGGCGACGCCGGTCATCATGTAGACAAGGGCATGTCCCGCCTCATGCACACTCGCTCGCCAGCGCAGGTCACCGGAGATCGCCGCCTGCCCATCGCGGAGGGCGGTTTCGAGATCGGCCCAAGCCATGGCCCGCCCGACGCGTCGCAGCCTGCGCCGGACTTCTCGCACCAGACGCTCGATATCGGCGCCGGTCCGGCCCATCGCCAGTAATGCGAGCGGACGAAGGCCCCCTGTGGATGAAGAGTGATCAACAGTATCAGTCATAACGAGGCCCTTTCTCCGCATGAGGTTTTGCGATCGATGTACGCCGCACGGGCGGCTTCCCGTTGATCGGTTTCGGCGGCGCAAACGCCGCGGCGATGTTGCCGCCGGTGCGGAAGCCAGCACCGCTTCAAGATCGGCCCCAAGATGATGGCCGAGGATTCCGATCAGCGCCTCGGTATCGGGCATCGGGATGCGCACATGCGTTTCCAGCCGTCCTGAACGCAGCAGCGCAGAATCGATCCTGTCAGGCAGGTTCGTCGCACCAATGACGATGATGCCTTCGGACTTCGAGGCGCCATCCAGCAGCTCGAGCAGGCGGTTGACCAGGGAGGACCAGTAGTCGTCATAGTTTCGATTCCCCGCGCCCTGCCGTTTGCCGATATTGTCCAGCTCATCGATAAAGAGGATCGCCGGGGCTTTCTCCACGGCAAAGGTGAAGGCCCCCGACATGCGCTGCAACACGTCGCCGAGATAGCCCGGCTCCAGCCAGTGGCCGACCGACGTGGCGAGCAGCGGCACCTGCAAGGTGTTGCACAGCGCCCGGGCAAAGGTCGTCTTGCCGGTCCCGGGCGGACCGGACAACAGAAGCCTCGTGCTCATCTCGTCCCAGCGAAGACGACCGTCCTTCCAGAGCGCCAGATCGGCTTTGAGGTCGCACGCCCAGTTTCGAGCCTCGCCATAGCCGGCGAGCGTCTCGACCGACAGCAGGCGAGATTTCGACGGCGGTGTTCCTGCCGTCCCGCCCGCGGGGACATCGCCGTCGATCATGGGTACGGGCTCTATCACCTCGACACCGACATCCTGCGGCTTCTTCTTTCCGGTGTCTTTCTTGACCCGGGATGACGTTTCACTGGCCTTTCCTTTGCCCGAGCGCTGTTTGCGGCGCCCGGCCTCCTTGTCGTCTTTCTCCTCCTCTTCCTCCGCCGCGGATCGTTCGGCGAGCATGGCGAGAACCGACAAGGTCTGCTCCGCTGCTCGTCCCGGGCGAACCGCAAGCGCGATATCGTCAAGCGTCAGGCGTTCTGGATCGAAAGCCCTGTCGTCCATGAGCACGAGGCTTTGTTTGGGAGGAATACCGACGCAGACATGCAGCAGCTCCGCGATCATCTCGCGATCGATGCCCGCACATTCGAGCACGAGATCGGCTGTCTCTGTCACGACAAGAGTCAGGGCCAATTCCGTCTCGTCGATGAGGAGGATCGGCATGGGCTCGTCGAGAAGCGACTGGCGCAGCTGTTTACGAAGGTCCCTGTCATCCGTGTTCTCAACAGCAATGCCCGAGAGTGATTTCAGCTTGCGCCGGTTCACGGTGGAATGCTGGTGTCTGTAGCGACCCGAGATCGGATTCTCGCGCAGCACGTCTTCGAGCGCCGCGCGGAACGGCAGGATCAGCCCGTCCTCCAGCATCATCCCAACACAGAGTTCGAAGCGCGGCACGGGCGCCTTCAGCAGCACGAACGGCGCCGCAGGGCGCAGCGGCTCGATCAGCGAGGCCATGCCCGTCCGGCTGGTGCCGACGGCACGTGCGACGAGAAGCGCGACGGCAACGTGGACGGGGTTTGGCGGCGGCAGGTGTTCGCGCAATAGGCTTGCGACATAGGGAAAGCTGATGCCGGGCACAGCACCTGCGGCCCCGCTGCCTGCTTTGGCCCGTCGCGTTTTCCCACGCCTGCCTGTCTGCTGTTCGTCCAATGGCCCTACAGATCGGCATTCAAAAGTGACAACCCCGTCGACCACGTCTTCGTCCGGCACGATGAACGTGGCGGGCTCATCGCCGCGATGGAGAGGAGGACTGCTCACGCCCAGCATCCGTGCAACGATCCGGCGATCCTGTTCGCGGTTGCCCGTCAGCATATGCCACGCCTGGAAATGCACCTTCCAGACGGTGCCTTTCTGTTCCTCGCCACCGATGAAGGCGGAGGCGAGCAGCCCCGCATCGACCGCTCGTTCATAGAGCGCCAGCACGGCACGGCGGCGAAGGCGCTTCAGGAGATAGCGCGTCATGCGATCTGTCAGTGTCTCCATCATGCGTCCTCCCTCGAAGGAGAAGCGCAGAACCGATGGTTGCCCATCAGCCAGTCGCGGATCATCCGGCACGTCGGATCACCCTGATTACAGAGCTCGAGCAGCCATGTCCGCAGGAGCGGCGGCAGGCTGTCGAGACGCGCGCCCTTGCGGCGACCAAAACGGATCGAGGCGCGTACGACGGCGGCGACATGCACCGCATGATCATCCGACAGGGCATTGTGCTCAGCGCTCGATGCGACGGCGGCAAACTGGAGCCCCCGCTCCTGCAACGACGGCGTCTTCATTAGTGGCAAGGGGCGCGCGGCCGGAAAGGGAAGAATGTTGGAAGTCGATTGCGTCATGACAGACGTCTCCTCATCGCCCGACCAGGTCCGGCAGGCGTAAAACAGTTCAGCAATGGAAGAAGGTGTGACCGGCGGGCGGCTACGGGCTGGCCGCCCGCGGCGCGCGCGCAAAACCTATCGACACCGGAAGCCGGGCGATGCTGCTGGCGCCGTCCGATCCGCAGACGTTGTCTTCATCGCAATGAAGCGTCGGTGTTTTCCCAGCCTTGCCGGCAGTGCTCGTTGGAAGGCCAGCATCCCGTCGTCCGACCAGCGCCGCCGACCAGTTTTCTTCGACCTGGCTCTGGAAGAGTTCGCGCAGATGCGCCATGGCCTCACCGGCTCCAGCGACTTCGAGGAGGTGGTCGAGATGCGAGAGCGGCCAGATACCACCGTCGATATCGGCGCGCTGGTTTTCGGCATTGAGAATGACCACCCTGACCTCCTTCGTCCGAAGACGACGGTGTTCCTTGTAGAGCAAGTCCGGAACGACCAATGCTGCCGCCAGCATCCTGTTCTTCAACTCGGCGATGCGCGACAGTTCATACGAACCGAGGCTCCGCTTCACGTCGACCAGATGCGCCACCTCGGTCCGCTTGTTCAGGATCAACAGGTCGGGCGTATAGGTTTTCCGCCCGCCGCTATCTGCATCGAGGCTCAGCGAACGATAGAGGCTGGGTTCGTTCATCTCGACCAGTTCGCTCGCGGCCCTGGTGACCGGCAGCCGCAGGTTCTGTGTCAGCACAACGAGATCGGGATTGCGGCCGGCAACGAGGGCGATGCCGCGCTCCAGCAGTTTTCCTTCGGCGGCCGGCACGGCGCGCAGCACGGACGTCACCTCGGTCATGCCGGTATCGAGCGCCCGGCCGAGTGCATCGCGCGAGAGCCCGGACGAGACGATCTCGTCGACGAGGGTTTCGAAAGCGGGCAGCAGAACCGCGAGATCGGCGGCATAGGGATAGGTCGGCGCCGTTGCGCCCTTGGCGGTGTTCAGATTCATCTTGTCTCTCCTGTAGAAGATCAGGATCGCCAGCGCAGCGGACGGCGGACACAGGTCCGCGCATGCGGAAACGATTTCCGCATCGGACGTCGCAGAACGGACGATCGGTTGCGATCAGCTGCGGATGCGCGACGTCGGAGCGAGACGGTGGGTTTCGACAGGAAGATGAAGGGAGGATGCTTCCACCCGGGAAGCGAAGCATTTAAAGGTCGACATAGCCGGTAGCCTTTCGAAGGAAGGTTGCTGGTCAGGCCCTCGGCGGATGCGCCAACATCCTCGGGGGCCGCTAAGCGTCTGCAGACATTCGGTTTCCGCGGACGCGACTGGCATAGCCCGGAGATTCTGTTCCGGCAAGCCGGCGGAACACATCCGGAACAGACTGAGCTCCGGTATGGTTAATGCCGCACGCGGAACCGGCAGACCCCAACGCAAAAGGCCCCGCACGATCGCGGGGCCCTTGGATTTGCAGGCGAGCACAACATCAGGCCGCCCGACGCTCGACCTGTTCTGGGATGGTTTCTCCATCGGCCTCTTCGACCCCGCCAGGCAACGGCTCACCATGAACGACGAAGCGCAGCAGCGGCACGACTTCATTCTGAAGCCAGGGAACGAAGTCGTCGCGACCCGGCCAGGACTCGACTCCGCCCATACGGTGAAGCAGCGTCTGGACCTCTCGCCAGACGGTCCCTTCCGGAAGCCTGGCCGGCCGCCAGTTGTCGCTTCTGACCATTTGAGGCTGGAGCGGCGCAGCGATGCTGTTGACGAGATCGTGCGCGTGCCGGCAGTCATGAACGATCTTGTCCTGAAGCGCACCCTTCCGGACGGCGCGCCCAGCGGCAAGCGGCTCCAGCGCCTTCTCGACCTGATCGAGCACCGCCGACATCAGCTGGCCGAACTGAACGGCATCCCGATCGATCTTCCACTCCGCGACCTTGCGAAGTCCGGCCGGGCCTCCTGCATTGAGGATGGCCGCATCGCTCTTGCGCTTCGGCTTCGTGCCGAGCATCTCCCTGACGTCCTTGACCTTGATGCGCTCGCCATCAGCCATCCGCGCGATGACGGCCTCGATCTGAGCGGGCTCGCCCTTGGCCAGCTCGAACATCACCGTCGGCAACACTGCATGCTTCAGCAGAGCGTCCCGATAGACCTCGAGCCGCTCATGAATGGAGATGTAGTTCCAGGCCGAGCGGACGGTATAGTCCGTGAAGACCTTAAGGCACCTGCCGAAGCCTCGTTCCGGGACGAGCGCCTTGATTTCGGCAAAGCAGGCGCCGAGTTCGAAGGCGTGATTCGTAGAATCCCGGTTGAGCGCGACGATCTTCTCCAACGCGCGCCGGAGCGCGTTCTCCGTTTCGGGCACGAGGTCGCCTGCCGCGGCCGCAGCCCCGGCCGCCGGCTTACCCTTCCCCTTCTTCTGGTTGTGACCCTTCAGCTTAATGACGGTACTCATGTGTGACTTTCTCCTATGGTTCAGCACGCTTGCTGTACCTCCATGATCGCCTGAGCCGACCAGCCTGTCAAATCGACGACACACACAAGCCATTGATTTCAAATGTCTTCTATTGATTTTATTGAGTTTTTCAGAGTGTGGATTCGCTTTAGGATATCAAAGATGCGACAATTTGACGCAGGGTGAGGCGGCCTCACCTTATTCGCTACGAATGCAATCCATGATTGATTTTCTAGCCAACCCAAGTCTGCAATCCAGCAATTATTTCCGCGTAGGACATCTTCCACCAAAAACCGGCGCAAAGAACTTTAAGTTTGCGTTCTCGGCAGGGTTACATCGTCCTTAGCGTGTCGAAGCATAAGGGAATCCCGATCCGTCTTTCTCAGAATGGCACCAGATCGGCTGGGCGTCGGCCCACCTCGGCAATGCTACGCCAACAGCGGTAGGTAGCGGTTTTCCTACATTACGGCGGGTTACGAGACGGCCCACTATCCCGAAGGAATACCGACAATCTCGCCGGCACCCTGGCTGCTTTCGAGTTCGACACGCCATTTTGTCATAACGACACTGTGGCGCACAGCTGACACGACCGCATACCCGCCGACGCTATTTTGATGCTTAATATTAGCACGCCCAGCCTTTTCGAGCGCCCCCCGGGAAGAACGCGCGGATGCCAAAACTCGTTCTGGATTGACAGAACGGAAGGACGAACAGTCATGTTTTCGGCGTTTGTCTCCATCTGTGATGGTAGTCATCAGCAATCAATAGACGATTACCGAGCGGATCGACTTGCCCTCGTGCATTAGATCGAACGCCGTATTGATCTCGTCGAGCGGCATCTTTTGGGTAATGAGATCATCGATGTTGATCTTGCCCTCCATGTACCAGTCGACGATCTTCGGCACGTCGGTACGGCCACGAGCGCCGCCGAAGGCGGTTCCCTTCCAGACGCGCCCGGTCACGAGCTGGAACGGGCGCGTCGCGATTTCCTTGCCTGCTTCGGCCACCCCGATAACGATAGACTCGCCCCAGCCGCGATGGCAGCATTCGAGGGCCTGACGCATGACGTTGACGTTGCCGGTCGCGTCGAAGGAATAGTCCGCGCCGCCGTCGGTCAAATCCTGGATCGCCTGCACCACCTTGTCGTTGCCGATTTCACCCGGATTGATGAAGTCGGTCATGCCGAACCTGCGCGCCATCTCGACCTTGGCCGGGTTGAGATCGACGCCAATGATCCTGTCGGCTCCGACCAGGCGCGCACCCTGGATGACGTTGAGGCCGATCCCGCCGAGACCGAAGACGACGACGTTCGAGCCAGGGCGAACCTTGGCCGTGTAGATCACCGCGCCGATGCCGGTCGTCACGCCGCAGCCAATATAGCAGATCTTATCGAACGGTGCGTCTTCGCGGACCTTTGCAAGCGCGATCTCTGGCAGCACCGTGAAGTTCGCGAAGGTCGAGCAGCCCATGTAGTGGAAGATCTCGCCGCCATCGCAGGAGAAGCGCGTCGTCTTGTCCGGCATCAGGCCGAGACCCTGCGTGGCGCGGATCGACGTACAGAGATTCGAGCGCTGCGAAAGGCAGGTTTTGCATTGCCGGCATTCGGGCGTGTAGAGCGGAATGACGTGGTCGCCGGGTTTCAGGTTGGTGACGCCGGGTCCGACTTCACGCACGATGCCAGCCCCCTCGTGACCGAGAATGGCCGGGAACTTCCCCTCGGAATCGAGACCGGAGAGCGTATAGGCGTCGGTATGGCATACGCCCGTCGCCATGACCTCGACGAGAACCTCGCCGGCCTTCGGACCGCCGATCTCGATCGTCTCGATGGATAGCGGTTTGTTTGCCTCCCAGGCGACGGCTGCTCTGGTCTTCATGTTCGGCTCCTTATCGATTGCAAATGAACGGAAACGCCGGCCGCGTGAGCCGCCAGTCGAACCGTACGGGTGGTCAATGGGCCAACCGCGAGCGTGTCGGCCTCGTCAGTAGATGCGGATCAGCCGTCTGGGCGATCAGGTCTTCCGACAGGTCCGGCTGCTCGGCCAGAACTTCGCGGATCGTCTTGCCTGAGGCCAGGACCTGCTTGGCGAGTTCTGCTGCGCGCTCATATCCGATCGCCGGCGTTAGTGCGGTCGCGACAGCGGTGCTGGCCTCCAGATGCTTTCGGCAGGTATCGGGATTGGCGGTGATGCCGACGATGCATTTCGTGCGCAGGACATCGACAGTGTTGGTCAGCAGCTCCAGCGAATGCAGGGTATTGTAGGCGATCACAGGCTCCATGACGTTCAGCTGGAGCTGACCGGCTTCCGAAGCCAGCGTGATCGTTAGATCGTAGCCGATGATCTGGAAGGCGACCTGGTTGACGACTTCCGGCACGACGGGGTTCACCTTACCCGGCATGATCGATGAGCCGGGCTGAAGCGGCGGCAGGTTGATCTCGTTGAGACCGCCGCGCGGGCCGCTCGACAGCAAGCGAAGGTCGTTGCAGATTTTTGAAAGTTTGGTGGCCGTGCGCTTCAGCATTCCCGAGAACAAGACGAAGGCTCCGGTGTCCCAGCATGCCTCGACGAGGTTGCCGGCGGACACCAAAGGCAGGCCGCTGACCGCGCATAACTCCTCCACGGAGGCCGCCTGATAGTCCGGATTGGTGTTGATGCCCGTCCCGATGGCCGTGCCGCCGAGATTGATCTCCCGGAAGAACGACGCGATCTCGCCAAGCCGGGCGACATCCTCGCGTAGCGTCGTCGCGAACGCCTGGAACTCTTGGCCGAGCGTCATCGGCACAGCGTCCTGGAGCTGCGTGCGACCGAGCTTGATCACATCAGAGAATTCGTCCGCCTTGACCTCCAGCTCCGCGGCGAGCTGTTCGAGCGCCCGCTGCAACTGACCGTGCGACAGCAGGATGGCGAGCCTGATGGCGGTCGGGTAGACATCGTTGGTCGATTGCGACAAATTCACATCGTTGTTTGGATGCAAGGCATCGTACCGCCCGCGCGGCAGTCCCATGATCTCGAGACCGCGATTGGCGATGACCTCGTTGATGTTCATGTTTGTCGACGTACCCGCTCCCCCCTGAAACACGTCGAGAGGGAACGCATCGAGGTGGCGGCCGGAGATGATCTCCTCACAGACCTGGCAAATGATACCCGCCTTATCGGCATCCAGATCGCCAAGTTTTGCATTAGCGCGGGCAGTGGCCATCTTCACGTAGGCCAGCGCCTTGATGAACGCCGGGAAGTGGTTGATCGCGATCCCCGAGATCGGGAAATTCGCGATCCCTCGGGCGGTTTGCGGACCGTAGTAAGCCTGCAGCGGTATGGAGACCGGCCCAAGCGGATCTTTCTCGATACGTTCGGCCTGCGGGTCAGCGGTCATGGATTTCCTCCCAAAAAGCTTGAAAACGATGGGCTGAGCCGGTCAGTGGATGATCTGGCGCAAGAACTCGCGGGCTCGATCACTCTTCGGCGCCGAAAAGAAGGCGTCCGGCGTGTCCTGCTCGACGATGGCGCCCTTGTCCATGAACACGACCCGATCTGCCACTTCGCGCGCGAAGCCCATCTCATGGGTGACGCAAATCATGGTCATGCCCTCGGCCGCCAGCCCAACCATGGTGTCCAACACCTCCTTGACCATCTCCGGATCGAGCGCCGACGTCGGCTCGTCGAACAGCATAACCTGCGGCTTCATGCAGAGCGCCCGGGCGATCGCCACACGCTGCTGCTGGCCGCCGGAGAGCTGCCCGGGATACTTGTTCGCCTGGTCGGGAATCCGGACCTTGGTGAGGAAGTGCATCGCGGTCTCGCGGGCTTCCTTCTTACCGACGCCGCGCGCCTGCACCGGCGCCAGCATGCAGTTTTCGATGATCGACAGGTGCGGGAAGAGATTGAAGCTCTGGAACACCATGCCGACGTCGCGGCGCACGGCGGCGATATCCTTCAGGTGTTCAGTCAGTTCGTGGCCGTTGACGGAAATCTTTCCCTGATTGTGCTTCTCGATCCGGTTGATACAGCGGATGAGCGTCGACTTGCCCGAACCGGACGGTCCGCAGATGATGATCTTCTCGCCCTTGAAGACGTCGAGGCTGACATTGTTCAGGGCGCGGAACTCACCGTAGTTCTTGTAAACCGCGTCGAGTTCGATGACGCGCTCCTTCGCTGCGCCGGACCCAGCCGGCGCATCTATGGCAACAGCATTCATGACAATTCCCCTTGCGTTGTGGTTCAGCGGCTCACGGCCAGCTGTGTTCTGCGACGAAGGTAGGCGACGAGCTGCGAGGCGGTGCAGCAGATCGCGAGATAGATGACGGCCACCGCCAGATACATCTCGACCAAGCGCCCATTGAGCTGGGCGAGCTTGGAGGCAGCGCCCACAAGGTCGGTGAGCGAAAGCACATAGACCAGCGAGGTATCCTGAAAGAGGATGATCGTCTGGCTGAGGATGATCGGACTTGCCACCCGGACCACCTGTGGCAGGATCACGAACCGATAGGTCTTGTAGGTCGAGAGCGACAGCGCCTGCGCTGCCTCGTACTGGCCCTTGTTCAGCGAGCGCAGCCCGACGCGGATGATCTCCGAATAATAGGCAGCCTCGAACAGCGAGAAGGTGATGAAGGCCGTCCAGATGCCGCCGATCGGAACGGGACGCCCATTGTTCATCACCACGCCGATGATCAGCGGCACAAGGAAAAAGAACCAGAACAGCACGAGGATGAGCGGGATAGAGCGGATGAGCGCCACATAACCGCGAGCGAACTGCGCGCCCACCGGAATCTCAAGGTGCTGAAGCAATGCAAGCCCGGTTCCAAGGGTCATGCCCATGGCGAAGCCGACAGCCGTTAGAAGCAGGGAGAAGCGGAGGCCTTCCCAGAGATAGGGCAGGTTCTCGAAGACGATGCTGAAATCTAGACCATTCATGGCTATGCTCCTTCCGGCAGGCGACGGGCGAAGAGGCGCCTCGCTTTCTTCTCAGGGGAAGCCGTGCCGGGGATTTTCACGGCATTGTCGATCCAGTTCATCAGCTGATAGGCGAGAAGCGCCAGGACAAGATAGATGATGGTGGCGGCGCCAAAGGCGGCGAAGGTCTGGAACGTCTCCTCGCTGATCGCCTTGGCCTGCGCCGTCAGTTCGAGCAGGCCGATCGTCAGGGCAATCGACGTGTTCTTGTAGATGCCCATGACCTCGCTGGTGAGACTCGGAATGATGAGGCGCAGCGCCTGCGGCACGAGCACCAGCCGGTAAGTCTTGCGGCCAGAAAGACCGAGCGCGGCGGCGGCTTCGCTCTGGCCGGCCGGAAGAGCTTCGAGACCTGCCCTTACCTGCTCGGCGACGCGCGCTGCGGTATAGAAGGACAAACAAATGAGCGCGGGGAAGAAGGCGCTCCAAGGCGGCGGCAACTGCTTGATCCAGTTCCCGACCGCTGTCGGCAGCAGTTCCGGAAGCACGAAGTACCAGAGGAACATCTGCACAAGGACAGGGATATTGCGGAATATCTCGACGTAGAGACGGGCCGCTGCAGCGATGGATTTGTTCTTCACGGTGCGGCCAACACCCACGGTCACGCCGATCGCAAAGGCGATCCACCAGCCGAAGAAGGCCAGACCCAGCGTCCAACCCAGGCCGGACAGCAACCACATGAGATAGGTTCGGCCGTCAGAGCCCTGCTCGAATAATACGGTGATCATCACGATCCCCTTTCAACCAGCCTCGATGCGGCGCCGGTTCAGCGGCGCCGCGCGGGAGATCAGTAATCGACCACATCGCTCGGATGGGCGACACGCTCCTTCATGGCATCGTTCAGCGGGAAGTTTAGGTTGATGTCCTTCGGCGGGATCGGCGAGACGAACCACTTGTCGTAAATCTTGTTGAAATCGCCGGACGCCATCAGCTTCGAAAGCACGCCGTCGACCGTCTGCTTGAACTCCGGGTCATCCTTGGAGAACATCAGGCCGTAGTAGGTCTTGTCATACTGGTCGGAGAGGAAGGACAGGTCGTCGGGTTTGGCGTACTGCGCCTTGAGGCCCGCCAGAAGGATATCGTCCTCCATGAAGGCGGCGGCGCGGCCGGAGGTCAGCATGAGGAAGGATTCGGCATGGTCCTTCGCCTGGACGACGTTGAGGCCGAGGTCGTCCTTCTGCGAGATGCCCTGGGCGATGGCGACGGCATTCGAACCCTGCGTCACCACCACGGTCTTGCCCTTGATATCGGCAGTCGACGTCAGGCCGCTTGCAGACATGGTCAGCCAGGCCGGCTGGCTTGCAAAGGTCGAGACGCTGAACATCACCTGCTCGAGGCGCTTCTTGCTGCTGGAGGTGCCGCCACATTCGATATCGATCGTACCGTTCTGGATGAGCGGGATGCGATTGGACGAATTGACCGCGACGAGATTGACGGCAAGTGTCTCACCGAGATCGGATTCGAGCTGCTTCACGAGATCGGCGCACAGGTCCATCGAAAACCCGATCGGCTTCTGGTCGGCGCCGAGATAGGAAAAGGGAATGGAAGCCTCGCGATAGCCGATGGAGATCGCCTTGTTGGACTTGATACGGTCGAGCGTCTCGCCGGCATGAGCGACGGAGACGGACAGGACAGTGATCGCGGTCGCGGTCGCGGAGAGGAATGCGAAAATCTTGGACATGGGAAACCCTCTGGTTTTTTGATGAAGTTCACAGTTCATTTCTTGTTTGGGACCACGCGGTTGTCCGCGTGGTCCGTCCATGCTCAGGCGGCTTTCGTCGGCTGCCCGGCCACCGCGCCGCGCTCCTTGATCACCTCCAGGAAGCGGTCGACGTCGGCTTCGGTGTTGAACATACCGAGCGAGATGCGAATACCGTCGCGCTCGGGCGAGACCCGGACGTCCTTCGAAGCGAAGTAATCGAGCCACTGGTCCGCTGGCAGGGCCGCGACGTAGATGTGCGGCGCACGATGCTCCCGTTCACGCGGGCCGACGAGCTTCACGCCGAGCTTGTCCAGCCCCGCGATGAGGCGATCGCCGAGATCGAAGCAATGGGCGCCGATCTTCTCGATACCGACCGAATTGATCAGATCGAGGGCCGCGCCGAGCGCCTGGATCGCCGGCAGATTGAAGTTGCCGAGTTCGAACCGGCCAGCGGTCGGCGCCGGAGCCATGTCGTCCGGGCGCGCGATGAAGTCCGCCGGCGGGTGCTCGAGGCTGATCGCGGCCAGATAGGCCGGCTCCAGCTCGGTGCGCGTGCGATCCCAGTAGAGAAGTCCGAGGCCCTGCGGGACGAGAAGCCCCTTGTGCGTTCCGGAGCCGATGAAGGTGGCCCCGACCTTTTTGGCATCGATCGGCACGACGCCGACGGCCTGCATGATGTCGAGAACGTAATAGAGGTTCTTTTCCTTGCAGAGTTGGCCAACGCTTTCGATATCGAAGCGATGGCCGGCGTGGAAGGTGACATGCGACATCGAGATCGCCTTGGTATTGGCGTCGATGTGCGAACGGAAACTCTCGGCGTCGATGGTTTCCGTCATGGGGATCACACGAATCTCCACACCCTTCTTCTTGAGATTGAGGAAGGCGTAGGCGTTGTTGGGATGATCGCCGTGGATCATCAGGACGTTGTCGCCGGCCTTGAGCGGCAGGGCATTGGCGGCGATGTTCATCGCCTCGGAGGTGTTCTTGGTGAAGGCGATCTCTTGCGGAGCTGCATTCAGGAAGGCGGCCACCTTGGCGCGGGTCTCTTCCATGCGGTCGAGCCAGACCGATTTCGGACCGGCGGTCTCGAAGCCTTCCCTGATGAAGGTCTCGAGGGCATCCCGGACCGGCCGCGACATAGGCGTCTGGAAACCTGAGTCGAGGTAGGTCATCTTCTCAACGGCAGGAAACAGCGTCCTGATTGCCTCGACGTCATAGTGGTGCGTCATCATTCTCTCCGGTTTGAACAGCCGGCGGCATTCGCCGCGAGCCGAAGCGCGTCGTCCCCATCCATCGCGGACGGTTCGAAATCCTGTTCTCAGAAATCAGCAGCCTTGCGCTGCGGAACTCATTGCCTTGCAGCGATGTCTAAATGATATGCGAGAATTCGTGGGCGTCCATACCGATTTCGTTTAATGAGTATCTTTCATTCCGAAAAATGAGAATATTATATTTTACATCAAGAGACGTGTGCCCTTACCCCAATCGGGTTATCAGTCTTCCGAGAAGTCGCTATCCGCCTGAAGAATGGTTTCGGACAGGAGTTTTGCCGCTCTGCCCAACGGATTGCGGAACCGCTCCAACTCCTCGAAACTCACCCGTGCCACGGGCACTGAAACGCCCAGACAGGCGATAAGGGTGCCATCAGGCGCGAGAATAGGAACGGCGCAACCGACGACGCCCTTCACGAACTCCTCGTTGGTTCTCGCCCAACCGTCCGCGCGTGTCTTCTCCAGCACCGTGAGGAGTTCGTCCGGATCGGTGATCGTCCGGTCCGTGTGCTGCTCCATGTGGAACGAGCGCACCAGCTTTTCCCGCGCCTTCACCGGCAGCAGGCTCATGTAAATCTTGCCGGTCGAAGTGCAATAGAGCGGCGCGCTGTTGCCCGGATCGAACTGAAGTGCCTGCGGAGCGGTGGCTCGAACACTGTCGACATAGGCCACGACATTGTTCCGGACGATGCCGATTTCGCATTGCTCGCCGATCTCAGCGGCGACGCTGAGCAGCACGGCGTGCCGCCGGGCCGTGCGAAAGGCCGAGCCGATGGTCTTGCCGGCAAGCAGAACGAGCGCGTTTCCGACGACGTACCGTTTGGTGCCGGGCGCGCGCTGGATCAATCCTCGCGTCTCAAGGTTCCCAACAAGACGATGCGCAGTTGGTAGCGGAAGGTCAAGGCTCTTGCCAATATCGGCAACCGTGACGGCCTTCAACTGCTCGGCGATGAATTCGAGGATGGAAAAGGCGCGGTCGAGTGGGCCGTCTTGGTTCGTCTGGATGGTCATGACGCCTCAGTCCCTTAACGGAGTTCAAATTCCGAAAGGAATCTATCCTGATACTGCTCAGTCGAACTTATGCGGTTTGCGTCCGCGATCCAACCGGAACTTGACAACCACATTTTTCATGCGTGACGAAAAGCCAGGAAGCTGCTGCAAAATAATTTTACACCCGCAGGCGCTTCTCCAGATACGCCGCAAGCAGCGTCAACGGATAGCAGGTGAGGAAGAAAATCCCGAGAACGATGGCGTAAATCTCGATGGCGTGCCCACTCGTGCCTACATAGGCCAGCCGCTCTATCATCTGCTTTGCCGAACCGAGAAGATCGGCCACCCCGACCACGGAGGTCAATGTGCTCGCCTGGACAAGGACCGTCAATTGCCCGACATAAGGCGGCAGGAACCGTCTCAGCGCCTGTGGGAAGATCACGAAAACGAGCGTCTCGGTCGCCCCCATCCCGAGCGCGCGGGCGGCGATCGTCTGGTGCCGCGAAATGGAGCCGATGGCGCCCCGCACCACCTCGGCGATATTCGCTGAACCCCAAAGACCGAGGCCGAGCATCGACGCCGTAGTGGGGCTCGTCTCGATGCCGATATGCGGCAGGGCAAAGAACACGTAGAGCAGGATCAGGAGCGACGGAACGCCGCGGAACAGCTCGACATAGACGCGCACGAAGCCGGCGACGATCCTGCTGCGGCTGGCGGAGAAGGACCCCACCAGAAGACCGATGACCGTCGCGAAGGTGAGGCTGAGCACGGAAATCCACAGTGTGGTCACCGTGCCGCGAGCCAGATACGCCAGAACCGGAAGAAGCCAATCGTCCATTATCTCGCAACTCCCAGGCCGGGCACATGGGATGCGCGCTCCAGCATTCTCGAAAGCAGGCTGATGGCAAGGCACGCGGCCAGGTACATGAGCGCGGCGATCCCGAAAATCTCGAACACCTGAAACGTCTCCGAAACGATCTTGTTCGCCACGTAGGTGAGTTCCATGTAACCGACGACGATCATGAAGGACGACGAGCGGAACTGGGTGATCGCCGTGGTGGTGGCCGCCTGGATCGTGCTTCTGAGGCCGATCGGCAACGTGATGTCCACGAAGGTCTGGAATGCCGGCATGCCGAGCGCGCGGGCGGCGAGGATGTCGTGTTTCGAAACGGCCGCAAAGCCGGACCGGAAAACCTCGGTCTGGTACGCGCCGCCCCAAAGCCCGAGCGCCAGCCAGGAGGTCTCGAACGGCGACAGGCGGATGCCGATCTCGGGCAAAGCGAAATAGAGCATGAAGATTTGCACCAGCAGCGGCGTGCATCGGAAGAAATTCACATAACCGCCGATGATCCAATGAACGACCGGGATGCGGGCATAGCGGATCGCACCGAATACCACGCCGATCGCCACCGCGAGCAGGATACCGATGGCGCTGACGAGCAGGCTGTTGAGCAGCCCGTGGGTCATCGCCAGCATCTGGGCGGACAATGTCTCATTCATGAGGTTCCATCCTTCCGCAGGATCGATCCCGACCCTGCGGCTCAAGGTGACGAACAGGCCGAATATCAGGACTTGCAGTCCGCGTTCAGCGTCTGGCCGTAATCGAGCTTGACGTCGGGCCCAGGAACGACGGGACGATATTTGGCGACGAAGCCCTCGTCCTTGATCTCGCCGGAGAACGCCTCGAAATAGGCATCCTGCTTGCGCAAATCCTCCAGAACGGCGTTCAGCCATGTCATCATCTCGGCATTGCCCTTCCTGACGCCGACGCCTTGGATGGCGGAAGCGGCCAGAGCCCCGACGACCTTGTAGTCCGGGTTCTTGGCGGCAAAGTTGTAGTCGTAGACATCGACATAGGCGAAGGCGTCGGTCCGGCCCTGGGTGAGCATCGTCGAAAGTTCCGCCGGCGTTTGCGCCGTCAGAAGCTCAGCCTCGGGGTGGCACTTTTCCAGCCAGGTCTGATAGGTGCTGCCGGTCGGCGTGACCACCTTCCGGCCCTTCAGGTCGGCATAGGACTCGATGGGGGAATCCTTCGGGACGACGAGCTGGAGGTTGCTAACCCAGATCGGAACGGAATAATCGACTTGCTCGGCGCGCTTGGCCGTATAGGCGAGC
>Ga0206119_100284_pt1 | contig 22903 bp, 18 predicted proteins | sample 3A50Ametagenome_FD_148608 | JGI IMG/M metagenome (GOLD analysis project Ga0206119, IMG submission 148608) | Enriched microbial communities from leaf-cutter ant dump, University of Wisconsin, Madison, United States - 3A50A | ecosystem: Environmental > Terrestrial > Nest > Insects nest > Nest dump...
CCGGCGGCGGACATCGTCAAGCGCTTCTCGACGGGCGCCATGTCCTTCGGCTCGATCTCCCGCGAGGCGCACACGACGCTCGCCGTCGCCATGAACCGGATCGGCGGCAAGTCGAACACCGGCGAGGGCGGCGAGGAAGCGGACCGCTACATGCCGCTGCCGGACGGCTCGATGAACCCCGAGCGCTCGGCGATCAAGCAGATCGCCTCCGGCCGCTTCGGCGTGACGACCGAATACCTCGTCAACGCGGACGTGCTGCAGATCAAGGTCGCGCAGGGCGCCAAGCCCGGCGAGGGCGGCCAGCTTCCCGGCCACAAGGTGGATGCGACGGTCGCCAAGACCCGTCACTCGACCCCGGGCGTCGGCCTCATCTCGCCGCCGCCGCACCACGACATCTACTCCATCGAGGACCTGGCGCAGCTCATCTACGACCTGAAGAACGTCAACCCCGAGGCCGACATCTCGGTCAAGCTCGTCTCGGAAGTCGGCGTCGGCACGGTCGCCGCCGGTGTCGCCAAGGCGCGTGCGGACCACATCACCATCGCCGGCTTCGACGGCGGCACGGGCGCCTCGCCGCTCACCTCGCTGAAGCATGCCGGCTCCCCGTGGGAGATCGGCCTTGCCGAGACGCACCAGACGCTCGTGCTCAACAAGCTGCGCTCGCGCATCGCGCTCCAGGTCGACGGGGGCCTCAAGACCGGCCGCGACGTCGTCATCGGCGCGCTGCTCGGTGCCGACGAGTTCGGCTTTGCCACCGCGCCGCTGATTGCGGCCGGCTGCATCATGATGCGCAAGTGCCACCTCAACACCTGTCCGGTGGGGGTCGCCACGCAGGACCCGGTCCTGCGCAAGCGCTTCAAGGGCGCGCCCGAGCATGTCATCAACTACTTCTTCTTCGTCGCCGAGGAGGTGCGCGAGATCCTGGCCTCGCTCGGCGTTCGCTCGCTGAACGAGATCATCGGCGCCTCGGAGCTTCTGGAGAAGGAGCGGATGATCTCGCACTGGAAGGCCAACGGCCTCGACTTCTCCCGCATCTTCCACAAGGTCGATGCGCCGAAGGAGGCGACCTACTGGACCGAGCGGCAGAACCACCCGATCCACGACATCCTCGACCGCAAGCTGATCGAGCAGGCCAAGCCTGCGCTCGAAACGAAGACGCCCGTCTCCTTCGCCGTCGACATCAAGAACGTCGACCGCTCGGCCGGCGCGATGCTCTCGGGGGAAGTGGCCAAGCGCTACGGCTTCAAGGGCCTCAAGGACGACACGATCTCCGTGACGCTCAACGGCACGGCCGGCCAGTCCTTCGGCGCGTTCCTCGCCCGCGGCGTCACCTTCGATCTCGTGGGCGCGGGCAACGACTATGTCGGCAAGGGCCTTTCGGGCGGCCGCATCATCGTGCGCCCGCCGGAAGGCAACCGCGCTGTGCCGCATGAATCGATCATCGTCGGCAACACGGTTCTCTACGGCGCGATTGCCGGCGAGTGCTACTTCAACGGCGTCGCCGGCGAGCGTTTCGCCGTGCGCAACTCCGGCGCCATCGCTGTGGTCGAGGGCGTGGGCGACCACGGCTGCGAATACATGACGGGCGGCGTCGTCGTCGTCATCGGCCAGACGGGCCGCAACTTCGCGGCCGGCATGTCCGGTGGCGTCGCCTATGTGCTGGACGAGGTGGGCGATTTCGCCCGCCGCTGCAACATGGCGATGGTCGAGCTCCAGCCGGTTCCGGAAGAGGACGACATGCTGGAGAAGCTGCACCATCACGGCGGCGACATCATGCACAAGGGCATGGTGGACGTTTCCGGCGACATGACGCGCCATGACGAGGAGCGGCTCTACCAGCTCATCTCCAACCACCTGCACTATACGGGCTCGCCGCGGGCCAAGGAGATCCTCGACCATTGGGCCGATTATCGCCCGAAGTTCCGCAAGGTCATGCCGGTCGAGTATCGCCGTGCGCTGGAAGACATGGAACGCATGAAAATGGCGGAAGCGGCCGAGTAACAGGCTGCAACGGCCCCTCATCCGCCTGCCGGCACCTTCTCCCCGTAAACGGGGACAAGAGGCAAGGCGGTGCGGCATCTTCCTTCTCCCCGCTTGCGGGGAGAAGGTCGCGGCAGCGGGATGAGGGGCCATCCATTGCGTCCGAAAGGCGCTCGTTGAAAACACTTAAGGTTTCAGGACAATACGATGGGCAAGGTTACAGGTTTTCTGGAGATCGACCGGCAGGTCATGAAGTATCAGCCGGCATCCGACCGCATCCGCCATTTCCGTGAATTCACCATCCCGATGTCGGACCAGGAGGTCCAGAAGCAGGCGGCGCGCTGCATGGATTGCGGCGTTCCCTACTGCCACGGGCCGACCGGGTGTCCGGTCCACAACCAGATTCCCGACTGGAACGACCTCGTCTACAGCGGCAACTGGGAAGAGGCGATCCGCAACCTGCATTCGACCAACAACTTCCCGGAATTCACCGGCCGCATCTGCCCCGCGCCCTGCGAGGAGGCCTGCACGCTGAACCTCGAGGACATGCCGGTCGCCATCAAGACCGTCGAGCAGGCGCTTGCCGACAAGGCCTACGAGATGGGCTATATCGTGCCGCAGCCGGCGACGGTGAAGACCGGCAAGAAGGTCGCGGTCATCGGCTCCGGCCCCGCCGGCATGGCCGCCGCCCAGCAGCTCGCCCGCGCCGGCCACGAGGTCCATGTCTATGAGCGCGAATCCAAGGCCGGCGGCCTGCTGCGCTACGGCATCCCGGACTTCAAGCTGGAGAAGAACTTCATCGACCGCCGCGTCGACCAGATGCGCGGCGAGGGCGTGACGTTCCACTACGGCGTCAATGTCGGCGTCGACAAGACGATGGACGAGATGCTCGCCGAGCACGACGCCGTGCTCTATTGCGGCGGCTCGGAAACCCCGCGCGACGCCGGCATCCCCGGCGGCGATTTCATCGGCGTGCACGATGCCATGCCCTATCTCGTGCAGCAGAACCGCCGCGTCGGGCGCGAGAACATCGACAGCGTCGGCTGGCCGTCCGAGCCGATCCTTGCCGGCGGCAAGCACATCGTCGTCGTCGGTGGCGGCGATACGGCGTCGGACTGCGTTGGCACCGCCTTCCGCCAGGGCGCGGTGAAGGTCACCCAGCTCGACATCCGCCCGCAGCCGCCCGAAAAGGAAGACAAGCTCGCCGTCTGGCCCTTCTGGGCGACGAAGATGCGCACTTCCTCCTCGCAGGCCGAAGGCGCCGTGCGCGAGTTCCAGGTCGGCACGCTCGAATTCGTCGGCGACGAGGACGGCGTCCTGACGGGCGTGAAGTGCTGCCAGGTGGACGACCGCCGCAAGCCGATTCCCGGCACGGAGTTCATCATCAAGGCGGATCTCGCCTTCATCGCCATCGGCTTCCGCGGCCCCTTCACCGACGGCGTGCTGAAGGACCTCGGCGAGCGCCTGACGATCAACACCGACAAGCGCGGTTCCTCCAACGTCGTCGCCAACGAACGCGACTACAAGACCTCGGTGGACAAGCTCTGGACGGCCGGGGACGTGCGCCGCGGCCAGTCGCTCGTCGTCTGGGCGATCCGCGAAGGCCGCCAGGCCGCCCGCGCGATCGACGAGGCGCTGATGGGCTCGACCACGCTGCCGCGATAAAATGGAATAGCGCGCCGGTAGCGGCGCGCTTTGTCCACCAAAGCCTCTATCGTCATGGTCGGGCTTGACCCGACCATCCATGCCGCGCTTGCGGAGATGGCGGTGGATCCTCGGGTCAGGCCCGGGGATGACGGCGGAGAGGTGAGAGGGCGGGGAGCGAAGCCTATCGGGTGCTCCCGCCTACGGCGTCGCCGTCTTCTCCAGCCGGAAATCGTCCACCCGCCCCAGCGGGGCGTTGGCGGTCTCGCCTTTTTCCACCAGCTTGTCGCGCAGGCTCTTGCCGTTGCCCTTGAGCGCCGAGCCGCCGAGGAGGGCGGTGCCGCCGTCGAGCGCGGGATCGGCGAGGCTGATGGGCTGCGTCTTGGTGATCTCGGCGTCGTCCGCCGGGGGCGCCGTGACGACGAGGTCCTTGAGGTCGCTCTGCAGGCCCGGGCCGGCGGCGGCGTCGCCGAGCAGGCGGCGGATTTCCTTTTCCACGTAGAAGGCGAGCTTGCGCTTGCCGGCCTTGGTGAAGTTGATGCCGTCCGAGCCGCGCAGGCGCACCTGCTGGCCGTTGATATCCGAGCCGGAGATCACGAACTTGCCGTCCTCGTCGACGAACCCGTCCCAGATGTCGACGAATTCGCCGCCCGCCTTCTCGACGCCGGCGCGGTAGAGCGAATTGAGCGTCGTCATGTCCGCCGTCAGCGCGGAGGACTGGAAGGGCGGCATGCCCATCCACAGGAGCGGCCGGCCGCCTTCGCGGGCGAGCGCGACGATGCGGGCGACGCGCGCCTCGTATTCCTTCGTCCACGCCTCGGAGCGGAATTTCTCGCTGTTGCCCGCAACGGTCATCTGCTGGCGGTCGTTGGCGCCCATGCTGACGACGACGAGGGTGGGCCTGGTCTCGGCGATCAGGCCGGGCAGGGCGGCAGGCCAGTCGTAGTAGTCGTCGCGCACGATGCCGGAGGAGCCGTTGGTGCGGCGCTCGACGCGAATGCCGGGCGTCGCCTCGAAGGCGGTGATGAGGCCGTCGCCGAGGCTGCCGCCGATGAAGTCACCGACGACGAGCACCACTTTCGCATCGGGCAGCTTTTCGACGGCGGCAGGTTCCGGCGCGGCCACGACCGTCCTTGCCGGCTTCTTCTTGCGTACGGTCGCGCTCGGCTTGCGGATCGTCGGCTGCGGCTCCTCGACCTTGCGCTTGGGAGAGCCGAAGAGGAGTTCAAGGATCGACTTGCGCTGGACGCGCTCCTGCGCGCCGGCCGGCGCGGCGGCAAGGCTTGCCGCGACGGCAAGGGCAAGCCCCAGGCAGAAGGTCCGGATACTCATGCTCATGCGATGGCTCCCCGCCTTTCCCGTCATCCTGCAGGCGTTCGGTGGCGGCATGATGGCAAATGCGGGCGGCAAGCGAAAGCGCCGGCCAGCAAAAAGGGGCGCCGGAGCGCCCCTGTCATGCGCGCCCGGCCGCGGTCAGCGGCGCAGCGCCTTGAGGAGCGTCTGGCTCGGCTCGCCGTCGGCCGAAAGGCCCATGCGGCTCTGGAAGGCCTGGATGGCGGCCTTGGAGCCGGAGCCGAAATTGCCGTCGACCTCGCCGTCGTAGTAGCCGAGCTCCTTGAGGCGCGTCTGCAGCTCGAACTTCTCCGTGATGTCGAGCGCGCCGTCGGGCCGCGGCCAGCGCTGCTTGACGCCGCCGTAGCCGGCGATCTGGTCCGCCAGCATGCCGACGCCCATCGCATAGGAATCGGAGGCGTTGTAGCGCTTGATGACGAAGAAGTTCTTCGTCATCAGGAAGCCGGGGCCGCCGTTGGCCGGCAGCTTCAGTTCGGCGCGGTCGGAGCCGTTCTTGAAGCCGTTGCCGCTCGGACGCGTGAAGCCGAGCTTGGCCCATTGGGCAAGCGTCTTCGTCTGGCCGGAATATTTCTCGCCGCCGCGCGGCACGACGATCTCGTAGCCCCAGGTCTTGCCCGCCTGCCAGCCGTTCTTGGCGAGCAGGTTGGCGGCCGTCGCCAGTGCGTCCGGCACGGAGTTCCAGATGTCGCGGTGGCCGTTGCCGTCCGCATCGACCGCATAGAGGAGGTAGCTGGAGGGAATGAACTGGGTATGGCCCATCGCGCCCGCCCAGGAGCCCGTCATGTCGCCGGCGTCGATATCGCCGCGCTGGATGATCTTGAGGGCGGCGATGAGCTGCGTGCGGGCATATTTCGCACGCTTCTTGTCGGCATAGGCGAGCGTCGCGAGCGCGCGCGGCACGTAATGCAGCCGCTCGTCCTTCTTCAGGACGGCGCCGTAGTTGGATTCCATCGACCAGATGGCGAGAAGCACGTTGCGGTCGACGCCGAAATGGCGCTCCAGCGCGGTAAGCGTGCGGGCATGCTTGGCGGCCATCTCGCGGCCGATGCGCACCGTGTAGGGGTTCACGCGCGAATCGAGGTAGTCCCAGATCTTGTGGGTGAATTCCGGCTGGTAGGCGGCCTTGTCCAGGACCTCCGGATCGGGTGTCTTGACGCCGGAAAACGCCGCTCGATAGGTCGCCTTGCTGATGCCGGCCTCGGCCGCCGTCTGGTAGAAATCGGCGATCCATTTCTGGAAGCGCGTATCCGCGTTGGCGGCGGAGGCCTGCGCGAGAAGGCCTGCCGACAGGAAGAGGGTGAGCGCAGATCGGCGCAGAACGGTTTTCAGATTCTGTGTCATCGGCTGTCGTGTCCGTTTCCAAAATTTCGGTACGATGGCGCCAAACCACCGGCTGAACGCAAAACTTATAAAAACGAAGTCAACAAATTCTTTACCATCAAACTTTTGCCCCGTCTTCCTTTGCAAAAAGATAGGAATTGGAATCTATTCGAGCAGTCCTATGTCCGCCATGAGGCGCGGGCGCAACGAGGTGAATAATGTCGCAGACACGCAAGGTTCGCAAAGCAGTTTTCCCGGTGGCCGGTCTCGGCACCCGCTTCCTTCCGGCCACGAAGGCCGTTCCGAAGGAAATGCTGACCGTCGTGGACAAGCCGGTCATCCAGTATGTGGTGGATGAAGCGCTGGATGCCGGCATCGAGCACCTGATCTTCGTCACCGGTCGCTCCAAGGCGGTCATCGAGGACTATTTCGACATCCAGGTCGAGCTGGAGCAGACGCTGCGCCAGCGCAACAAGACGGCGGAACTCACGCTGCTCGACAGCATCCTGCCGGTCGCCGGCTCGACGAGCTTCACCCGCCAGCAGGAGCCGCTCGGCCTCGGCCATGCCGTCTGGTGCGCCCGTGAGCTGGTCGGCCCCGAGCCCTTCGCGCTGCTCCTGCCCGACATGATCATGAAGGCCGAGAAGGGCTGCATGAAGGGCATGGTGGAGCTCTTCGAGCAGAGCGGCGCCAATGTCGTCGCCGTTGAGGAATGCGCGCCCGACCAGGCGCACAAATACGGCATCGTCGGCGTCGGCGAGGCGATCGGCGAGGGCTTCGCCATCACCAAGATGGTCGAGAAGCCGGCGCCGGGCACCGCGCCCTCCAACTTCTTCATCAACGGCCGCTACATCCTCCAGCCGGAAATCTTCCCGATCCTCTCCACGCAGGAGCGCGGCGCCGGCAACGAGATCCAGTTGACGGACGCCATGGTGAAGCTCGCCGACAGCCAGAAATTCGCCGCCTACCACTTCAAGGGCGAGACCTACGACTGCGGCGCGAAAGACGGCTTCATCCTCGCCAACATCGCCTTCGCCCTTGCCCGCGGCGATATCCGGCCCTCGGTCGAGGGGCCGCTCAGGGCGCTGGTCGCCGGCCTGAAATAAGGCTCATCGGCGCAGGACGAGACCGATGCCGGCGCGCGTGACGCCGGTATCGGACGCGCCCGCCTGGCGCGTCAGCTCGTAGGAGACGTCGCCGGTCATCGCCAGCCAGCGGGTGATGTTCCACGTCAGCCCGGCCCCGGCGAGGTAGACGTCCTGGTCGGGCAGGCCGGCGGAGGCGGAGAAGTCGCGCCAGGTATAGGCGCCGCTCAGCCGGGCGACGAGATTGTCGCGCAGCTCGTGCGTGAGGTCCGCCGTCGCGATATATTCGAGATAGCCGCTCTGGCCGGCCGCGGTGGAGGGCTGGAGGTTCGTGACGAGGCCGAGCCGGAGGTCGGTGCCGCGCTGCGGCGACCAGAAGACCGCGCCGTCGACGGTGATGCCCTCCAGCGCGGCAAGGCGGCTGTCGTCGAAAGTCGCCCGCTTGTAGCCGAGGCCGAGGTCGCCGCGCAGCTTCTCGCCGAGGTCGACTTCCAAGCCCGCCCGTCCGCCGAGCGTCGAGGCGGAGCGCTCGTAGCCGAGCGAATCCTGCTTGTTGTCGTAGTAGGAGCGCCCGACGGAGGCTTCGAGATAGGGGATGAGGGCCGGCGAAAGCTCGAAGCCGACGCGGCCCGTCAGGGTGCCTTCCGTGTTGTTGCGGTCCGAAAGGTCGAGCTCGGCGCCGTTGCCGAGTTCCGCCGCGCCGTAGACCTCGCGCTCCAGCGCGGCGCCGAGGGTGCCGCGGATCAGGCCGAAGTCGCGCTTGACCTTCGCGCCCGCGCTGAAGGTGTGCACGCCCGACTGCACCGACGCGCCGTTGACGGCATTGGGATCGCTGGAGCTCTCGCGCTCGAAATTGTAGCCGCCGGTGATGTCGGCGATCGTGTCGTCGCTGAGGTCGAGCCTGAGGTCGGCGTTGATGTCGACCTTGGGTTCCGTCTCGCCGGTGCCGCTGATGTTGCGCTGGTAGACGCTGTCCGTTTCGATGGTAAGCTGATGGCGCGACCAGTCGGAGGTGAGCGTGCCCTTCAGCCCCGTCTGGGAGAAGGTGCGGCTGGAGGAGGTATCCCCCGACTTCGTCTTCTCGTAGCCGATGCCCTGCGAGATCGAGGGCTTGAGCACGAAGGTGCCGAGGCGGATGCCGGTCGGCTCGTAGGGATCGCCGAACTTGCTGCTCACATGGTCGAGGTTGGTTTCGCGCGGGTTCAGCCGCTCGGTGCGCCGGCTGGTGCTCAGATACGCGCCGTCCTCGCCGATCTCGGCGGGCACCGTCTCGTCTTCCGCCGCGATGGCGGGGTCGCCCGGCGTCGAGGCCGTCGTCGTCGGGTCCGGCAGGGCTTTCGTGCCGCTCGCCGCCGTATCGGCGGCGCCGTTCGTCGCCGCCGTGCCGGTGGCGGCCAGCGGATTCTGGAAGGTGGGGGTGACGGAGGCTTTCTCCTGGGCCATGGCAACCGGGGCGGCAAGGACCGTGCCGGCGAGCAGAAGCCCGGCCAGACGCCGTGTGAGGCAAGGCGAAAGCGCCCTGCGGTCCGTTTCCTTTGCCTTGCCCATGCTTCCGGCCTGCGATTCGCGAATTTCCTAAGCGAACGTAAAGTCTAACGTTGTTTTGCATACACTAGCGCTTTGCGCTTAAGTGCTTGGAAAATAGCGCTATTCGTCACATCTTCACTCACGGTAACACTCTATTCGCGAAGGGTTAGCTTATGGTTAACAGATAGTGAAAGCTGTGGGTCTATTCTCTCCCCGTACATTGCTTGAGCAAAGGCAGTGCGTTTCGGTGCAGTCAGGTAGCCTTGGAAAGCGAACTTTTGGTCGGATGCGATTACGCAGCAAGCGCCCTGAACCGTCCGCTGACACGCCCGTCTCGGATCTGATATGCGGACATTCCGTTGGCAACGATAACGATCGCCGAATGGTCGCCGCTGTCGAAGACGACTTCTGTAACGAATTCCCGGATAGCTGCATGGGCTTCCGAGCGAAGGCTGTAGCGCATCGCCTCGTCAATCGCTTTTTCCCAAGTCCTGCGTAGCAGAGCAATGCGGTTGCATGTGTCGACGGGATCGTTGTGCCGATGCATGAGCCTTTGCCGTTCCGCGTGCTGATATGGCCCTTGCCCTCGCGGGCCTGTTCTCGCTTCCTCTTAGCGACTGCCCGGATGCGCTCGCTCTTCGTCTGGCTTTCCTCATGGCCACGCGACATGACCGCAAGGCCGATGATCAGTTTCGTCCAGTCGCCGTTAAGACCGTTTCGGCTGTAAATCTGCCGATCCTCCCCCAAGGTCACGATGATGATGCCTGCATTGATGATCGCCATGAACAAGGTCAGCGCGTCCGGCACGGCCTCCCTCGACAGTCGATCAAGGCTTTCGATCAGCAGATAGCTACCTTTCGGGATTTGGCCGTTCTCGACCATCGACAGGAAGCGACCCAACGCACCGGTCTTGAAGTTCCTGCCCTTCCACGCGCTGACACCCAGGTCCTGCAAGCTATCGTCTAGAAGCAGGGAGTGTTCGTCCGCAAACGCCTTCGACCGTTCAAGCTGCCGGCGCAGGCTGTCGCCGCGAAGCTGCTTGCGGGTGCTCATACGCACATAGGAATAGGCCCGCACCGGACCCGAGGAATGATGATTGCCGGGAAAATCGTCCTGCATAGCGCCTCCTGTGCGTCGGACCGCTAGCACCAGAGGCGGTGCGGTTCGAGCGCGAAGGCAGCGGGTGTAAACGGTGAAGTCGGCGTGCAGGTGCGGCTTGCTAGATCGTACGGCACAAATCGCCGTTGATTCGAGCACATCGTAGCGCAACCCCGGCGATTAAAAAACCGTTAATTCCCACGAGTGCAAAGGCCGCCACAGGTACGCAGGCACGGCTTGCGGACTGCTGAAACGGCTGCAAGCAAGACTGAGTGGGGGCTGCACGGATGAGCTTATACGGAACCATGCGAACGGGTGTTTCCGGCATGAACGCGCAGGCGAACCGCCTGAGTACGGTTGCCGACAACATCGCCAATGCGAACACGACAGGCTACAAGAAGGCCTCCACGCAGTTCTCCTCGCTGATCCTGCCGACGACCGGCGGCGCCTACAATTCCGGTGGCGTGACGACGGACGTGCGTTATTCGATCTCCGCGCAGGGCACCTTCACCTACACGACCTCACCAACCGACCTTGCGATCAACGGCAAGGGCTTCTTCATCGTGCAGGGTTCCGACGGCGTGGACTATCTGAGCCGTTCGGGTGCGTTCACCGTCATGGACGACGGCACGCTGCGCAACTCGGCCGGGTTCACACTCATGGGCTACGAATATTCCTCGACCGAGGATCCGACCATCGTCATCAACGGCTTTGCCGGTCTCTCCGAGATCAACCTCGCGCAGCAGGCCTTGAGTGTATCAGGCTCCACGAGCGGCGTGCTGGATGCGAACCTGCCGTCGAACGCTGACATCGGCTATTCGAAATCGACGTCCCTGACGGCTTTCGACAGCCTCGGCAACACGCGCCTCCTGGATTTCACATACACGAAGGTCGCCGACAACACATGGGAGGTCGATGTCTCCTATGCCGGCACGCCTCATGAGGTGGGAAAGTTCGACGGTATGGGTATTTGAATGCCCGTGTCTTCGCGGATGAGAAAGCGGAGCTTTTAAGGAGGGAAGTTCTGGATTTCGATCCTTATCATCTGTTGGTAGAAATCAATTGCCGCTCTTCAGGAAAGCGACAACTGCTCCAGATGATCCATGCGCATGAGTTGCCGCCGGCGTGGCCAAACGGATCGATGCGCATGTATGTCAGTTCGCCATAAACTGGCGAGCGAGGACGACCTGATCGGGATCGAAAAGAAAGCTGCGCATTTCCTTGGTGCAGTAAGCCGCGCAACCCTCCACGTCGTAGATACGCTGAAAATCAACCGTCCCTGCTTCGGACAGCCGATACCATTTGCGGGTGGTCAGCAATGGAAGGTCGGTCTTTTCGAGATTGGCAAATCTCAGAAGCCCATGGGCATGAATGTTCGTCTTCGTGTGCTCGATCACGAAAATCCCATCCGTTCTCTGCTCCACCGGAAATGTCGGCCATTTCTGCCCGAGTAGCGTCCTGTCCAGCATCCCGCAGAACATGCCGATCAGACGGGTCATTTCGCTGACGGAACCATGGCTGTTGGTCGCGAGGCTGACGAAGGCGTTCGGCTGCATCTGTTCCGCCAATTCCATATAGGCTTTGCGCAGTCGTTCCCGTTGCTCTCGATTGTTCTGTGCCATGCTGCTCCTTCTGCTGCTGCCCCCAGCAACATCTCCCGCTAAATACCGCAGCTATTTAGCGGCGAGCAGCAAAGGCCTGCGTCAAACAGGCTCAAGAACGCGGGTATTCATGAAGGAGGAGCACATGATCAGTGACATCGAATTTCTGGAGGCAGTTTGCGACCGGATGCAGCAGGTGGGCCTCGTGCAAAGCAAGGCGGACTTCTCCGCTCGGATGCTCGGCAAGGGGCCGAGCTATCTCACCTCGATGAGCGCGCGGGACCGCAAGGTGCCCGACGAGGTGATGACGCATCTGGTCACACGCTTGCAGGGCGGCATTGCCGAAGACGAGACGGCGCTGACGCGTCTCGCGGATGCGGTGGCACGGCGGGAACATGACCGTAAACATCGTGCCGATATGCTGGAATGGCTTGCAAGACACCGTGCCATGGAGGCCGCACCGGAACCACCTCGGCAACAGGTTCGCTATGCCCCGTCCATCTTTGCGAAGATTGCCTGCTGGTGGTCTCGGAGTTATGCCGTGACCAATCGTGGTTCCAGCGTAGAGTTACAGTAGATCGACGGCGGCTTTCATCATCTCGTCGCGCACGTCGATATAGCGCTGCGTCGTCGTGAGGTTGCGATGGCCCGCCAGCGTCATGATGACCTTTGGGCTGACGCCGGAGTGCGCAAGCCGGGTAATGAACCAGCGCCGACCGCTATGTGAGGTCGCTCCATCGAGACCGGCGCTCCGGTAAAGTTGCCCCAACAACTGGCAGAGCGTGTTCGCGGAAAATGCCGTGCGCTTCTGTGTCAGCAGCAACGGCATATCGGCCTTGCGGTCTTCGGACCATCCGTCCCGGTATTTTTCGATCTCCCGGCGCAGCTTGTCGTTCAGGAACACGACACGCGCATGCCCGCCCTTGGTGACTTCCGCGCTGAGCCGCAATTGCTCGCGTGCCTTGCCTTCATTGTCGATGACATCGCGCACGGTCAGCGCGGCGATTTCTCCGACGCGCAACCCGGCGAGATGCGACAGCATCAATGCCAGTCTGTTCCTGCCTGCATGCTTCGTCTGCGCCACCACCGCCAGCAGCCGCTTGAATTCAGTCTCAGTCAAAACGCGCGCCTGCTTCATCGTACCTCACGAAAAGTCGGGTTTCCATGCCGTTCGTTATGTTGCCGATGAGCGAAAAGGGCGAGCGCCGTTTGCACGGGCGGAATTGCTCTGCTGGATCAAGAGCTAAGGGGCGCCGCGAGCTCGAATGTCAGGAAATGTGCATTTTGTGATGTCGCCTTTCGCTGCGGCTGAGGTCAGCGCTTGGCTATCGCTTCAACCGCTTTCGCTCTTCCATCTCTTGAAGCCATTCTGTTGCGCGAGCTTGCCGCTCAGCCTTCAGGCGCTGCACCTCTGGATCAGTGAGGCGAGGATTGACTGGATTAGGCAGGGTTCCGTTTCGTTTCGCCTCGATCAGCGAGTTCACTACATCAAGCCGATCTGCGATCTCGGCGTGGCCGCTCAGGTTGGTTGCGAAATGCTCGGGTTTCATCGATCCCGGCTTATCGTTGATGTGTCCCGCCGCTACCGCATCGAACGTCCTGACAAATTTCCCTTTGCAGAACTTATGCGCTCGCAATCCACCACCGATAACGACCGTCACTTCCTGTGTTTCGGGGTCGAACGTCATATAATCGATGAAGCGCTTAAAGGCAGTGTGGACGCGAGAGCGTGATCGGTAAACGTCTTCTTTCGGCACCGTGCCCCAACCAGCGCGCTCCCTCGCGATTTGTGCTTCGATATCTGAGCGATCATTCTGAACCGCCATTATATTGATGCGCTGTATCTCTAACTCGTTCTGCTCTTTCTCAAGATTAGTTTGCAGTTCAGAATTAGTGTTCATCTGAGAATAATAAAAATGGTTCAGGTTCTTCGGTGCGGATGACTGATCTTCGATCAGCCTCTTGTTTTTCTCTTCCAGTACCTTCAACTCGCTGTCGATTTCGATTAGCCGCTTTGCGATCACAAGGAGATCACCCGTGTTGTGTTGAATGCGGAACAAGTCGTGCAGCTTGAATTCCGGCACGAAATCCAACATTGCCTTCTCTAGCAGAGGGTAATTGATGCCCTTGCCATTGGTGCACTGGAATTTTTTCTTCAACTCTCCGTGGCGCTGGCTCGTGCGCATTTTGTTGTAGCATCGCAAATATGCGTTCGATGCCCGGTTCCGCCCGAAATAGAGCGTCATCGATCCACCGCATACGCCGCAACTGACCATGCCTTGGAATAGGTTCGTGAATGTCTCACCTTTGGGACCACGATGCGGGCGAGGGCGTTTTGCCTTCAGTGCGCGCCAATAAAGGTCTTCATCGATAGCGGCAGGAAAGAAGTTCTTCTGGGCCTCGCCGACGTCAAAATATTTTTTGTCGCGTTGTTCTCTTTGCTGGAACGTCCCGATCACAGCGGGATAGCGTAGGAGATGCGATATTGCCGACTGGTGCCACCCGTTCTTTGCATGCTTGAACGTGGGTACATTCCGATCATGGAGTATACGGCAGATTGCCATCTGACCTAAGCCCTCTGCCGCAAGCTCGTAGACCAGTTTCACCGTGGCGGCGTGATCATTCAGGCGATAGGTAACATCGCCTTTGGGGCCTTTGATCGCATCAATCCATGTCGGCAGATTGATGTTGTAGCGGCCTTCGCCACGCATGGCGGCTTCGCGCATCTTGGTCATTGCCTCCTTGATGCGCTTGCTCTTCGTCCTGCTTTCTTCGTTCGCACGGATCATCACGACGAGACTACCCATCAGTTGATATGGGTTGTTCTCAATTGTCGTTTGCGAATAGACCTGCTCATCGGCCAACGTTACGACGATGACACCTGCGCTGATGAGCGCCAAAAATGGCGGCAAAGCCTCCAGAACGTTTTTACGTGACAAACGGTCGAGGCTTTCAACGATCAGGTAGCTGCCTTGTGTGATCTGGCCTGATTTCACCATCAGCAGGAATTTGCCGAGGGCTCCATTCTCGACATTCGCGCCTGTATAGGCGGAAACGCCGATATCGCGCAGCGTTTCATCGAGATCTAGACCATGTTGGCTCGCGTATTCACGGCTTGCCTGCAACTGGCGGCGCAGACTGTCGCCGGAGATTTGTCGCTCTGTACTCATACGAATGTACGAGTAAGCCTTTGGCCGAATTGTCATTTCCATCATTCACACCTCAGGTGCCAGTTCATCATGGCGCCCTTAAAATCTGGTGCATGCGCATTGTATATGTAAAACAACACTGGGCTAAACCGCCATGGTTAACGCTTGGTTGCAGAGGGGCGGGCGCGGTTCCCCGTGGACAGGTTCCGGCAAAAGCGGTAACGAGGCGCATGATCACACGACAGGCCAAAGTCGACGGCGCCGACGCCGTTGCGTCTGCAATCCGCACCGTCGAGACGGAAAAGGCCGGGCTTCTTGCGCTCTCGGCAGCGCTTGCCGGCGACCTCAACGATGCCTTCTGCCAGGCCGTGCAGCTCATGGGCGGCAGCGCCGGCCGCGTCATCGTGACGGGCATCGGCAAGTCGGGCCATATCGGCGTGAAGATCGCCGCGACGCTCGCCTCGACCGGCACCCCCTCCTTCTTCGTCCATCCCGTGGAGGCGACCCACGGCGACCTCGGCATGATCGGCCGCGACGATGTCATCCTCGCGCTTTCCTGGAGCGGGGAGACGGCCGAGCTTCAGGGGATCGTCTCCTATTCCCGCCGGTTTTCCATTCCGCTCATCGCCATGACCTCGGGCGAGCGCTCGGCCCTGGCGCGCGCGGCCGATGCCGTGCTGCTGCTGCCGAAGGCTCAGGAAGCCTGCCCGCATGGGCTGGCGCCGACCACCTCGACGCTGATGCAGCTTGCGCTCGGCGATGCGATCGCCGTTGCGCTGCTGGAAGCGCGCGGCTTCACGGCGACGGATTTCAAGACCTTCCATCCGGGCGGCAAGCTCGGTGCGAGCCTCTCCCATATCGGCGACATCATGCACAGCGGCGAGAACATGCCGCTCGTCGGGCTCGGCACGTCGATGCCGGAGGCCGTGCACATGCTGGCGCAGAAGCGCTACGGCTGCGTGGGCGTCGTCAACGGCGAGGGCATTCTGGTCGGCATCGTCACGGACGGCGACATCGCGCGCAATCTTTCGCGCAATCTTGCCGAACTGACGGTCGACGACGTGATGACGCGCACGCCCAAGACGGTGCGGCCGACGACGCTGGCAACCGCCGCGCTCGGCCTGCTCAACCAGCACAACATCACCGCGCTGATCGTCACCGACGAGAGCTTCCGGCCCGTCGGCATCGTGCATTTCCACGATCTCCTGCGGATCGGCGTCGCCTGAGGGTTTACGCCTCCTCGACCGTGAGGTCCCGGCCGTTGCTGGAGGTCACGCGCACGCGCGCGCCGACCGGAAGGTCCGGCCCTTGCACGCTCCACATCGTATCGTCGAGGCGGATGCGCCCTCGGCCCTCGGCAATCGGCTGCTCCAGCACGGCGGTGCGGCCGACGAGGCTCTGGCCGCGCTGGTTGAGATGCGGCTGGTCGCTGCCGCGGCCGTGGCTGTAGAGAAGCCGCCTACCGATGAGCACGGCGGCCAGCGACAGCACGGCGAAGACCAGCCATTGCGCCTGCCAGACCCAATAGGGCTCCTGCCACAGGAGAAGGGAGAGCGCGCCGGTGACGATGGCGGCGATGCCGATCCAGACGAGGAAGACGCCGGGCAGCAGCACTTCGAGGATCAGGAGCACGATGCCGAGGACCCACCAGGCCCAGGGGCCGAGCTCGGTGACGATGCGCTGGATCATGCGCCCGTTCCCTGCGGCGGCGTGTCGAACGGGTTGCGCGAGGCGGTCGACGGCGTCGACTGGCGCGTGCGCTGCGGGGCGCCGGCCGGCGTCGAACCGTCGCCGAAGACCTCCCTTGCGATGGCGCCGATGCCGCCGAGCGAGCCGATGAGCGAGGAGGCTTCCATCGGCATCAGCACGACCTTGGCGTTCGGCGCCTTGCCGATCGCGGCCATGGCTTCCGTATATTTCTGCGCGACGAAGTAGTTGATCGCCTGCACATTGCCGGCGGCGATGGCCTCGGAGACCATCTTCGTCGCCTTGGCCTCGGCCTCGGCAAGGCGTTCGCGGGCCTCGGCGTCACGGAAGGCGGCTTCCCGCTGGCCCTCGGCCTCCAGGATGGCGAATTGCTTGGCGCCCTCGGCGCGCAGGATCTGCGCATTGCGCGAGCCCTCGGCCTCCAGCACCTGCGCGCGCTTCTCGCGCTCGGCCTTCATCTGCCGCGCCATGGCGTCGACGAGGTCCTTCGGCGGCGCGATGTCCTTGATCTCGATGCGGGTGATCTTCAGGCCCCAGGGATTGGCCGCCTCGTCGACGACGCGCAGGAGCTGGTCGTTGATCTTGTCGCGGTTGGAGAGCAGTTCGTCGAGGTCCATCGAGCCCATGACCGAGCGGATATTGGTCATGGTGAGGTTGATGATGGCGTGTTCGAGATGGGCGACCTGATAGGCGGCCTGCGCGGTGTTCAGCACCTGGTAGAAGGCGACGGCGTCGGCCGACACGCTGGCATTGTCGCGGGTGATGACCTCCTGCGTCGGGATGTCCAGCACCTGCTCCATCACGTTCATCTTCGAGCCGATGCGGTCGATGAAGGGGATGATGAGGTTGAGGCCGGGCTCCAGCGTGCGCGTGTAGCGGCCGAAGCGCTCAACCGTGTACTGGTAGCCCTGCGGAATGGTCTTGATCCCGGCGAAGAGGATCAGGATGACGAGGACCACGAGGGCGATGACGACGATATCCAGTCCGGCCAAATCCATGATGCTTCTCTCCGTCAGACGTTGCGGCGCGGCGCCACTGTAAGCAATACGGGCCGCAAGGCCAGTCTATTTGGCCGGTGCGCGATTTATCGTGGGGCTCAGATCCAGCCGGAAAGCTCGCGGCGCACGACCTTTTCGAGGACCGCCATGCCCTCGGGCGTGTCGTTGAGACAGGGAATGTGCGCGAACTTCTCGCCGCCATTGTGCACGAAGCTCTCGGCCGCCTGCTCGGCGATCTCCTCCAGCGTCTCAAGGCAGTCGGAGACGAAGCCGGGATTGAGGACGGCGATGCGCTTCACGCCCTCCTGCGCCAGCTTCTCCACGGTCTTGTCCGTATAGGGCTGCAGCCATTCCTCCGGCCCGAAGCGGGACTGGAAGGTGACCATCAGCTTGCCATCCGCCCAGCCGAGCCGGTCGCGCAGAAGGCGTGCCGTCTTCTGGCACTGGCAATAATAGGGGTCGCCCTTCTCGAAATAGCTCTTCGGAATGCCGTGGAAGGAGGCGAGCACCCGTTCCGGCTCCCAGTCGAGCGTGGCGAGGTGCTTTTCGATGGAGACGGCGAGCGCGTCGATATAGGCCGGGTCGTCGTGATAGGGCGGCACGGTGCGCAGCGCCGGCTGCCAGCGCATCTTCAACAGCGTCTCGAAGGCCTTGTCGTTGACCGTCGCGGTCGTTGCCGCGGCATATTGCGGATAGAGCGGGAAGACGAGGATGCGCTCGCAGCCCTCCTTCTGGAGGTATTCCATGCGCGAGGCGATGGAGGGCTGGCCGTAGCGCATGGCCCAGTCGACGACGACATGCGGATGGTCGGCAAGGGCCTTGCCCATCAGCTCGGCCTGGCTGCGCGTATAGGTGCGCAGGAAGCTCTCGTTGCGCTCCTTGTTCCAGATCGTCTCGTAGGCCTTGCCGACCTTGCCGGGGCGCGTGTTGAGCACGATGCCGAAGAGGATCGGATACCAGGCGATCTTCGGCCACTCGATGACGCGCTTGTCGGTCAGGAATTCCTTGAGGTAGCGGCGCATGGAGGCATAGTCCGTGCCGTCCGGCGTGCCGAGATTGACGAGCAGGACGCCGACCTTGCCGTGCTTGGCGGGCGGATGGGCGGCGGGCTTTTCGGCGATATCCTGCATGGTGCGGTCCTCAACGGGCGGGCTGTCGTGCCCGGGTTCTTCTTGTTGCGCGGCGGAGGCCGGCCGTCAGAATCGTTCTAAAAAGAAATGCCGGCCCGGAAAAGCCCGGACCGGCGGAAATAGCGGAGACAAATTGTCTTATTTCGCGGGGATCGAGAGCTCCGTGCCGATATGCAGCGCGCGCGGGCGCGGATTGCCGTTGGCTTCGGCGATCCTGCGCCACAGCGTGCCGTCGCCATAGGCGGCCTTGGCGATGTCCCAGAGTGTGTCGCCGCGGGCGATCACATGCTTGCCGCCGGCGGACGCGGCGGATCCGGATGCGGCGGTCGCCGTTTCCGAACCGGCTGCCGGGGTGGTTTCCGCCGTGCCGGACGCGGCTTCGCCCGTCGTTGCGGCGCCCTCGGTCGATTTCGCGGCCGTTTCATTCGTATCGGTCGCGGTTTCCGCCGTTGCCGGGGCGGCGGCCTTAACTTCGGTGATGCGGCCGTCCGTCGCCGGCTTGTAGGGCCGGTGGGCGGCGAGGTAGTCGGCGACGACCAGTTCGAGGTTCGGGCCGAAGTCGTAGGGGTTCACGGCGGATTTCGCGAAGACGGCATAGCCGTCGCCGCCCGCGCGCATGTAGTTGTTGGAGACGATGCCGTAGGTCTTCTCCGGATCGAGCGGCACGAAGGCGTCGCCCTCCTTCACCTCGACCGAGACGATGCGGCTGCCGGCCGGCTTCGAGCGGTCGAAGGAATACTTCATGCCGGAGACCTGCGGGAAGCGGCCGGCGCCTTCCTCGATCTGGCTGAGGCCGTTTTCCAGCGCGGCGAGAAGGTCGGAGCCCTTGAGCTGGAAGGTGGCGACCGTGTTCTGGAAGGGCAGGACCGACAGCACCTCGCCCATCGAGACCGGGCCGGCGTCGATGGAGGAGCGCAGCCCCCCGCCATTGGTGATGGCGATGGTCATGCCCTGGCTCTTCGTGCGGTCGAGCAGCGCGTCGGCGACGAGGTCGCCCATCTCGCATTCGGCCGAGCGGCAGGTCTCGCGCGAGCCGTCGATGGGGCCGGCGCTTTCGGCGACGATCTTGCTCTTCAGCTCCTCGATGGGGGCGGCGAGTTCCTTGATGCGGGCAAGCACCGCCTCGTCCGGCTTGATCGTTGAATCGATGGCGATTGGCGCGCCGGAGGCTTCCTTGACGATACCCGCGTCGTCGAAGACGACCTTCAGGTCGCCGAGATATTTCGAATAGGAGCCGGCCTGCACGACGGGCACCTTGTAGCCGCCGGGATTGTCCACCATCGTCGGATAGGGGCCTTCTGCCTTGGGGTCCGTGCTGGAGAGGAACGAGTGGCTGTGGCCGCCGACCACGACGTCGATGTCGGGGATCTTGGCGATGGCCGCAAGGTCGCGCGGATAGCCGACATGGGTGAGGGCGATGATCTTGTCGACGCCCTGTTTCTTCAATTCGGCGACGGCGGCGGTGATGTCGGCGACGTCGTTGCCGATCAGCACGTTCGGGCCGGGCGAGGAAAGCTCCGGCGTGTCGTTGGCGACGGCGCCGACGATGCCGATCTTCTGGCCGCCCTTGTCGAGGACGATATAGGGCTTGATGCGGTCGCCGATCTTCGAGCTTGCGCTGGCGGCGACATTCGCGGTGACGACCGGGAACTGGACCTTGTCGAGGAAGGTGGCGAGCCCGTCCTCGCTGTCGTCGAATTCATGGTTGCCGACGGTCATGGCGTCGAACTTCATGAGGTTGAGGAACTCGGCCTCCGCCGCGCCCTTGTAGGTCGTGTAGAAGAGCGAGCCCTGGAAATTGTCGCCCGCATTGAGCAGCAGCACGTTCTTGCCGGCAAGCTTCTGGCGCTCGGCGTCGATGGCGGTCTTCAGCCGCGCGACGCCGCCGAAGCACTCGTTCTTGCTCTCCTCCTCGGCCGAGCAGGTCGAATCGAACTTGTTGATCGATTCGATGCGCGAATGCAGGTCGTTGATGTGCAGGATGTTCAGCTCGTAATCCGCGAAGGCCGAACCGCTGGAGAGCACGATGATGGAAGCGGCCAGGAGGCCGGATCGGAAAAACGTCATGGTTCTCGTCTCCTCGTTTGCCCGCGGCGATGCGCGGGAGGGGCTGCGCGATGTTTTCACCGCTTCAGGGCAACTTCAAGCGAAAAGACGGCGGCCTTCCGAAACGAAAAAAGGGCCTTGCGGCCCTTCGTTCCGGTATCGGCGGCGCTCACAGGCGCCGGGTAAGCGAGAACTGCGCGCCCTCTGCGGTGGTGCAGTTGAGCTGGCTCTGGCTGACCAGCGCGCAATTGACCTTGGACTGGGTGTTGCGCACCAGCGAGGTCATGTTGATCTCCACCAGCGTCGGCGAGGTGTTGATGTAGGTGCCCGACGCCAGGAGCTGGTTCGTGTCGGTCGTGCGCGTCGTGAACGTGCCGGCGGTGAAGCTGGAGACGATGCCGTTCGGATCGACCCACGAGCCTTCCACGCCCTGCGGCACGGGCGCCTGGGCCACCGGCAGGCCGCGCGGCGAACGGTCCGACATGCAGGCGGAGAGCGCTACGGCGGCGGTGAGCAGGCTCACGATTGCAATCGGCTTCATCTCAAGTCTCCCAGGGTCATGGCGGCGCGAACCGCCCGTCAGGTCCGGCGAACATGCCGTGAAGAATCGTCGAAAGCAAGACGCGGCGGGCATTATCCCATTGAAAGCGAAGACGCCCGCGGCTTTCGCGCGGGCGTTCCCGTTTTGCGTCTGCGCCGTCCGCTCAGCGGACGAGGACGTTCCTGAACTGCCACGGGTCCTTCGTGTCGAGGTCTTCCGGGAAGAGGCCCGGGCGGCCTTCGAGCGGGGTCCAGTCGGTATAGTGGCCTTCGACCGGGCCGAGATAGGGCGTCTGCACTTCGAGGCAGCGCTTGTAGTCGACCTCGTCGGCTTCCACGATGCCGGCCTTCGGGTTCTCCAGCGCCCAGACCATGCCGGCGAGAACGGCCGAGGTCACCTGCAGGCCGGTCGCGTTCTGGTAGGGGGCGATGCGGCGGGTTTCCTCCAGCGACAGGCGAGAGCCGTACCAGTAGGCGTTCTTGTCGTGGCCGTAGAGCAGCACGCCGAGCTCGTCGACGCCGTCCACCAGCTCGTTCTCGTCGAGGACGTGCAGCACCGGCTGCTGGTTGCCGCCGTTGCCGAACATCTCGTGCAGCGACAGCACGGCGTCGTTGCAGGGGTGGTAGGCATAGTGGCAGGTCGGGCGGTAGTCGACGTCGCCGTGCTTGTCGCGCACCGTGAAATAGTCGGCGATCGAGATGGACTCGTTGTGGGTGACGAGGAAGCCGTATTGCGGGCCGGGCGTCGGGCACCAGGAGCGGACGCGCGTGTTGGCGCCGGGCTGCTCCAGGTAGATGGCGGCCTTGCAACCCTTCTTCTGCTTCCTGGCGTTCTTCGGCATCCACTTCTCATGGGTGCCCCAGCCGAGCTCGGCCGGCTGCAGGCCTTCCGAGATGAAGCCTTCGACGGACCAGGTGTTCCAGAAGGTGTTGAAGGGCTTGGGGTTCTTGGTGCGCTGGGTGTCGCGCTCGGCGATGTGCACGCCCTTGACGCCGACCTTCTTCATCAGCTTCGCCCAGCCTTCGCGGTCGTGCTGATCGGGTTCCTCGAACTTGATCTCGAGGTCCTTCGCAAGGTTGACCAGCGCCTGCTTGACGAACCAGGAGACCATGCCGGGGTTTGCGCCGCAGGTGGAAACGGCCGTCGTGCCGCCCGGGTTCTTCTCCTTCTCGCGGCGCACGGTCTCGCGCAGCGCATAGTTCGTGCGGTCGGCGTTCTTCATGTTCTTGTCGAAATAGAAGCCGAGCCAGGGCTCGACGACGGTGTCGATATAGAGCACGTCCAGCTTGCGGCAGAACTTGATGAGGTCGAGCGAGCCGGTGTCGACGGAAAGGTTGACGCAGAACGCCTGGCCTTCGCCTTCCTTGAGAAGGGGCTTCAGGAGGTCCTTGTAATTGTCCTTGGTGACATGGGCCTTGACGTGGCGCACGCCGTGGCGGGCGTAGATCTCCGCGTCGGCGGCATCCTCGCGCGGCTCGATGACGATCAGCCGGTTCCGGTCGTACTTGAAATGACGCTCGATCAGCGGCAGCGTGCCGCGCCCGATGGAGCCGAAGCCGATCATCACGATCGGGCCGGTGATTTCGCCATATACCGGATAGGTGCTGTCTGCCATTTGGTTCTCCTGCGGACGGCCGCTTTGCGCTGAAAATCAGGGCCTTCCGAGCCCCTTAGCATAGTATGGCAGCGCTAGAGCACAGATTTCTGTCACAATAAAGAGCGGC
>Ga0206119_100285_pt1 | contig 22723 bp, 20 predicted proteins | sample 3A50Ametagenome_FD_148608 | JGI IMG/M metagenome (GOLD analysis project Ga0206119, IMG submission 148608) | Enriched microbial communities from leaf-cutter ant dump, University of Wisconsin, Madison, United States - 3A50A | ecosystem: Environmental > Terrestrial > Nest > Insects nest > Nest dump...
GTTCGGTAGGGTATCGGTCTATAAAAGTTGTCATTCCGGCGACATTGACGGAGGACCGATATACCGCGATGGTTGATATGAAGGCGGAAATCAAGGAACTTCCTATGGTTACTCCTTATCCTTGGGCGAGTATTGACGAGTTTAACATGGCGTTTATGTCGCTGGAAATAGCCGATGATGATATTGTGGTGGCGCAGAAAAACCTTTCTCCGGAGTCGTTAGCGGCGTTGGCTGCGGTAACTCCCCGGAGTGCCGAGGAGATTCAGAATTTCAATTCGATGCAAAACCACATCGGTTTGACCAACAAGGCGGTTAACCAGCGGATGGCAAATCCGTTGTTAAGTCCGTTTGCTTGGGGCAACCTGATCCGGCAGATTACAGAGGGGAACAAAAGCCGCAGTAAAAACCGTTATTAGCCCGATTTTTTCTTTTTTTCTACGGTTAAGATAGCCGCACAGTCTGTTTCACGCTAAGCCGGGATGAGACCAGTGAGACCAGTGCAGAAATCAGAAAAACAGTCAGAAAAACCAATAGGAAATCGGCGGGCCGGATGTCTACCGGGTAGATATCGGTGACCAAGTTATCGGCATCGCCGAAGTGGATCCAGCCAAAAGCTTGTTGCGAGAGGCAGAAAAGGAATCCCAGTACCAGTCCGGTTACGCACCCGATCAAAGAGATGAGTAGCCCTTCAAAAAAGAAAATCCGGCGAATGAGTTGGTTGCTCGCCCCTAGGCCCATTAACACCGAGATATCTTTCTTTTTGTCGATCACCAGCATGGAGAGTGAACCGACGATGTTGAAGATGGCAATGATACCGATAAAAGCGACGATGATAAACACAGCCCACTTTTCGGTGCGGACGATTTTATATAACGTAGGGTTTTGCTGTTCCCGGTTTTTGACGACAAATCCGGTTCCCATCAGCTGGGTCAACTGCTGTTGAACCGTTGAGATCTTACTTTCGGGTGTGAGATTGATTTCGATGGCCGACACCTGCGTAAACTCGCTGAGTACCTCGCGGGCAAAGGCCATGGGTACGATGAGGAGGTCGTCAAACTCCTGTTGGTATTCCAGAACACCTGCGGGCCGGATGGTGCGCATGGTAAAATCCTCTGCTGGGTTGATGCTGGCTTTGGCACCTTTGCGGGGTGAAAATACTTCAATACGCCTGGATTCGTCCTGAAGCGAGATCCCTAATGTACCCTGTACCCGAGCACCCATCACCGCATAATTGTCTTCGCCCAGCTGCAAGAGGAAGCGACCATCCTGCAACAGGGTATCCATGGATTGCAGCGCACGGTCTGAAGTTGTTCCTTTGAGGGTAGCGATGTATTGGGCATCTCCATAGCGGAGCAATACACGCTCCTGAAGAACTTCACGGTATGTACGTACGTCAGGACGTTGCTTGAGGCGGTTGGCAAGTATCGAATCTACGACGAAACCTTTACCTTCCTGGGGTTCAATACGGAGTTCCGGAGTGAAGGCACTGTACATCGAAAAAATCAATTTTTCCAGCCCATTGTAAAAAGAAAGGATAACGATAAGTGAGGCACTGCTTACCAACACCCCTACTACACTGATGCCAGAAATGATATTGACGGCGTTGATGGTCTTTTTAGAGCGCAGGTAGCGTTTGGCGAAGTACAGAGCGATATTCATAAGCTATCCGCGGACAAAAGGATTGGTTTGCTTTTCGTGTCCAATGGTCGTTTGCGGGCCATGGCCGGGATATACCACCGTCTCGTCGGGCAGGGTGTACAAGTGCTGAGTGATGCTGGTAATCAGTTGTTGGTGGTTTCCTCCGGGGAGATCGGTGCGTCCGATGCTGTTCCGGAAGAGTACGTCGCCCCCGATGAGAAAGCCGTTCTCAGCATTGTAAAAGCAGAGATGAGCCGGCGAATGGCCCGGAGCAAAGATCAACGTCAGTTTGTTCGGACCAAAGTTAACGCTACCTGAGGCAGGAAGGAACGTTTCGGCAATAGGCGAAACGTCGTACCGTATACCCATCTGTGGGGCATAATTCTGGACTTCCACCAGCAGCGGTAATTCTCCTTCGTGAAACTGTGGGAGCAGTCCATACGTTTCGTAAATGTATCGATTACCGAGCACGTGGTCGACATGGCAATGGGTATTGAGTACTAATTGTGGTTGGAGGTTGTGTGATTCGATAAACGTTTTCACTGCGTTTTCTTCGGCCGCACCATACATGCCGGGGTCGATGATGGCGGTAATACCCTCATCGTCGTACACGATATATGTATTTTCCTGATAGGGATTGCAAACGAATGATTTGACATGGATCATACGTACAAAGGTAACGGTTTTCGTGGAAAGATTACTTCCACTTGATTGACTGGATCAGTGTGTCGATGTCCGTTTTTATAAAGTCTAGTACGGGCTGGATGGAATCTAGGCGGGGTTTCTCATGGAAATACAACGCACCGCGGAGGTAATGGCGGGTGCTGTCGGTCATAAAAAACTGGATGTTGGAGGCGGTATTTCCCCTGATTTCGTAGGTCAGGCCATATACATGGGCTTCCGGCCGATGGATACGCTGCTGGTCGATCGCGGTTGCCCGGACGGTATGATTAAAGGCGAAAGTACGGGCATCTTCCACCAGCTCATTAAAGTTGGCCGGTCCGGTAACGGGCATGTAGCTGAGGTGGATTCTGGCGTTAAATTGTGGAAACCACAGGTCCATCCAACACGGTCTGGCATCGGCAGAGCGATCGGGTTCCATGGTTGCATACGTAGGAATACGAGCGGAGAAGGGGCAACCAGTCGCGTACGTTTGGTATGCCTTTTCGGGAAATTCTATGCGGAAATAGCCCCGGGGTTTGGGCGAATACGACGGCGTACACGCTCCGATAGACAGTGCGGCAAACCCCGTCATCACCAGGCGGGTGATGTATTTCGCCGTCATTCGTCGCTGTTCCAGATTTCCCAATTCCGTTCGGCCTGAAGTTCCAGCATTTCGAGACCATTTTTAGTAGAAGTGCCATTCGCTTTTCCCCGTCGGAGAAATTCGGTCTCCGTGGGATTATAGACCAGGTCGTACAGTAAATGTTTTTCCGTTAAGTACGAGTAAGGAATATCCGGGCAATCGTGGATGGCCGGATAGGTACCCAGGGGTGTGGTATTGACCACTAGCGTATGGTTCTTCAGGATCGTTTTATCCAGCTGATCGTACCGGTATTGCTGCGCGGTTGCTGACCGGGATACCAGGGAATAAGAAATGCCAAGCTGCATAAGGGCATACGATATTGCCTTGGCGGCTCCGCCATTTCCAAGAACCAGCGCCTGTTGATGTTGGGGTTGAAGGAGTGGTTTCAGGGACTCCATGAAACCATAGATATCCGTATTGTATCCGGTAAGTATAGGCGTTTTGCCATCTGCCCGGTCTATGCGGATGCAATTGACTGCTCCCGTTGCGACCACTTCCGGCGAGCGGTGGTGGAGGTAGTCCATCATGGCTACCTTATACGGAATGGTGACGTTGACCCCCATCAGGTGTGGCTCGTTCTTAAGTAGGGCTGAAAACCCATTAATTTCAGGGATCGAATAGAGTTGGTAATCGATCCCGGTGATGTGTTCCCTTTCCATTTTTGCATCGTAGTACTTCTTTGAAAAGGAATGGGTTAACGGGAAACCGATGAGGCCCAGTTTTTTCATTGCTAGATAAAATAATGAAAGGTATCACCACGTAACCCCATGCGGGTAGTTTCCAATGCGATAATTTCAGTCGGACTGATGTTCCCCAAGTTGACGTTAGCCCCCAGCAGGTGTATAAAATAAACCTGTTGGGATTTGAGTGGGGCTTCCCAGATGATCTTCTCACTGGGTATTTCGTTGATTATCTCGTCGACCAGGCCTTGTCGTACTTCTCCCGACTCCCGGTACAGGCCGACGTTGCCGCTTTCCCGGGCTTCCGCAATCAGTCGCCACGAACCCGCTTCCAGTTCAGCCTTCATCAAGGAAATCCACCGATAGGGGGCCATGATTTTGGTGTTGTCTTTAGACCCTACCTCAGAAATCACGGTGACGTGCTGAGCGAGTTTAGCGATGTATTCGCATTTTTGTTCATGCGGCAAGGTGATGGAGCCATCGGATATTTCCGCATATTCAAGTTTATACTTTTCGATCACCCGGAGGAAATCGTCGAATTGATTCCGTATCAAAAAGGCTTCGAATAAGGTTCCGCCAAAATAAGGGTGCACGCACGCTTCGCGGTACACCGCTAATTTCTCTTCCAGCTTTGGTGTGATCAGTGCGGTTGTCCAACCCAATTTTATGAAGTCGGTATACGCCGCGCCAACTTCCATAAAATCGGCGGCTTGCCGGATACTGAAACCCTTATCCATGACCATGGTTATTCCATTTTCTCGTGGCTTTTCGGTTCTTTTGGGGATGTTATTTAATTGAAAGTTCATGTACATACAAAATTACTAGCGGCGTAATACGTTATCGACAAAAGAGGGAGCGAAGGACTACGGCATGTATTTTTTAATGACTTCTGCGATGGCCTTATTATCCTGCAATTGCGGTAAGTATTCGAATAATACAGCGTGTTTTGTGGGGTTGGCCGCGAGGCCCAGCTCCAGGTAATTCAGCGCTTCGTTATACCGGCCTGCGGCAATCAGGTAGGCGACCATGCGGTAATACAATTCGGCACCGTCTGGGTTGTTCTTGATCGCGTCGGCGATGGTTTCTATCGCACGGTCCAATTTATTCCGTTCATACAGGATGGATGAATAATCCAGCCAGGCCTCCAGGTCGGCCGGGTTAAGTTCAACAACCTTTTCATAAGCAACTTCTGCCTCATCCATTTGTTTCAGCTTGTAACGCGCATCGGCGATGGCAAACCAATAATCGGGGTTTTCCGGTTCGATATCGAGCGCTTTTTTGTAAAAGTGGAGCGATTCGAAGTACCGGTCTTCGTAATCGAGTGTTACGCCAATCCCAAACCATGCATCGGCGAGGCCGGCATCGATCTTGACGGCTTTTTTATAATACGACCGGGCTTCATCCATCTGCTCTAACTTTTCGTAGCACTCGCCGATCGCACAATACGTTTCCGCGCCGGGAGGTTCGTATTCAAATGTCTGTTTATATACTTCGATCGCGTCAATGTATTTGTCGAGGTTAACCAGGGCATTTCCTTTGTTGAAGTACGCCGAAGCAAAATTGTCCTTAATCAGAATGGCGTAATCATAGGCATCAATCGCTTCTTCATACCGGGTTAATTTGTGGTAGGCATTTCCGAGATTATACCAGCCCGCATACGAATAAGGGTCGTTGTCGATGTACTGTTTATAGAAACCGATGCTCTCTTCCTGTCGGTCCAGCACATCGTAGCAAAACGCGAGCTCATATAACGCGTCCTGGTTTTCCATGTTTTGTTCCAGACAGCGTTTTAAATAGTTCACGGCCTCTTCATATGCCCCTTTATTTTGGTGGAGCAGTGCGATCTGAAGATACACATCGTCCGGGTTTTCTGCGAGCTCCAACGCTTTGTCCAAACTGGCGAACGCTTCGTCGTAGCGCTCCAAATTCCCTAAAATCCCCCCCTTGATGAGGTAGATATCCCCCTCGGACGGTTCCAGTGTTTCCGCTTTGTCCAATGATTCGAGTGCCCGGGCAAATTGGCTGGTCACGGCAAATAATTGGGCTTGCTTTACGTAAAAAATGGCGGCAAAAGGGTGCTGACTGACGGCATAGTCAACTACCTGTAAGGCTTTGATCGGATCATTTTTATCTATATAGTAGTCAATAATCCCTTCAAAAGCCTGTGCATCGAAAAAGTACTGATCCTTATTGCGGATCATTTCTTCGTAACGTGCTACCGAAAATTTCGGATCTTCAGCAGGCCCATATTCGAAATCGTCTTCCATCTATACTCCTAATTTTAAGAACTGTTACTTCGACCTTTACCCACGCGTATCGCTATATTAGTAGCTGACAACAAAATAGAGCTTCTGAGACGATATTGTCAACACAAGTTTTCAACAAATTGAAAAAATTGATTGCAAGCTAAAGAAAACCAAGAGATTAAAATTAACGCCGTTGTAGATAATCCGGATGAGTTCCAACTGCTTAAATCAAAACTTTTGCTCATTTCCCACTAAACACCATGCAAATATACGGAAAAATCGTGCAAAATGTAGGTTGCGTGAAGTCGCAGAGCCGCGAAGGAATGACTTCGCGGCTCTGCGACTTTGTTAGCGAAAATGGGAAGTGGAACCTGACGTCGGGTTTCGTTACACTGTGCAACGGCTACGTAAAGGTTCGTTTATTACCCTTCCTTTTCAGACGCCCGGATGGCCGCAAACAACGCCTTAAAAGTGCGTACGCTGCCCTCACGGTCTTCACCCCGTCCGTAATATGCGTCGATAAATTCCCGTGAATTTCGCCACATGGTGTGGAAGACACCTTTCATGTGTCCTGATATTGTCGTTGAAAACGACGCCCGCAAGGCATTCTTCCGGATGGCATACAGTTGATCCAGCTGAGCAAGCGCAGCATCGGGGTTGTAACACGAGGAGGGGAGCACGTCGAAACCCTTCACAGCAAAGTAGGCCGGCGTCGGGGCCGCATCCTCGTATTTCCAGTCGCAGATGACAATGTCCTTTGGAATCAGATCGATGGCGCGATGAGTGTCGTTCATGCTGGCTTGCCAACCCAACAACCCCGTTGTTTTGCCATCTATCAGCCGGTCGCTCCACATCCACATTTCGCATTCTTTTTCCTGCAAATGCTGGTGTAATTTGGTTACATAGTCTGCAAAAAGTTCACTCTTATCCATCCCTCCACAACGGGGGCAGTTGTCGTCGCCGATAATCCACACTTCATCGAGTCCCACATGGAATGCATCCGCATCGCATACGTCGATAAGCTCATCAATCAATGGGAACAGCACCGGCAGGAGCCCGGGATGTTGCGGACATAGACTTTTGCTGTAAAAGTCGGTTGTCTTTTCGGCGGGCTTCCATGGGGACGGGGGATTAAACGCGGGCGATTCATCGAACTCGGGGTAGTTCTTCAGAATGGGCATGATATATTCCTCGTCCGACTGATGCCCTAGCAGATTCATTTTGGGTATGAAACGGATTCCCACATCGCGACAAGCCTGAACAATGGCTTTAAGCGCTGCTTCGGAGAGTGGGTTATTTGCGATCACTGCGGGATTACTTTTAAACTCGTAATGATACCTGATGCGAAGCACCAGTGTGTTTACGCCTTCCTTCGGCAGCGCATCCCGGATAAAATCGCAGAACATGGGCACATCTTCAGCCCGTGGAGCACTTAATAGCAGCGCTTTTACCGGCAACTTCTTCCAGTTTTCGTTGGTTTCCGTTTGGGCACGACTTACCCCCATCAGACAAACTGTCAGGAAAAATACTAAGCATGTTTTCATTTGAGCAGTTCCTTTATTCAACGACCACTTTACGTATCCGGTTGTTTTTGCTATCCAAAACAAACACATTCCCTTCCTGGTCTGCTACGACACCCGTAGGGGCATGAAACAGTGCCTGTGAACCGGTTCCGTCTGCAAATCCGGCAATGCTGCCCCCCGCGAAAGTGCTTACCACCCAATCGGCGGTATTGATCCGCCGGATGCATTGATTGGTGTTGGTGGCAGATCCGTCGGCGCTTCCATTGCCTGCGATGAGCAGGTTCCCTTGGGGGTCGAAAGCAATTCCCCATGGTGCGTCAAACTTTGCTTGCGCAGCCGGGCCGTTGACCAACCCTGGATTTCCGGCTTGGCCGGCCGTATTCATGACCTCCCAGGTCTCTGCTTTAAACTTCTTCACCTCCGAAGTGCCGGCCAGTGTCACGTACAGATCACCCTCACGATCAACGGCTACATCGGCCGGATTTCCGAGACCGGTGATGATCTCTTCGACGTTTTGATCGGGTGTGATGCGAAAAATACTGCCTGGATTTCCATTGTTGGTATAGTACAGATTTCCATTGCGTTTGTCAAGGCCGATGCCCCAAGCCTCTCCCCACACGACGAGGGAAGTTGTCCCATCCGGCGTGATTTTACGCACGGTCCACGCCGCAGGATCTGTAACATACAGATCTCCGGAATTGTCTACGGCAATGTCAAAAGGCATGAAGAACTGCGCTTCGGACCCCTTGCCTTCGAGGTATCCGTAAGCGCTGCCAGCTAAGGTGGTCACCTCCCCATCCGGGCTGATTTTCCGTACTCTGAAATTATCACTATCCGCTATGTAGAGATTACCTTCTCCGTCGATGTCCAGGCCGCTGCGCCGTCCAAAATTGAAGGAAGCCTCGGCACCGGAGCCGTCTGCAAAGGCGGCCTGTCCGGATCCGGCGAAGGTCGTTACAACACTGGTTGGCGTATATGCAAATTCATCTTCGCTGGTTCCTTTAGCTGACTGGATAGAAACTTCTATTTTTCCGTTGCCTGCCTTTTTGGGAACTTCAAACAAGATCCTGTCGACGATGGCTCCGATTACCCGGGCTTTGATGCCGTTGATCCTGACTTCGATTTCGGCGGTATCGGTACTGAAGTTGCTTCCGTATAGGAGCACTTCTGTATTGGCTCCGCCAGACTGTGGCGTGAATTTTTCGATGACAATGGGTTTCGCCGGATCGTGGCTCAATGTGTGTTCCTTTTTGCAGCCGGCGATGCACCCTAATGTGATGATCGCGGCCCCTATATAAATCTTTATGAAGTGGTTCATGCTATGTTATTTTAGTTCGTCCAACCGGGGTTCTGTTTAAAATTGGGGTTCCGTAAACTGACTTTATCCATTTCGCGCTGGGGAATGGGCAACCAATAGTTTTTGGTTTTGTCAAACACACGGTTTTCAATTACCGGATAGGAGTAAGTTACATTTCCCGACCCTTCCACAACAACCCCGTGAACGGCCCGGTTATCTACAAATTCTGCGATCTTCCATCGCCTTACATCCCAAAAGCGGTGGTCTTCCAGCGCAAGCTCGATTCGCCGTTCGTGGCGGATGTGATCCCGCAATTCCAGGTTTGATTCGCCGCGCACATCAGGCATCCCGGCACGGTTTCTTACGGCATTAACCGCGGCCCGCACCAAGGTAATGTCTCCATTGCTTTCGTTCAGCGCTTCGGCATAATTGAGGTAGAGTTCCGCCGTACGGATGAGCACCCATTTTCTGTCGGTGGCTCCCGTACCTGCAAATAGGTTGACCCCCTCTAGTTGGTATTTGCGCGGCCAATAGTTGGTGGATATTTGTCCCGATCGGGGCGAATCATCGCCATTGGGATCAAGTGTGCGGCCCTTCCATGTAGCTCCGGGATATAAGATCGTCTGATAGAACCGCGGGTCACGGCCATCGTACGGACGTTGTTGATTGTATTCAGACAACGGTTCGTTTATTCCTAATCCGGTTGATGCCATTTCATAATCGTCTACCAGCTCCTGAATGGGATTTACATTTCCATATCCGTTTGCTCCGCGAGGGTTCATTTCACGGTCTATTCCCCCATCTCCAAAAGCGCCCGGGGCTGGTCTGCTCCAGATTACCTCCCGATTGAAGTACTGATTGAAAATATCCCCATAATTATCACTCAGTATGTACCCGTTGGCTAATGCGGTATCGAGCGCCATTTTTGCCGCTTCGGCGGCCTCATTCCATCGATTTGCGTTGCCCGCTTCGTTGAAGAGCGGGCTTGCATGGTAAAGCAAGAGCCTGCTTTTTAAGGCGAGAACGACCATTTTGTTGGCTCGTCCCCATAGATTGGGCCGGGTGGAATAGGTAGCGGGCAAAAGCCTGCTGGCTTCATCCAGGTCCTGACGGATGGAAGCCACGACTTCGTCGATGGTATTACGTGAGTAATAAATTTCATCGGGATTGTCGAAGGGGTTCTGCTCTGTTAAGATCAGCGGAACTTCCCCCCAGAGTTTCATGAGCTCGAAATAATAGAATGCTCTCAGCGCAAGGACTTCTCCCTTCAGTCGGTCCTTTCGGCCTGGATAGTTAGGGTCTTGGGGGATGAGATCTTCGTTTTTCAAAAACTGATTGCAGGCTCTGATTTTGCCGTAAAAACTTGTCCACAGTCCCTGCATCGGGAAATTCGAAGGGCTCATGGACCCGGTATTGAAATTGCCGGCGTCTGGATACGAAGCGGAGTTATCACTCGCCTGATTGGTCTCGTCTGTCGCGCTGCTTAATGGCCAGGCAGACCCCTCTTTATAAATGTTTGGTAAACTTTGATAGATAACATTTACGAACTTTTCGGCATTTTCGATATTCGCAAAAACCTCGTGCTCTGCAATTAAGTCACTGGGCTTTCGATCCAGATAGTCTTTGGAGCAGGCGCTGACGATAAGTGCAGTGATCAGCAGGAACGGTATCTTTATTTTTTGATGAAGTTTCATGGCTTTGGAATTAAAAGTTTAACGTTACCCCGGCATTAAATACACGCATGATCGGATAGGGCTGCCAGCCCCAACGGCCCCCGGTGTTGGATTCGGGATCCACGCCAAGCTCATGGACATTGTCCCAGCTATACAAGTTCATGCCATTCAAGTAAATCCGTGCATTTTTTATACGGGCCTTTTTTAAAAAGGCGGTGTCGAAGCGATAACCGATTTCCGCATTTTTGAGCTTTAAGTAATCGGTTTTCCGTATCCAGTAGGTTGAGCTCATAAAATTATTGGCCATATTGCTTTCGGAAAGGTGCAGGGCGGGGAAGGTAGCACCCGCTGCGTTTTCCGGTGTCCATCGGTTAAGATGGATGGGCCGATAGCTTTCGCGGTAGTTAAACATAATTTGGGAAGAATACATCTGACGTCCGCCCAGCGCACCCTGGAACAGGATGCTGACATCGAATCCCTTGTAGTCGATGCCCAGTGTGGCCCCAAAATAATTGGTTGGCACGTTTAGCATCGGAATCATGACACGGTCCGCTTCATCGATCACATTATTCTTGTCAATATCCCGATACTTGATGTCGCCCGGAATCAGCGGCGCAAAATTTTGTTTAGCATGTTGGTCAATATCCGCTTGATTGCGGAACAGCCCTTCCGCTACATACCCAAGTTCGTATCCCACCGGATAGCCCACGGCACTTTGATAGGCATAGGCAAGTTTCGGTTCGTCCATTTCGAGCACTTTGTTTTTGACAAACTGATAGTTCACCTTGGCGAAAATGCCGACGTTACCTGCATTGGCATTCAAATTGACCTCCCCTTCGATACCTCGATTAAGGATTCGGCCCAAGTTTCTATTTAACGAAGCGGTGATACCCAAGTAATCGGGAATGGAACCTGCGGCAGTTAAGATATCGGTACGAAGCTCGCGGAACAAATCGATATTGACCTGTAACCGATTGTTCCAGTAGGCCGTTTCAATACCCAGGTTGGATTTTTGTGCCTTTTCCCAGGTGATGGCGGTATTGCCGATCCGGTTTTCCTGGTATCCACCCTGTGCGGAGCCTACACTGCCAAAGACAAACCCATCGGTCCGCACATAATCAGACATGTATAACCATCGGCCGCTGCCGATCTGATCATTGCCTACATAACCGTGTGAGGCACGTAGTTTCAGGAGGTTAAAAACAGGCTGATTGTCCATAAACTTTTCGTTGCTGATTACCCACGCGGCGGACAATGCGGGGAAGAAGCCATAGCGTTTGCCCGGAGGAAAATTTTCGGACCCGTTGTATCCGGCATTGATCTCCACGAAGTATTTTTTATCGAAGTCGTACGCCAACCTACCCACGTATCCTTGGTAAACGCGGGGTAAATCACCCGATTGTGAACGATAGTTTCGATTGAAGAGAATAAGCCCGCTTACCGTATGCCGATCGAACTGCCGGTCATACATTGCTTTAAGATCATAGTAATAGTACCGTTGGCCGGTTGACAATCCGGATCGCTGTAAACTGGTTGCTGCGCGATGTTGTGTATACACACCGGTGGGGGAGCCGGGAACCGTTCGATACCGAAATGAATCAAACTCCTGATCCAGGGCGAAATTAATATCGCCATAATTTTCAAATGTAAATAACCCCCTGACGGTAAGGCCCGGTGTGATGACATCCAATTTCCTTTTGAGGGATACGCTACCGTTGGTGCTGTGCCAATACGCGTCCAGATAGCCGTTGCTCGTCATTACGCCATAAATGTTGTAAAAATCTTCGCGCATGTTGCCGGACGCAATGCTGCCATCCGGATTTAATACCGGTGTTAAATGGTTTGTCATTTGCGAGAGTAACACCCAATAGAATTCGTTATTTGCCCGATCCAGTGAGGGGCCGGTTCGATTTTCAAGCCGCGAAGCGAGATCGACCTGGAGGTCCATGTTCTTATCCAATCGCACATCCACGTTGGAGCGGAAGTTGAAGCGATCGTATTTATAGTTGACGTCATATATATTCTTTTTGGCGTGTTTGTATACCGGCTCTTGCCGGATATACGAACCGGAGACAAAATATTTGACGTAGGGTGACCCACCACTGATGTTAACATTCGCGGATTTTTGCGGCGAGAGCTTCCGGATCGCTTCTTCATACCAGTCGACGTTTGGATAGTCATAAGGCTTTAGTCCGGTACGGAAGTATTCCAGTTCCTGTTCGGTCCACACAGGGGCTAAACCATCGTTGACAGCCGCCTCGTTTTGTAACACACCCGATCGGTACGAGTCAAGGAAGCGCGGGAAATTTGTCGGCTCCTGCAAAGCATACTGCAAATTGAGCTGGATATTGGGGGCACCCTCTCGTCCCCGTTTTGTGGTGACTAGAATAATACCGTTGGCACCCTGAATACCATAGAGGGCCGTCGAGGAGGCATCTTTTAAGATCGAGATAGACTCGATTTCGTTCACATCCAGCTGTCCTAAGTTTGCATCCCCGCGGGGCAGTCCATCGATGACCACCAATGGGTTGGTGTTGCCCGTTGTGTTGATGCCCCGGATAAACAGTTGCGAATAGTCATCTCCGGGCCGGCCCGAGCGCTGTGCCGTGATCAGGCCGGGTAGTCTGCCCGCCAACGCGTTGCTCAGGTTTGCCACGGGACTTTGTTTGAGTTCTTTTGATTGGATACTGGATATGGCACCGGTAACACTTTGTTTGGATTGGGTTTGTCCGTATCCGAGCACGACAACTTCATCCAAGCTCGCTGCGTCGGGCGTCAAAGTGACGTCCACTTCCTCACGGCCTTCTATGGGCACCTCTATGTATTGATATCCAATAAAACTGAACACCAATACATCATTGGCGGATACGGAAAGAACGTACTTGCCATTGGCGTCGGTAGCCGTACCGATATTGGGTTTTCCCTTGACGCGCACACTGACGCCCACCAGAACATCAATCGAATCACGCACGGTGCCGGTTACCAAAGACTGTTGTTTAAAAACGGACCGCGGAGGCGCTTCCGGAATGTCTTTGACGATAATGGTGCCGTTGGCAATCAAGTAGGTAACGGGTTGCCCTTGGAACACGGTCTTCAGAACCTCTTCCAAGGGCCTGTTTTTAACCGAAATAGAAACAGGGTGTGTTTTTTTCATTTGATTGGATCTCACGACAAAATCCACGTCGCTTTGTTTTCTGATTTCGGCGAAGATCTTATCGAGCGAGACGGATCGCTCCGATAGTGAAATGCGCTGGGCGACGGCTGTGGCATGGAGTTGCAGCGTGCCAATGGCTGTCAGTAATAAAATCAATTTCATTTGTATGACGATCTTGAGCCATGTAGTTTTATCGGCGGCCCCGATTTTTTGAGCATGAGGGACGACGTTGAATAGGGGCACAGAGGATAAACAAAAATGCATACCTTTGTAATGTTTGGGGTTTAAAAATTTGCTAACTAATAACCAGTGGGTTTAACGGCTCCAAATGTACTTCGGATCCCGCTGCATACGGGGTCCGTTTTTTTTAGAGCGGTTGATTGCGTTATGTGGAGTTATGTATCATCGTGGTAATAATTTGAGTGGGTAATACGATTTATTCTGTTGCTTGATTTTAATTTCTCACGTAAACGGTTCCATTGCTAATCTGAAAGTGGATGCCTCCAGATAGTTCCAGGATTTGCAGCACCTCTGAAAGCTTCTTTTTACGGGCTATTTGCCCTCTATAATTTTCGGTAACGGTACCGGGTTCATACACAATCTGGACGTTGTACCAACGACTGATCTTCCGCATGATGCTTTCCAAGCTTTCGTCGTTGAAAACAAAATCGCCATTGACCCAGTCTGTGGCCGAGGCGATGCTCACTTCGTTGACCGAAAGATCTTTTGTCCCTACCGTCGATTGCTGGCCTGGGTTCAAAAATGTGGTTTTACCATTTGAGGTTACCCGTACGCGCCCGGATACTAAAGAGGTTTTAATTTCAGGTTCATCGATATAAGCGTTTATATTAAACACCGTACCTAGTACATCCACGCGTTGGTTACCCGATTCGACGACGAAGGGTTTACCCTCGTTAATATTGGCGTGAGCGACTTCAAAATACCCTTCGCCGATTAATTTAACTTTCCTTTCCTTACCCGTGAATCGCTCGGGGTAGGCGAGCGAAGAAGACGCGTTCAGCCAAACTTTTGTGCCATCAGGAAGTGCGATCTTATACTGTCCACCCTTTGGTGTTTCCACTTGGTGATATCCAACCGGTGTGTTATCGTCTGCAGCACGATTTGTACCCTGATAAACCAATAAACCGTGAGCCCTCTTTGATATGGTGCTCAGTTCGGATCGATTGACAATACCTGACTCGGTGCTGTCCAGAACGATGGTATCCCCGTTTGCTAACGTCAGGACAGCCCGGTCTGTACCCGGAAGGGCGTCGTGGATGGTCAGCCCATCGGCATGGTTTGACGCCGTGCGAAAAGCCACATAGCCGCCTATGGAAAGTGTAATTAGGACGCTGGCGGCAATTCCTATCCATTTTTGGCTCCATTTTTTAAGACGGGGGTGTGAGTCTTGCCGCATTCGGGTTAATACGCCCTCAAATGAAGGGGTGTCGTTTCGGGTCACAATTTTGTTGTCCTTCATTAACGCATCGATGTACTCTTCCAGCGTTTCCCGGTACTCGGACATGCGGAAAAGACGAAGGAGCTCCGCCGATTCCTCGGGAGAGCAGCGGTTCGCCACATACTTTTCGAATAGTTGCTTTATATATTCTTTGTCTACCACAGATTACTCCTGTCCCTGCTTTTATCTAGTATATATCATAAATGGGGACACGTCCTCTGCTCAATTAGAAAAAAAAATTAATAAAAGAATAAAAAAAAGAGAAAGAGGATCTGCTGTTCTGCAAGGTAATACGCTCGTAAAAACTTGGTGGCCTTAACGATATGATCACTGATGGTTGAGGTTGAGATACCTAATTGACTGCTAACTTCCTGATAGCTTTTACCCTCGATTTTGCAGAGCGTATAGACATTTCTTCGCTGCAAGGGCAGTGTTTGAATGGCCTTTGCAATGATTTGGCTTGACTCGTTAAACGCTATTAATTCGTCCAATGGATGATACAATTCGGTGGAGCGTGCAATGAGTGCCGCTTCTAGTCCTCGTTCTCTGACCTGTTCGTTAAAAAACCGGTATACCAGATTCCGAGCGATAGTGGATATATAGGCATTGAAGGACTTGTCACGCTCAAGTGCATGCCGAAATTCCCAAACTCTTAAAAAAGTTTCCTGCGTCAGTTCTTCGGCGATTTCGGGAAGTTTGACCATCTTCATTACTTTCGCATAGAGCCTATTGATATAGCGGTTGTACAATACCTCGAACGCTTTCATATCCCCCAGGCGAACATATTCGATGAGTGTTTCGTCTTCTAAACGAACGCTCTCGGCATTGTTGTATCCCATAGCACCTCGATTCAATGTAGCAGCTTACTTTTATCTTATTACAACCCGGCTAATCAATTCCGCTTTAAAAAGCAAAGGTCTGATTATTGGTAACGGTTGTGTTTTCATAATTAAAGCCAATGTTCTGTATAAACTTTGGTATTTACAAATTTTTTTAAGAGTGTATGACTTCTGTTCATCAGGGACGTATTTATCATGGTAGTATTTGCTAATCGTAAACGCTGTTTTTAATAATCTCGGGCAAACGCCCGCGTAAACGTTTGCATTGCTGGAATAATGTGTTTAATTTAGCGCAAAATCCAATTAAGGATACGAAAAAGAAAGAATCATGAGTGTAAATTATGAGTCGCGGTATGCGATAGGACCTAATGAAACCAAGGCGTTGGATACAGCCGCGTTGCGGGCTAATTTTTTGATAGAAAAAGTTTTTGAAGACGATTCCATTCAGTTGGTATACACGCACTACGACCGTTATATTGCGGGTGGGGCGAAACCGGTGAGCAAGCCGCTGACACTGGAAACGATTGATGAGTTGAAAGCTACCTATTTTTTGGAACGGCGTGAGCTGGGCATGATTAACGTAGGTGGAGCCGGCAAGGTGTCCGTCGACGGCGAAGTGTATGAGCTTGGCTTTAAGGAAGCATTGTATGTAGGCAGAGGCCATAAAGAGGTGATTTTTTCGAGTGATGACGCGAAGAACCCCGCTAAGTTTTATTTGAATTCGGCACCAGCACATCACGCTTATCCGATTCGGAAAGTGACCAAAGCAGAAGCGGAAATAGTGGAGCTAGGCAGTCTGGAGACCGCTAACCACCGGACGATTAATAAACTGCTGGTCAATAGCGTCGTTGAGACCTGCCAATTGCAGATGGGGATGACCGAGCTAAAAACGGGCAGCGTATGGAATACGATGCCGGCCCATACACACGATCGGCGGATGGAGGTTTATTTATATTTTGAGGTGCCCGAAGGCCAGTCGGTCAGTCATTTTATGGGACAACCGGAGGAAACGCGTCATATCTGGATGCAAAATGAACAAGCAGTCATTTCTCCGCCCTGGTCCGTTCATTCCGGCGCCGGCACAAGTAACTACACCTTTATCTGGGGGATGGCGGGCGAAAACCTCGACTATGACGACATGGATAAATGGGCTATTACGGAATTGAAGTAGTCTTTTTCAAACATTGAAATAAAATCATGCGAAGAACGATTGTTTTAAGTTTCCTGCTGGCTGCGGGTACATTTTTAGGGGCTTGCGGATCTAACTTACAGGATCATCAGATTGTTATCGGTAATCCAGGTGATCAGGAACGGCATGAAATCGTATCACTGCCGTATGCTGAATTTTCGGGAATCTTTGGGACCGATAGTGTCTTTAAAGTGGTAGACGCGTCAAGCGGTGCGGAAATTTCCTATCAGTTAGAGAAAAAGGGGATGGCGGACGTACAGAACGTGTTGTTGGATGTGACCGTTCCCGCCTCGGGAAGTCTCACGCTTGCGGTGGAAAAGTCAGCACCGGCCCCCGTGGTTGCACGGACCTATGCCCGCTATATTCCCGAGCGTTTTGATGATTTTGCGTGGGAAAACGATGTTGTCGCTTTCCGGATGTACGGAAAGGCCCTTGAAGGTCGGCGCGACGATGCGCAGGGCTTGGATATTTGGTCGAAAAGGACGAGCAACCTGATTGTTGATAAATGGTATGCCGAAGGCGACTACCACAACGACCACGGTGAGGGGATGGATTATTATTCGGTTGGAATGACATTAGGTGCAGGGGATATAGCACCCTTTGCAGACGATACGGTTGTTTTCTCTAAGCATTACCGTCAATATGAAGTGTTGGACAACGGACCGCTGCGCAGTACATTTAAGCTTGTATATGAACCCTGGCAGGTCGGAACAAAGACGGTATCGGTCACGAAACAGTTTTCGCTCGATGCTGGATCGCAGTTGAATCGTGTGGAAGTGACCTATACAGTAGACGGTGATGGAAAACTGCCCGTAGCCATTGGAGTGGCTAGCCGGAAGGAACCGGGGGAGCTGTTGAAGGAGCAACAGGCCGGTATCTTTGGATATTGGGAACCGGAGATCGGTCAATCCGGTACGACCGGTGTTGGTGTTATTTTGGAAGCGGAAAGCTTTTCGGGATTTGGTGAACTGTCCAACCAGTACTTGGCTTTTACCGATGCGTCAAATGGAACACCGCTGGTCTATTATGTCGGGGGTGTTTGGGATAAAGCCGGTGTATACACATCTGCAGACGCGTGGTTCGCGTACCTGCATTCCTTTAAGGAACAGGTGGCGGAGCCACTTACTATAAGCATAAATTAAACAACAGGAATGGCAATTACACAATTATTTGATCTGACCGGAAAAGTGGCGTTGGTGACGGGATGTAAAAGGGGCATCGGAAAGGCGATTGCGGAAGCTTTGGCCAGTGCAGGAGCGGATATTATCGGCGTTTCGGCATCGTTGGAAACCGAGGGTAGTGCGGTTTCGGCATCTGTGGCGCGGCTTGGGCGGAAATTTTATGCCTATCAGGCAGATTTCAGTGACCGGAAGGTGCTGTATGCGTTTATTGAGCGCGTTCGGACGGAGCACCCACGTATAGATATTTTGTTTAACAACGCGGGAACGATCCTGCGCAAGCCTGCCGCTGAGCACCCGGATGAATACTGGGACCAGGTCATCGAGATCAACCAGAACGCACCGTTTATCCTTACCCGCGAAATCGGTAAGGAGATGGTGGCGCGTGGTAGTGGAAAGATTGTGTTCACGGCTTCGTTACTCACTTTTCAAGGGGGCATTAATGTGCCGGGCTATGCGGCTTCTAAAGGTGCTGTGGGGCAGTTGACTAAGGCTTTTGCTAATGAATGGGCATCTAAAGGCGTCAATGTGAATGCCATTGCACCGGGTTATATCTCTACAGACAATACCGAGGCGTTGCGGGCAGATCCCGATCGGAGCCGGTCGATTCTGGATCGTATACCCGCCGGTAGGTGGGGAGAGCCGGAAGACTTCAAAGGGCCTGCTTTATTTTTAGCTTCAGATGCGGCTAATTATGTTCATGGGACGGTCCTGACCGTGGACGGTGGGTGGATGGGTCGATAGACCCGGCCCTCACCGGTACAGCGCTTTGCTTTCGATAAACTCCTTCACCTTTTCCGGGACAAAATAGCGAATGCTTTTGTTGGCTTTTACGGCGTTGCGGATGAAGGTGGACGAAAATTCCATTAAAGGGGTCTCGGTAAGGGTGATGGAAGGGTGGTTTTCCAGTTCTGCCGGTATATGGTAGTTTGGTCGTGGATACACCAGGATGTGGTAATCACGCAGGATGATTTCGTAATTCTTCCACTTTTTCAACGATACGAGGTTGTCTGACCCCATGATGAGCACAAAGTTTGTCGTGGGGTATTTTTCCCCGAGATGGACGAGGGTGTCGATGGTATAAGACGGTTGCGGCAGGGAAAACTCGATGGTGCTGCTCCGGATGTTTTCAGCTTTTTCGATAGCCAGGTTTACCATCTCCAGACGGTCGTACATATTAATCAGCGAATCTTTCTTTTTCAGGGGGTTATGCGGAGAGACCACGAGCCATACCTCATCGAGGTCGGTGTAGTTCGCCATGTAGTTGGCAATGATTAGGTGTCCGGTATGTATCGGGTTAAATGATCCAAAAAACAGGCCTACTTTCCGCATCGCGCGTTTTTATACTGATGAAAGGAATTTTAACAACAACTGTTCCGCTTCGGCAATGGCCGTTTGTAAGTTGTCATTTTTGAGAATTACATCAAACCGGTTGGCGTAACCCAATTCTTTTTCGGCTTTTGCAATCCGTTCACGTAGTTTTTCTTCGCTATCGGTGCCCCGGCCGCGCAGCCGTTGAACCAGCACGTCGAGTGAAGGAGGCTGTACAAATATTGCAAGCGCCTGATCACCAAATTTTCGCTTTAAATGAAGGCCTCCCTCCACGTCAATATCAAAGATTACCTGCTTTCCAAGTGCCCATATACGTTCTACTTCCGAACGGAGCGTTCCGTAGTATGTGCCAGCATACACCTCCTCGAATTCGATGAATTCCTTTTTTGCGACACGGTGCAAAAACTCTTCTTTGGAAATAAAATAATAGTCTTTACCGTTTTCTTCGCCTTTGCGCGGCTCGCGGGTACTGGCAGAAATAGAAAAAGAAATGTTATCGGGGTATGCGGAAAGCAGGTGCTTTACGATGGTCGTTTTGCCGGCACCAGAAGGGGCAGAGAATATAAGGAGTTTTCCTTCCATTGGCTTACAGGACATTTAACAGTTGTTCTTTGATTTTTTCGAGTTCCTCTTTCATACGGATCACGATCTGCTGGATACCGGCGTGGTTCGCCTTGGACCCAAGGGTGTTGATTTCCCGCCCCATTTCCTGAGAGATGAAACCCAATTTCTTTCCGTTCGCATCCGCAGCATCCAGTGCTTGGAGAAAATAATTGCAGTGGCTGCGCAGGCGGACCTTTTCCTCGGTGATATCCAGCTTATCGATGTAAAAGATCAATTCCTGCTCAAACCGGTTTTTGTCGATATTTTCCTTGCCCACGGTTTCTTCTAAGTAATGATTGATCCGGTCACGGATTAAGGGTACCCGGTCTGTTTCAACCGCTTCTACCTCCGTAAGGAAGAGCAGGATACTTTGTGTGCGTGTGGAAAGGTCCTGTCTGAGCACTTCACCCTCGTCTGCCCGGAAACGGTTAAGTTGGGTAACCGCTTCTTTGAAAGCCGCCATAAGCAGGGTCGCTTCCTCTTCGCCGGCCTCTTCCTCGTTGTGGCTGATTACGTCGGGCATTGTAAGCGCCAGTTCAAAAAGCTTTCCTTTTTCCGTGTTCAGTTCACTTGCCAGGACTTCCAATTGCTGGAAGTATTTTTTTAATAACGCGGTGTTGATGGTTGCAGCAGTCGCGGTTTGATCCACGTATTCGACACTGACCGAAAGACTGACTTTTCCCCGCTCGATTAACCGGGTACACTCACTTCGGAGCGCAAGTTCTTTATCGGAAAATGCTTTGGGTAGCCGCAAGCTAAGCTCTAAAAACTTAGAATTTAGCGATTTGATCTCGACAATATACTTTACCTTTTGGTTGTCTTTGGAACCCAATCCAAAGCCGGTCATGGATTTAATCATGTGCAAAGGTAACAAATAGGTTTTAGGTTTGCGGCAATCACACCAATATACCTATTCTGCGGACTTCTTCACTTTTTCTTTTATCAGCTCAAAAATAATAGGCAGGATAGAAACGACGATGATCAGCAGGACCACTTTGGAGAAGTTGTCTCTGACAAAGGGGATATTGCCCAGGAAATATCCCGCAAGTGTAACTCCAAGCACCCACAGGATTGCGCCAATGATGTTATAGGTGAGGAAGGTACCGTAGTGCATTTTTCCGATACCTCCCACAAATGGGGCTAGCGTTCGGACAATGGGAACGAAGCGGGCGATTACGATGGTTTTGGTGCCGTATTTTGCGTAAAAAGCGTGTGTTTTTTCGATCTGTGCTTCTTTCACGATTTGCCGCCCAAAGAGTTTGAGTCGGGTGATCTGCATACCAAACCGTTTTCCGATGGCGTAGTTTAGCGAATCGCCGGTTGTCGCCGCGAGGAGGAGAATAGCAACGAGCAATGCGATGTTTAAATCATTGGGTTGAGCTGCGAGCATCCCGGCAGCAAATAGCAGGGAGTCTCCCGGAAGGAATGGCATCACTACTACACCGGTTTCGATAAAAATAATCAGAAACAGGATGAGGTACGTCCAGGTCTGGTAATTATTGACAATCTCAACCAAATACTGGTCGATGTGCAGTATAAAATCAATGAGAGACGAAATCAGCTCCAATCTAGTTAACCCATGTTGTTTAACATGACTGGCATAACCAGCATGAGAATGTCTTCGTTTTCATCCGAAGCAGCGGGAACCAACAGCCCTGCGCGATTCGGGGTACTCATTTCGATTACCACCTCATCACTGTCGAGGTTGGTCAACATTTCCACCAGAAATTTCGCATTAAACCCGATTTCCATGTCGTCCCCTTCAAACTGACAGCTTAGCCGTTCGTGTGCTTCATTGGAAAAGTCGAGATCTTCTGCCGAGATATTTAATTCGCTGCCTGATATTTTGAGGCGGACCTGGTGCGTGGTCTTATTTGCGAAGATGACCACACGCCGGAGTGAATTGAGGAATGTATGCCGATCGAGTGTCAGTCGATTCGGATTCACCTGCGGGATCACCGCTTCGTAATCGGGGTACCGTTCGTCAATCAGCCGACAAATTAAATGGATGGAACCAAATTTGAAGAAAGCATTCGTGCTGTTGTATTCAACTGCTACGCTTACGTCTTCTGATGGAAGAGATGATTTAAGTAGCGAAAGCGCTTTTTTGGGTAAGATAAGCGAAGTTGGCCGTTGCGTACCGATGTCTTTGCGGCGGTAGCGGACCAGTTTGTGCGCATCTGTAGCGACGAATGTTGTAGACTGTTCCGCCAATTGCACCAAGACGCCCGACATGGCGGGACGCAGTTCATCGTTGCTCACGGCAAAGATGGTTTTGTTGATCGCTTCCGCCAAGACAGACGCAGGAATGGCTACCGATGACGCATTGTCTACCACCGGGATTTTCGGAAAATCATCTGCATTCTCCCCACTGAGCTTATATTTACCATCTCCGGCACTGATTTCGATAGCGAGCGTGGATGTATCCACAGAAAAAGCCACCGGTTGATCCGGTAGTGTTTTGAGCGTTTCAATCAGGATCTTCGAAGGCATGGCCACCCGGCCCTCTTCCTTCGCTTCGATGGGAAGGGAGGTGACCATACTGGTCTGTAAGTCGGTAGCTGAAATCGTTAATAGGTTGTCCTTAATCTCGAACAAGAAATTTT
>Ga0206119_100289_pt1 | contig 22553 bp, 18 predicted proteins | sample 3A50Ametagenome_FD_148608 | JGI IMG/M metagenome (GOLD analysis project Ga0206119, IMG submission 148608) | Enriched microbial communities from leaf-cutter ant dump, University of Wisconsin, Madison, United States - 3A50A | ecosystem: Environmental > Terrestrial > Nest > Insects nest > Nest dump...
GCTGTTCCAGCCGTTCACGATCCCCTCGGGCTCGATGATGCCGACGCTGCTCGTCGGCGACTATCTCTTCGTCAACAAGTTCTCCTACGGCTATTCGAAGTATTCGCTGCCGTTCTCGCCGAACCTGTTCTCCGGCCGCATCTTCGCGAGCGAGCCGAAGCGCGGCGACATCGTCGTCTTCCGCTTCCCGCCGAACCCGGAGATCGACTACATCAAGCGCCTCGTCGGCCTGCCGGGCGACCATGTGCAGGTCAAGGACAGCATCCTCTACATCAACGGCCAGCCCGTGCCGCGCGCGCATGACGGCTTCTTCCGCGCCGACGACCAGTACGACACCGGCGAGGACGTGCCTGTCTTCCGCGAGACCTTCGACACCGGCGTCAGCTTCGACACGCTCGATTCGCGCCCCGGCACGGTCGGCGACAACACGCGCGAATTCATCGTGCCGGAAGGCCATTACTTCATGATGGGCGACAACCGCGACAACTCGGCCGACAGCCGTTTCGACGTCGGTTTCGTGCCCGCCGAAAACCTCATCGGCCGCGCAAGCCTGATCTTCTTCTCGCTCGGCCACGACACCTCCTTCAGCGAAATCTGGAAGTGGCCGACGAACCTCAGGTGGGACCGGCTCTTCAAGGTCGTTGAATGAAGGGCGCCATCCCGCTGAACGACGTGAACCGCAAGGCCCTCGAGGAGCTGATCGGCTACGTCTTCACCGACAAGGACCGCCTCGACCGGGCGATCACGCATGCCAGCGCCCGCCCCGGCAAGGGCGTGAACTACGAGCGGCTGGAATTCCTCGGCGACCGCGTGCTCGGGCTCTGCGTCGCCGAGATGCTGTTCCGCACCTTCCGCGAGGCGAAGGAGGGCGAGCTTTCCGTTCGCCTCAACCAGCTCGTCAGCGCGGAAAGCTGCGCGGCCGTCTCGGATGACCTCGGCCTGCACCGCTTCATCCGCACCGGGGCGGACGTCAAGAAGCTCACCGGAAAAGCCATGCTGAATGTGCGGGCGGATGTGATAGAATCGCTCATCGCCGCCATCTATCTCGACGGCGGGCTGGAAGCGGCGCGCAGCTTCATCCTTTCCAACTGGGAGGGCAGGGCCGCCCGTGCGGAAGGCGCGCGGCGCGACGCCAAGACCGAATTGCAGGAATGGGCGCATGCCCGCTTCGGCGTGACGCCGAGCTACCGGGTGGACGAGCGTTCGGGACCGGACCACGACCCGCGCTTCACCGTGACGGTGGAGATCCGGGGCGTTGCGCCGGAAACCGGCATCGACCGCTCGAAACGGGCCGCCGAGCAGGCGGCCGCGACGAAAATTCTGGAACGCGAAGGCGTCTGGCCCAAGAGCCACGCCGCGGATTGACGGATATCATGACCGAAGAACACAACACCCCCGCCGAGACGCATACGAACGGTGAGGGCGCGACCCGCTCGGGCTTCGTGGCGCTCATCGGCGCGACCAATGCCGGCAAGTCCACGCTCGTCAACCGCCTCGTCGGCGCCAAGGTGACGATCGTCAGCCACAAGGTGCAGACGACGCGCGCCATCGTGCGCGGTATCGCCATCCACGACAACGCGCAGATCGTCTTCATGGACACGCCCGGCATCTTCAAGCCGCGCCGCCGTCTCGACCGCGCCATGGTGACGACCGCCTGGGGCGGGGCGAAGGACGCCGACGTCATCATGCTCCTGATCGACAGCGAGCGCGGTCTGAAGGGCGATGCCGAGACGATCCTGGAGGGCCTGAAGGAGGTCCGCCAGCCGAAGATCCTCGTCCTCAACAAGATCGACCGGGTCCGGCCCGAAGACCTCCTGAAGCTCGCCGCCGCGGCGAACGAGGCGGTGACGTTCGAGCGCACCTTCATGGTCTCCGCGCTCACCGGCTCGGGCTGCACGGACCTTATGGACTACCTCGCCGCCGCCCTGCCGGAAGGCCCGTGGTACTATCCGGAAGACCAGATCTCCGACCTGCCGATGCGCCAGCTCGCCGCCGAGATCACCCGCGAAAAGCTCTTCCTGCGCCTGCACCAGGAACTGCCCTATTCCTCGCATGTCGAGACGGAGAAGTGGGAGGAGCGCAAGGACGGCTCCGTGCGCATCGAGCAGGTCATCTATGTCGAGCGCGACAGCCAGAAGAAGATCGCCCTCGGCAAGAACGGCGAGGCGATCAAGGCCATCTCCATGGCCTCGCGCAAGGAGCTGTCGGAGATCCTCGAACAGCCCGTGCACCTCTTCCTCTTCGTTAAGGTGCGCGAGAACTGGGGCGACGACCCCGCCCGCTTCCGCGAGATGGGACTGGATTTCCCGACGTCGTGACCGGCTGAGGGCCTTATCAGAAAGACCCCTCCCTAATCCCTCCCCACAAGGGGGAGGGACTTAACCTGCCGTGCCGCCGCATGCTCTTTGCAACGTTTCTGCTAGTCTGAGCGTCATGAGGAATGCATGTCGGGGCGGCATCGTAAGTCCCTCCCCCTTGTGGGGAGGGGTTGGGGAGGGGCCTCCCCTCTCAAGCCCGCGCCCGCTGCCCCGCGCCGATCGTCTCGCGGGCCTTTTCCATCATCCGCTGCATGGCCCATATGCCGATTTCCTCGAGGGTGAGGGGGCGGCTGATGAGGTAGCCCTGGTAGAAGTCGCAGCCGGCGGCGGCGAGCAGCGTCATCTTCTCCGTCGTGTCGACGCCCTCGGCGATCACCGACATGTCCTGCGCATGGCAGAGCGCCACGAGCGCGCGCAGCGTCGGCAGCGCCGCCGAGCGGGTCAGGCTCTCGACCAGTTCGCGATCGAGCTTGATGGTCTCCGCCGGGTATTCGATGATCTGCTGCACGGACGTGTAGCCCGCGCCGAAATCGTCGATGGAGATGCGGAAGCCGCGTGCGCGCAGGATGTCGATGTTGCGGCGCGACTGCTCGCCGAGTTTTACCGCGAAGGTCTCCGTCAGCTCGATCTCGATCATGCGCGCATCGACGCCGTGGCGGTCGGCGCAGTCGCAGAAATGGTCGCTGATCGACTTGGTGTAGAGCTCGGCGGACGAGATGTTGATGCACAGGATCGTCTCGGCGCCGAAGAGCTTGCGGATATGGCCGTATTCGGCCATCGCGCGGTCGATCACCCACCAGTCGATCTTGCTGAAGAGGCCGGTCGTCTCGGCAATGGGGATGAATTCGTCCGGCGTCACGCGGCCGAGAAGGGGAGAGGTCCAGCGCAGAAGGGCCTCGCAGCCCGTCACCTTGCCGTGTCCGTCGACGATGGGCATGTAGACGAGGTGGAATTCCTCGTCGGGGTTGAGGACGCGCAGCTCCTCCTCGATGCGGCGCTGGCGGTTGCGCTTCTCGTGCAGCGAGCGGGAATAGCGGGCCGAGCCGTTCTTGCCCTGGGATTTCGCCTGGTACATGGCCGCGTCCGCATTGGCGATGAGCTCGGCAAGCGTATGGGCGTCTTCCGGATAGACGGCGATGCCGATGCTGGCGGTGACCGGATAGGCCTTGTCCAGCACCTCGAAGCCTTCGGCGAAGAGCGAAAGGATCTCGTTCGATATCTGCGTGATCGTCCCGCAACCCGGCTGGCAGCGCAGCATGATGGCGAACTCGTCGCCCGAAAGCCGCGCGAAAAGCCCTTCCGGCAGGCCGTTTGCGGCCGTGATGCGGGTGACGATGGCCGAGATGCGCGCAGCAAGCGTCTTCAAAAGCTCGTCGCCGATCTTGTGGCCGTGCTTGTCGTTGACGAACTTGAAGTTGTCGACGTCGATGAAGAGCAGCGTGCAGCCGAGATCCTCGGCCTCGGCCTCCTCAAGGATCTGCGTGGAGCGGATGTTGAAATATTCGCGGTTGGAGATGCCTGTCAGCGTATCCGTCCAGGAGGCGTTCTGCACGAGGTCGAAGGACTTCATCGAATGGTCGTGCAGCCGCTTGACGTTGACCGAGAGGCGGCCGATCTCGCCGGCCTCGTGCATGTCCGGCAGGGCGCTGCGGCTGCCGGTCATGACGTCGGTGAGCTGGCGGTCGAGGCGGGCGATGGGATTGGTGATGTAGCGGCGCACGAGCAGCAGCACGAGGCCGATGGTGCACAGGCTGAGGGCGATGGCGCCGACGGCGAGCAGGGTCTTCAGCGTGCGGAGCCGGTTTTCGAGGAAGACGGTATCGGGCGTCAGCCGCGCGAACAGCGAGGGGCCGAGCGTCGCCGTGGCCGAAAGCGCGCCCTGCGAGAGGAACTGGTGGCGGCTGATCTCGATCGCCGCGCCGTATTCCTTTTCGAGCCCGCGCTTCATGTCGAGGAAGGCGCGGGGCCGCACGGCGGTCTGCACGAGGATGGCGCCGCCCTTGGCGCTCGCCACCGGCCGGTTGAAGGTCAGCGGATCGATGAATTCCGAATGCACGATGAGCGGATCGAGCCCGGGCTCGTCCAGATAGGACCAGGAGGAGAGCCGGGGGCTGGCGATGACCTGACGGGCATGATCGAGCTGCTGCGGCGTGATCTGCGCGAACGGGTCGTCGCTGTCCTCGAAATAGTAATCGACCGTCAGCGGCGGACGGATGATGGCGACCGAGATGAAACGCCTCTGGTCGTCCGAAAGGGAAGTAATGGACTGCTGCAGTCGGACGCCGAGCGCCGTGCTGCGGTAGGCCGGGTCGCGCTCGTTGATGAAGAGGCGCACCGCGCCGCCCTCGACGAGCGAATAGATGAAGCTGCGGTTCTGCGTCACGTCATTCTGGAAGACGGCGGTGAGGAGGCCCATCTGCTGCCACAGGCGCGCACGCTCCAGCCCGAGGATCGACGAGCTCTGCACGTAATAGATCAGGGAGGCCGCGAGCACGTAGCCTGAAAGAATGACCGGGAAGATGAGGGCGAGGGCGCGTTTACCGAGCGTCACTGCGTTGGGCCAGACTGCTGATGATGCGGCGGCGGGCCTGGACCGATTCGACGGTCAGTTCCTCCTGAAGCTGGCTCTTGGCCAGGATTTCCGGTGCGGCATAGATTTCGGGATTGGACTGGACGTCCGGCGGAAGCAGCGCCAGCGCAGCGGTGCTTGCGGTCGGCATGTTGAGCTTGAGGGCGTTGCGCGCGCCGTTCTTCGCGTTGCTGATGTAGTCGACGAGCTTGAGCGCGAGTTCCTTGTTGCCCGAGCGCTCGCTGACGGTGATGCAGTCGAGCCAGGAGAGCGTACCTTCCTTCGGCACGACGTAGCGCCAGAGGCCCGGCGCGTTCACCTTGTCGTTCAGCGTGTACTGGTCGCCGCTGTAGCCGAGCGCCATATAGATGTTCGGGCCCTTGTCCGGGCTCTGCACGGAGGTGATGACGTAGTCGTAGGTCAGCACGTAGGGCGCCTGCGCCTTCATCAGTGCGTAGGCGGCCTTCAGCGATTCGTTGTCGTTGGCGTTCACCGACTTGCCGAGCAGCACCAATGGGGCGACGAAGGCCTCCGCATGGTCGTCGTACATGGCGATATGGCCGCGCAGGCTCTCGGCAGGCTTCATGAGGTCGGCCCAGGAGGCGGGCGCCGTCGTCACCTTGTCGGAGCGGTAGAGGATGCCCATCGTGCCCCACAGATAGGGCACGCCATAGCCGCCGCAGCGCTTCGTCCAGCTTTCGGCATAGTCCTTCAGGGCCGGCACGTTGGCCGCATCCAGCGCCATGATGATGCCGCGGTTGCCGTAGAGCTTGGCGCCGTTCTCGTTGGTCACGACCGCGTCGACATTGCTGTTGGGGTCGGCAAGGATCTCGTCGCGCGCATCGCCGCTGTCATAGAAGGTCTGCCGCACCTCGATGCCGGTCTCGGCCGTGAAATCGGCAAGGATCTGCTCGTCGATATAGGCTTCCCATATGAGGAGGTTGAGCGTGGTCGCCCCGGCGGGACCGGCCGCGGCGAGGGCCGTCAGAGAGACTGCTGCAAGAAGTGCGCCGCGCATGCCAAGGCCCCATTGCCGTTACGTCGGGCAGGATAGGGGCGAAGGATTTATGAAGCGTTACAACCGCTAAGCCCTTTGCCGCTCCTTCTCAACCGGGATACGGCATCGCCGCTTCGTCTCGTGATATATTGTGGACGTGCCGGGGCGCCGGCCGCCTTGCGGTTGGCCTGCCGCCGGGCGCGCTCTATGAGCAGGTTCACACGATGCGCGGCCGCCTGCGCCGGCCGCAACCAGAGGAGTTCGACATGGCCCCGACCCCGCTCAAGATCGCGAACCTCATCGCCGCCGAGATCAAGGCGAGCGCCGCGCAGGTCACCGCCGCCGTCGGCCTCATCGACGAGGGCGCGACGGTGCCCTTCATCGCCCGCTACCGCAAGGAGGTGACCGGCGGCCTCGACGACACGCAGCTTCGCACGCTCTCCGAACGGCTCACCTACCTGCGCGAGCTGGAGGCCCGCCGCGCCTCCATCCTCGAAACCATCGCGGGGCAGGGCAAGCTGACCGACGAGCTCGCCGCCAAGATCGCCGCCGTTTCGACCAAGGCCGAGCTGGAGGACATCTATCTTCCCTACAAGCCCAAGCGCCGCACCAAGGCGGAGATCGCCCGCGAACGCGGCCTCGGCCCGCTGGCGGACGAAATCCTTGCCGACCGCGCGCTGGTGCCGGCCGAGCTTGCCGAAAAGTTCCTCTCTGCCGAAGTGCCGGACGTGAAGACGGCGCTGGAAGGCGCGCGGGATATCGTCGCCGAGCAGATCACGGAGAACGCCGATCTTCTCAAGCGCCTGCGCGACTACATGAAGGACAACGCCTTCCTGCGCTCGCGCGTGGTGGAGGGCAAGCAGGAGGCGGGCGCGAAGTTCTCCGACTATTTCGACCATACCGAGCGCTGGGCAACGGTGCCCGGCCACCGGGCGCTCGCCATGCTGCGCGGCTGGAACGAGGAAGTGCTGTCGGTCGATATCGTCGTCGACCAGGACAGCACCGAGCCGGTCAAGCCGGCCGAGCGCATCGTCGCCTCCTTCTATGCGGTCGGCACGAAGCCGGGCGACAGGTGGCTTTCCGAGGTGATCGGCTGGACCTGGCGCGTCAAGCTCTCCATGTCGCTCTCGCTCGACCTGATGCGGGAGATGCGCGAGCGCTCGGAGGAGGAGGCGATCCGCGTCTTCGCCCGCAACCTCAAGGACCTGCTGCTCGCCGCCCCCGCCGGCACGCGCGCCACGATGGGGCTCGACCCGGGCATCCGCACCGGCGTCAAGGTGGCCGTGGTCGACAATACCGGCAAGCTGGTCGAGACGACGACCGTCTATCCCTTCCCGCCGAAGAACGACGTGCGCGGCACGCAGGCCGCGCTTGCGAGCCTCGTGCGCAAGCACAGGGTCGAGCTGATCGCCATCGGCAACGGCACCGGCAGCCGCGAGACGGAAAAGCTGGTCGCCGATATGCTGGCAGAGCTTCCCGCGCCCAAGCCGACGAAGGTCATCGTCTCGGAGGCCGGCGCCTCGGTCTATTCCGCCTCGGAGGCGGCTGCCGCCGAATTCCCGAACCTCGACGTCTCGCTGCGCGGCGCGGTCTCCATCGCCCGCCGCCTGCAGGACCCGCTCGCCGAGCTCGTCAAGATCGAGCCGAAATCCATCGGCGTCGGCCAGTACCAGCACGATGTCGACCAGGGGAAGCTCTCGCGCTCGCTGGACGCCGTGGTGGAAGACGCGGTGAACGCCGTCGGCGTCGACCTCAACACGGCGTCCGCGCCGCTGCTCGCCCGCGTCTCGGGCCTCGGCAAGTCCTCGGCCGAAGCCATCGTCGCCCATCGCGACGCGAACGGCCCGTTCGAAAGCCGCAAGGAGCTGATGAAGGTCTCGCGCCTCGGCGCACGCACCTTCGAGCAATGCGCCGGGTTCCTGCGCATCCCGAACGGCAAGGAGCCGCTCGATGCCTCCTCCGTGCACCCGGAAGCCTATGGCGTCGCCAAGAAGATCGTCGCGGCCTGCGGGCGCGACGTGCGCGCCCTGATGGGCGACAGCGCGGCGCTGAAGACGCTCGATCCGAAGGTCTTCGTCGACGAGCGCTTCGGCCTGCCGACCGTGAAGGACATCCTCGCCGAACTGGAAAAGCCCGGCCGCGACCCACGTCCGGAATTCAGGACGGCGACCTTCGCCGACGGTATCGATGACATCAAGGACCTCAAAGTCGGCATGCTGCTCGAAGGCACGGTGACGAACGTCGCCGCCTTCGGCGCCTTCGTCGATATCGGCGTGCATCAAGATGGCCTCGTGCACGTCTCCCAGCTCGCCGACCGCTTCGTCAAGGACCCGCACGAGGTGGTGAAGGCCGGCGACGTCGTGAAGGTGCGCGTCACCGAAGTGGACGTGCCCCGCAAGCGCATCGGCCTTTCCATGCGCAAGGACGGCGCCGCTCCCGCCGGGCGCGACAACGCCCCGCGGAACGACCGCAACGCGGGCATGAAGCCGAAGTTCAGCCAGGCCGCCCCGAAGCGCGAGGCCCCCGCGCAGGGCGCCTTCGGTGCGGCGCTGGCCGAGGCGATGAAGCGGAAGTAAGCCCTAGTTTTCCTAATGGCTGCCGGCAGAAATCGTCGTTTGTCCCGGCCCATGGCCTTGCGCATAGTCGCGGCATGGGCGGGCTCAAACGGGCCGGCGGCGCGGTGCGCCCCGGTGCGCGACAGACAGGAAAACGACATATGACGATCACGATTTCACGCCGGCAGGCAATCGCCGGTGCCCTTCTTGCCGTTCCTGCGGTTTCCGCATTGGCGGTACCGGCGGCGGCCACAGCGGGCGGCGCGCTGGAGCGGCGGCTTGCCGCGCTCGAGGCGCGCCACAAGGGCCGCATCGGCGTTGCCATATATAATCTCGCAACGGGCGTGCAGATCGGCCATCGCACCGACGAGCGCTTCCTGATGTGCAGCACCTTCAAGGCGCTGCTGGCGGCCCATGTCCTTGCCCGCGTGGACGGCAAGCAGGAAGCGCTCGACCGGCGGATCGTCGTGAAGAAATCCGACATCATCGACTGGGCGCCGGCAGTGGAAAAGCGTGTCGGCGAGGGCATGTCCGTTGCCGAACTCTGCGAGGCCGCCATCACCCTCAGCGACAACGCCGCCGCCAACCTGCTGCTGGGCGCCTCGGGCGGCCCGGAGGCCGTCACCGCCTTCCTGCGCGGCTTCGGCGATACCGTCACCCGGCTCGACCGAACGGAACCGGCGCTCAACTACCACGACAAGGCGGGTGACGAGCGCGACACGACGACGCCCGCGGCCATGACCGGGACGCTGCGCAAGCTGCTGTTCGAGGCTGTTCTTTCCGGGCCCTCGCGCGCCCAGCTTGCCGCCTGGCTGGTGATGAACAAGACCGGCGACACGCGCCTGCGCGCCGGTTTCCCGGCGACATGGCTGACCGGCGACAAGACGGGGACCAACGGCGACAAGGCCGGCAATGCCAACGACGTCGCCGTGGCCTGGACGCCGGACCGTGGCGCCTCACGCCTTCGCTTCGCCCTGCAATGCCGACAGCACGTTCATCGCGTGGCCGGCATACTGGCTGATCCAGCGGTCGTGGATCGCCTTGATCGGCAGGGCGTTGAGATGGTTCCAGCGCTCGCGGCCCTCGCGGCGGGGGATGACGAGGTTTGCTTCCTCCAGCACCTTCAGGTGCTGCATGACCGTGCAGCGGTCCATGTCGGAAAACCGCTCGCAGAGTGCGCCCGTCGTCAGCGGCGCGTCCTTCATCGCATCCAGCATCTGCCGCCGCCGTGCATTGGCGAGCGCCTTGAAGACGGCATCCTGTTGCGATTCGCTTGACATGTTATGTTTTTATAACATATTGTGACGCTTCACAAGGCAGGGGCGGTACGCCCGGAGGAGGACGGCATGACGCTGGAATTTCGCGTGAACGGGCGTATCGGCAAGCCGGTCGCCGAGGTCTTCGACGCCGTGATCAATCCGGCAAAGCTGAGCGGTTATTTCACCACGGTCGGCGGGGCGAGCGCGCCGCTCGTCGAGGGCACGACGGTGACCTGGTGGGGCATGGCCCCGGTCGTCGTCGAGAAGGTGGAGAAGGACGCGCTGATCGTCCTGCGCTGGGATGCGATGGTCGAGGAGGGCGAGGCGCCTTACAAGACCCGCGTCGAGATGCGCTTCCAGCCGCTGGAGGACGGCGGTACGATGGTCACCATCGCCGAGACCGGATGGAGGGACAATGCGCGCGGCCAGAAATCCTCCTATATGAACTGCGAGGGCTGGTCGCAGATGCTCGCCTGCATGAAGGCCTACCTGGAATACGGCATCAACCTGCGCGAGGGCTACTATCCGAGCGAGATGCAGGGCGTCGTCACCGCCGAGCAGCAGGATTTCGTTTGACGCCGCCGGCTTGCTCCCGGCAGGGCGAGGGCGTAAGGCTTTCGCCATGCAATGGAGTGACGAGGCCATCGTGCTGGGCGTGCGGCGCCACGGCGAGACGTCGGTGATCGCCGAGGTGATGACGCGCGGGCGTGGGCGGCATCTCGGCATGGTGCGCGGCGGGCGCTCGCGCACCATGCAGCCGGTTCTCCAGCCGGGCAATTCGGTGGAGGTCACCTGGCGCGCGCGGCTCGACGAGCATCTCGGCGAGTTCCGCATCGAGCCGATGGCGCTGAGGGCCGGCCGCCTGATGGAGACGGCGACCGCCGTCTACGGCGTGCAGGCCATGGCCGCTCTGCTGCGCTTCCTGCCCGAGCGCGATCCGCACCCCCATCTCTTCGAGGCGCTTTCCGTCATCCTCGACCACCTGCACGAGCCGGCCGATGCCGGCGAGCTCTTCATCCGCTTCGAGCTTGCCGTGCTCAACGATCTCGGCTTCGGCCTCGACCTTCTCGAATGCGCGGCGACGGGCACGCGGGACGACCTCTGCTACGTCTCGCCGAAATCCGGCCGCGCCGTCTCGCGCGGGGCGGGCGCGCCCTGGGCGGACAAGATGCTGGCGCTGCCCACGTTCCTGCGCGACGAGAGCCGGCATGCCGCCGATGCCGTGGCGCTTGCCGACGGTTTCCGCCTCACGGCCTTCTTCCTCAACCGGCATGTCTGCGAGCCGCGCGGGCTGGAGCTTGCCAGCGCCCGCGAGGGCTTCGTGCAGGCGGCGCTGAAGGCGCTCGGCACGCCGCAGAACGATCAATCCCGAAAGGCACATGCATGACGGTCGATATCTATCCGGGGCTGACGGTCGGCGGCGTCGGCACGCTGCCGCTCGACGTGGTGAAGCGCGACGGCGGCCTGAAGGTGCTGGAAGCCATGCTGGCCGGCACGCTGCCCGCTCCGCCGATGGCGAAGACGCTCGCCTTCAGCATGACGGAGGTGGAGGAGGGGCGTGTGGTCTTCGCCGGCCTGCCGTCTGCCGATCATCTCAATCCGCTCGGCACGGTGCATGGCGGCTGGACGGCGACGGTGATGGATTCGGCCCTCGGCTGCGCCGTCTTCTCCGTCATCAGGCCGGGCGAGGCCTATACGACCATCGAGTTCAAGGTGAACCTCGTGCGCCCCGTCCTGCCCGGCATGGGCGAGGTCTTCTGCGAGGGGAAGATCGTCCATCGCGGCCGCACCATCGCCACCTCCGAGGCGTGGCTTCGCGATGCGAACGGCAAGCTGCTCGCCCACGGCACGGAAACCTGCGCGATCTTCCCCATCGACAACCTGACACGCTGACTGCGAAGAGATCGCGGGGCTGAAACGTCCCCGGTTTGGCGTTTGGGCGAAACCGGGTAGTCTGCGCGCCGTTCGTGCCGCGTTGGAGTCTTCATGTTCGAAATCCTGCCCCTGGTCGCCCTCGGCCTTGCCATCTACGCCCTCAACATCGCGCGCGGCAGCGCACGGACCCTCGGCGAAGAGGTCGACCGCCTCCGGCAGGAGGTGGAGGCCTTGAAGGCCGGCGGCGTGGTGAAAGAGGCCGAAGCGGTGCCGGAGGAACCGGAGACGGAAGTCGCCGGTCCATGGGCCGCAGGCCCGGTGGACGAAGCGGAAAAGGGCGGGGCGATCGTCGGCGGCGAACCCGCCGTGCCGGCGGAGCCTGTTGCGGCGAGCGAGACTGCTGAAGACGCTGCCGCCGCCCCGGTGCAGGCGAAGGAAAGCTTCGAAAGCCGCATCGGCGCGCGCTGGGCCGTCTGGGTGGGCGGCATCGCGCTCGCGCTCGGCGGCATCTTCATGGTGAAATACTCAATCGAGGCGGGGCTTCTGAGCCCGGCGGTGCGCCTGTCGCTCGCCGCCGTCTTCGGCCTCGTGCTGATGGCGGCGGGCGAGGCTGTGCGCCGCCGCGCTCAGCCGCTCATCGCCAATGCCTTCCGCAATGCCATGATCCCCGGCGTGCTGACGGCGGCGGGCGCCATCACGCTCTTTGCCGTCGCCTATGTCGCCTATGGCGTCTATGCCTATATCGGGCCGCTTGCCGCCTTCGTGCTGCTCGCCACCGTCGCCTTCGCGACCATCGGCCTGTCGCTGCTGCATGGGCAGGCGCTCGCCGGCCTCGGCCTCCTCGCCTCCATGATGACGCCAGCGCTGGTGGCGACCGACAGGCCGAGCGCCTGGACGCTCTTCGGTTTCCTTTCCGTCGCGTGGCTCGCCACCTTCGCCGCCGCGCGCATCCGCCGCTGGCAGGTCGTGCCGGCGCTCGCCAATGCCGGCATGCTGCTCTGGGCGTTGCTCTATCTCTCGCAGGCCGCCGCCCCGGATGCCCTGCCGGTGCTGATGGCCATGCTGGTGCTCGCCCTCGGCCACGGCCTCGTCTGGCCGGGCAACGTTGCCGCCGAAGAGATGCCGCATAGCGCGGCCTCCGCGGACCCGCTCGGCCGCCTCTTCGCCCCGCCGGCCGTCGCCGTCTCATTGACAGGCGCGCCCGCCATGGCCTTCCCGGCGCTGGTGCTGGCCGGCGGCACGCCGTCGATTTCCCATGCGGACTACGGCTTTGCCGCCGTCGTGCTGGCGCTCGCCGCCCTCGGCGCGCTGCGCGGCTGGGCGATCTACCCGGCGCTGCTTTCGGCCTTTGCGGCCGTTGCCGGCACCGCCGCGATGGCGGTGCTGCCGAACGGCCTGATCGATGCCCTCGGCTCGCTCACGTCGCCGACATTCGACGGCGCCGCGCTGCTGGTTGGGCCGGTGCCGGTCAACCTGCTCCTTTCCTTCGCCGCGCTTTTCGCCGCCGTCGGCCTTGCCGGCGTGCGGCTGCGCATGGGAGAGGCGCTTGCGACGGTGTGGAGCGTGCTGGCGCCGGCCGTTCCCTTCGTCATCGCCACGATCAGCTTCCTCTGCTTCGGCGATCTCGGCTTCGACCTCAAGCACGGCCTCGTCGCGCTGGTCTTCGGCCTCGTCTTCTTCGTGATGGCGGAGGTCTTTTCCCGTGAACGGCAGGAGACGGACGGCCACTTCATCCCGCAATGGGCGCTTGCCGCCGGCGGCTTCGCCTTCCTCGTGCTGGCGCTGCACGCCATGACGGGCGGGCTTGCGACGACGCTCGGCGTCGCGTTGCTCGGCGCGGCCGCGGTCTTTTCGACACGCCTTCGCCCCTGGCCGGTCCTGCCCTGGCTGATGGCGGGCGCGGCGGCGGTCATCGCCGGCCGCATCGCATGGGAGCCCACCATCGTCGGTGCGGCGAACCTCTCGAAGACGCCGGTCTTCAACCAGCTTCTCGCCGGCTACGGCATTCCCGCCCTGCTGCTTGCGCTTTCCGCCTTCGAGCTGCGCCGCTGGCCGGGCGAACGCATCCGCAATCTCCTGCAGGCGCTCGCCAGCCTCTTCCTCCTGCTGACGGCGGCGATCCTCGTGCGCCACGGCATGAACGGCGGCGTGCTCGACAGCGCCGTGCCGACGCTCGGCGAGCAGGCGATCTACACGCTGCTGGTCATCGGCGCCTCGGCGATCATGATGTCGCTGGATCTGAAATCGCCGAGCCCGGTCTTCCGCTACGGCTCGATGGTCGTCGGCGGCCTCTCGATGCTCTCGGTGCTGAGCGCCCATTTCATCGGCCTCAATCCCTATTTCACCGGGGAACTCCTCGGGAAATGGCCGGTGCTCGACCTCCTTCTCGTCGGCTACCTGCTGCCGGGCATCGCCTATGGCGGGCTTGCCTACTATGCGCGCGGCCGCCGGCCGGCGCCCTATGTGATGGCGCTGGCGCTCACCGGCGTCGCGCTCGTCTTCGCCTGGGTGACGCTCTCGGTGCGCCGCTACTGGCACGGCGAGAGCATCGCCGACTGGAAGGGCTTCCTCCAGCCGGAAACCTATACCTATTCCGTCGTCTGGCTGCTGCTCGGCGTGCTGCTTCTGGCGGTCGGCTCGAAGGCCGATTCCAAGGCCATCCGCCTTGCCTCGGCCGGCCTCGTGCTGATCGCGGTTGTGAAGGTCTTCCTCATCGACATGTCCAACCTGGAAGGCATCCTGCGCGCGCTCTCCTTCATCGGGCTCGGCGCGGTGCTGATCGGCATCGGCCTGTTCTACCAGAAGATCCTCTCCGGAAAGTCCGGGACGGGCGAAAAGGCGGAATTGAACGGCAAGGCGTGACCGGCTAGGAACGCCCATGTCCTTCACTTGCCTTGCCGCCGCCTTCTCGCCGCTCGACGGCCTTGCCGAACGCCTGCTGCCGCAGGCTTTTTCGGCCGACGACGGCTCGCACGACGCCGCCCATCTCATCCGCGTGTGGAAGAACGCCCGGCGCATCCGGGCGGAGGAGGGCGGGGACCTGCGCCTGCTCGCCGCCGCCGTGCTGCTGCACGATTGCGTGGCGGTGGAGAAGAACTCGCCGCTGCGCGCCGAAGCCTCTCGCCTCGCCGCGGAAAAGGCTACTGGCTTGCTTGCCGCCGAGGGCTGGAACGCGGAAGACGTCGCCGCCGTCGCCCATGCCATCCTCACCCACAGCTTTTCCGCAAACCTTGCCCCGCGGACGCTGGAAGCGAAGATCGTGCAGGATGCCGACCGGCTCGATGCCATCGGCATGGTCGGCGCGGCGCGCTGCTTCTATATTGCCGGGCGCATGGGCAGCGGCCTCTACGATCCGCTCGACCCGCTCGCCGAAAACCGCCCCCTCGACGACAAGGCCTTCGCCATCGATCATTTCGAGGTGAAGCTCTTCAAGCTGGCGGAGGGCTTCCAGACAGCGGCCGGCGTGCGCATGGCGCAGGAGCGCACGGAGCGCCTGAGGACGATCCGCGCCATGCTTCTGGATGAAATCTGAGGAAAAACATGCTTTTGTGCTGCCGGATTGAATCGGTTCGCCAGCGCGTTGAATCGAAATGTCAGGAAAGGGTCGCTCCATGAAGATCGTGGGCCTCAACATCCACCCGCTGAAGAGCGCCCGGGCCATTCCGCTCGAAACGGCGGAAGTGCGCCGCGACGGCCTTGCCGGCGACCGGCGCTACATGATCGTCGAGCCGGACGGCCGCTTCATCACCCAGCGCGAACTGCAGGCGCTCGCCCGCGTGGAAGCGACGGCGGTGGGCGATAGCCTGCATCTCGAAATGGAGGGCCGCCAGCTCTTCGCGAGCTTCGAGCCCGAAGACCGCCTCGACGTGCTCGTCTGGGACAGCCCCGTCAGCGCGTCGGTCGCCGACGAGGCGGTGAACGAGGCGCTGTCGGACTGGTTCGCCCGGCCGGTGAAGCTCGTGTACATGGATGCGCTCTCGCACCGCGCCGAGGGCGAGGAATGGGCGGGCAGCCCCACGCCCGTCGGCTTCGTCGACGGTTTTCCCGCCCTCGTGACGACCACCGGCTCGCTGGCCGACCTCAACCGCACGCTCGTGGAAAAGGGGCAGGAGCCGGTCGGCATGGACCGCTTCCGCACCAACATCCTCGTCGAGAACGACGAGCCCTGGGCGGAAGACCTCTGGGAGACGATCGAGGTGGGCGGCATTGCCTTCGACCTCGTCAAGCCCTGCGCGCGCTGCATCATGACCACGCAGGACCAGATGACCGGCGAGCGGATCGGCGGCAACCCCATCCAGGGCCTTGCCGAAAAGCGTATGTCCGCCGACCGCCGGGTGCCCGGCGTGCTCTTCGGCTGGAACATGGTGCCGCGCGCCACCGGCGAAATCCGCCTCGGTGATCCGGTGCGCGTGGTCAGGACGCGCACCGAACGCTGGCCGCTGAAGGTGCGGGGATAGCGTCTTCTTACACCCAGCCTCGGCGGCGGAAGTAGAGGAAGGGCACGAGGGCCGAGAGGATCATGATGGCGATCGCCCAGGGATAGCCGAGGTGCCATTGTAGCTCCGGCATCAGCTCGAAGTTCATGCCGTAGACCGAGGCGACGAGCGTCGGCGGCAGAAAGACGACCGAGGCGACGGTGAAGATCTTGATGATCTGGTTCTGCTCGAGGTTGATGAGGCCGAGCGTCGCGTCGAGCAGGAAGTTGATCTTGCCCGAGAGGAAGGCCGCGTGGTCGCCGAGCGAGGAGGCGTCGCGCTGCACGAGCTTCATCACCTGGCGGATTTCCTTGGAGGGGCGTCGCGCCGGATTGTCGATCGCCGCATGGAAGGCGACGAGGCGCGAGGTGCTGACGAGGCTTTCGCGCACGCCGCTGAGGAAATCGCCCTTGCGGCCGAGCTGCTCGATCAGCGCCTCGAGGTCGCGCGTCTTGTTGCCGGAGGAGGTGCCGGTCTTGCTGCGGAAGACCTCGCGCGAGATGGCGTCGATCTCGTTGCCGAGCCGTTCCAGCACGTCCGCCATGCGGTCGATCACCGATTCGATGATGCCGAGCATGACATCGCCGCCCGACTGGTAGCTGTGGCCGTTGCCGCGCAGCGCCCGGGCGCAGAAGGTGGCGAAGGGCTTGGCGTCGGTGTAGCGCACCGTCACCAGCGTTGCCCCGCGCAGGATGAAGGTCGCCGGCGTCTTGGCCGGCTCGTCGCCGTCGAGGTTGGTCAGCATCGTCATGGTCATGAACTCCGCCCCGTCCTCCTGGTAGAGCCGGGCGGAAAGCTCGATGTCCTCCATCTCCTCCCGGCTCGGGATGGTGATGTGGAGCGCGGCTTCGACCTCCCGCACCTCCTCGGGCGCAGGATCGAGAAGGTCATACCAGAGGGCAGGGGAGACCGCCTGCTCGATGGCCGGGTTGGAAATTTCGCGCAGGCAGAAGCGGTCCGCCCTGCGGGCATAGATTTGCAGCATGCTTCACTCCTTTGAGGGCATTCTCGCCGTCCGGAGGAAGCCGCAAGGCTTTACCGGATGGGCCGCTCGATTGCTCTCGATCGTCGACTGTCGGGGTCCATTTTTCTATCCGGGTTTGGTTGGCGCCGTGTGACGCCCGACGGTGGCAATGCGCCTAAATCGATGGCGCGTCAAGTCGAACCGCGGGTTTGCCGGACCGCCTCCTCTCATCAATCGGGCTGATCGCCCGCTCAATTAAATTCATTTCTATTTATCAATGGCTCGCCTTAGATTGCGCCTCCGATTTTGGAGACAGTTCCATGCCCGCTTCCCATCCTGAAACCGCTTCCGCCGCGGCCCGGCCGATGCCCTGGCTCATCATCCTCGCCGGCTCGCTGATCGCCGTGCTCACCTTCGGCCCGCGCTCGGCGATGGGCTTCTTCCAGCTTCCGATGCTCCAGGATACCGGCTGGGACCGCACGACCTTCGGCCTCGCCATGGCATTGCAGAACCTTGCCTGGGGCGTCAGCCAGCCCTTCTTCGGCGCCATCGCCGACAAGTTCGGCACCTGGCGCGTGCTCCTGATCTCCGGCCTCGTCTATGCGCTCGGCCTCTACCTCATGTCGCTCGGCACATCGCCGCTATGGCTGCATGTCGGCGGCGGCGTGCTGGTCGGCCTCGGGGTCGGGGCGGGCTCCTTCGGCATCCTGCTTTCCGCCTTCGCGCGCAACGTGACGCCCGAGCAGCGCTCCATGGCCTTCGGCATCTGCACGGCGGCGGGCTCGGCCGGTATGTTCCTCTTCGCGCCGCTCTCGCAGGGCCTCATCAGCGCCTTCGGCTGGTCGGACAGTCTCGTCTATCTCGGCATCCTGATGCTTGTCGTGCCGATCATCGCCATTCCGCTGCGCGGCAATTCCTCCTCCGGGATCACCGCGGCGAGCGAATACAAGCAGACCATCGGGGAGGCGCTGCGCGAGGCGCTCGGCTACCGCAGCTACCTGCTGCTCGTCGCCGGCTTCTTCGTGTGCGGCTACCAGGTCGCCTTCATCACCGCGCATTTCCCGGCCTATCTCAGCGACATCGGCATCGATGCCCGCTATGCCGTGATCTCGCTGGCGCTGATCGGCTTCTTCAACATCATCGGCTCGCTGGCCGCCGGCTTCATCGGCCAGCGCTACTCCAAGCCCTATTTCCTCGCCTATATCTATCTCGCCCGGTCCGTCGCCGTGTCGGCCTTCATCCTGCTGCCGAAGTCGCCCATCTCGGTCATCGTCTTCGCCGTCGTCATGGGCCTCCTGTGGCTCTCCACGGTGCCGCCGACCAACGGCCTCGTCGCCATCATGTTCGGCACGCGCCATCTCGGCCTTCTCGGCGGCATCGTCTTCCTGTCGCACCAGGTCGGCTCGTTCCTCGGCGTATGGATGGGCGGTTACCTCTACGACCATTTCGGCACCTACGATCCGGTCTGGTGGCTGGGCGCGGCGCTCGGCCTCTTCGCGGCCGTCGTCCATTGGCCGATCGAGGAGAAGGGCGTTACCCGCCCGGCCGTGGCCTGATCGGAAAACAATGCGCCGCTCGGCAAAGGATTCCGGGCGGCGCGCCTTGCAAAGCGTCACGAAAGTTTCTAAATCTGATCCACCGGCAATGCCGGTTTTGTTTTAAGGCTATTATGCTCAACTTGAGCAAAATAGCTTGAGAGGAGGGTTCCATGACCGTTCTGGCCCAGCATGCGCAGGCAGCCGAAGCCGCTCGCCCGCTCACCGCCGCGGAGCGCTTCGGCGTCGTCGACAAGCCGGATATTGCCTTCACGCCGGAGGTCGCCCGCGAGACGGAGCATCTCTACGAGAAGGTCAGGCAGTTCATCCCCGCCTTCGAATGGCCGGTCTATGCGCCCTATGTCGCCGCCATCAACCGGCTGAAGAAGGAGCGCGGCGCGGTCATCCTCGCGCATAACTACCAGACGCCGGAAATCTTCCACTGCGTTGCCGATATCGTCGGCGATTCGCTCCAGCTCGCCCGCGACGCCACCAAGGTCGATGCCGAGATCATCATCCAGTGCGGCGTGCACTTCATGGCCGAGACCTCCAAGCTGCTGAACCCGGAAAAGACCGTGCTGATCCCGGATTCGCGTGCCGGCTGCTCGCTGTCGGATTCGATCACCGGCGCGGACGTGCGGCTCCTGAAACAGCGTTATCCGGGCGTGCCAGTCGTCACCTACGTGAACACCTCGGCCGACGTGAAGGCGGAGACGGACATCTGCTGCACGTCCTCCAACGTGCTCGCCGTCGTCGAGAGCCTTGCGAGCGATACGGTGCTGTGCATTCCGGACGAATATCTCGCCCTCAACGTCGCCCGCCAGACGAACAAGAAGATCCTCACCTGGAAGGGACACTGCGAGGTACACGAGCGCTTCACCGCGGCCGAGCTCCTTTCCTACAAGGAAGCCCATCCCGGCATCGAGATCATCGGCCATCCGGAGTGCCACCCGGACGTCATCGAGGTGTGCGATTTCGCCGGCTCGACCTCGGGCATGATCAACTACGTGAAGGACCATCGTCCCTCGCGTGTGCTGCTCGTCACCGAATGCTCCATGGCCTCCAACATCCAGGCGGAGCTTCCGGACGTCGATTTCGTCAAGCCGTGCAACCTCTGTCCGCACATGAAGCGCATCACGCTGCCGAAGATCCTCGACAGCCTGGTGTCCATGACGGAGGAGGTCCTGGTCGACCCGGCAATCGCCGACCGCGCCCGCCTCGCCGTCGAGCGGATGGTGAATTTGAAACAGTAGTGGAGCGCGGCTGGAGGTCGCGAAGAGATAGAGACGCAAGCGGTACGGGTTTCGATCTCCCCCCTTGTGGGGGAGATGCCCGGCAGGGCAGAGGGGGGTGATCCTCCTCGCCGCGCGGGCCGCCACCCCCCTCTGTCACTTCGTGACATCTCCCCCACAAGGGGGGAGAACAGTCCAGTGCGCGCAGGAGGAAAACAGCATGCCCATCGACAGCTTCCGTCCGCAATCCTGGAACGGCATCGACGATATCGTCATCGTCGGCGGCGGGCTTGCGGGTCTTTTCTGCGCGCTGAAACTCGCGCCGCGCCCCGTCACCGTCCTTGCCGCCGCACCCATCGGGCAGGGCGCATCCTCGGCCTGGGCGCAGGGCGGCATCGCGGCGGCCATGAGCCCCGGCGACACCTTCGACAAGCACGTCGCCGACACGCTGGAAGCCGGCGCCGGCATCGTCGACGAGAAGATGGCGCGCTTCATGGTGGCCGAGGGCCCCGCGCGCATCCACGACCTCCTCGACTACGGCGTGCCCTTCGACCGCGACCTCGAGGGCAGGCTGATGCTTTCCCGCGAGGCCGCCCATTCGGAGCGGCGCATCGTGCGCGTCAAGGGCGACATGGCCGGCAAGGCCATCATGGAGGCGTTGATATCCGCCGTGCGCAAGACGCCTTCGATCCGCGTGCTGGAAGGCTACGTGGTCGAGGAACTGGTGCGCGAGGGCCGTTTCATCGCCGGCGTCGTGGCGCGGCCGGATGCCGGCCAGTCGAAGAAACGCGTGCATTTCCCGGCGCGCGCCGTGGTTCTGTGCTCGGGCGGCGTCGGCCATCTCTTCGCCGTCACCACTAATCCGTGGCAGGCCTGCGGCCAAGGCGTCGGCATGGCCGCGCGTGCCGGCGCCATCATCGCCGACCCGGAATTCGTGCAGTTCCACCCGACCGCCATCAATATCGGCCGCGATCCCGCGCCGCTCGCCACCGAGGCGCTGCGCGGCGACGGAGCCCATCTCGTCAATTCGGCCGGCCATCGCTTCATGCTGGATATCCACGAGGACGGGGAGCTCGCCCCGCGCGACATCGTCTCGCGCGGCGTCTATGCGGAGGTGCAGGCCGGCCGCGGCGCCTTCCTCGATTGCACCAGGGCCGTGGGCGCGCATTTCCCGGACATGTTTCCGACCGTCTACGCCTCCTGCAAGGCGGCCGGCATCGATCCGGTGACGCAGCCGATCCCCGTCGTGCCCGCAGTCCACTACCATATGGGCGGCGTGCTGACGGACGGGGAGGGACGCACCTCCATCGACGGCCTGTGGGCGGCCGGTGAGGTCACCTCGACCGGTGTGCATGGCGCCAACCGCCTTGCCTCGAACTCGCTTCTCGAAGCCGTCGTCTTTTCCGCGCGCATCGCGGAAAACATCAAGGGCATGCTGCCGGAGCCGAAGACCAACGACTGGGGCCAGAATGCCGGCGAGAGCGACGACCTCGTGACGGTGGAGGACAGCGCCGCGCTGAAGCGCCTGCGCCGCGTCATGAGCGACTGCGTCGGCGTCATCCGCGAGCGCGAGGGCCTGAAGACGGCCATCCGCGAGATCGCGGCGCTGGAGCGCGGGAACAGCCGCATGCGCTTCCACAACATCGTCACCACCGCTAAGCTGATCGCCGTCGGGGCCTATCTGCGCGAGGAAAGCCGCGGCGGCCACTTCCGCTCCGATTTCCCCGAGCAGAAGGCTGCCTGGAAGCACCGCACCTTCCTGACGCTCGCCGATGCCGAGAAGGTGGTGGCGGAGGTCGCGGAAACGGCGGCGGCGTGAGGATTGGCAAAAATTGACAATCCTCTTTCCGGCGCTAGAATCGGGCGAAAGGATATTGCCATGCCGACACTGAATGTCAGCCTGACACCGGAATTTGCCGATTTCATCGAGGATGCCGTGGCAAGCGGATCCTATGTCTCGGCAAGCGAGGTCGTGCGCGATGCGCTGCGGATGATGCGTCAGGAACAGGAGAGCGAAGAGGTGAAGCTCGCCCTGCTGCGCAAGGCTGTCGATGCGGGATTGGCCCAGTCGGCCCGAGGTGAATTCTCCGAGCGCTCCGTCAGCGATATCTTCTCCGAAGCCGTTCGCGAAAAATGATCGTACGGCTGACCCGGGAGGCCGAGCGGGACCTCGCCGAGATCGCGCGCTACACCGTGGCGACGTTCGGCGCCGATCAGGCCATGCGCTATGCCGGGTTGATCGAACGCGCCTTCGCGCTTCTCGCCGAGGACCCGCATCGTCCGGCCTCGCGCGGGCGCGACGAGCTTCGCCCCGGCGTCCGCTCCATGCATCTTTCGCGCGCTGCCGAACGCCGGCACGCGGCAGCGCATGTCATCTACTATCACCTTGCCGCGCATGCGGAGGGCGGGCAGGACCTCGTCGTCCTGCGTATCCTGCACGAACGCATGGAGCCGCTGCGGCGGCTCATCGATGCCAACAGCCCTGAAAAGGATCACAAGCCATGACCCATCCCCATCTCCCCGTCCTCTCCCCGCTGATGGTGGAGGATCAGGTGCGTGCGGCGCTGGCCGAGGATCTCGGCCGGGCCGGCGACATCACCAGCCAGGCGACCATCGCGCCGGAGATGACGGCGACGGCGGAGCTGAACGCGCGAGAGGAGGGGGTCGTCGCGGGTCTCGATCTGGCGCGCGCCGCCTTCCGGCTGATGGACCCGGCGATCCGCTTCGAGGCCTTCGTGAAGGACGGCGACCGGCTTTCCCCCGGCACGGTGATC
>Ga0206119_100297_pt1 | contig 21839 bp, 23 predicted proteins | sample 3A50Ametagenome_FD_148608 | JGI IMG/M metagenome (GOLD analysis project Ga0206119, IMG submission 148608) | Enriched microbial communities from leaf-cutter ant dump, University of Wisconsin, Madison, United States - 3A50A | ecosystem: Environmental > Terrestrial > Nest > Insects nest > Nest dump...
ATTCGTGATGCATCTGGAAGCCCGGCACATGGCCGAGCAGCACCCGGTGGCCGTGCAGCGCGCCCTTCGGCGGGCCGGTCGTGCCGGAGGTGTAGATCATCATCGCCGGGTCGTCCGGGCCGCTGTCGACCGCCGAAAAGGGGCCGGCATGGCGCGCCAGCATCTCGTGGAAGGACCTGGCCGCCGGATCGCCGGAAGGCTCCGTCGTCACGCGCAGGGCAAGGTCCGGCAGGTCGGCGAGGATCGGGCCCAGGCGCTCCAGCCCGAAACGGCTGGTGACGACCGCCTTCGCGCCGGCATTCCTCAGGCGGAAGAGGAGCGCATCGGCGCCGAAGAGCAGGGCGAGCGGCAGGGCGATGGCGCCGAGCTTGTAGATCGCCATATGGGCGATGACCGTCTCGAAGCCCTGCGGCAGGAGAATGCCGACACGGTCGCCCTTCCCGATACCCTCGGCGGCAAGCGCGGCGGCGAAGGCATCGGAGCGGGCGGCAAGCTCGCCATAGGTGAGCTCAAGGGGCGGGGCATCGGTAAGGAAGTGCTGGAGGCACACGCGGTCCGGCGCGCGCGCGGCCCATTCGTCGGAAACGGCGGTGCCGATGTTGAAGCGCCCGGGGATCTGCCAGCGGAAATCGCCGTAGAGCGCATCGTAGGTGGATCTTTCGGCGAGCATCCTGCCTCACTCCAATTTGCTGCAATGCAACTAGCATCTTGGAGGGGTGGCCGGCAATGGCGGCTTTTCGCGGGGCGTCAGAGCCAGGAAAGCCGGTTGTCGACCTCGGCGACGTCCTTGACGGAGGCTGCGATCTCCGTCGCGCGCCCGGCTTCCTCGGGCGTGCCGACGCTGCCCGAAAGCACGATCCGCCGCCCCTCGCAGGTCACGGCGATATCCGAGGCGTCCACGTCGCCGGCCAGCGACAGCGCATCGGCGACCGCCGTTTCGAGCCAGGCCGGATGGGGCCCGTCGAAATGCTCGGGCATCTCGCCCTTGAACGTACCTTCCTTGAAGACCATGACGCGCTCCTTCGGCTCGAATTGCGGGGAGAAAACGCAAAGCGGGCGAATATGTTCACCGCACGCAGCATAGACGGATTTGGATGGGGAAAACAGGCCTCGAAACGGTTGAGACCCAAGAGCGTGCACATCGCTCTCGGGTCCCCCTCACAACCGCGTCCGGGGGCGTTTGCGGTTGCACAGAAGGAATGCGGCTACGCAATATTTGTTCCCGCTAAAGAGCGAATTTTATGAGGAGGATGATGATCCGGCGTTCGGAGGCTGCTGGCAAGATTTGATGGTGCCCCATGCCGGCATTGAACACACGTTCAGCAACGTATATGTTTGTACAGTAAACTCGAAAGTTAATTGATTTTCCCGCATATTTTCATATTTCAGTGTTTAGCGAAGTACAGGTTTGTGCAGCTGAAGCGAAAAACAAAAGGGGGATCAAAATGACAAGGGCATTGAACAAGCTTTCGGTGCTTGCCGTGAAGAACGCCGGCCCAGGCAAAACCTCGGACGGTGGTGGATTGTGGCTCTACAAACGTGAATACGGTCCGGGGCAATGGGTCTTTCGCTACACGCTGCACGGCCGGCGTCGTGAAATGGGGTTGGGGTCTACGCAAACTGTCTCATTGAAAGATGCCCGGGCAACTGCCGATAAATGGCGGGGGATTGTCGCCAAGGGGTTCGATCCGATTATTTAACGCGAGGCCGAGCAGCGCAAAGCAGAAAAGCGCTACCATTCGCTGGAGGAAGTCGCGAACGATGCCTTTGAGAGCCGAAAGGCCGAGTTGAAGAATTAGGGCAAATCAGGCCGTTGGTTCAGCCCGTTGGAAATCCACGTCCTACCAAAACTGGGCAAGAAGCCGATTGGTGAGATTGACCAAATCAATATCCGAGATGCGCTCTCTCCCATCTGGCATTCAAAGTCCGAGACGGCACGAAAAGCACTGAATCGCCTTGCAATATGCTTGCGTCATGCCGCCGCGTTGGGTCACGAGGTGGATCTGCAGGCAACGGAAAAAGCGCGAGCGCTGCTTGGTCAGCAGAGGCATAAGGCGGGAAACATACCAGCGCTCCCTTGGTCGGAGGTTCCTGCGTTCTACGCGTCCCTTTCTGATGGCACCACGACGCATCTCGCGTTGCGGCTTTTGATACTCACGGGCGTGAGGTCAGCTCCCCTTCGTTTTCTGCGACTTGAACAAATCGAGGGCGATGTTTGGGTCATTCCCGGAGAGCAGCAGAAGGGCCGCAAGGACAAAACACAAGATTTCCGGGTTCCGCTCGTGCCTGAAGCGCCGGCCGTTATTGAGCAGGCAAAGGCATTTGCTCGTGACGGCTATCTCTTCGCAAACCTCAAAAAGGGGGTGATTTCGGACGCGACAATGGCGCGGCTTATGGAGCGCCGGCAAATGGTGGCCCGTCCGCACGGCTTCCGCTCCAGCCTGCGTGATTGGATCGCTGAGACCACAGACACCACGTATGAGGTTGCCGAGACGACGTTGGGGCATGTCGTTGGGGGCAAAGTTGAACAGGCGTACAGGCGCACTGACTTTCTTGATCAGCGGCGAAAGCTCTTGGAGAACTGGGCAGCCTACGCTACTCGAGCGGCAGAGAAATCCCCGGAACTCAATCAAAATTGATTTGTCGTCTGATTTCTCAACACCGTATTTCTTCTGAGGATGCTGAATGGCTGCAGCTTGACGATCCATCAAGCGAGGTCTGTTGCATCCAATATCGGCGTTTGCTAGAGCATCCATGCAGATTCGCTTGAGTTGCTGATGCATTGGCAAGCAATTTTGCGCGATGGGGCGTCGCCAAGCGGTAAGGCACCGGTTTTTGGTACCGGCATTCCCAGGTTCGAATCCTGGCGCCCCAGCCATTCCTCGTTTGCCAAGCCAAAGTTGCCGTTTCCCGATCTTTTAAGCAGGTTGGGAAACCGTTCGAGAGTGCTGTCGTCCTCTGTGCCCACGCGCAATCCTGTATGGGGGCAGTTCCTGTCCTGACAGAGATCAAAAGGCTGATTGATAAGACCGTGAGAGGTTTGGGGGATTCCGTACATACTGCGCCTCATAGTTTGATAAGAACCCAAGGCAATTTCGAATTAAAGACCGCGGACGACCGCTGTCGCGAGGAGCATTGTTATGGAAAACGGGCATATCACCGTGACAGGAGCAACGGGCTTTATCGGGAGGCATCTTGTCGCGCACCTAATCAAACATAGAATCCCGGCGACGCTCCTGCTACGGCAAGCTGGCGCATGTCCGACAGAGTGGAGAAGATGCCCGAATCTCCGTTTGGTCGAGATAGGTGATATCGAAATAAGTTCGCAGTTGCCTGATATTTTAATGGGTACGCAAACGTTGCTTCACCTAGCTGGCCTCGCGCATGTGAAGAACGCTGACGCAAACAAGTTCTTCGCAGCAAATGCGCGAGCTACGGAGCAATTAGTGAATGCCGTATCTCAGTCGGATGTTCGCAAGTTCGTCCATCTTAGCAGCATCGCCGCCGTTACGTCGAATGCATCAAATTCGGTTATTGATGATAACACAATACCCCGCCCGGCTGGAGCCTATGGTGAGTCCAAGCGCGAAGCAGAAGCGCAGGTTGCGCGTCTCGCTCTCCAAGGTAGGTTTGCAGTGTCTATTCGCCCTCCATTGGTTGTAGGGTCGGACGCTCCCGCCAATTGGCGACAGTTGCAAAAGCTTGCGGCCAGATCGTTCGTCCTGCCCTTCGCCGGTGTCGATAACCAGCGTTCTTACATTAGTGTGAACTGTGTTGTGGAAATGCTTATGCACCTTCATGGCGGCAATTGGCAAAGTGGTGTATCGGGTGAATATTGCATTGCTGCCGATGGGGCACTTTCTCTATCAGAGGTATTAACGCTACTCAGACGCGGTATGAATAAGCGCAGGAATCTCTTGTATGTCCCCCCAAAAATCTTGGATTGGATGCTGAGATTGGCCGGGCAAGAGAAAATCGCTAACAGTTTGCTTGGAGACCTCCGTATCAGCGGAACACGTTTCAACGAGACTTTCCAATTTCACGAATTTCTGGGAATAAAGGAATCCATCATTTTATCGGCCATGGAGTTTTGGAAGAGGGAAAACTCTTTTTCAGGAGAATAGCCTTTTAAAGAGCGTCTAATATTTCGTCCATCCAGCCGCTAATGCTGTATTTTTGATATAGACCATCTGGTAGATCTTTGTAGGGTTGCATAAGAAAATCATCTCTGATGATGGGATTTTCACGATTGATGATGGCGATATTATTAGGATCGTAAAAATCATAGCTGGCGATGTCAGTGTTAGTGGTAATAAGTTTTTTACGGGTCCCAACCGTTTCAAAAGTCCTCATTGTCAAACCGCTTTGCTTCCGATGTTCAATATCCAATATTGCATTGGATCTTGAAAAGACCTGCTGAAGCTGCGGTTTCGGCAATGGATAAAAGCGAAAATCTGTCGATTTTACGTTCTTGAATGCCGGATTCGTGATGCGGTTTGCATGGAAGACCCATTTGGCCTGCAGGTAGAGATACCAATAGCGCTTGGTTTCTTTTGGTAATGTGCTGTCGAGTGATCGCACCACCTTCACCCGATCCCCATGCGCCGTGCCGACAAAACTAATATCATACTGTGTTCTAGATTCCGTGACATTATTAAAGTTTTTTCCGTAAAATAGCGGGCGGAAATTCATTCCAAATCGCTTGGCATCTGAATGATCAAAGGTAAAGGATGAATCGACGTATTTAAGAAGGCGAACGATGCTCTTCCTATTGGATAATGAATCCCATACGTAGTGTAGAAATTTGGCGCTTGGAAAATTGGAGCGGAGCTCCAGCGCAAACTCCGTATCCAATGTTTGTCCATTTATGATTAGGATAAGGGAATACTTGCTTCTTCCGTAATTTAATAATTGGCGACGATAAAGAGCGGTTGCTAGTTTCGCAGAACATACGGGAAAATATTTAGCAGCAGCCTTACCCCAGGATGTTGCAAACGGGCGGTCAGCAAGAAAATCAACGTTGGCACCCCGCTTTGAGAGCTCGCCCATGATGTCGGCTTCGTATCCAAAAAAACGCGGTGCGATCAGTAGAACGTTCTGATTGTCGAGGTTCATAGCTATGGTTGCTCCGGCTCCGGATTGCTTGCATGTCGGGCACGTGCTGCGAAAGCTCGACTTCCTTCGGGCAGTGACTCCATTACCAAACTCTGTGCTCCTATGCGTGTGCTGTCTGCGATAATAATGCCGCCGAGGATAATTGCGCCCGCGCCGACAAGCACGTTCTGTCCGAGCGTTGGGCGAGAGGATTGAGAATAATCGAAATCCAATTCCTTAGCGCCAATAGTCACTCCTTGATAAATCGTGGCATTCTCCCCAATAGACCAGGCGCCAATCACGGTTCCTTGCGTATGTGGAAGAAAGAGTCCGCCTCCTATTTTGCAACGAATGGCGATCTCGATGCCAAAGAAAGTAAAATTCATAAGTGAGAATAGCTTGGCCAGCGGTGATAGTCGCATGCGTTGGCATGCGAAACTGATCCTGAAAAGAAGCATGGGCGCGAAACGAGGGGAGAGGATCGAAATCCAGTCAAGAATGACCAGCGGCTGGTTGGGTGTCGATCGATTGGTGATCTCCCGAAACCGCTTAAGATCCTTCTTGAGCAAGGTTAAGAACCTCTGCCCGTTCGTTGAGCGAGTGTGCAAGTCAGTTCCCCATCAATGCTCTGTCTGATAGCTCCTTGTTGGCCTTCTCCAGAAGGTCCTCAGGAAGTGGCTGGGTTAGAACCCACTCCGCGAACCTTTTAAGGCCTGTTTTGAGGTCTACTTGTGGGGTAACTCCCAATATTTTTTCGATCTTTGATATATCTGCAAAATTATGCCTTATATCACCGTGGCGATACTGCGAGGTTACCGTCAATTTTGGAGATTGATTCAGTGCTAACGATAATTCTGAGGCGACTTCCGAAACACTTGTTGGAATCCCGCTTCCTACATTGAAAACTGTATTGGGATGTCTCCCTGCATCGATACCCTTGACGAGCGCGCGCACGACATCATCAACGTGAACAAAGTCACGGCTCTCCAATCCGTCTTCGAATAGCGGCAGCTCCAATTGCCGTCGGATACGAGTCGAGAAAATGGATAGGATGCCGGTATAGGGGTTCTTTAACGATTGCCCTTCGCCATAGACGTTTTGAAAGCGGAACGTCGCATACCCAAGGCCAAACGATTCAGCGCTGATCCTGACAAGGTGCTCCTGAGCCAGTTTGGTCGCCGCATAGATCGAGCCGGGCCTCTCCTTATCTGTTTCCTTCGTGGCTTGAGCGGACAATGGTGCTGAACATTGGGGGCAGGCGTGCTCCCACAGATGGGATTTGAGCTGAGAGGCGCTCCGTGACGAAGGATAGACGGGGCTCAGACCGCAGCTGTCGCAGTGATAGCGCCCTTCACCATAGACAGAGCGGCTGGATGCGAGAAGTATGCGCTCGACAGAATGCGAGCCTTGCTCTGCGAGCGAATCGAGAAGTAGAGCTGTCCCATAGCTGTTGACTTCGTCATACCTCGCCACTTCGTACATGGACTGTCCAGTGCCCGTCTCCGCAGCGAGATGCACGACGCAATCGACACCCGTCAGGCTTCGCCGCCAATCGGCTCTGCTTGTGACGCTGCCACGGTGTAGCTCGATGTTTGATACTTTCAGCCAGTCAAGGTCATCAGGCACCTCGCCGTGGATTTGCGGCGAAAGATTATCCATAATTCGTATCGCGTCTCCCCGGTTTGCTAAATGGATCGCCAATTTACGGCCTATAAAGCCTGCTCCGCCGGAGATAAGCACGGTTTTCATTTGTCTACCTTTGGTTCCGTTCATTGCTGATGATCTGGGCATAGCGATGCTTGATCGCCGACATGCGCATGGCTTTGGAGCCGGCGATGTACACTAATGCCATTTGAAGTAAAAATGTAGAATATAGCACCGTGTCAATGAATGGGCTCAGTATTATGCTCTGAAATAACATGGAATATATAATAATATGCGAAAAGCTTCCTGATATCGCTTTTTTGTAGAATGCAAAAGATATCAAAAGAAGTGGTATTGTAAAGGAAAATCCGAAGTATCCAAAATCAGAAACAACGCCTGCATAGGCTGTCGATACCGTGAATGCCGGATGCGCTAGCGTGAAATTGTCATACTTCTTCTCGATGTTGAGGTATTTATATGCCGCAGTCGGAATTAATTTCGCCAAGGTATACCGAGGTGTATAGTTTTGATCTGCCTTTTCGAGATTGAAGATGAGGTTATTAAGACCTCCAGTACTATAGGCGTAGAACCATAAGAATTCTGAGGGAATAAATCTGAATAGATCCGCCCTTCTGTTGTCAACCATAAAAGTATAGACATTACACCCGCCGCTTGTGAAGGCGAGCATGTCGTTCGGCGAGGTAGACGAATCGTCGCTTACAGCCAATGCTTTTCGACTTTTGAAGGGTAGTGACGCGGTCTTGGTGTCAACAATTGGGTTATCTTTCGGGAGCGCTACGTCAGAGCAATCAAGACGCAAATTTCCCATGACGCCAAAGCCAAACATCAGAAAAATGACAATGGCCATTGAATAAAGGTAATGCTTTGTGCGCATTTTCCGAAACAGGATAAACAGTGCAACGGATCCAAGCTGTATCAGCGTAATGAAAATCATCGCCCGACTATACAAAACAACCATCAGAAGAACTGCGATGCCTAGAATGATGGCGCTTCTTCTCGTGTCGAATTGTATGATGACAAAGCCACCAGCCACAGTCGCTACAAAAAGCAATAGTGCATTAAAAAAACCATGCAGTGAAGTTATGCCGAAATCCGCGTAGGTTCTCGAGTCTCCTGTAAGCAGCCATAGCAAAGGTAGGCCTTTAAATATCGCAAGTTCAAAGAAAAATATTGCGAGTACGATGAAGAAGGCGAAAATTAGAAAGGCTCGGATTTGCCTGAGTTGGTCTTCGCGAGCATCCGACGTCATCAGAGCAGTGTTCCAGCCAAAGACACGCGTGATTAACAGAGCGGCTATATAGCCAGAAATGATAGAATAAAGTGCTTTCCAGGAAAAATCCTCGTAGAAATATAGAATATGAAAATAGTGCAGGGAGAAGACCAAGGACCAAATCCCAGCAAAGGAAAGAAATGGGTTCATGACTTTACTCGCATTTCGGCATAACGAAATATCCAGCGCAAAAGCTTTACCTTGTGCAAATGGAGGCCAGAGGCTAGGGCACCAATGCCGCAGACGATTTTCAACGGAAAGTCATCTTGTAAGAATTCCGTCTTCAATCTTCTAAGTTGGATAGCATTTCCAGTCATAGTAGAGCGGGCGATTTCGCCGAGCAGGTACCGCCGTTTTGCATGTAGGCATGCCTTATCAAGACGCGGGTCGGAGTAGCGAACCCGAACGATCTCTAGCGTCTGAAGGCTTTCGGCCATAAATTGCATTGTCTTCCTACTGGCTCCAGCGGAATGGCGCCGATAGCCGGCATAAATACCGTCCAAACGAACCAAGTTCCCTCGTATGGCTACCTCGATCAGGAAGAGCCAATCAGATACATTCGGCAAGGCTGGATCGTAGCCCCATGCAGGGATGAAGCTACGCTTTATCATCACTGAGCCGACATAGGGTAAGCCTCCATTGCAGATGACGTCCTCGGCGACGCGGTACTTATTGCTGGTATCATTCCACGTGGCGACTTTATTGTCGTTTTCATCAATTATGTCGATGCCATGATACGATATTGCGGCATTCGGATGTTGCAGGAAATGTTCGATTTGTGCGGCGATTTTCCCGGGATAAAACAGATCATCACCGGCAAACAAGCAGACGTATTCGCCAGCGCACAGATTCAGTGCAACGTTACAGTTCGCGGTGATGCCAAGGTTTGCTTCGTTTACATTCACGATGACCTGACGGTGCGGGAATTCGGCAGCCACTGTCCGGACGATCTTTACCGTATCGTCTTTGGAGGCATCGTCAGAAATTACAAGTTGGACATGGGCGTATGATTGGCTCAGCACACTACGCATTGCTGAAGCGATATAGGCTTCTGCGTTGTAGGTGGGGCACATGACGCTCACCAAGGGAAGTTCGATCATATCGCTCCTTGAGCAAGAAGGTAGGCAGCAGGGTGAATGCCATACTAAGCAGTGTGGCGATTTAAGGGTGAGGCGGGTGAATTGATGTGTCGATGTGTAATGATCGCAGTGGCTCCCCAATATGCCGCATAGTTTAGGGCGTAAGCCATTTGAGCTCCTAGGGGGCCGTTGTTCCGAACAAACAAAATTGAAAGGATGACGCTTGTGGTTGCGAAAATGAGTTCCGTCGCTATAAAAGGTTTATAAAGTCCCCGCGCCAGCATGAGGAAGCCTAATAACCAAGAGCCGATTTTCAACACATCCCCAACGCATTGCCATCCCATCAGTACATTCATTGACACAAATTTTTCCGAGAACAGCAAGACAGTGAGTTCAATGCGATAAAAATATATCAGAAAAGCTGATAGAATTGAGCAGGGTAGTATGATCAAGTATCCAAGTTTTATCTCACGTTTAAGTTCGTTTGCTGCCCGGATCTCAGAGAATCGAGGAAGGTAATACACCGTCAGTGGAGAGATAACGATCAGAAGATACATTCCGCTTAGCCGATTGACTGCCTCCCATAGCCCCGCAGAATCGACGCCATGCGTTTTGGCTAGATAGGTGCGGATGGCATATTGGGCCAGTGGGCCGGTTATGGCTGAAATAAGCGCCATTATGGAATATTTTCCTAAGAGCCAACAGTCGGTTAACCGGCCAAAGCTGGAAAATTGTCCTATCGAGAACAACCTTTCACGAAAGCATAGATAGAGAGTTAATGGCATTGTTAACGCTTGGTACAGTGCGAGTGAGGCAACGATTCCCTGGACGCCACTTGTCTTCACCAGCAGGCAGGAGATTGCGACCAGGATGATGCTGGTAGCGACGTTGGCTATGACGTAAGATCCGACCTTCTTCCTGCCGTTGAGAATGGCAAGAAAAACGAGATGCAATGCTGTTGGAAAAATAAATAACGACAAGAGGCGGATGGAGCTCTTGAATTGCTCGTCACCGAGGATGTAGTAGGAGAGTGGCGCAGCGAGAATGAAACAAAAAATTGCCAAAACCGCAGAACAGACGACTGTGATCGACAGAGCGGCTCGCCAAATCTCCTGCTGACGGGGTTGGTTGTCGAAATGCTCCGCCGTGTATTTTGTAATCCCTACTGCCGTCGAGCCGGCTGCAAGGCTGGAAATAAGTACATAGGCATTCTGAAAATTACCTAAGACAACATATGCGCCGGGTCCAGCGACGGACGCCAAAAGCTTGTTGACAATCAAAAGTGACAAGCCGCGCGCTACGACGGATAGCGCACTGAGAAAGCTCGTCCGGAAAAGCACTTTTAACATTGCTGGCCAATATGTTATAATGAGTTAGGTCTGAAGCCGTTGACTGCGGTGATAATCTGCGTGACTTCATCTTCCGTCAGGCCCGAATGTACAGGGAGGCTCAGCACCGTTTCGGCAAGCGCCTCAGCTATCGGCAACTCAAGATTGTTCATGTTCTTGAAGGCGACCTGTTTATGCGGTGCGACGGGATAATGGATTATCGGATGAACGCCATATCCGGCAAGATGTTCAATCAAGCGGGTACGATCTTTGGAGGTGACCACGAACTGATGCCAGACATGTTGGCCCTCTTTACCAGGATCCGGTAAGGATACGATAGTTCTATCGATTTCAGCCAAATAGCGGGCAGCGATCTCGCGTCGCTTGCTTGTTTCCTGATCGAGATGTCTAAGCTTGACTGTGAGGAAGGCAGCTTGGATTTCGTCCATGCGGCTGTTGCGTCCCTGATAGTCATAATAGTATTTCTTGCCTGACCCGTAGTTGCGTAGCGACCGCAAAATATCTGCCAGCTCTGTGTCGTTGGTTGTTATCACTCCTGAGTCGCCCAGCGCACCAAGATTTTTGCCAGGGTAGAGACTGAAGCCGGCGGCGTGCCCGAGGGTGCCGGTTCGCTGATCATTCCAGTAAGCCCCGTGAGCTTGGGCGGCATCCTCCAGAACTAACAAATTATGCGCGTTGGCGATGCGCATGACCTCGGACATGTCGACGGCGCGCCCGTAGAGATGAACCGGGATGATTCCTTTGACTTTGGCGCTAATCGCAGCCTCAATTCGGGACGTGTCGATATTATGTGTTGCTGGATCTGGCTCCACAGGAATCGGTACGAGTCCAACACTCGATACAGCTAGGACGGTAGCGTAAAATGTATTCGCAGGAACGAGGATATGGTCTCCTTGATGCAAACGTTCCTGCTCCATCCAGGCTTGGAGTACAAGGATTAGCGCATCTAGCCCGTTCGCTACGCCTACACTCTCTTTAGAGCCGCAATACGCCGCGTAACCCCGCTCGAAAGTGGTCAATTCGTTTCCGAGGAGATACATTCCGGAATCGATCACTCGACACGCCGCTGCGACAAGCTCGTCACGCATATTCTGGTGCAACAGCTTCAGGTCAAGATTGGAAATCACGAGTGTCTACCTCATATGTATCAATGATTGCGGAGCGCGCACCAAAGCCTTCCTTCTGGTTCAGAAGACCTTGGTTGAGATATCGCCCATCATCTTCTGTCGAAATTCCGAAACTAAAATAGCGAGCCGATTCAACGGACGCTTCAATGCAGGTTTCGATCAGGAAATCCAGAGCACCAAGCGCCTTGCCCTGTTCCGACACAGCCAGATATTGAGTATGGACGACGTGACCGAAGTCGAACAAGATGGTCCCGGCCAACAATTCTTCATCCTTCACCGCAACGAACAATTTTACATGCGCCGGATGTCTTGACGAAAGATAATCTAGCTCGGCCGGCGTGTGAACCGGTTTTGCGCCATGTCGCTGGAGGACGTTGGCTAGCAAGTTGTAAAAGCTCTGCCAATCTTCGCTTTGCCGGAGCTCGACACCGCTCTGTCGCGCTTTTGAAAGGAGAGCTTTGCGCCCCTTGGAAAGCTTTAAGCGCGCGTTCAAATCAATAATACTGGATAGGTCGCGTCGGGCTAGCCGTCCTCCCGGCTGCCTCATGATAAAATATAGGTCCTCTTCGCTTGGCAGTGTCCTTAGGAACCACGGAACAGCCTTGTATCGTAAACGGTCGAAGCCGTTTTCAGCGAGAAAGGACAGCGCGGAGGACAATACCACCCCAGCGATAGAACTGCGAGCTCGGGCGTCGACAATAACGCCTCCAAAGGTCAGGCCACCGTGCGAAACGACTATGCGGTCATGCCGAGTGGCGGGTATTAGACCGACAATCTCTCCGTCCTGGAATGCCACCAGTGAAACGTCTGTGAACCGATCCGAATGATACTCGAGGAACGAACGCTGAAAAAAGAAAAGCGGCGTCTTGCTGTTGAGAATAAAGTCATCCCATCTCGCTTCCAGCTCCCGGCTGTAAAAGCGAACCTCTACCATTCCAACAGCTCCGCGAGTCCAAAACCCTCTATACCCATGTTGTTGCCGTTATAGACCGCAAAGTGCCGATTGCCGGCCTTGAAGATTCGCGGATAGCAGAGGTGGAGCCGATCGAAAGCATCTGTTCCGCTGGTCGTAAGTCCGATATCCTGATCCATTCGGCGCCATGTTATTCCGTCATCAGAAACGGCAAGGCCCGCATCGTACCGATCATTATCCAAATATCCGGCTGTATAGAACATTCCTAGCTTGCCATCCGGCCTTTTGAACACGGAAGGGCGACCGATGCGGTATTCGTTGTTTCGCACCGATACTACCTTTTGTGCCTGGTTGAACTGCAAGCCGTCCGCGGATGACATTTGCCAGATTTCATAACGAGGATAGGGTTTACCCTGGCGGATTTCCCATCCCTCTCCACGCGCCGCCCATGCTAGCCATCCATTTTCAGTTCTCTGAATGCTGTGCAAGGCATGAATTGTTGACGCTCCGGCAACGCGATCGAGAATAGGAACCTCGGAGAAGCGCTCGAACGAATTGCCGTTATCCTTACTTATGGCCAAGCCGGTGAAAGCGAGAAATTTTACTTTCTGTACTAGCTGGAAACCGATATAGTACATGCGGATTTCATGGTCTGTGCGGATCACGTCGCCAAGAATTACGCCGTTATCGTCAAAGCATCCATCGCGGCCAATCTCCAAGATAGGAGTTTCTGAAACGCCAAGGACATGAGTAGGGTCGGTAGCCGCGAGATCGACATAACCAATGCGGCTTACGCCGCTCTTGTCTCGAAAGCCCGCGAAAATACGTATGACATCAGTCGAAAGGTGGAAGGGCGTGGGCGTCAAGGCTGAAGTTGTGCCCCAACTACCAATTCCCGGGTTTGACCAGACGAGCCCTTTTTTTGACCAGCGCATGAGATGACTATAACTTTATCTTACGGGCGTCGACTCGTGGAACTTCTTCAGCCGGACTGCCTCGATAAACCTTGGCAGGCGTCTTGAGCGACTTCGTCACATGCGTTCCCGCCGCAATTATGCAATCGGTCGGGATATCGACGTGATCATTCAGTGTTGCATTCACCCCAATGAACGAACCTGCACCAATCCGGCAATATCCCGATATAACCACGTGAGACGTGATGAAACAATTATCCTCAATCACACTGCGGTGTCCTAGATGATTACCACTCCACATCACAACATTGTTGCCAATCTGCGTGAAGGGCTGAATGGTGTTGTCCTCGAAAATGAAGCAGTTTTCGCCAACTATCGCGTTTCGCCACACGAATGACCATGAGCTGACGTAGCTAGCGATCGTGTAGCCTTTGTGTTTTGCTGCTTTGTAAAGCCGTGTTCTGGTCGCGTTGAGATCGCTTGCCGGAACCGCGACAAACATCTCGTACTCTGAAGGTGGAAAGGCAGCTTCAATGGTTTCGAATGCGACAACTGGAATACCCTCGGCGGGCGTATCTCCAACATATGCGCTTTCGACTGAGAACGCCGCGACCTCGTAAGGCGAATCATAACTGAAGTACTCGTGTGCTATCGCTGCAAATTCGCCTGCGCCTACGATGATAATCTTTTTAAGCTTCACTTGTTCTAGATATTTCATCAAGGAACTCCTCGTAGGTTCTCAGGTAGTCTAATTCAGTATAGGGCTCGCTTGCCATTACCATCAATACACAATCATCGCTGAAATCATGCATTTCTCGCCAAATTAGATTCTCAATATACAGGCCGACACTAGGCGAATCAAGGACGATTTCCTCCCGGGAGCGGCCGTCATCTAGGACAAAGCGACAGCTGCCCGATACGCATACAGCGACCTGCTTCAGATTGCGATGAGCATGGTATCCTCGACTCGCTCTGACATCCAATTTGCTAAGGCAGTAGACCCGCTGGATTGTGAAGCTGATTCCCTTATCCTTCTCGTAAACCGTCAAAATACCGCTTGGGTCGGAAATTGTCTGAAAATTGATGAGCTTCACCAAAGGCATAGCAGCCGAACTCCGAGCATCACAAATGCAGAGCTGACTGCTCTGCCCCACTTTTCCGCAGTAAAAACGTACATTGCGCCAGCCTAGCCAACACGATCCAGGGATTCGTAACGATTGTTCTACGTTGTTTCCAGCCCTTTCTTCCAGATTTGTATATCAATGGGCTGATCCTTAGGATGTGAACATGGCGGAATGCTCTTCGTTTTTCCGGTTGCGATACACAAGTTTAATGCCTTAGTGGTGCTCAGGATTGTAGGTGGAGCGTTGGTCTGCGCCGTGAAATCCGGTCGCGATTGCACGTGTCCGTGCTGTTCGGTTGGTGCTCTCATTTATAGAGCTGACATTCTCAGGAGTGAATATCATGACGATTTTGGTGACCGGCGGAGCGGGGTTCATTGGATCAAATTTCGTGCATCATTGGCTTGCCGAACGCGACGAACCTGTCGTGAACCTCGATAAATTGACATACGCCGGAAACCTGTCCAACCTAACTACGGTTGAGGGCGATCCCCGGTACTCCTTCGTTCGCGGATCCATCAATGATGCCGGCCTAAGTCTTTCGTTGTTGACCGAACATAAGGTGAGGGCGATACTGAATTTTGCCGCTGAAACTCATGTTGACCGTTCGATTTCCGGTCCTGAGCCATTTATTGAAACGAATGTTCTTGGAACGCTCCGCCTGCTTGAGGCCGCAAGGACTTATTTTGCGTCATTGGACGAGGAAAGTGCCAAGTCGTTTCGTTTCATTCATGTTTCTACGGACGAAGTATACGGCACGCTTGATTCCAGCGCCCCTGGATTTCGCGAGACGAACAATTATCTGCCGAATAGCCCCTACTCAGCCAGTAAGGCAGCTTCCGACCATTTGGTGAGGGCCTATCGCGAAACTTATAGCTTGCCGACGATCACTACGAATTGCTCGAATAATTATGGACCGTATCACTTTCCTGAGAAACTAATTCCGCTTGTCGTTCTCAATGCGCTGGAATTAAAGCCCTTGCCGATCTATGGGGACGGTCTACAAATAAGAGACTGGCTCTATGTCGAAGATCACTGCTCCGCACTTCGCACCGTCCTTGCACGGGGGCGCCCAGGTGATACCTATAATATCGGCGGGAACAACGAAAAGACTAATCTCTACGTCGTGGAGACGATCTGTGGTTTGCTTGATGAACTTCGCCCTCGACAAGACGGACGCCGGTATGAAGAGCTGATCACCTTCGTGCGAGACCGCCCTGGACATGATAAGCGCTATGCAATCGATGCAACCAAGATCCGGGTTGAGCTCGGCTGGGCTCCGCGAGAGACTTTTGAAACCGGGGTGCGTAAAACGGTGCAATGGTATCTCGACAATCGGGCTTGGGTCGACCAGATTAAGAATGGTTCGTATCGAGAGTGGATGGAGAGCCACTACCGATGAAGATTGTATTGTTGGGGCATTCAGGACAGGTTGGGAGAGAGCTTCTTCGTTCTCTTCCACCGACAGGCGAAGTGGTTTGCCCGAGCAGGCAGGCTTCGGATTTTCGAGATACGACCGAGCTTGAAGTGTTCATTCAGCGGCTAAAAGCAGACGTCGTGATAAACGCTGCTGCTTATACGGCAGTTGACCGAGCGGAGACGGAGCCCGATCTCGCTTATATCATCAATGCCAAGGCGCCGGGCGCAATAGCTCGTGCCTGCAAGTTGGCAGGTAGCAAATTCATCCATTTCTCAACGGATTATGTTTTTGCCGGAGATAAGTCTGATGCTTATGCAGAATCCGATGTCAGGGCGCCTCTCTCCGTTTACGGCCGAACAAAAGCCGAAGGCGAGGATTTTGTCTTGGAGTCTGGAGCTGCGGCTTTAATCTTTAGGACAAGCTGGGTTCATGCGGCTCATGGAGCGAATTTCATTCGGCGTATATTGCAACTTGCGACAGAGAGAGAAAGTCTTTCTGTAGTCAGCGACCAAGTCGGTAGTCCGACCAGCGCCCGTCATATTTCCGAGGTGATCGCACTTGCTATCCATAGGCTCCGTTCAGGTGCCGACTTTGCGTCTGGCACATACCACCTCACATCAACGGGATCTGCGAGCTGGCATGACGTTGCACAGTTTGCCCTAGGAAGGGCGGTCGAGCTGGGATGGTCGTCTCGGATGGCCCCCGCCGACATTAAAGCCATACCTAGCCACGCATACCCAACCGCCGCTGCCCGTCCTCTAAACTCGCGTTTGAACACCCATAAATTGCGGAGCGCCTTGGATATCGATCTTCCTAAATGGCAAATCGGTGTTCTGCAAACTGTACAGGATATTGTAGAGGTAATGCAAAAATGAATCGCAAGGGAATCATCTTGGCCGGTGGAGCAGGCACGAGACTTCATCCCGCAACCCTAGCAATGTCGAAGCAGCTGTTACCTGTGTATGACAAGCCGATGATCTATTATCCGCTGACGACACTCATGCTCGGTGGAATACGCGATATACTTGTCATTTCTACACCGGAAGATACCCCGCGGTTTTCGCATTTGCTGGGCGATGGGTCCCAGTGGGGAATTAACCTGTCCTACGCCGTGCAGCCCAGGCCAGAGGGATTGGCGCAAGCTTTTATCGTTGGGGCAGACTTTATCGCCAATGATCCTTCAGCGTTGATCCTTGGCGACAATATATTCTTTGGACAAGATCTTGCCGCCTTGTTGTCTAGAGCAGACGAGACCCGCGAAGGAGCAACGGTCTTTGCTTATCATGTTCTTGATCCCGAACGCTACGGCGTCGTAGAGTTGACGAAGCAAGGGAAGGTTCTGTCTATCGAGGAGAAGCCGGAAAAGCCGAAATCGAGCTTTGCGGTAACCGGCCTCTATTATTATGACAGGATGGCAGTGGAATATGTGCGATCGCTTAAACCTTCGAGGAGAGGCGAGCTCGAAATTACCGATCTCAACCAGGTTTATCTGGATGCCGGCAATCTGAGGGTTGAGCGGATGGGGCGAGGCTATGCGTGGCTGGATACAGGCACGCACGACTCCCTGCTTGAAGCTGGGCAGTTTATTTCCACGATTGAGAAGCGTCAGGGCCAGAAAGTCGCCGCGCCAGAGGAAGTCGCTTGGCGGCAAGGCTGGATTTCCACGGAGAATCTCCTTGAGCTAGCGTCGCAGCTAGCAAAGAGCGGTTATGGACTTTATCTGTTATCTCTGACTAAGGAGCCGGACTTTTGAGAATGACCAAGTTGAGACTAGAAGGGCTGGTTCTCTTTGAACCGGCCCTATTCACCGATTATCGCGGTGCCTTCTTTGAAAGTTTCAACCAGAGCGTTTTTGAAAGCGAGATTGGAGCCTCTTATAAGTTCGTGCAGGATAATCATTCGATATCGGCGCGCGGCGTGTTGCGGGGGCTGCATTTTCAACGTCAGCCAAAGGCCCAAGGTAAATTGGTTCGGGTGCTTGCTGGCGAAGTGTTCGACGTGGCTGTGGATATTCGCCCCAGTTTGCCTACGTTTGGCCAATGGGAAGCGGTTGTTTTGTCCGCGGAGAATAGGAGACAGCTTTGGATTCCGCCTGGCTTCGCACATGGTTTCCTTGCCCTCACCGAGGGAGTTGAGCTATTATACAAGGTGACGGATTATTATTCTCCAGCGGATGAAGGTTGCATAATCTGGAACGATCCTGCTATTGCGATTGAGTGGCCAGAAACAGGTGAGATTATCTTGTCGGAAAAGGATAAGCTCGGACGGCACCTCGCGGATTGTGTCTTGGCCTGAATGTAGTCAGTCATTTGAGACTCGAATTTTCTCTGGTGTTTCGGAGAACCTTGTTTCTCGGTCTCGCTTCATGCGGCCTGTTTTTCTATTGCTATTTTATTGCGAACTCCATCGACGTGATATCGCCGATGACGAATGGGGCGTGTCTATTGTAGGCTTCCCTTGCATGCGGTAATTTCTGTTCTTGCATGGCTTGTGACGAGGACAATTTTTCATTGAGGCGCGTCGTGTAAACTTCTATTGAAAATATTCACGAAGCCATTCTGCATCAGCTCGCCAAGTGCATGTAGTGTCTTCAATCCATGCCTGCTAGCACGGCACCAATGCTTGTGGTGGAGCTGTCTTCTGATTGCTCTCTCGAAATCAGGGCAAAGTTCAGAAACTCAGGTCATTCGCCGGAAATCAGGGCGAAGAGGAGCTTCTTAGCTTGCTCTTCATCTTCGGCGGCAATTGCCTGCTCTAGATTCCGCAGCCATCCAGCCATATCGTAGCCGGCGATGGCAGCCGAATCGGCGCGCATGATTTTCGGATGGCGGGTCGGCTTCGCGTTGCTGCGGTCGTAGAACAATTCCTCGAAGAGTTTTTCTCCTGGTCGCTTGCCGACCACCTCGATAGCGATGCCGCTGTCGGGGTTCCTGGCGTCGCGGATGCTGAAGCCGGCAAGGCGGATCATGTTCTCCGCAAGGTCGCCGATGCGCACCGGCTCGCCCATGTCCAAAAGGAAGACGTCGCCACCAGCCGACAGCGCACCGGCCTGGACGATCAATTCTGCGGCTTCGGGGATCGCCATGAAGTAGCGGGTCATGTCCGGATCGGTCACCGTGACCGGTCCACCCTTGGCGATCTGCTGCTTGAAGAGCGGCACGACCGAGCCGTTCGAGCCGATCACATTGCCGAAGCGGACGGCACAGAACATCTGCTTCTCCGCTTTCGCGCGCGCCTCGATGGCCAGCTGCCGCACGACGAGCTCCGCCCAGCGTTTCGTTGCCCCCATGACATTAGTCGGTCGCACCGCCTTGTCGGAGGAGATCAGCACGAAGCTCTCGATCTTCTGCTCGGCGGCGGCGCCCGCCACGGTCAGCGTGCCGAAGACATTGTTGCGAATACCTTCCAGCACATTCGCCTCAACGAGCGGAACATGCTTGTGGGCGGCAGCGTGGTAGAGAACCTGGGCGCCGTGGGTCCGGATTGTTCGCTCTACGGTCTTCGCATCCGTCACGGAGCCAAGGACCGGTACGATCGGAAGGGCGCCGGCCACCGCCTGTAGCTCCTGCTCGATCCGGTAGAGGGCGTATTCGCTCGCCTCAAACAGGATGAGTGCTTTCGGCTTGCGGCGGACGATAAGGCGGCAGAGTTCCGAGCCGATGGAGCCGCCGGCGCCGGTGACCATGACGATCTTGCCGGCGAGTGCCAGGTCGAGCAGGCCTGTGTCCGCCGGCACGAAGGAGCGTCCGAGCAGTTCGTCGATCTCGATCTCTCGAATCTGGCTGACGATGTAGCGGCCGTCCACGAGGTCCGAGATATCCGGCAGGCTGCGCACCTTGACACCAAGTCCGGTTACGCGCCCGAGCACCGCCTGACGCCGCGCCATTGGAATGGACGACATGCTGAGGACGATCTCCGTGATGCCGTAACGCTCGATGAGCGAGGGCAGATCATCGGAAGGAAAGACGCGGTAGCCGGCGATATCTCGACCATGGTTGGCTGGGTCATCGTCGATCAGCCCCATGACGTAGCGGTTGCCATGGCCCTTAAGGGCGCGGGCGAGTTGGGCGGCGGCCGGCCCCGCACCGTAGATGAGGATTGGCTCCTCGTTTCGACGCAGGCCTGTGCCGGAAACAAGGATCCACTTGGCGGCAAAGCGCGTACTGCCAGTCAACAGCGTTCCAAGAATGAAGTAAAGGAAGGGGACGGAGCGGGGGACGATGCCTTGACCGGCCATCTCCATTAGGAAAACGATAATGACCCAGCTCATCGTGGCGATCGTCATTGCCTTGAGGATGGTCCAGATCGCGGCGTCTGGCAGATAGCGGATCACGGAGCGGTACAGACCGAGGCGAATGAAGACGGGGATGGCCATGACGGGAGCGAGAGCGGCAAGGAGCAGGCGCTCGCTGGTGATTGTCGGCATCCATACGGACAAGCGGATGGCATAGCTCGCCCAGAGCGCGATCATGAGGGTGATGATGTCGAGGCCGATCATCAGCACTCGCTTCCAGAAGCGAGGTATCTTGACGATTTGTTCCCTGACGCGTTTGACTAGGGGCTGGTTGATCCAATCGGAGGCTAGCATGATCAGTGTCACTGAGCTCATTAATGTTGGACGCCGGCTGCGCCCAGCACCTTTATGGCGGTCAGGCACAGAATGCGCAAATCGAAAACAAAGCTCTGACGCTTAAGATACTCCACGTCCAACGCCACCTTGTCGGGGATTGTCAGTTCGTCCCGGCCGTTGACCTGGGCCCAGCCCGTGAGCCCCGGCGACAGTGAATGCACATTCTGCACCGTGCGTGCGGCGATCAAATCGTCTTGATTGAAAAGTGCCGGGCGAGGGCCAACGAAGCTCATATCTCCATTGAGGATGCACCAGAGTTGCGGAAGCTCGTCCAGGCTGGTTTTGCGCAGGAAACTGCCGATAGGTGTCAGGTGTTTTACCGGATCATCGAGGAGATGCGTTGCGACGACCGGCGTGTTGATCCGCATCGTACGGAACTTCGGCATTTGAAACAGATGATTGCCGCGACCGACGCGCTGCGACCAATAAAGGACCGGCCCTTTGGATGTGGCGCGCACGGCAAGTGCAACCACGAGTATCGGCAAGGCCAGAATAGCCAGTGCGGGAATGGCAAGCGCAATATCGCATACTCTCTTCAAAAACATCGTATTCGCCTTGACTGAACGTAAGGAACAATACGTGCGTGAATAGGGCAAATCGCGGTCAGTGGCCAGCGTTATGAGCCACAGATCAGCCCTGCTCCCGCCGAGAACTGGGGCCTTGTGGCAGCAGGGCTGCAGACAGGAGGCCGGCACCAATTGGACGGCGGCTTGCTTGGGGGGGCTTGAAAGTGGTAGGCGAACCTGGGCGGTTGGGGTTTTGGATGCCGCCCGGACCCAGCGGCGCGCATTGGAAAGACGGTTGAAAATGGACATGCGCATCTTTGCGATCAATCTCGACCGTTCGACAGATCGCTGGAACGCGTTGTCCCGCCAGGCGGAAACCCTCCGCTTTCCCCTTTTGCGTGTGCCCGGCGTCGACGGCACGAAGGTCCCGCCGCAGGAGCGCATAGACTGTGACGCGCAGGCTTTCCAGCGCAACAATGGCCGCACGATCCTGCCCGGCGAATACGGCTGCTACCGCAGCCACCTTGCGGCGCTCTCCACCTTCCTCGAAACGGGAGAATCCGTGGCCGTCATCGTCGAGGACGACATAGTGCTTTTCACTGATTTGCTTCTTCGCGCCGAGGCCTGTGATTAGGCATGGAATAAGGACCCCGCAAATGGGGTGATCGGCATCGAAACGGGACCCCCATTCGCGCAGGGGTTACAACAGCCTCCGGTTTTATCGGAGGCTTTTTATTTGGATGCTTGTCGT
>Ga0206119_100299_pt1 | contig 21781 bp, 20 predicted proteins | sample 3A50Ametagenome_FD_148608 | JGI IMG/M metagenome (GOLD analysis project Ga0206119, IMG submission 148608) | Enriched microbial communities from leaf-cutter ant dump, University of Wisconsin, Madison, United States - 3A50A | ecosystem: Environmental > Terrestrial > Nest > Insects nest > Nest dump...
TCAGCTTATAGGGGCCGGTACCGATCGGCTCGTTCGTCGCCTGATCGGCCGGGGTCGAGGGTGCCGAGATGGCGAGCGTGCTGAGCAGGACGGGCAGGATCGGCTGCCGCGGCGAGGTCTTGATATCGACGGTATGGTCGTCGACCGCCGTCACGGCAAGGGTGGTGCCGCCGAAGAACTTTTGCTGCACCGTGCAGTCGAGCGCCGGATTGAGCGTGCGTTCCACCGCCTTCGACAAGGCCTCCGCGTTGAAGGAACTGCCGTCGTGGAACGTCACGTTCTGCCTGAGATGAAAGCGCCACGTATCGTCATCCGTCTGTTCCCAGCTCGTTGCCAGGCGCGGCATGACCTTGCCGTCCGACGGATTGAGCTCGGTCAGCGTCTCCACGACGTTCTGCTTGATGATGCGGCCCACGTCGTTGCGGGCGGACCGGCAGGGATCGAGATTGTCGATGGAGTCCGGCACGACGATGGTCACGATATCCTGCGCCTGAGCCGGTGCGAAATGGACGACGAACGATGCGAAGGCCGCCGCCAGTAGTTTCGTGCTTGTCCTCATGGTTTCCTCCCAAAAATCCATATGGCGTCACCAACCGTCTCATTCTCCTCAACCGGGGTCTATTGCCCGATGCTTATCGGCCTATGCCTCAGCAGCATCGTTCCCTCGACGATCTTCGTGGTAGACAATGGTCTGCAATGGGCCGCGGCGACACAAAGGAGAAATTGCGGAGGTGACGACCATGGACAACCGTCGTGGGATGCTGGAATCCCTGTTTCGCGCGGCCGTCGAGGCGGCCGATCCGCTGGCCGGCATGCGGCGGCACCTTCCGTCCGTCCCGCAATCCGGGCGAACGGTGGTCGTCGGCGCGGGCAAGGCCGCCGCGCAGATGGCGGCGGCCCTGGAGACGCTGTGGCCTGCTCGTCTTTCCGGCGTGGTCGTCACCCGCTACGGCTGTGGCTGCGCCACGAAGCATATCGAGGTGATCGAGGCGGCGCATCCCGTTCCCGACGCGGCGGGCCTTGCGGCGACGTCCCGGCTGTTCGCCGCCGTCTCGGACCTGCGGGAAGAGGATCTCGTCATCACCCTGATCTCCGGCGGCGGCTCCGCCCTGCTGCCGGCACCGCCCGCCGGATTGTCGCTCGACGACGAAATCGCACTCAACGAAGCACTGCTCGCCTCCGGTGCGCCGATCTCGGCGATGAATGTCGTGCGCAAGCATTTCTCGACCATCAAGGGCGGCCGGCTCGCCACTGCGACGCGCGCCCGCGTGGTGAGCTTCGTCGTCTCCGACGTGCCCGGCGACAATCCGGCCTTCGTCGCCTCCGGGCCGACCATTGCAGACGCGTCGACCCGGCAGGACGCCATCGATATCGTGGCCCGCTACGGCATCGACCTTTCGGCGGCCATGGCCGCGCATCTTCATTCACCCGCGGCGGATGCGCCGCGGCCTGACGATCCGGTATTCGCACGGCATTCCTCGCATGTGGTCGCCTCGGCGGGCATTTCGCTGGAAGCGGCAGCCGAAAGGGCACGCAGCTTCGGCCTCTCACCGGTCATCCTTTCCGATTCCATGGAGGGGGAAGCACGCGAGGTCGCCCTCGTCCATGCTGCGATCGCGCGCGAAGTCGCCGATCGGGGCCGCCCGTTCCCGAAGCCGGTCGTGCTGCTGTCGGGGGGAGAGACCACGGTGACCGTGCGCGATCCTGCCGGACGGGGCGGCCGCAACGGTGAATTCGCCCTTTCGCTGGCGCTCGCCGTGAACGGCTACGATATCCACGCGCTCGCCGCCGATACGGACGGCATCGAGGCCGGCGGCGAAAACGCGGGCGCCTTTGCCGACGGCGACACCGTGGCACGCCTGCGGGCGCGCGGCCTGGACGGCCGCCTCCACCTTGCCCGCAATGACAGCCTGTCCGCCTTCGCCGCGATCGGCGACCTGTTCGTGACGGGCCCGACCGGGACGAACGTCAACGATTTCCGCGCCATCCTCGTCGATGGCGCAACGTGAGGACGGTCAGCCGAGCGGGCGCAGATCGAAGGGAACGCCGGACGTCTTGCCGATCGTGACGAGCTCCGAAAGCGTGCTTCGGGCAATGGGAATGCCGCTCTCACGCCTTTCGGCCTCGCAGAGCGCGGCGCGCTCGCCGGGATACCGGCTGTCCGGGCCGGATGCGTCCTTGTAGGTCCGCAGCCAGTCGGCGACATGCGCATCGAAAGCCCCGCGCCCGACGAACCGTTCGGGATTGAGCACCAGCAGGAAGGCGCTGATGTTACCGGCGCTGCTCATTGCGCCATGGGTGGCGGCACTGGCCGCCGTCAGGGAGCCGGTCAGGCTGCCCGCGAGGACCTGTACGAGCATGGCGAGCCCGACACCCTTGTGTCCTGCGATCGGCAGCATCGCACCCTTCAGCGCCTCGGCCGGGTCCGTGGTCGGCCTGCCGTCGGAGCCGATCGCCCAGCCTTCGGGTATGTGCGCCGCCTTGTCGGCGATCGCCTGCAGCACGTTGCCGCGCGCCACGACGCTCGTCGCCATGTCGAAGACCAGCGGAGCGCTGCCGGCGACGGGAAAGGCGAAGGCGATCGGATTGTTGCCGATGGCGGGCCGGCTTGAACCTTCGAGCGCCATCAGCGGCGGCGTCTCCTGGCACAGGACCGCCACCATGCCCGCCTCCGCCGCTTCGAGGACAAACTGTCCGATCGCCGCCAGATGGCCGCTTTCCCGGATGGTGCAGATCGTCGCGCTCGTCTCCTTCGCCCGCCCCACCGCAAGACGCACGGCCTGCATGGCGACGGCCTGCCCCAAGCCGCCGTCGCCGTCGAACCGAAGAATACCGTCCGAGAAATCGGCCTTCGGCACGGCGCGGGCATTGACCTCGCCGGTGCGGATCTTCTGCAGATAGCCCGAAACGCGGCTGACGCCGTGCGTGTCTATCCCGCGCAGGTTGGTCCGCACCAGGACGCGCGCGGTTTCCGAGGCATGCTCCCCTGTGACGCCGGCCGAGGCGAATATTGCTGCAACCCATGTTTCGAGTTCGTCATGGGCGTAGCGGGCATTGGCGGTCATATCTTTTCCCTTCCACAAACGATCGCGGCAGATCCCGGACAATCGGGATGCCCCGCCGCCAAGTCCATTGCAGTTTGGGAATATGCGTATGCAGGACAGGCAATGGGCGGAGGGCTCGGCTGCAGAATTGGCATGCGGGCATAACGTCTGCGCATTGGACTCGACTCCCCCTCCCCCGGAAGATCGGACCGGTTGTCAATCGGGAGGAAGAGATGGCCTATTACGGGAGAATAGTGGGAATGCTTGGTGCCGCCGCCTTCGCGCTGATGAGCGGCGCGGCGATGGCGCAGGATCCGAAGGAAGTCGTCGTCGTTCTCGAAGAGGCTCCGCAGGTCGTCGAGCCGTGCGAATCCGCACTCTATGGCGTCGGCATCATCATCAAGCAGAACGTGACGGAGACCCTGACCGAGCTCGACCCGTCGAGCGGCGCGCCGATACCGCGGCTCGCGACGGGCTGGGAGAAGATCAACGACAAGACCTGGCGCTTCAAGCTGCGCGAAGGCGTGGTCTTCCACGACGGTACGCCGTTCAATGCCGAGGCGGTCAGCCACTCGCTCAAACGCCTGATGAACACCAACCTCAACTGCATGACGCGCAACAAGTTCTTCACGCCCGGCACCTTCACGGCGACGGCGGTCGACGAACACACCGTGGATATAACCACGGACCCGGCGCAGCAGATCCTGCCGTCGCTGCTATCGACCTTCGTCATCACCTCGCCGAACACCCCCATGGACGAAGTCTCGTCCAAGCCGATCGGAACCGGTCCCTATGTATTCGATTCCTGGTCGCAAGGTGAGCGCGTGACGCTGACCCGCTTCGACCGGTACTGGGGCGAAAAGCCGGAGATCGAAAAGGCGACCTATCTCGTCCGCAATGAATCGGCGGTGCGGGCCGCCATGGTCGCCACCGGCGAAGCGGATATCGCGCCGAGCATCGCGGTTCAGGACGCCGTCGATCCCGATCGCGATTTCAGCTATCCGAACTCGGAGACCACGCGCATCCGCATCGGCCAGGACAAGGCGCCGCTCAACGATGTGAGGATCCGCAAGGCGCTCAACCTGGCGACGGATCGCAACGCCTTCGTCGGCACGATTCTCAGCAAGGACGTGATTGCCGCCTCACAGCTCGTCGTGCCGACGACGGTCGGCTACAATCCGGATTTGAAGCCTTGGCCCTACGACCTCGAACAGGCCAAGGCACTGGTGGAGGAAGCGCGCGCCGACGGCGTTCCGGTGGATGCGCAAATCCGGCTGATCGGACGGCAGAACCTCTTTCCGAACATCAACGAGGTGCTCCAGGCGCTGACGCAGATGTGGCAGGCCGCCGGCCTCAACGTCAATCTCACGATGGTCGAGAGAAGCCAGGCGCTGGAACTCGGCACCAAGCCCTATGCCGCTGACCGTCCGCCGACGATGATCACGGACCAGCACAACAATGACATGGGCGATGCCTCCTTCACCGTGGTCTACAAGTATTCGTCTTCCGGCCCGCAGGCGGATACATCGGACCCCGCCCTCGACGCCCTGATCGCCAAGGCGGCGGCGGCCACCGGCGACGAGCGCGCCGATCTGTTCAAGGAAGCCTTCCGCGTCATCAGCGAGGACATCGTCCCCGACGTGATGCTGTTCCACATGGCCGGCTACGCGCGCGTCAGCCCGCGGCTCGACTTCCGCCCGACCATCGCCACCAACAGCGAACTCCAGCTCGCCCGCATCAAGTTCGTCGATCAGGTTCGTTAGGACAGGCGCAGCGTCTTTCATTCCATCCCGGCCGCAGTATCGGATCAGCGGCCGGGATGTTCGTATTTCACGTTGCAAGATGCTCGAAGAGGATGGCCACCGCTTCGGCGCCGGGATCGACGTGACCTTCAAGCTGCCTGGCATTGACATAGGCGGCGCGGCCGGCTTTTGCGCGGGTGAGGGTCGCGGTGAAGTCCGCGCCTTTCCGGGCCGCGGCGGCGGCGGCGGAAAGGCTCTCGCCGAGCGCTTCGAGCGCGGGCGCGAGCGCATCGACCATCGTGCGGTCGCCGATGCGCGCGCCGCCGATTTCCTGCATGCGGGCAAGGCCGGCAAGCAGCGCCTCGCGCATCGGCAGGCCGCTCGATGCGCCGTCGCCGGCCGCGGCGAAGAAGATCGCGAGCAACACGCCGGAAGAGCCGCCCATCGTCTGGCTCAGCTCCTGGCCGATGGCGCGCAGGAGCTGCGTGTGGTCGGAGAGCGGCAGACGGTCGAGGGCGCTGATCAGCGCGCGGGCGGCGCCCGCCAGCGTCGAGCCGGTATCGCCGTCGCCGGATTTGGCGTCGAGCGCGTTGAGGCCCGGTTCGGCGGCGATCAGGACCTTGCAGCAATTGTCGATGAAGGCGCGTGTCGTCTCATGGTTCGACGGCATCGGCGTGATCGGCGTCAGGCCGTCCGGCAACGCTGCGACGGCAATCGGCCGGACCTCCGAGACGCCGGGCCAGGCGGCAATCGGCACGGGGGTTTTGAGAAGCGCCAGCTCGCCCGCCTCGGCGGCGAAGACGGAGACCGAAAAGCCCTGCATGTCGAGCGAGGTCATCAGCGGCGCGGGCCCGATGGCATGGGTGATCCTGCCGCCGATCGCAGAGCCGAGGAGGTCGTGGGCGAGAACCGACATCTCCAGGACCGACGCACCGCCGAGATTGTTGATCAACGCGACATGCGGCCCCTCGCCCATGACGGCGGAAAGCCGCTCCGCCATGGTGGCGACCGCCGCCCGCGCGCCGGCGAAATCCACCTGTTCGACGCCTGCCTCGCCATGGATGCCGAGGCCAAGCTCGGCCTTGCCTTCGGGAATGCGGTCTTCCTTCGGCGAACCCGGCACGCGGCAGGTATCGAGCGACATGCCGATGGAACGGGTGCCGGCGATGACGCGCCTGGCGGCGGCCGTCACCGTATCGAGGTCGGCACCCTCTTCGGCGAGCGCGCCGGCGATCTTGTGCACGAAGAGCGTGCCGGCGACGCCGCGGGCCTGCGGCAGGTCGGGCAGCGCGATGTCGTCACCGACGATCACCATCGAGACATTGAGGCCGAAGGCGCGCGCCCGCTCGGCGGCAAGCCCGAAGTTGAGCCGGTCGCCGGTGTAGTTCTTGACGATGAGGAGGCATCCGGCCGGGCCCGTCACCGCCAGGATGCCGGCGAGCACGGCGTCGACGCTCGGCGAGGCGAAGACGTCGCCGCAGACGGCGGCGGTCAGCATGCCCTTGCTGACGAAACCGACATGGGCCGGCTCATGGCCCGAACCGCCGCCGGAGACGATCGCCACCTTCGACCTGTCCCAGTCGCTGCGCAGAACGACGCGGATATGCGGATAGCCGTCAAGCCGCGTCAACGCGCCGCCCGAAAGGGCCAGGACCCCGTCGATCGCCTCGGTGACGACGTCTTCGCGCGTGTTGATGAATTGCGCCATGGTTGCTGTTCTCCCTAAACTAAACGCAGGCCCGCGGCATCGAAAAAGAGCGGCCGCGACGGTTGGATCCGGATGGTCTCGCCGCCCCGGAGCGGCGTGTGGGCGTCGGTGACGGTGATGAGGTCGTGCCGCTTGAACGTGAGGTGCAGGCGCGTCTGGTCGCCGAGATGCTCGACGCGCTTGACCAGCGCCTCCTCGCCCTCGCCTTGCGCAATATGCTCCGGGCGAAGGCCGATGCTCTTCGCCCCCGCCGGCGCGCCGGCGAAGAGATCGGCCGGCAGCACGTTGATGCGCGGCTGGCCGAGGCGGGTCGCGGCATAGATGCTGACGGGCTCTTCGTAGACCTCGCGCGGCGAGCCGAACTGCACGAGCCTGCCTTCGTTCAGCACGCCGACATGGGTCGCCATGGTCATCGCCTCGATCTGGTCGTGGGTGACGTAGAGCAGCGTCGCGCCGGATTTCGCCTGGATGCGCTTCAGTTCGATGCGCAGGTCCGCGCGGAGCTTCGCATCGAGCGAGCTCAACGGCTCGTCCATCAGGAATATCCTGGGATCGCGCACCAGCGCACGGCCGATGGAGACACGCTGCATCTCGCCGCCCGAAAGCGCCGTCGCCTTGTTCTCCAGCTTGTGGGCGATTTGCAGGACCTCGGCAACCTCCTGGACCTTCCGCTCGATCGCCGCCTTCGGCGTCTTTAGGAGAGGCGATTTCAGGGGGAACTCCAGGTTCTGGCGAACGGTGAGGTGCGGATAGAGCGAATATTGCTGGAACACCATGGCGACATTGCGCTCGGCGGGCTGGAGGCCCTTCATCGGCCGGCCGTCGATGTAGACCTCTCCGCTGTCGGGGACGTCGAGGCCGGAGACCATGCGCAGCGTCGTCGTCTTGCCCGCGCCCGTCGGGCCGAGCAGGACGACGAAGGAGCCGTCCGGCACCGTCAGCGAGACATTGTCGAGGGCGACCGTTGCACCGAACCGTTTCGTCACGTTTTCAAGCACGACCTCAGCCATGGGCGAGCACTCCTTCATTGCCCTCGGAGATGAGGACCTTGCCGCTTTCCGCATCGAAGAGCGAGAGGGTGCGCGCATCGAAATCGAGGCCGACCAACTCCTCCTCGCGCACTTTGTGCCCCGAGGAGATGCGGGCCTTGACGTCGCCGTGCTCCGTCGAAAGGGTGACGATCTGCGTCGTGCCGAGATATTCGACGGCGCTCACGCGGCCGCGATAGGGGGCGTCGTCGCGGAACGTCACATGCTCCGGGCGAACGCCGAGCGTCAGGCGGCCGGCGCGGCCTTCCCGCGCGGCGGGTACGTGGACCTTTGCCCCGCCGAGCTCGACGCTGTCGCCGCCGATGCCGATCATGCCTTCGAAGTCAAGAAAGTTCATCGAGGGCGAGCCGATGAACTGGGCGACGAACTTCGTCGCCGGCCAGTCGTAGATCTGCTGCGGCTTGCCGAACTGCTCGACGACGCCATGGTTCATGACGACGATCTTGTCGCCCATCTGCATGGCTTCGAGCTGGTCGTGCGTGACATAGACGGTGGTGGCGCCCATGCGGTCGTGCAGCGCGCGCAACTCCTCGGCCATGTGCTCGCGAAACTCCGCGTCGAGCGCGCCGAGCGGCTCGTCCATGAAGAAGGCTTTCGGCCGCCGTACGATGGCCCGGCCGAGCGCCACGCGCTGGCGGTCGCCGCCGGAAAGACCCCCGACAGGCTTGTCGAGAAGATGCTCGATCCTGAGGATGCGGGCGACGTCCGCGACGCGGGCGTTCACCTCCTCGCGCTTCATACCCTGGCTGACGAGCGGATAGGAGATGTTCTTGCGCACGTTCATATGCGGATAGAGCGCGAACATCTGGAAGACGAAGGCGATATCGCGCTGGCTCGCCGGCTTCATGCCGACCTCCTCGCCGTCGATGAAGATCTCGCCGGAGGTCGGCAGTTCGAGGCCCGCCATCATGCGCAGCGTCGTCGTCTTGCCGCAGCCGGAAGGGCCGAGCAGCATGAAGAACTCGCCGTCCTCGATGGTGAAGGTGGAGGAGCGGACGGCCGTGAAGGCGCCGAACTCCTTGCGTACGTTCTGGATCCTGATTTGCGCCATCGGTCTACTCCGGAAAATGGCTGACGATGATGAACATCACCGTGCCGAGGAGGGTTACGACGAAGGACCAGGAATAGAGCGCGAGCGCGAAAGGCTGCATGAGCATGACGACGCCCGCCGCGATCAGCACCGAGGCCAGCATTTCCCAGGCGCTACGCCGGAAATGCAGGAGGCCGTTGAAAAATCGTGTCATTTGCGGACTGCTCCGAAGGTGATGCCGCGCAGGAGATGCTTGCGCAGAAGGATGGTGAACACCATGACCGGCACGAGGAAGATCGTCGCCCCGGCGGCGACGGCGGGCCAGTCCTGGCCGCTGACGCCGATGATGGTGGGAATGAAGGGCGGGGCCGTCTGGGCGTTGCCGGATGTCAGCAGCACGGCGAAGGCATATTCGTTCCACGCGAAGATCAGGCAGAAGATCGCGGTGGAGGCGATGCCCGTCGCCGCCTGGGGCAGCACGACCTTGTAGAAAGCCTGGAAGCGGGTATAGCCGTCGATCAGCGCCGCCTCCTCGTATTCGACGGGGATCTCGTCGATGAAGCCCTTCAGCAGCCACACGGAGAGCGACAGGTTCACCGCCGTGTAGAGCAGGATCATGCCGGCATGGGTGTCGCTGAGCCCGAGCGAGCGGAACATCAGGAAGATCGGGATGGCGACGGCGATCGGCGGCATCATGCGCGTCGAAAGGATGAAGAAGAGAAGATCGTCCTTCAGCGGCACCTTGAAGCGCGAGAAGGCGTAGGCCGCCACCGTCCCGAGCACGATGCACAGCACCGTCGAGCCGAAGCCGATGATCACCGAATTGGTGAAGCGCTCGGCAAAGCGCGAGGGTCCGGAAATGACGAGCCCGTCCTTGCGCACCAGCTTGTCGTACCAGGTCGTGGGCTCGCCGAGCGCCTGCAACTGCTCCTGCGAAAGCCGGGTGCGCGTGGTGAAGACGTTGACGTAGCCCTCGACCGTCGGCGTGAAGAAGGTTTTCGGCGGATAGGCGATGGCGTCGGAGGGCGTCTTGAAGCCCGTGGCGATGATCCAGATGAGCGGCAGGATGGTGATCAGCGCGTAGCCGACGACCAGGATGCCCGCGACCCATTTCTGCCGCAGCGACGGTTCGGTGACGGAATAGCTGCTCATCGTTGTTTCACCTTGTTGAGCGCCTTGACGTAGATCGAGGCGAGGCCGAAGACCGTGACGAAGAGGATGACGGCATAGGCCGAGGCATAGCCGGTACGCCACTTCTCGAAGGCCTCGCGCTTGAGGTTGATCGAGGTGAGTTCGGTGATCGAGCCGGGGCCGCCGCCGGTGAGCTGGACGACGAGGTCGAACATCTTGAAGTTCTCGATGCCGCGGAAGAGCACCGCGAGCATCAGGAAGGGCAGGACGAGCGGGATGGTGATCGTCCAGAACTGCCGCCACCTGCTGGCGCGGTCGCATTCGGCCGCCTCGTAGATGCTCGGCGGAATGGAGCGCAGGCCCGCAAGGCAGATCAGCATGACGAAGGGCGTCCACATCCAGGTATCGACGATGACGATGGCCCAAGGGGCGAGCGCCACGTCGCCGATCATCGAGAAGCTGGACGGGTCCGCGCCGGTCAGGAAGCCGACCGCATAGTTGAAGAGGCCGATCTGCGGCTGGTAGAGGAAGGTCCAGAAATTGCCCACCACCGCCGGGCTCAGCATCATCGGCAGCACGATGATCGTGGTCCACAGGTCGTTGCCGCGGAACTTCTTGTTGATCAGATAGGCAAGCGCGAAACCGATCAGGACCTGAAGCACGATGGTCCAGATCAGGAAGTGCGCCGTCGCCTGCATGGTCAGCCAGATATCCCGGTCGGACAGGATATTCAGGTAGTTCTTGAGGCCGACGAACTCGACCGCGGCATTGGGCCGGTTGACCCGGAAATTGGTGAAGCTCAGCCGGATCGTCCAGATGAGCGGGAAGATATTGACCGCCAGCAGCAGCACGATCGACGGTGCGACGAAGAGCCAGGCGAGCGCGCGGTCGGACAGGCCGCGCATACGTCCGGCGATGGCATGCGGCGTCGCCTCGGCGACCCGGTCCATGGATGATTTCAGCATTGATAGTCCCCTATAGCAGCATGGGCGGCGGCAGAGCCGGGGCAATTCCCCGGCTCCGGCCGCGCCTTGGCCCGCTGGGAGGCGCGGGCCCGGCCGATGGCGTCAGTACTTGCCTTCGTCGTCGAAGACCTGCGTCCAGTCCTTGACAAGCCCGTCGAGCGCGTCCTTGGCCGTGCCCTGGCCCGCGACGACATAGTCGTGGAAGCGCTTCTGCGCGGCCTGCAGCAGCGAGGCGTAGCTCGGCTCGGCCCAGAAGTCCTGCACGATGGCCATGGAATCGAGGAAGGTCTGCGCATAGGGCTGGCTGGTCGCAAAGCCCGGATCCTCGACCACCTTCAGGAGTGCCGAATAGCCGCCCATCTGCCACCATTTCTGCTGGATTTCCGGCTGCGCGAACCACTTGATGTAGGCGAGCGCGTCCTCCTGCTTCTCCGACGAGGAGACGACCGAAATGCCCTGCCCGCCGAGCTGCGCATAGGCAGCACCCTCCGGGCCGGCCGGGTTCGGGAAGTAACCCGACTTGTCGCCGCCGACATTGGCGTCGGCGTTGATGCCCGGCCAGGTGAACGCGAAGTTCATGTGCAGCGCGACCTGGCCCGACTTGTAGGCATCGATGTCCTCGGACATGTAGGCGTCGGAATGGCCGGGCGGCGTGCAGCAATCGTAGAGCTCCTTGTAGAACTCCAGGCCCTTCACCGCTTCCGCCGAGTTGACATAGCCTTCAAGCTCATAGGGCTTGTCGGGGTTCTCGTACTTGAAGCCGAAGCTGTAGAGCACGTCCATGACGCCCATGGTGATGCCCTCGGACCCGCGCTCCGTGTAGATCGCCGCGCCATAGACCGTCTTGCCGTCGATCTCGCGCTTCTGGAAGAACTGCGCGATGTCCTTCAACTCGCCGAACGTCTTCGGCACGGTCAGCTCGCGGCCGTATTTCTCCTTGAATTCGGCCTGCAGCTCGGGGCGGGAGAACCAGTCCTTGCGGTAGCTCCAGCCGACGACGTCGCCGAAGGCGGGCATCGCCCAGTAGTTCGGCGAATTCTTCGGCCATTCGGCATAGCCGACGACGGTCGCCGGAATGAAATCGCTCATCTTGATCCCTTCCTTGTCGAAGAAATCGTTGAGCTTGACGTACTGGCCGTTCTCCGCCGCGCCGCCGATCCACTGGCTGTCGCCGATCATCAGGTCGCAGAGCTTGCCGCCGGAATTCAGCTCGTTGAGCATGCGGTCGGCGAAATTCGGCCACGGCACGAATTCGAATTTCATCTTGATGCCGCTCTTGGCCTCGAAATCCTTGCTGAGCTCGACAAGCGCATTGGCCGGATCCCAGGCGGCCCAGCAGAGCGTCAGCTCCTTGGCGCTCGCCTGCCCTGTGCCCGCGGCGCCAGCAGCCAGAAGCGCACCGAAAGCGGCGAAAGATCTTGCGTGACGAAATTTCATGGTGGGGACCTCCTCCCTCGCCTTCCGACCCCATCGGAAGGCTGACAACGCCCTTTGCGGGCCCATGGCGCGGAACAACTTCCCGGCGGGCCTGTCTCCTCCGCACCGCCTCGTGGCGCGCATTCCTCCTGCCGGCCACGCATGGAGTCATATTGAGGTGCGCACCTCAATGCAAGCAAATTTTGAGGTGCGCACACCAATTCTTGCTTTTCACCTGCTTTTGCTGGAGAAATCCGATCTGGACCCTGCGTCGTTGAAGAGAGAGTGGAATGCGGCCTACCGCAAAAGACCTGGCAGAAGCCGCCGGCGTAAGCCTTGCCACCGTTGATCGCGTTCTCAACGAGCGGCCGAACGTCAGCCCGAAGGCGGCCAGGAAAGTGGCCGAGGCGATCGAGCGCATCGGCTTCGTGCGCAACCCCGCCGCCGTGGCGCTGGCACGCAACAAGACCTACAGCTTCCGCTTCGTCCTGCCGACCTCAGGCGACCAGTATCTGGCCGAGCTCATCGCCCGCGCGGGAGAGGCCAAGGAAATCCTGCGCGCCGATTCCACGGATGTCGAGATCGCCCAGATCCCGATGAACGATCCGCATCACGTCGCCAAGTATCTCTCCGCCATCGGCGCCGATACGTTGGACGGCGTTGCGGTCATGGCGCCGGAATCGCCCCAGGTGCGCGACGCGCTGCTGCGGCTCGTCGAGCGCGGCGTCAAGGTCGTGCAGTTCCTCTCCGGCCAGGAGCGGCTGGAGCGCGCCGACTACGTCGGCATCGACAACTTCGCCGCCGGCGCCACCGCAGGCAAGATCGCCGGCCGCTTCATCGGAAACCGGCCGGGCAAGATCATGGTCGTCGCCGAAACCATGATGGCGCTCGACAGCATCCAGCGCCGCCTCGGCTTCGACAGCATCATCAACGCGCAGTTTCCGCATCTTCACCCCCTGCCGTCGCTCGAAACCTATGCGGACGCAAACCGTGCCGACCTCATCATCCGGCGCACCTTGCAGCACAATCCCGATACCGTCGCGGTCTATGTGCTGAGCTCGGAGGCGCGCGTGCCGCTGTCCGCCGTCTGGAGCGCGCAGGGCTCCCGCCCCCTCACCGTCGTCGCACACGAGCGCACCCCCTTCAGCGAGCAGGCCCTCATGGATGAGCGCATTGATGCCGTGATCGCCCAGGACCCCGGCCACGCCGTGCGCAGCGCGCTACGCATCATGCGCGCCCGCGCCGATCACCGCGAGCTTCTGGCATCGCAGGAAAGGATACGCATCGAAGTATTGCTGAAGGAGAACCTTTGAGGGGAGTGCCGTCGCCCGGAGGGTCGCTAGATCAGCGCCCTTGAATAGATTCAAATAGTCGAGCGTCAGGTTCTCCCGCCTATCCGGAACGTCGCTTCGAAGCCGTCGTCATGCCCCGGCCGCGGAGAGGTGAGCTCGATCCTGCCGCCCGTACCCGCGGCGATCGCCTTGGCGATGGCAAGGCCGAGGCCGGTGCCGCTGGCCTGCGTGCGGCCGCGCTCATACGGTTCGGAGAGACGGGCGAGGAGATCGGGTGGAACGGCCGGCCCGGCATTGGCGACCCGCAGCGCGCCGTCGGCCGACAGAGCCACGCGAACCGGCGCCTGGCGGGCGCCGTGCTTCAGCGCATTCTCGATCAGGTTGCGCGCCAGGATGGCGAAGGCGTCCGCATCGATGTCCGAGGATACGGGCGCCTCGGGGAGCTGAAGGTCGATCCGCCCGGCACCGTCGGCGCTTTCCGTCATTTCGCCGACGAGCATGCGCAGGATGGCCGCGATATCGGTCGGCTCGGCCGCCTGCAACCGTCCGCCCTCGGCCCTTGCGAGCTGCATCAGCTTTTCCGACAGCCTGAACAGCCGGCGCAACGCCGTCTCGATGTCGCGTGCCCGGTTGCGCGCGGCTTCATCCGACGTTTCGATGATCAATCTTTGCGTCTGGGCGAGCGCGGCGGCTACCGGCGTGCGCAACTCGTGCGCGGCATTGGCGGTGAAGCTGCGTTCCGCTTCCAGTGTGCGTCCGAGACGCTCCATCAGACGATTTACCGCCTGCGCGTTCGGCTGGACTTCGGACGGCAGGTCCGCCGTGGAAATCGGGGTCAGGTCGCCGGCGCCTCGCGCCTCGGTTTGCGCCCGAAAACGCCGGAGCGGCGCCATCGACAGGCGCACCACGCCCCAGACGCCGACCAGGCCAATGGGAGCGATCAGGCCGAGCGGCAGCGCCAGGCCGAGCAGCGCATCCCGCGCCACCGCGCGGCGGCGTGCGAGCGGCTCGGCGACCGAAATGGTGATCGTGCCCTGAAGGGCGGCATCGGAATAGATGCGGTGCGTGCGGGTATTCGCAAAACCCATGCCGGTGAACGGCGGAAAGACGGAGAGGTCCGCCTTGTGGGAGCGCAGCAGCACCCGGCCTTCACCGTCCCGCACGACATAGGTGAAGTATTCGTCGTGCTCGCGCATCGTCGCGACGCTCTGGCTGGCATCGTCGTCGCTGTCGCGGCCGACGATATCACGGACGGCGAGCGGCAGCAGGCGCTGTCCGGTTTCTTCGAGCGCGCTGTCGAAGACCTCGTTCATCTCATGGCGCAGCTTTTGCGCGGTGACCGCTGCGGCAAATGCCCAGAGCAAGGTGATGCCAAGCCCCATCCAGAGCGAAATGCGCCATTGCAGGCTTCGCGGTCCGATCATCGCCCGCTTCCCAGCCGATAGCCGATACCGCGCACCGTCTCGACGACGGCGTGCCCCAGCTTCTTGCGCAAACGACTGACATGGACCTCGATGGTGTTGCTCTCGACCTGCGCGCCGAAGGCATAAAGGCGCTCCTCCAGCTGCCCCTTCGACAGCACCTGGCCGGGATGCTGGACGAAAGCCTCGAACAGCGCCCATTCGCGTCCCGTCAGATCGACCGGCCGGCCGTCGCACAGGACGGTTCTCGCCGCCAGGTCGATTTCGAGATTGCCTATGGCGACCAGCGGGTTCGGGTTGCCGCTGTAGCGGCGCGCCACGGCGCTCAGCCGCGCCGACAGTTCGGAAAGATCGAAAGGCTTGGTCATGTAGTCGTCGGCACCGGCATTCAGCCCGGCGATCCGGTCGGAAATCTGGTCCAGCGCCGTCAGGATGACGACCGGCGTCACGCTACCCCTGCGGCGCAGCGCGCGCAGGAAGGCGATGCCCTGCCCATCGGGAAGCATGAGATCGAGGAGGACGAGATCGTAAACGGCGCTGTCGAGGTGATCGCCGGCCGCGTCGAGCCGCGTCACCCAGTCGACCGAATGGTTGTCGGCGGCGATGTGGTCGCGGATCGCCGCGCCGAGGATCGTATCGTCTTCGATCAGAAGGATTCTCATGAACGCACCGTCCTGTCTGTTCTGAACCTTGCCGGCAAACCTGTCAGCCGGCTGACGGACAAGGCGTGACGGCTTCAGCTATTCGTCAGGAACGAGTGCCACCTTTCCTGCACATGAACGATGATGCAGGACAAACGACATGATGAAGCACATTGCCATGGCCTCCCTCTTCCTGGCCTTGATCGGCTGGGGTCCGGCGATGGCCGACGACGACGATTGCCATGTCCCCATGAGCCTGTGGCAACCGCGCGAGGCGGTGCAGAAGATGGCGGAAGGACGCGGCTGGCAGGTGAGCCGGATCAAGATCGACGACGGCTGCTACGAGATCAGGGGCGTCGATGAAACAGGGCGCCGGTTCAAGGCCAGGATCGATCCGGCGACGCTCTCGGTCGTCAAGATGAAGCGCAAGGACAGGCATGACGACGACCACACGCGCGCCAGGCAGCGACCGAGCGGATCTGACGTGACCGGCGCCTCCGGCATCCTGCCCTCGAACAGGCTGTTCGAGGCCGGCTCACGGCCGAAGACCGTCGTGAAATAACCGGCCGCACGGCGCCATTTCATCCCAGATGCAGGAAAGCAGACGATGTCCGGCAATTCCCTTCGCTATTCGACAGGCATGATCCTCATTCACTGGCTGACCGCCTTGTTCGTGCTCGGTGCCTGGCTGACCGCCAGGGGCGGCCGCGAGATGGTGCAGGACCCGCCCTTGTTGCACTTCACCCTGGGGCTGGCGGTGCTGGCGCTCGTCGTGCCGCGACTGATCCTGCGGCTGGCCGAAGGCGCGCCCGCCGGCGATGGGCAGAACGGCTGGCTTGCGACCGGCGCAAAGGCCGGCCACGGCCTGCTCTATCTGTTGCTGATCGGGTTGCCGATCACCGGCTGGTATGCGGCATCGCGCATGGGCGTGCCGATATCGTTCCTCGGCGTGGAGCTTCCGGCAATCGCGGCGAAGGTCGAGGGCCGCCCCGGCCTGATCGCCGAGCTGCACGAGAATGCCGGGACGTTCATCCTCACTCTTGCCGGCCTGCATGCCCTGATGGCGTTGTGGCATCAGTTCGTCCGGCGTGACGGGACGATGCGGCGCATGAGCCTGCGCTAGGCGACACGACCCTTTTTCTTCTCCGGCCCCGCCCCCGCCCCACATCGCAGTGATGTGGGGCGGGGCGGGGCCGAGCTTTTCCGCGGCTTGCCGTCCTGACGGCAAGCTGAAGCATGAACCCGCATGATGTCAGGAAACGCTCAGCCGCACGCTTCAGGTTGCCTTTCGCGGATCGGTGCGGCGTCTTTCGACCGGCCTGATCCGCTCAAACCGGTCCGGACATTTTCGTTCGCGACCCGCGACTGAACAGGCGGAGCCACTATGAAATCCATAATCGCAGCCCTTGCCCTGAGCACGGCACTGACATTCCCGGGCCTTGCCATGGCCCGGCCCGTCACGCTCACCACGACACTGAGCAACTACGGCGGCGACGGCGCCTATCTCGCACTCTACGTCACCGACGCGAAGGGCGCCTATGCCGGCAGCCTTTGGATGGCTGGCGGCAAATCGAAATACTACGAGCATCTGACGGGATGGTATCGGGCGACCGGCGGCAACGTGGCCGAGATCAACGGCATTACGGGGGCCAGCGTCGGCGCGGGACGGACTCTGGAAATCACACTCGACCTGGCCGATGCGCTGTTTGACGCCGGCTATACGCTGCATATCGACGCTGCCGTCGAGGACATGCGCGACAGCCCCGCCGAGGTCGCGGTTCCCTTGACGGCGAGCGGCGCGGGGACCCAGGCGCCCGGACGGCGCTACATCGCCGCCTTCATCTATTCGATGTAGCCGGAGGGCGTCATGATCCGCGCGCTTCACCGCTGGCCGGGCCTCCTGGCTGCGCTTCTCCTGCTGGTGCTCAGCCTGAGCGGCGCAGCCCTCTCGGTGCTCCCCGCCGCCGAACGCCTGTCCTCGCCGCAGCCCCCGGCGGCGCTTTCGATCGCCGATCTGGCGGAGCATATCCAGGCCGTCCATCCCCAGGTCGAGCAGATCCGGCGGGCACCGTCGGGCCGGATCACCGCCTATTGGTTCGAGGGCGGCAGGCCGCAGGCGGCGGTCATCGATCCTGTCACCGGACAGGGCATCGCTTCGGCGGACCCGAACTGGTTGGAACGATGGCTGACCAACCTGCATCGTTCGCTCTTCCTGGGCGACGGCGGCCGCATCGCGGCGGCGGCGGGAGCTGCGGCCATGTTGCTGCTCGCCGTGTCCGGCACCGTTCTTGTCGCGCACAGGGCCGGCGGCTGGCGGCTCTGGTTCATGCCGCTCCGCGGACCGCTTTGGGGGCGGCTACATGTCGAAATCGCCCGCGTGGCTGTCGCCGGTCTGCTGCTGTCTTCCGCAACCGGCCTATGGATGACCGCTTCGACCTTCGACCTGTTCCCTGACGGGCCGGCAATATCGACGATGCAGGCCGACCCGAGCGGCCGTGTCGGCCTATCGCTTGCAGCGATGGATTTCCTGAGTGAAACGCCGGCTGCCGAACTGCGCAGCCTGTCGTTTCCAGCGCTCGATGACGCGGCAGACGTCTTCACGGTCAAGACCGATCGCGGCACCGGAATGCTCGATCAGAGCACCGGCGCGCTGCTGGCCTGGAACGACCTGACCGGCTGGCAACGCGTCTCCGAGACCATCTACATGCTTCATACCGGACAAGGCACCGCCTGGATCGGGCTCGTCCTCGGGCTGACAGCGCTTGGCGTGCCGGTCATGGCGATGACCGGCTTCATCCTCTGGCTTGCAGGGTGGCGCGCAAGGCCGCGCATTCGCGGCAACGTCACCGCCGGTCATGCCGAGACGATCATCCTCGTCGGCAGCGAGGGCGGCAGTACCTGGGGTTTTGCCGCAACGCTGCGTGCCGCACTGACGAATGCGGGCCAGACCGTTCATGTCGCGGCGATGTCATCCTTCGATCCCGCGCGTTACTCAAAAGCGCAGCGTATCCTGATCCTCGCCGCCACCTATGGCGACGGCGATGCGCCGGCCTCGGCGAAGGGGTTCATCGACCGGTTGCGCTCGCTTCCTGCTCCGCCCGCAGTCCCCCTCGCCGTTCTCGGTTTTGGCGACCGCAGCTTTCCCGCCTATTGCGCCTTCGCGCGGGCGATTGCCGAGACGGCGGAAGCCAAGGGCTGGCGCATGCTGGTGCCGTTCGACAGCATCGACCGCCAGTCGGCGCAGGATTTCGCCCGCTGGGGCCGGCTGCTCGGCGCGGCGATGGATGTCGAGCTGGAACTCGTCCACCAGCCGGTTCCGCCTGCCGTCCTTTCCCTGACGCTCGTTTCACGCCGCAATTACGGAGCGGAGGTGCAGGCGCCGACTGCCATCCTGCGCTTCGCCTTGCCGAAGGTTTCGCGGTGGCGGGCGCTTGCAGGCGGCGGCTTCGGGCGTTTTTCGGCAGGAGATCTGCTCGGCGTCCTGCCCGCAGGTTCGGCCGTACCGAGATTTTATTCGCTGGCCTCGGGACGGTGCGACGGCTTCATCGAGATCGTCGTGAGGAAACACCCTGCCGGTCTATGCTCGGGGCAGCTCCTCGAACTGGAGGTCGGCGACACCATAAACGGCTTTCTGCACAGCAATGCCGGCTTCCACGCCGGCCGCGGGCGCGCGCCGCTGATCCTTATCGGCGCCGGAACGGGGATCGGGCCACTGGCCGGCTTCGTGCGCGCCAACGCGCGGCATCGTCCGATCCACCTGTTTTTCGGGATGCGTCACCCTGACAGCGACTTTCTCTATACCGAAGAGCTGGCCGCCTGGCAGCGGGAAGGCCGCCTCCTGCAACTCGCAACGGCCTTTTCACGCGGACAGATGCCTCGCTACGTGCAGGACACCTTGCGCGAGGAGGCCGCCGAAATCGCAAGGCTGGTCCGCAAGGGGGCGAAAATCATGGTTTGCGGCGGACGCGGCATGGCAGCCGGGGTCTCCGACGCGCTCGCCGACGTTCTGGCACCCATCGGCCTGTCGCCCGCCCTGCTCAAAGCGGAAGGACGCTATGTCGAAGATGTCTATTGATCCCGGGCGGTACGCGCTGAGCGGACCCACGATGGGCACACGCTGGTCGGCATTGTTCTACAGGCCGGCACCCTTCGACCCCGAACCGGTTCGCTGCGCGCTCCAGGCCGCGGTGGACGAAGTGGATGCGCAGATGTCCACCTGGAAGCCGGACAGCGATCTGATGCGCCTCAATGCTGCTCCGGCCGGCGAATGGGTGACTGTGCCGGAGCCGCTGATGGAGGTGTTGCGCCTGTCGCTCGACATCGGCCGCGCTTCCGGCGGCGCCTTCGACATCGGCGTCGGCGATGCGGTGAATGCCTGGGGTTTCGGCCCGGCAGCGGCCGACCGGAATCTCGTCCAGAAGGCGTTTGCGGCTCCGCGCCGGCCTGTCCATGAGGTACTTGAGCTGGACTTCGAATGTCGCAGGATCAGAAAGGATATCCCGGTCACCCTCGATCTCAACGGGATAGCCAAGGGCCACGGTGTCGATCGGCTGGCCGAAACGCTACGCAACTTCGGCATCGCTTCCGGACTAGTCGGTATCGACGGCGAAATGCGGGCGCTCGGCCTGCGCCCCGACGGCGAACCCTGGGCCATCGCGGTGGAGGAACCGGACCGTAAGCGCCGGGCGCCATATTCGATCCTTGCCTTGCAGGATGCCGCGGTGGCCACCTCGGGCGACTATCGGCACTGGGTCGACGTCGGACACCGTCGCCTTTCGCACACGATGGACCCGCGTCGCGGCGCGCCCCTCCTCTCGCCTCCCGCCTCCGTCACCGTCGTTGCGCGCACCTGCGCCGAAGCCGACGCATGGGCCACCGCGCTGATGGTTCTCGGTCCGGAATCCGGCGGCAAGCTCGCGCGCCGTCTGTACCTCGATGCGCTGTTTCTCCTGCGCGAGGAAGGAACCGTGCGGCCGCAGCCGGTGGGGTACCTATTTGGTGGAGGCCCCTCGAACAGCGACGGAGGAGACAATAGTTTCCGCAGCAAGCTTTGCGAAAGCGCGTATCCCGGTGCGCCTTCCTCGGAGATATGACCGCAGAGGTCGAGACCATGGGCGGCATTGGCGGACGTGCCAACGTCGAACAGAGTGGAGAACTGACTTTTGCAATCGATGGGGGCAGACTCGTGAATCGATATCTCGGAACAGAATTTTCTAGAAATAGGAGAGCAAAGCCGAACGCCCGGCCAAGAGCAAGACAACTGTCCAAGGCGGCGCTTTCCAGACTGCAAGCAGCAGAAACCCTGCCAGTGCAGGGCAAATTCCACCGAGAAGAAGATGGAGCTGATCCAGAGCGGGTCATAGAGCGCCGCGCCCAAATGCCGACGACCGCGGCGTTTGCTCCGCGAATGCCGGCCTGCGCAAAGTGCACCATAAACGATGAGCATTCCCGGAAGGAATATGCCGCGAGCGCGATGAAGGCACCAGGAAGGCCATGGATGGTCCGGTGATCGATGATGCGCCGAAAGCGAAGGCCAGGAGGATCGGAGCAGAGGGCAAGGTGAAAGCGAGCCATGCAGCTAGAGCACGTCCGGGGATCAATGAATCGATTGTGATGTGATGTGCTTGAGAGTTTCTGATTCAACATCCGCTTTGGCGGAGGTTGGACGATGGCCAGAGCGCTGAGCAAGGATTTGCGGTTACGTGTTTTGAAAGCTGCAGATGACGGAGCATCAGCCCGTCAAGCGCGTGCGCACCGGTAAGTCCGAGCAAGACGCCGTGCAGGGCCATTTCAACCTGATGCGAGAGCTGGTGCAGAAGGTGGTTGTCGCGCCCTCCCCCGACGGGAAGTCCGCGGACCTGACGATCCACGGACGTCTGGCTTCGATCCTCGCCTCGATGAAGGCGTTCCAGGACTACAGCAAGGCGATGCGTGCGGATTTCACAGACGACTACGCCCGCCGGGTAAGGGCGGGCGAACTGAAGGGACAGAAGCAATGCGACCTCCGCGAGATCGAGGCTTTGTTTCTGGCGCGCGGGAAACGCATCAAGCCCCGCGGCTTTTTGGCTGCGGGGCTTGTTGTGAATGTTGGTTGCGGGGGCAGGATTTGAACCTGCGGCCTTCAGGTTATGAGCCTGACGAGCTACCGGGCTGCTCCACCCCGCGTTATGGGTGGTTTTGTGATTGAGAAGATTTTGATTGCCTTTAGCAGACCTGGCAGCGACCTACTCTCCCGCGTCTTGAGACGAAGTACCATTGGCGCTGGGGCGTTTCACGGCCGTGTTCGGAATGGGAACGGGTGCGGCCACCCCGCCATGACCACCAGGTCGGCTAAGGGCAATC
>Ga0206119_100303_pt1 | contig 21627 bp, 20 predicted proteins | sample 3A50Ametagenome_FD_148608 | JGI IMG/M metagenome (GOLD analysis project Ga0206119, IMG submission 148608) | Enriched microbial communities from leaf-cutter ant dump, University of Wisconsin, Madison, United States - 3A50A | ecosystem: Environmental > Terrestrial > Nest > Insects nest > Nest dump...
TCTCGGTGCCGCCGGCAAGGTAGAAGCGGCCAGCCCCGGCCTCGACCAGCCGCGCGGCAAGGGCGATCGCCTCCAGACCCGAGCCGCATTGCCGGTCCACCGTCATGCCGGGTACACAGACGGGAAGGCCCGCCTCCAGCGCGGCAAGGCGCGCGAGGTTTCCGGCGCTGTTGGCCGCATTGCCCAGGATCACGTCGTCGACGGCACCGGGAGCAAGCCCCGTCTCGGCAAGGATGCGGCGGATGAGCGGCGCGGCAAGGGCTGCCGGCTCGACGGCGGCAAGCGATCCGCCCTTGCGGCCGATCGGCGTGCGGAACGCCGCGGCGATAACGGGAATGCGCGCGGGATCAATAGAGCCGTTCGAGTGCATCGCTGTCCTCCGCCACCCATTGCCGTACCGTCTTCGCCTCGATCTTGCCGGAGGGCGTGACCGGCAGGGCGCGGCAGAGCCACAGCCGGCGCGGCTGCTTGTAGCGCGGCAGCACGGCGTCCATCGCCGCCTTCAGCGCCGCCGCCGTCAGGCCCGGTTCCGCAGGCTCGATCACGGCGACGAGTTCGCTGCCGAGGTCGGCATGGTCGAGGCCGAAGACATGGGCGGCCCGCACGCCGGCAAGGCCGGTCAGCGCCGCCTCCACCTCGGAGGGATAGATGTTGTTGCCGCCGGAAAGCACCATGCCGCCGGAGCGGCCGAGAAGATGCAGCGTGCCGTCTTCTTCGAGGAAGCCGAGGTCGCCCACCGTGGCAAGCGCGCCGAAACGCGCCGGCTCCGCGCCGAGATAGCCGGTGGCGACGAGCGGGCTTTCGACGAAGATCGTTCCCGTCTCGCCGGCCGGCAGCGCCGCGCCCGCATCGTCGCAAACCGAAAGCCGCACGCCCGGAAAGGCCTTGCCGACCGCGCTGGCGGAGGCGGCATCGCCCGGCGCGGTGACGGTGATGAAGCCGAGTTCCGACGCGCCGTAATATTCGCGCAGCGCTGCGTTCGGGAAATGCGCCGCGCAAAGCGCATGGTCGGCCGCCGTCAGCTTGGCGCCGGCAACGGTGACGGCCGAGACGGTGGTGACCGGCGCACCTTCGCACAGCCGCCGCAACATGGTCGGCACCAGAACGAGGCGGCGGATGCCCTCCGCCCGGATCGCCTCCCGTGCTTCCGCGGCATCGAAATGCCGGGCGGAATGGAAGGTCGCGCCGGCAAGCAGCGTCTCCGTCATCGCATAGAGCGCAAGGCCGTGGGCGAGGGGGCCGGGGGCATAGGTGCCGGTCTTGGCATCGATACCGAAGAACGGCGCGCCGCTCGCAAGGCTCACGCGCCAGGAGCGGCGGTCGCGGATGATCGGCTTCGGATCGGCCGTGGTGCCGGAGGTGAAGACGATGAGAAACGGCCCGTCGTCCCCTTCCGGTAGCGGGGAAGCATCGGGTGCTACGCTTTCGGCAAGCCGCAGCGCCTCGCCGCTTTTCCGGGCGGAAAGGAGGAGGTCGGGGCCCTCGGCGGTGACGATCACGTCGGGCCCCAGCTTTTCGAGAAGGCGGCCGCGTGTCGCTTCCGGCAGGTGCGGGTCGATCAGCGCAGCGCAGGTGCCGCCGGCAGTCGCGGCGGCGAAGGCGGCGGGAAAGAGCGCGTGGTTGCCGGTGAGAAGCGCGACGAGCCGGGTTTGCGGCCCGATGCGGCTTGCGCCCGCCGGGGCGAGCGCCGCGAAGGCGGCATGGGCCTGCCGGGCGGTCGCGGCAAGGCTTCCATAGGAAAGAACCCGGCCCTCGATCTCGAAGGCCGGGTTTGCGGGGATGCGCGCGGCGTGCCGTTCGAGGGCGCCGGAAAGCGGCATCGGCTCAGGCGCGCTGCGGCAGCAGCGGGTAGCCGGCGAGCACCGCCCGGCCGGCCAGCATGGCGACGAAGGCCTTGATGAGGTCGCCCGGCAGGAAGACGAGCGAGGCGGCGGCCGTCCCGAAGAAGGCCTTGCCGCTCACATAGGTGAGCCACGGAATGCCGAAGAGGTAGACGACCGCGATGCCGCCGACGACGGAGGCCGCAAGGAAGGAGAGAAACTGCGAAAGCTCCGCCTGGTCTTCCTTGACGAGGCGCTCGGCGATCAGGCCGCAGACATAGGCGCCGGGCACGAAGCCGACGAGATAGCCCGCGGTTGGGCCGGCGAAGACGGCAAGACCGCCGCGCCCGCCGGAAAACACCGGCAGGCCGATGGCGCCCAGCAGCAGCACGAGCAGCACCGCCGCCGCGCCGCGCCTTGCCCCGAGAATGCAGCCGGCGAGCATGACGCCGAGCGACTGCGCGGTGATTGGCACGGGGATGAAGCCGAGCGTGATCGGCGGCAGCAGGCCCAGCACCACGATGATGGCGGCGAAGAGGGCGACGAGGACGATGTCTCTGGTGCTCATGTCGAAAATTCCTCGAATGGACAGGATCGGGTGGGTGCTTAGTGCCGCCGAAAGCCGCGGGCGTCAATCGCCATGGCGATCGTGTCGGCATCCTTCAGCGTCAGGATGATGAGCGGAACGAGCGTGGTGAGCGGGCGCACCGGCAGGCCGCGCGCCCGGTGCGCCTCGGCGATATCCCGGTAGCGCGAAAGGATTTCCGGCACGAAGCGGATGACGAGGCCGACCGCAAGGCTGACATCGGCCGCGCGGACGAAGCCGTAGCGCTCCAGCGGTGTGAGGAGCCGCGCGATCTCGTCCATGAAGGCGGAAATGCCGGTCGTCGCCGTGACGGCGGCGGCAAGCAGCACCAGCGCGGCAAGGCGGCAGAAGACGACGGCGGCCTCGTGCGGCGAGACGAAGACATAGTTGGCGGCGGCGACGAGAAGGACGGTGAAGAGGACGAACCGCGTGCGCCGGAATGCTTGCCCGGCCCCGATGCCGGTCGAAAGCAGCAGCCCCGCCGAAAGGGCGAGCGCCGGCACCAGCAGGCGAAGGTCCGAAACGACGAAAAGCCCGACGGCGGCGGAAAAGAGCAGGATCAGCTTGCCGCGCACCGGCATGCGGTGGAGCGGCGAATCGCCTTCGATGTCGAGCGCGTTCAGCATGCCGCGATCTTCCGGTAGGCGCCGATGGCCTCCGCCGGGCGCGAATCCGCCGCAAGCCGTCCCTCGTGGAAGACCAGCACCCGGTCGAAGCCCTCGATGAGGGCAAGGTCGTGCGTGATGACGATGACATGCTCGGGCAGGCCTGCGACGGTGCGCTCGATCAGCGCGCGGTTCTTCAGGTCGAGCTGGTTGGTCGGCTCGTCGAGGATCAACAGGTCCGGCCCGGTGACGAGCACGCTGGCAATGGCCGCAAGCTGCGTCTCGCCGCCCGAAAGCTCGTGCACGCGGCGGCGGGCGAGGTGGGATATGCCGAAGCGGGCAAGGATCGTCTCCGTCCGCTCCGTGATCTCCGCCTTGGCAAGGCCCCGGTTCTTCAGGCCGAAGGCGATGTCCTCGGCAAGGATCGGCAGGATCATCTGGTGCTGCGGGTTCTGGAAGATGAAGCCGGTCTTTCCCCGCGCGGCCTTCTCGTCGGCCACGGTATCGAGCCCGTCCACCGTCACCGAGCCCTCGGTGGGCTTCACCAGGCCGTTGATCAGGCGCGCCATGGTCGTCTTGCCGGACCCGTTGAGGCCGACGATGCCGATGCGCCGTTCGGAAAGCGCAAGGTCCAGCGGATGGAGCGCGACACGGCCGGCATAACGCACCGTGGCGGCGGTAAAGACGATATCCAAGAGCGGTTCCCGGTTCGCAGAAATTCGCGGCGAGCTATAACACGACGGGCGGTAAAGGAAACCGTGGGGGCGATTGCATGTGGCGCGAAGACCCCTCCCCAACCCCTCCCCACAAGGGGGAGGAACTTAACCCGCGGCACGCTCGGCATTCAAAAATCGAGGGAAAAGCAGGCTGCCAGCCTTTCTCCCCCCTTGTGGGGGAGATGCCGGCAGGCAGAGAGGGTCTTGAACATGCAAAGAAAACCGGGTGGAACAAACCGGGAATATGTGCCTATCATCCGGCATGACGATTCTCCTTTCCAATGCCGAGGCCCGGCGCATCTTCCTCGCCCGACAGGGGCTCAGCGCGCCGCCCGGCCGCATGCTCGGCAAGGCGGGCCTGTTGCAGCTCATCCACGATATCGGCTTCGTGCAGGTCGACAGCATCGCCACCGTGGAGCGGGCGCATCACCAGATCCTCTTCTCGCGCAACCAGACCTACCGGCGCGAGCACCTTGCCGAGCTTCTCGAAGAGGACGGCGAGCTCTTCGAGAACTGGACGCACGACGCCTCGATCATCCCGAGCGCCTTCTTCCGCTACTGGAAGCACCGCTTCCGCCGCGAGGACGAAACGATCCTCGAGCGCTGGCGAAAATGGCGCGAGCCGGGCTTCGAGGAAGCGTTCGGGGAGACCTATGAGCGCATCGCCTCGGGCGGCGCGGTGCTGTCGCGCGAGTTGAAGGCGGAGGACCACAAGTCCGGCGGCTGGTGGAACTGGCACCCGAACAAGACCGCGCTGGAATATCTCTGGCGCACCGGCAAGGTGGGGATCGCAAGGCGCGAGAATTTCCAGAAGGTCTACGACCTCGTCGAGCGCGTGCTACCGCCGCATCATCATGCGCCCGACGTCGACCACGACGCCTTCGTCGACTGGGCCTGCCGCAGCGCGCTCGAAAGGCTAGGCTTTGCCACGCACGGCGAGATCGCCGCCTTCTGGGCCCTCATCTCGCCGGAAGAGGCGAAGGCCTGGGTGGAGGCGCACCGCGACGAGCTGCGCCTCGTTTCCGTCGAGCCCGCTGACGGCGGCAAGCCGCGCGCCTCGCACGCCTTCGCCGGATTCCCGGGCAGTCTCGGCGACATCCCCGAGCCGCCCCAGCGCCTGCGTGTTCTCTCGCCCTTCGATCCGCTGATCCGCGACCGGAACCGCACCGAGCGGCTCTTCGGCTATTTCTACCGCATCGAGGTCTTCGTGCCGGAGCCGAAGCGCCAATACGGCTACTACGTCTTCCCGCTCCTGGAAGGCGACCGCCTCGTCGGCCGCATCGACATGAAGGCCGACCGCAAGGCCGGCACCCTCGACGTCAGGCGCCTCTGGTGGGAACCGAAGGTCCGCACCTCGGCGGGGCGGATGGAGAGGCTGGAGGCGGAACTGGCCCGGCTTGCGAAGTTCACGGGTGTCGAGGACGTGCGCTGGCTGGAGGGGGCGCGAGGCGAGGGGGCGTAGTACCCCTCATCCGCCTGCCGGCACCTTCTCCCCGCAAGCGGGGCGAAGGGACATGCGGCGTCGCCTCACACTATTCGGAAACTCGGGAAGCCGGCCCGGCAATCCCCTTCTCCCCGCTTGCGGGGAGAAGGTCGCGGCAGCGGGATGAGGGGCGGCCATGCCGCCGGATATGCGCCTCAGCAGAGATCCGTGGACGTGATGCGGATGCCGAAGCCTTCGAGGCCGACATAGTGGCGCTCGCGGGAGGCGAGGAGGCGGATGGAGCTGATGCCGAGGTCCTTGAGGATCTGCGCGCCGAGGCCGATTTCCAGCCATTCGCTTTCGCGCGCCTGGGCCTCGTCGTGGCCTTCGCGGTCGTGCTTGCCCTTGCGGGCGGTTTCGGACTGGCCGACGCCGACCGAGCCTTCGCGCAGGTACACGATCACGCCGCGGCCTTCGCCGGCGATGCGCTTCATGATGGCGTCGATCTGCCGGTCCGCGCCGAAGACGTCGCCGCCGACATTTTCGAGGTGCAGGCGCACGGGAATGTCAATGCCGTCGCGGATGTCGCCGAAGACGACGGCGAGGTGCTGCATCGGGTCCCAGGGTAGGGTGTAGGCATAGGCCCTGGCCTTGCCGCCGGGCGTGTCGATGTCGAAGCTGCCGACCTGCTCGATCAGCGTTTCCTTGCGCTGGCGGTAGGCGATGAGGTCGGCGACGGAGACCTGCTTGAGGCCGTTCTTCTCGGCGAAGCTGGAGACCTGCGGGCCGCGCATCACGGTGCCGTCGTCGTTGACCAGCTCGCAGATGACGCCGATCGGCGGCAGGCTCGCCAGCTTGCAGAGGTCGACGGCCGCCTCCGTATGGCCGGAGCGCATCAGGACGCCGCCCTCGCGGGCGACGAGCGGGAAGACGTGGCCGGGGCGCACGAAGTCGCTCGGGCCGACATTCGGATTGGCGAGGTTGCGCACCGTCAGCGTGCGGTCGTCGGCCGAAATGCCGGTCGTCGTGCCGTGCTTGAAATCGACGGAGACGGTGAAGGCGGTGGTGTGGGCCGAATCGTTCTCCGCCACCATGGCGTTGAGGTTGAGGCGCTTGGCCTCCTCGCGCGGCATGGGCGTGCAGACGATGCCGGAGGTGTGGCGCACGATGAAGGCCATCTTCTCCGGCGTGCAGTGCACGGCGGCGACGATGAGGTCGCCCTCGTTCTCGCGGCCGTCGTCATCGGTGACGACGACGATCTCGCCGGCCTCGAAGGCGCGGATGGCATCGACGACACGCTTCTGGTCGTAGCTCATGGCAGAATCCTATTTCAGGCGGCCGGTCTGGCCGCGGTCGCGGAGATAATGGTCGGCAATGGCGCAGGCCACCATGGCCTCGCCGATGGGCACGGCGCGGATGCCGACGCAGGGGTCGTGGCGGCCCTTGGTGCGCACGTCGACATTGTTGCCGTCGGCGTCGATCGAGCGGCGCTCGGTGAGGATCGAGGAGGTCGGCTTGATGGCGAAGCGCGCGATCACCGGCTGGCCGGTGGAGATGCCGCCGAGGATGCCGCCGGCATGGTTGGACAGGAAGATCGGGTTGCCGTCGTTGCCCATGCGCATCTCGTCGGCATTCTCCTCGCCGGTGAGCTCGGCCGAGGCGAAGCCCTCGCCGATCTCGACGCCCTTGACGGCGTTGATCGACATGAGGAGCGCGGCGATATCCTGGTCGAGCTTGCTGTAGATCGGCGCGCCGATGCCGGCGGGAACGCCCTCGGCGACGACTTCCACGACCGCGCCGATGGAGGAGCCGGCCTTGCGGATGCCGTCGAGATACTCTTCCCAAACGGGCACGATGGCGGGATCCGGGGCAAAGAACGGATTGTTGTTCACCTCGGCCCAGTCCCAGTTGTTGCGGTCGATCCTGTGCTTGCCGATCTGCACCAGCGCGGCGCGCACGACAAGGCCGGGCACGACCTTGCGGGCAAGGCCGCCGGCCGCGACGCGCGCGGCCGTCTCACGGGCGGAGGAACGGCCGCCGCCGCGATAGTCGCGGATGCCGTATTTGACGTCATAGGTGTAGTCGGCATGGCCGGGGCGGTAGCGCCGGGCGATCTCGCCGTAGTCCTTGGAGCGCTGGTCGGTGTTCTCGATCAGCATGGAGATCGGCGTGCCGGTGGTGATCATCGTTTCGCCGTCCTCGTCCGGCATCACGCCGGAGAGCACCTTGACGAGGTCGTCCTCGCGGCGCTGCGTGACGAAGCGCGACTGACCGGGCTTGCGCTTGTCGAGCCAGGCCTGGATTTCGGCGAGCGTGAAGCGGATGCCGGGCGGGCAGCCATCCACCACGCAGCCGAGCGCCGGCCCGTGGCTCTCGCCCCAGGTGGTGACGCGGAAAAGATGACCGAAAGTGTTATGCGACATGAGCGGACCCGGACCCGATGGGAAGTGCGCCCTCTCTTAGTGGAAAAGGCGGGGGAGGGACAAGGGTTTCGCGCAAGCGAAGCAGTTTTGGCGGTAGAACCCCCCTCTGCCCTGCCGGGCATCTCCCCCACAAGGGGGGAGATCGGCAAGATGCAAGCCTATCGCTTCATCTGATACGCCGATGATGGGCGAAACATTGCTCCATCCAATCTCCCCCCTTGTGGGGGAGATGCCCGGCAGGGCAGAGGGGGGTATCCCGGAATAGAGTTTCCCTAAGACGCCAGCTTCCAGCGCATTTCCTGCCCGAAGGCGAGGAAGGCGTCGCGGGAGAGGGGTTTGGCGAAGGCGTAGCCCTGCAGGAGGTCGCAGCCGAGGAGGCCGAGCATTTCGGCGTGCTGCATCGTCTCCACGCCCTCCGCCACGATCTCGATGCCGAGCGAGCGGCCGATCTCGATGATCGAGCGCACCAGCGCCTGCTCGTTGTGCGAGGACAGGATGGGCGCGACGAGCTGGCGGTCGATCTTCAGGCGCTTCGGCTTCAGCTTCAGCAGGCTGACGATGGAGGTGTGGCCGGTGCCGAAATCGTCGATCTCGATGTCGATGCCGAGCGCCTTGATGCGCGCGAGGTTGGCGAGCACCACGTCGTCGCTCTCGTCGAGGAAGATCGATTCCACCAGCTCGAAGGCGATCTGGCCGGGCTGGATGGAAAGGCCGGTGAGGCTTTCGACAAGGCTCTCGTCGCGCAGGCGCCGCGCCGAGACGTTGACCGAGATCTTCGGCATGACGAGCCCCTGCGCGGCCCAGCGGGCGCAGTCGAGAAGGGCCTTTTCCAGCACGATCCGGTCGAGCGTCGCCATGACGTTGAGGTCTTCGGCGATCTTCAGGAAGCGGTCGGGGGCAAGCAGACCGTCGCGCGGGTGGTTCCAGCGGATCAGCGCCTCGGCGCCGGCGAGCTTCAGCGTGCCGGCGTCGATCTGCGGCTGGTAGTAGGGCACGAATTCGTTGTTCTCGATGCCGGCGAGGATGTCGTCGGCGATGCGCTTGTTCGAGATGATCTCGGCCTGCAGCGCCTCGGTGAAGAATTCGTGCCGGTTGCGCCCGAGGGCCTTGGCCCGGTAGAGCGCGATATCGGCGTTGACGAGGAGTTTCGCCGTGTCGATCGACCGCCCCTCGGCGAGCGCGATGCCGATGGAGACGCCGAAGCGGCACAGGTGCCCCTCATATTCCACCGGCTGCTGCATCAGCGTGATGATGCGGCGGGCGAGCGTGCTGAGATAGGCTTCGTCCGTGGTGTTGGTGACGACCACGACGAATTCGTCGCCGCCGATGCGCGCGACGATGTCGCCCTTGCGGGTGGAGGCGTGCAGCACCTTGGAGGCGTGGACGAGCAGCGCGTCGCCCGCGGCATGGCCGAGCGTGTCGTTGATCTGCTTGAAGCGGTCGAGGTCGATGTGGAGGATGGCGGCGCGCACGTCCACCAGCTCGCTGAGCCCGGCGATCTCGGTCAGCTCGTCGTCCAGCATGCGCCGGTTGCCGAGGCCCGTCAGCGGGTCGTGCAGCGCGTTGTGCTCGATGCGCACCTTCGCCTGCTCCAGCTCGACATTCTTGGCGTCCGCCTGCTCCTTCGCCGCCTTGAGGTGTTCGCGCAGCGCGACGTCCTCCGTGACGTCGAAGGCGAGGCCCACGAGCTTGCGGGTGCCGCCGTGGCCGTAGTGGATCTTGCCGACGGAACGCACATGGCGGATTTCGCCGTCGGGCAGCACGACGCGCGCCTCGTGCGCATAGGGCAGGTCCTGCGCGGTGCAGCGCTCGACATTCTCCAGGATCGACGCGCGGTCGTCCGGATGCACGGTGCCGAGCCAGTCCTCGTGGGACACGATGCCGTCCGTGAAGGTCAGGCCGTAGAGCTGGTGCATGCGCGGATCCCAGAAGGTCCGCCCGACGTCGAGATCGGCTTCCCACAGGCCGCATTCGTAGGAATCGAGCGCGAGGTCGAGGCGCTGCGTCAGGCGGGCGAGCTCGGCGTTCTGTACCTCGGCGTGCTCCTTGGCGCTCTTCAGCGCCTCGTTGAGCAGCACGTCCTCGGTGACGTCCCAACTGATGCCGGTCAGCTTCTCCTCGCCGTTCGGGCCGATGAGGCGGGAGCCGACATTGCGGATGTGGCGCCAGCTCCCGTCCGGCATGCGGATGCGGTACTGCGACTTGTATTCGTTGCCGCCGGCGCGGATGACGTCCATCTCCGCCTTGGCCGTCGGGGCGTCGTCGGGGTGGAGCGCCGCGCGCCAGGCGCTGTCCTGCGGCGTCTCGTTCTCGGGAAAGCCGTGCAGGCGGTGCATCTGCGCATCCCAGTTGCGCGCGCCGGTGGCGAGCTCGATCTCCCAGATGCCGATCTTGGAGGCGTCGAGCGCGATGTCGAGGCGCTGGGAGAGCGACTGCACCTGCCGCTCGCGCGCCTTGAGGCGGGCGATGTTGCGCTGGCGCTCGCTGACGAGGCCGCCGGTCAGGAAGATCGGCAGGATGATGATGAGCGCGGCGGCGGCGATGATGAGCCTCAGGCGCGCCAGATTGCCGGGCGGATGATGCCAGCCTTCCGCGGGAATGGCGGCGAGCTCCCACCGCCCGCCCGGAAAATCGAGCACCTGCACGACGGGTTCGCTCTCGAAGACCTCCACGTCGCCGAAGAACGGATCGACGATGTTGTCCGCCACGCTGACGTCGCGGATCGCCAGCCGGATATCGCGGGCGTGCCCGGCAATGCCTGGCGAAAGATGCCGGTCGCCGTCGATGAGGCCGGCATCGGTGAAGAGCTTCCTTTCGTCGATCAGCCCGTCGATATAGCCCCAGAGATAGGGCCGCGCGTCTATGTTGGTGAAGACCGGGATGAAGAGGTTGAAGCCGCGCCCGCCCCTGGCGAACTCGATGGGGCCGGACATCAGCGGGCGCCCCTGCGTGCCGTCCGCCTCCGCGGCCATGCGGAAGGAGCCGAAGCGGTTGAAATCCGTGCCGATATAGTGCCGGCTCCGGTCGAGCGGGAAGGCCTGCGCGACCTTTCCGCCCGGCGCCACGCCGACGCGGCGGAAGTGCGGGTTCTGCAGCAGGAGCTTGCGGGCGAAGACGGAAAACTGCGAGGCCGCCTGATCGGGCGCGGCGGAGAAGAGGTTGGCGACGCTGCGCAGCGCCGCGACGTTGCCGTTCACCTCGCTCTGCAGCCGGGCGCCGACCAGCGCGAGGTCGCCGGCGACGTGGCTCTGCAATTCGTTGCGGTAGACGCCCTCGTTCTGGCGCTCGTAGAGGATGCCCGCCGTCAGGATGACGCAGCCGGCGATCGCGGCCGGGACGAGCGAGGGCTTCGCCCATTCTGCGATGGACGCCACGGCGCGGCGGAATGCGGCGGTCAAAGGCAAGAATGCGGTCCCCGATGATGCCAGGGACCATAGGGATGTTTCATTAAAATTGCATTTATAACTCGCTGAAATACTTGCGCTTCCCCTGAAACGGCAGGGGTGCGCGGCGGCGGGTTCGCCGCATTTGTCGGACAAACCCGGGGATGACGCGGCCGCGCGCCTTGATTCGCGCATCCTTTCCGGCTTTCCTTCCCGCAAGCGGGCGAATTTCGCCATATTTGGGGGGCATCTGACGTGACCGGCAAGAAGACTGATTCATTCCCAGGGATTCACAAGATGCGGTTGCTCATCGCGGCTCTGATGGCCACGGCCTCTTTCCTTTCACCGCTCGTCGCCTCTGCCGAAAGCGCGGATGTCGAGGCCGTGATCACCAAGGTCGATACCGCCAACCTCAGCCTCTCGCTCGACGACGGCAAGAAGTACCAGGCGCCGGAAGAGTTCAATTTCGAGGGGCTGGAGCCGGGCGTGAAGGTGCTGGTGTTCTACACCGAAGTCGACGGCAAGCGCGTCATCAACGACCTCGAAGTGCTGCAGCAGTAGCGGGCGGTCGCCGCCCCTCAGAGCCAGTTCATCCCCGTTCCGTCGAGCCGAAGGATGCGGTCCTGGTGGATGGGGGCGTTGGCGGCCTCCTCCTCGCTCATGCCGTGGAGGCGGAAGGCGGCGCGGAAGACGCCGCCGTGGCTGACGCAGACCGTCGGCCGCCTCACGTCGGCGAGGAACGAGCCGATCCGCCAGCAGAGGATCTCGTAGCTTTCGGCCGCTTCCCCCGGCGGAATGAAGTTCCACTTGGAATGGCTGCGCTCTTCCACGCGCTCGGGCGCGTGCGCCTCCAGCTCGGCCAGCGTGAAACCTTCCCAGTCGCCGAAGGAGACTTCGACGAGGCGCGGATCGGTGCGGTAGGCGAGGGGGTCGAGGTCCATGGCCCCGCGCAAAATCTCCATCGTCTCGCGCGTGCGCCCGAGCGGGCTTGCCACGAAATCGAAATCGGAAGCCATATCGCCGAGAACGCCCTTGAGGGCGAGGCCGTTGCCGGCCGCCTGTCTGCGGCCGGTCTCGTTGAGCGGGATGTCCTTCTGGCCCTGCAGCCTGCCTTCTGCATTCCACGCGGTCTGGCCGTGTCGGATCATGTAGAGGAGCAAGGCAGCGTCCTGAAGGTTCAGTCCTTGATGACGGAGATGTCCGGCGCGTCGACGGCCTTCATGCCGATGACGTGGTAGCCGCTGTCGGCATGGTGCGTCTCGCCGGTGACAGAGCGCGACAGGTCCGACAGGAGATAGAGGCCGACATCGCCCACTTCCTCGATGGTAACGGTGCGGCGCAGCGGCGCGTTGTACTCGTTCCACTTGAGGATATAGCGGAAATCGCCGATGCCGGAGGCGGCCAGCGTCTTGATCGGGCCGGCCGAGATGGCGTTGACGCGGATGTTCTTCGGGCCGAGGTCGACGGCGAGGTACTTCACGCTCGCCTCCAGCGCGGCCTTGGCGACGCCCATGACGTTGTAGTTCGGCATGACCTTCTCAGCGCCGTAATAGGTCAGCGTCAGCATCGCGCCGCCGTCCGTCATCAGCTTTTCCGCGCGCCGCGCGACGGAGGTGAAGGAATAGACCGAGATCTGCATGGTCTTGGCGAAGTTGCCCGGCGTCGTGTCGACGTAGCGGCCGGTCAGCTCGTCCTTGTCGGAAAAGCCGATGGCGTGCACGATGAAGTCGATCTTGCCCCACATCTTCTCGACATTGTCGAAGACCGCGTCGATGGAGGCCTCGTCGGAAACGTCGCAGTCGCCGGCCAACACCGCGCCGATCTCGGCGGCCAGCGGCTCGACGCGCTTCTTCAGCGCATCGCCCTGATAGGTGAAGGCGATCTCGCCGCCCTGCGCGTGGATGGCCTTGGCGATGCCCCAGGCGATGGAGCGGTTGTTGGCGACGCCCATGATGACGCCGCGCTTGCCCTTCATCAGACCAGATGCCTGAACCATGGTTTGTCCCCTGATATCTAGGGCAATCCCGGCAGGCGCGAAGCGCCTTGCCCTTGGAATTGCGTGGAATAAGTCGGAATTGCCTATGGCATAGGCGGCAATGCGGTTCAAGCGCGCACAGGTTCAGGAACTGTTAGCACCCGTAACAATGGGTGCATCTTTCACGCAAGCGTCATAAACCGATTTAAAGGTAGAGCCCCTCGCGCAGCGAGCGCATCAGGTCGATCATCTTGTCGTCGGGCTTTTCCCAGAGCAGGAGGCGGACCTGCGCGACGAGGTCGCCGCGCTCGCCGGTATCCCGCAGCAGACCTTCGCCCTCGATGCGGATTTCCCGGTCCGAGCCGGACCAGGCCGGCACCGTCACGGAAAGCGGGCCGGAGGGCCCTTCCACCGTCATCTCGCAGCCGAGCACGGCATTTTCGATCGTCACCGGAAGGTCGATCTTGAGGTCGAAGCCGTCGATGCGGAAGCGGCCGGGCGCGACGCGCACGGTCACGACCACGTCGCCGCGGCGGAGATTCTCGATGCGGTGCCCGGCCTCCTTGAGGCGGATCACCTGGCCGTCGGTGGTGCCGGCGCCGATCGGCACGCGGATCGTCTGGCCCTCGGGCGTCTCGATGGTCGGGCGCACGCGGGCGAGGATATCCTCCACGCTCACCGTCACCTCGGCCATGAGGTCGGGCGCCTTGTCCGCCTTGGCGCGGCTGCCGCGGATGCGGCGAAGGATCGCCGAGACGAGCGTTGCGGCCGACGGCGCGCCTCGGCTCGCCGGCATTTCCTCGCCGGTCGCGGCGTCGTCCGCCGGCCTGCGGTTTTCCTGCGCGGGGGCGGCGCCTGCCTGCGGCTGGGCCTGTGTTTGTGCCTGGGGACGGGTCTGCGCCTTGCCCTCGGCCTGCGCGGTGCGGGCGTCGACGCCGAAGATGCGGGCGATCATGTCCTCCGCGTCCTCGCCGGAAAGGGGCGGGGTCTCGGCCTTTGCCTTGCGCTCGGCCTCGCGGCGGCGCATCTGCTCCATGCGGCGGAACTCGGCCTCGCGCTGCTGGCGGTCGTAGCGGCTGCGTTTGTCCGGGTCGCGCAGGAGGTCGTAGGCGCGGCCGGCCTCGGTGAAGCGGACGGTGGCGAGCGGGTCGTCGTGATTCTGATCCGGGTGCACGGCCTTAGCCAGCGAGCGCCAGGCCGCCTTGATTTCTTCCTGTCCCGCGCTGCGCTTCACGCCGAGGACCGAATAGGGATCACGCATAATTTCCACCCGTCTCCGTTGTACCGTTCAAAATAGCGATGAACGTCCTAATCGCCTGTTACGGATCAGGGTTGAGAAAGCGTTACCCCTGCTTGTCGAAGGCGAGCAGCAGCCATTCGCCGGTATTGCCGAGGCAGGTCCGGCCGGTGAAATTGGCGATGCCCTGGTAGGAGTGCTTCGTCGTCACGAAATCGCGGCAGGGGCGGCCGTCCCGGTCCCGGTTCTCCGCGATCCGGCTGATGACGCCGGCGCTGCCCGAGGCGGAATTGGCCCACGGAATAGGGTTGCCGCCGGTGCGCAGGAGATCGGCGGAGGAGACGGCGTTGCGCACGGTGATCTCGTCGGTCAGCCGCTCGGCATTGCCGTTCTGCACCGTTCCCGTGTGCACGGTCTTGTCGACGCCGCTGTCGGAAAAAAGGTCGAGACCGCTCATGCAGCCGGAGAGGATGAAGCCGCCCATCATGACGGCTAGGATCCCGTGGCTGCGCGTCCAGTATCGCTTTGTGTCCGGTCGCGTTTTTGCTATGTCTTTCACTCCAGACTGCCTCATACAGCTAGATAGATCGGCATTTGAGTAGAATATGAGCGAAGATGCGTTAACAAGCGGTGACTTTACCGAGGAAAACCAACCCTATGGCCTGTTCGCGGCGTGGCTGGCGGATGCCGGCGGGAGCGAACCGAACGATCCGAACGCCGTGGCGCTCGCGACCGTCGACGAGGACGGCCTGCCGAACGTGCGCATGGTGCTGCTGAAGGGCTTCGACGAGCGGGGCTTCGTCTTCTACACGAATTTCGAGAGCCGCAAGGGTACGGAGATCCTCGCCGCCCGCAAGGCCGCCATGTGCTTCCACTGGAAATCGCTGCGCCGCCAGGTGCGCATCCGCGGCGAGGTCGAGATCGTCAGCGACGCGGAGGCCGACGAATATTACGCCTCGCGCCCGCGCGGCAGCCGCATCGGCGCCTGGGCCTCCAAGCAGTCCCGCCCGCTCGAAAGCCGTTTCGCGCTGGAAAAGGCGGTCGCCGAATACACCGCGCGCTACGCCGTGGGAAACATTCCCCGCCCGGCCCACTGGTCCGGCTTCCGCATCAGGCCCGTCTCCATCGAGTTCTGGCACGACCGCCCCTTCCGCCTGCACGACCGCGTCGAATTCCGCCGCACCGCGGACGGCAAGGGCTGGGAGAAGGTGCGGATGTATCCGTAAGCGGCTAGCGGCGGTAGACGGATTTCCGGTCGCCGATGCGAACGATGAAGATCGTGACGACGGAATCCTCTATCCGCGCGATGACGCGATAGTCGCCGACCCGGTATTTCCAGAATTCCCCGAGTTCGGACCCTTTCAGGGCCTGGCCGACGGCACGGGGATTGTCGAGCTGCGCGATGCGGTCGTGGAGAAAGCGCAGGATGCGCTGTGCGGCGACAGGGCCGATCTTGGCAAGTTCCTTCTCCGCGCCCGGATGGAACTCAATTTTCCAGGCCATGGGCCTTCATCAGTTCGCCAATCGCGATGGCCTTGCTCGATCCGTCCCGCAATTCGCGCAGGCGCTCTTCGGCAAGCTGCAGGTCTTCGAGGTCGTCGAGATGCTCGATGATGGCGTCGCGGACATGGTCGCTCTTGCTGCGCCCGGTTTTCCGGGCGAGCTCGTCGAGGCGTTTTTCGATATCGGCGGGCAGGTGAAGGTCAAGCATCGTTCGGTCTCCACGGCTTATATAGCACGTCGGGAAGCGCCGCCAAAGCCTAGCGCCGCATCAGCCGGAAGGGGATGCCGGAGGCCAGTGCGCCGACATATTTCGGTTTCTGGTAGAGGCCGTTCAGCGAGATGCGGGGAAGCGCCATGGGCGCATCGAAGGAGCGCGGCGAGAGCGTGCCGGGCTCCGTCGTCACGGCGGCGCGGAAGCCGAGGTCTTTGGCAAGCCGGTGCTCGCGCGCCGAGACGGCGGGGGCATCGCCATAGGGATAGGCGAAGGTTTCCGGGCGCCGGCCGGTGATCGCGGCGATGCGCTCGGCCGATTCGGCCATTTCGCGGCGCGCCTCGCCGTCGTCCAGCCGCGCCAGCGCGCGGTGGCTCACGGTATGGGCGCCGATTGCGGCGAGCGGATTGAGGACGAGGCTCTTCAGCTCCGGCTCGCGCATGACGAGCTTCTCGGTGATCATCAGCGGGTCGATGCCGTGTGCGCGCGCGGCCGTATCGAGCCGTTCGATCGCGGCGGCCTCGTCCATCTCGGCCTGGATGAAGCGGGCGAAGCGGGAAAAGGCCGCCTGTTTCTGGAAGGGCGTGGCGAGCGGCAGGGTCACGGGGCCGGAGCCGAAATCGAATTCGAGATGCGGGACGGCGCGCAAAAGTTCGGCCAGCGTCTCCCACCAGATGCCGTGCGTGCGCGCGGCAAAGCCCGGCGCGACGAACACGGTGAAGGGAACCCGGTGCTGCGTGAAGACCGGCTGGGCGTGGACGGCATTGTTGCGATAGCCGTCGTCGAGCGTGAAGGCCGCAAAGCGCTCGCCCGTCCGCGCGATGGCAAGGCGCGCCGGCATGTCGGAAAGCGCCACGAACTGGTAGCCCTCGTCCGCAAGGTGCCGGATCGCAGCGTCGAGGAAGTCCGGCGTGATCTCCAGATGCGCATTGGGATCGAAGGCCTGTGGCGTCTTCGGCCGGACGTGGTGCAGCGTGAAGATCGCGCCCATGCCGCGCGCGCCGGCCATGAGCCCGGCCCGTCCGGCCAGATGGGCGACCTCCAGCCCGCCGGTGATCACGGCGCGCTTCAGCCCCTGTCTCATGACGCTGCGGATCGGCATGTGGCGTTGTTATCCTTCGTCTTTCAGGCGGCCGTTATCGCACCCGGGCGGTATCCGAGGGGTTAACGGGCGTGGCTGCTGGGGAAAAGGCCCTCTCTGCCTGCCGGCATCTCCCCCACAAGGGGGGAGAACGCCAGAGGCTTGCTCTTCCCTTCAATTTTCATGCGAAGGGTGCTGCACGTTAAGTCCCTCCCCCTTGTGGGGAGGGGTTGGGGAGGGGCCTTCGTGCCATACGGGAAGCGCTGCCTTAAGCCTTCGTCCCGCCCACCGTGATCTGGTCCATCCGAAGATGCGGCTGGCCCACCCCGACGGGGACCCACTGGCCGGCCTTGCCGCAATTGCCGATGCCGGTGTCGAGCCTGGTGTCGTTGCCGATCATCGAGACGCGGCGCATGGCGTCCGGGCCGTTGCCGATCAGCATGGCGCCCTTGACGGGGGCCGTTACCTTGCCGTTCTCGATGAGATAGGCTTCCGTGCAGCCGAAGACGAATTTTCCGGAGGTGATGTCCACCTGCCCGCCGCCGAAGGAGACGGCGTAGAGGCCGTTCTTCACCGAGGCGATGATCTCCTCCGGCGTCCGGTCGCCGGAGAGCATGTAGGTGTTGGTCATGCGCGGCATGGGGCGGTGGGCATAGCCCTGGCGTCGGCCGTTGCCGGTCGCCCGCATGCCCATCAGGCGGGCGTTCTGCCTATCCTGCATGTAGCCGACGAGCTTGCCGTCCTCGATCAGCACGTTATAGGCCGAAGGCGTGCCCTCGTCGTCGACGGTGATCGAGCCGCGGCGACTGTCGATGGTGCCGTCGTCCACGACGGTGACGCCCCTTGCCGCCACCTGCTCGCCCATCAGCCCGGCGAAGGCGGAGGTCTTCTTGCGGTTGAAGTCGCCTTCGAGGCCGTGGCCGACGGCCTCGTGCAGCATCACGCCCGGCCAGCCGTTGGCAAGCACCACGTCCATCGTGCCCGCCGGGGCCTCGACGGCTTCCAGGTTGACGAGCGCCTGGCGCAGCGCCTCGTCGGCGCCCGAGCGCCAGCTTTCCTCCGTGAGGAAGGCGTCGAAGGTGGTGCGCCCGCCGATGCCGTAGCTGCCCGTCTCCTGCCGGTCGCCCTCGCCGACGACGACGGAGATGTTGATGCGGGTCATCGGGCGCACGTCGGTGACGCGGTGGCCGTCGGCGCGCAGGATGTTGACGACCTGCCAGCTTGCGGCAATCGAGGCCGTCACCTGCCGCACCTTCGGGTCCTTGCCGCGCAGATAGGCGTCGATCCCGGTCAGGAGCGCCACCTTCTCCTCGAAGGTCGGAGACCCGATCGGGTTGTCCTCGGTATAGAGCCGGCGGTTGGTGCCCTGCGGGGCGGCCGAATAGTCGCCGGAATAGCCGCGCGTGACGGCGCCGGCCGCATCGGCCGCGCGCTTCAATGCCGAAAGCGTCATCTCGCCGGAATGGGCGTAGCCGACGGCCTCGCCCGCCACGGCCCGCAGGCCAAAGCCCTGGTCGGTATTGAAGCTGCCGCCCTTGAGGCGGCCGTTGTCGAAGGAGAGCGATTCGGCCTGTGCGTGTTCGAGGAAGAGCTCGCCGTCGTCGGCGTCCTTCAGCGTTTCCCGCAGCACCGCCTGCACGGTCGCCTCGTCGGCGTCGAAGAGGGAGAGGAGGTCGGTGTTCATGGCGGGCTCCGCAAGCGTCATAATCTGGGGCTCATGTAAGTCCCCCGGCGGCGGGCAGCAAGCCCGCCGTGCTCACGGCAATGCGTCGTAGCCTTCGCCGAAGCCCTTGAGGTCGACGGGAATGCCGATGCCTTCCTCCGGCGACTGGAAGACGATGAAGGTCGCCGTCGCGCCGGAGCGGAAGGTCTTCAGCAACTCGTCCTCCAGCACGACCTCGGCATAGCAGCCGTCGGCAAAGCAGCGCACGAAATAGGCCCGGCCGATATCCTTGCCGTCGACATTGAGGCCGAGGCCGTTCGGCAGGAGAACGCCGAGCGGGGCGAGCACGCGCAGGATCTTCGCCTTGCGGTCCGCGGTCTTCAGGACGACGACGGAAAGGCCGAGCTCCGGCCTGTCCTCGGCCAGCACGTTCTGCATCAGCGCGCACTGTTCGCCCGAAGCGCCCGCCGGCTGGTCGCAGACGATCGACCAGGCGCCATGGTTCGATTTCACCGTGCCGGGCTGCTGGGCTGCCGCAAGGGGGGCGAGCGCGGCGGTGCCGAAACCCAGAACGGCAAGGCCAAGGGCCGCCCGGGACAGCCGGGAAAGGGAGGAAAAACCCATGAAAACCTCGGAATCTCGAATCAGTCGCGGTATCTTTGAATAGGCGGCAGCGAAATGAAAAGCCCCAAGGGCTCCTTTCCGATTGATTGACGGCGGAAATTGGACAAGCCGGCGCTCTTTATAAATAGAGGCGCTTTGGAAGCGCCCGCCGGGCGGCGCGAAGGGGAGGGCGCACGGCCAAACCTTTCGTGCTATAGGAAATTATGAAGAAAGTGTGTGGAGCGGCTGCGCGCTTTTGCCTTTGCGCAAAAATGCCGCATGGGGTGTCCCCCATGGCGGTTGCGGCGAGCATGAAACTGTGGTTTTAAGCTCTCAGTATAGCAGGGATTCTGCGCGTCTGTTTGATCCCGATCAAACGCCTTGGGGAGATACGTTGTGAAAAACAAAGCTTTTGCAGGTCTGGCCGCTCTCGGCTGTCTGCTCTTTGCTTCGACCGCTTTCGCGGACCAGCCGATGCCGTGGCAGACGGGGTTTCAGCCCGCTGCGACCTCGATCATGGAAGAGGTCCGCTGGTTCGAGCAGTACACACTCTGGTTCATCGTCCCGATCACTCTCCTCGTTCTGGGCCTGCTCATCGTCGTCATGGTGAAGTTCCGCGAGGGCGCGCATCCGGTTCCCTCCAAGACCAGCCACAACACGGCCATCGAGGTCGTCTGGACGCTCGGCCCGGTCATCATCCTCCTGTTCCTGGCCGTTCCGTCCTTCCAGCTTCTGACCAAGCAGCTTGCACCCACGGAAGAGCCCGAGCTGACGGTCAAGGCGACCGGCTACCAGTGGTACTGGGGTTATGAATACCAGGTCGGCGACAATCCGGTCTCCTTCGACAGCCTGCTGCTGGCCGATGCGGACCGCGCGGCCGCCGGCAAGGAAGACAAGGCCGTCTATCCGCGCCTTCTGACCGTCGACAACGAACTCGTCATCCCGGTCGGCAAGCACGTCCGCGTGCTCGTTACCGGCGCCGACGTGATCCACGCCTTCGCGATGCCCTCCTTCGGCGTGAAGATCGACGCCGTGCCGGGCCGTCTCAACGAGACCTGGTTCAAGGCGGACCGCGAAGGCCTGTTCTACGGCCAGTGTTCCGAGCTGTGCGGCAAGGACCATGCGTTCATGCCCATCGCTGTCCGGGTCGTCTCGCAGGACAAGTTCGATACCTGGCTCGCCGCCGCCGCAACGAATGTCGGCGAAGCGAACAAGGCCCTGATCGCGTCCATCGATGGTGCTGACAAGTCCGTCGCCGTCGCTGCAAACGCCGCGCAGTAATACCTAGGGAGATTGAGACCATGGCCGGAACATCCGTTGCCCACGGCGATCACCATGATCACCATGAACACAAGCCGCTTAGCTTCTTCCAGCGTTGGTTCCTGTCGACCAATCACAAGGACATCGGCACCCTCTACCTGATCTTCGCGATCATCGCCGGCCTCATCGGCGGCTCGCTCTCCGTCGTCATGCGCATGGAGCTGCACGAGCCGGGCATCCAGATCTTCCACGGTCTCGCCCAGATGGTCTACGGCTACCAGGGCGATGCCGCCATCGACGGCGGCAAGCAGATGTTCAACGTCTTCACGACGGCGCACGCCCTCATCATGATCTTCTTCATGGTGATGCCCGCGCTGATCGGCGGCTTCGCCAACTGGATGGTGCCGATCATGATCGGCGCGCCGGACATGGCGTTCCCGCGCATGAACAACATCTCCTTCTGGCTGCTCGTGCCGGCCTTCGCGCTGGTGCTGCTCTCGATGTTCGTCGAGGGCCCCGCAGGCGCCTACGGCTCCGGCGGCGGCTGGACGATCTACCCGCCCTTCTCGACCTCGGGCCAGCCGGGCCCGGCCATGGACCTCGTGATCCTCGGCCTGCACATCGCCGGCGCCTCGTCGATCCTCGGCGCGATCAACTTCATCACCACGATCCTCAACATGCGCGCCCCGGGCATGACGCTGCACAAGATGCCGCTCTTCGCCTGGTCGGTTCTCGTCACCGCGTTCCTGCTGCTGCTCTCGCTGCCGGTTCTGGCCGGCGGCATCACCATGCTGCTGACGGACCGCAACTTCGGCACGGCCTTCTTCGCGCCGGAAAACGGCGGTGACCCGATCCTCTTCCAGCACCTGTTCTGGTTCTTCGCCCACCCGGAAGTCTACATCCTCATCCTTCCCGGTTTCGGCATCATCAGCCACATCGTGTCCACCTTCTCGCGCAAGCCGATCTTCGGCTACCTCGGCATGGCCTATGCCATGGTCGCCATCGGCGTCGTCGGCTTCATCGTGTGGGCGCACCACATGTACACGGTCGGCATGTCGCTCGACTCGCAGCGCTACTTCGTCTTCGCCACGATGGTCATCGCGGTTCCGACGGGCGTGAAGATCTTCTCGTGGATCGC
>Ga0206119_100305_pt1 | contig 21459 bp, 18 predicted proteins | sample 3A50Ametagenome_FD_148608 | JGI IMG/M metagenome (GOLD analysis project Ga0206119, IMG submission 148608) | Enriched microbial communities from leaf-cutter ant dump, University of Wisconsin, Madison, United States - 3A50A | ecosystem: Environmental > Terrestrial > Nest > Insects nest > Nest dump...
CCCGTTTTTACCACCACGAAAGTTGTGGACAGTGCTCGCCCTGCCGGGAGGGAACGGGATGGATGGAAAAGGTGTTACACAAGATCGAGCATGGACACGGTACCTACAGCGACATCGATTTGTTGGTGGATGTGGCGAAGAAAATAGAAGGACACACCATTTGTCCGCTTGGCGATGCGGCAGCATGGCCGGTGGCTAGTGCGATCCGCCATTTCCGGGATGAATTTGAGTGGCACGTTACAAATGGTCAGGAATCGCAGACGCGTAATTTTGGACTGGCTCATTACGCAGATCCCCTGGAACCGGTGGTGTAATCCGGAAATATATGGCCTGAAACAGGCCCGGTGAGTTAGAAATATACAAGGCTGGATTCCGAAGGGTGAAGGCCAACTATAAATACGAGCATAAATAAGATGGCGGAAGACGTAAAATTTAAGGTAAGCATCGACGGTATTCCGGTGGAGGTACCGCCGGGGACGACGATATTGAATGCCGCGCGTCAGATCGGAGGGGATATTGTTCCCCCGGCAATGTGTTATTATTCGAAGCTGGAAGGTAGCGGAGGAAAATGCCGGACCTGTCTCGTGAAAGTAAGTAAAGGTTCTGAGAAGGATCCGCGCCCCATGCCGAAATTGGTTGCTTCGTGCCGTACCACGGTGATGGATGGAATGGAAGTGCAGAACATTACTTCTCCGGAAGTGATGGAGGCCCGTAAGGGAGTGGTGGAGATGTTGCTGATCAATCACCCGCTCGATTGTCCGATCTGCGACCAGGCAGGAGAATGCCACCTGCAGGATTTGAGTTATCAACATGGGTTGGCCAGTACGCGGTATGAGTTTGAGCGGAGAACGTTTGACAAAATCGACATTGGCGATAAAGTTCAGCTGCACATGACCCGCTGCATATTGTGTTACCGGTGCGTGTTTGTCGCCGATCAGCTTACCCCGAAGCGTGTACATGGCATACTGGGCCGTGGCGATGCTGCTGAAATTTCTACGTATATAGAAAAAGCAATTGATAACGAATTTTCGGGTAATGTGATCGATGTGTGCCCGGTGGGAGCGCTGACGGATAAAACATTCCGGTTTAAAAACCGTGTTTGGTTTACCAAGCCGGTCGAAGCACACCGCGATTGTCCGACGTGCAGCGGTAAAGTGACCTTATGGTACAAAGGAGAAGAGGTGCTGCGGGTGACCGCAAGAAAGGATGAATACGGAGAGGTAGAAGCGTTTATTTGCAATACATGCCGTTTTGATAAAAAGGCCACATCGGATTGGGTGATTGAGGGGCCGCGTAACGTGAAGCCGACTTCGGTGATTTCGTTGAATCACTACGACAAATTGGCGGTGCCGCCAGTGGTGAAACAGAACCATTTGTTGCAGGAAGCAAATAAAGATCAATTTGAACGGGCTAAAGAACTGCTTTAGCAATTTTTAAAAGCAATGGAATCAGCGTTATTGTTAGAAAAGACGATTTTGGTGGTAGTGGTATTTGCCATTACCCTGTTTATCGCCATGTATTCCACTTTGGTGGAACGTAAAGTGGCCGGTTTTATGCAGGCTAGGTTCGGTCCGGATCGTGCTGGCCCTTTCGGGATGTTACAGCCTTTGGCGGACGGGGGGAAATTTTTCTTTAAAGAGGAAATTATTCCCGCAGGAGCCCACAAGGCACTTTTCATAGCCGGGCCTGCCATCGCGATGTTTACGGCCTGTATAAGTAGTGCTGTAATCCCTTGGGGGCAGGAGCTTACCATTGGCGAAACGGTATTTACCTTACAGGTTACGGATATTAACGTAGGCGTCCTGTACATGTTTGGGGTGGTTGCGCTGGGCGTGTATGGCATTATGCTTGGCGGCTGGGCCTCCAATAACAAATATGCACTGATGGGAGCTGTGCGCGCGGCTTCGCAAAGTATCAGCTACGAGATCGGCATGGGGCTTTCCCTGATTGCACTGTTGATGGTCACAGGGTCGCTTTCCCTGAAAGAAATTGTCGCCCAACAGGAGGGGTTTGTTAACTGGAACATCTGGGTGCAGCCGCTCGGTTTTCTGATTTTTCTCGTATGCGCATTTGCGGAGTGCAACCGGGTACCGTTTGACCTTGCGGAGTGTGAGACGGAATTGATTGGTGGATATAACGTGGAATATTCGTCCATGAAGTTGGCCTTTTATATGTTTGCCGAATACATCAATATGTTTGTGTCGTCGTCGTTGATGGCAGCGTTATATTTTGGCGGATATAATTTTCCGTTCATGTATGACCTTGGGCTATCCCAAAATTGGATTACCATCATTGGGGTGTTGGTGTTTTTTGCAAAGATATTGGCGTTCATCTTTTTCTTTATGTGGATTCGGTGGACAGTTCCCCGTTTCCGTTACGATCAATTAATGCGGTTGGGATGGAGGATTTTAATACCTTTGGCGGTGGCTAACATTGTATTGACCGGTATTGTGACCATCGTTAAGGACACCTATTTTTAATTTGGATTCGGAAGAAAGATTATGCAATCACTAAGTAATCGGAAGAAAGTACTGGAACAGAAGCCCATGAATTTTTGGGAACGGATGTACCTCCCCGCCATCGTCCGCGGGCTTGGCATCACGATCAAGTATTTCTTTCAGCCAAAAGCTACGTATAAGTATCCCGAAGTACAGCGGCCATATTCTAAAAACTTTCGTGGCCAACATTCGCTCAAGCGCGATGAAGAGGGACGCGAGCGGTGTACAGCATGTGGATTATGCGCGCTTTCTTGTCCTGCAGAGGCCATTACGATGATTTCTGCAGAACGGAAAAAGGGGGAAGAGCATCTGTACCGCGAGGAGAAGTACGCTGCGGTATACGAAATCAATATGCTACGGTGTATTTTTTGTGGGCTTTGCGAAGAAGCATGCCCCAAAGAGGCGATCTTTTTGGATGGATCGCATGTACCTCCCGAGCAGTTGCGGAAAGATTTTATTTATGGTAAAGACAAATTGGTGGAACCCCGGTTTGATTATAAAAAGGAGCAAGAAACAATAGCCTGATGAGTGTTTTTTATTTTGTAGCCTTTCTATCGATTATTTTTGCATTGATGACCATCTTTGCGAAAAATCCAGTACATAGCGTACTGTATTTGGTGATTACCTTTTTTACGTTTACCATCCATTATATTTTGCTGAATGCCCAGTTTCTGGCCATCGTGAACTTTATTGTGTATATGGGGGCAATTATGGTACTTTTTCTCTTTGTGCTCATGTTACTCAATCTGAACAAGGATACCGAGCCGCTTAAATCCAATTTGGTAAAGGTGATGGGAGTTGTGGCGGGACTTTGCCTGTTGGTGACGTTGGCGGGTTCTTTCAGAGCGGTAGATGCCGCCGGTTTGGATACCGTAAAGAATACGGAGATTGGTTTAGTGGGTAACCTTGGAAAAGTGCTGTTCAGCGAATTTCTCCTTCCCTTTGAGATCTCCTCGATTTTATTATTAACCGCTATGGTAGGGGCGGTATTATTGGCCAAAAACGATCCAAAAAGAGCATAAATGGAAACTATCGTACAAAATATGCAGGGTGTACCGCTGACTCATTATATTCTGTTTTGCAGCTTGATTTTTACCATTGGAGTCATCGGTGTGTTGATTCGCCGAAACATTATTATTATCATGATGTCGATTGAGCTGATGCTAAATTCGGTGAATTTACTGCTTACCGCTTTTTCTGTACACAGCGGGGACCCTTCCGGGCAGGTGTTTGTCTTTTTCATCATGGCATTGGCTGCGGCGGAAGTTGCTGTTGGTTTAGCCATTATCGTGATGGTGTATCGCAATACACAGTCTGTCGATATCAATGCGCTGAATCGGCTGCGGGGTTAATCATAGAGAAATTGTTGAATTTGAAGATTTGAACTAATAAAGATGATGGATTTAGTTTGGTTGATTCCTTTGCTGCCGTTGATCGGATTTTTGATCAATGGGTTGGGTAGGAATGTGTTGCCAAAAGCAGGGGTTGGTATCGTTGGCTGCGGGGTGGTGTTGGTGGCCTTTCTGTTGGGCTGCGGTGTATTTTCTTCCGTTTATGCGGCAAGACAGGCGGGTGAAGCAGCGTCATTTACCCTGCCGGTTTTTGATTGGATCAGTGCGGGCAATCTTCACGTTTCACTGTCTTTTCTGGTGGATCCGCTGAGTGCAATTATGCTGCTGATTGTCACGGGGATTGGCTTTTTGATACATGTGTACTCCCTCGGATACATGCACCACGATGCCGGGTTTGCGAAATTTTTTGCCTACCTGAACCTGTTTATCTTTTTCATGCTCCTGTTGGTGTTGGGGTCTAATTACATCGTCATGTTCATCGGTTGGGAGGGAGTCGGGCTTTGTTCGTACCTGTTGATCGGCTTTTGGTTTAAAAACTCCTCCTATGCCAATGCTGCTAAGAAAGCATTTGTGATGAACCGGATCGGTGATTTGGGCTTCCTGATTGCTGTTTTTGGCATCTTTGCTACCTTCGGGACGTTGGAGTTTAGCGGTATATTTCCGGAGGCAGCTAAAATGGCTTCGGGTGATACCACGTTGTTGTTGATTACTTTGTTGCTTTTCGTGGCTGCTACAGGTAAATCGGCTCAAATTCCGTTGTTTACGTGGCTACCAGACGCCATGGCGGGACCTACACCCGTTTCTGCGTTGATCCACGCGGCCACGATGGTGACCGCTGGGATTTATATGATAGCCCGTTCTAATATCTTGTTTACTTTGTCGCCCATTACCTTGCAGGTGGTGGCGGCGATCGGTATTTGTACGGCATTGCTGGCTGCGGCTGTCGCGGTGACACAGAATGATATTAAGAAAGTGTTGGCATACTCGACGGTATCTCAATTGGGGTACATGTTTTTAGGATTAGGAGTTGGTGCATTTACAGGCGCTTTTTTCCACGTACTTACGCATGCCTTTTTCAAGGCTCTGTTGTTCTTGGGGGCCGGCTCGGTTATTCACGCAATGAGTGATGAGCAGGATATGCGGAGCATGGGTGGCTTGAAAAAGCAGTTGCCGGTAACTTACGTGACGATGCTGATCGGCACCATTGCCATTGCAGGGATCCCACCTCTGTCCGGCTTCTTCTCGAAGGATGAAATTTTAGCCCATGCCTTTGCGCATAGCAACGTATTGTGGGTGCTAGGCTTTATCGGAGCCTTGTTTACCGCATTTTATATGTTCCGGATGTTGTTTCTCACCTTTTTCGGACAGTTCCGGGGAACGGCCGAACAAAAAAGCCACCTGCATGAATCGCCTGCAACGATGACCATCCCCCTGATTGTGCTGGCCCTATTGGCAGCGGTAGGTGGTTTGTTAAACGTACCGGCAGCATTAGGCGGGGGTGAAGCGTTGGCGGGTTTCCTGGAGCCCGTGTTTGCCGACTCTGCAGCGAAGATGGGGCCTATTCATTTGGAACACAGTACGGAATATGTTTTGATGAGTGTCTCTGCCATTGCGGCGATCGTGATGGCGGTTGTTGCCTACCGTCAATATGTGAGTAAGGCGGTTGTTCCCGATGCGGATGAGGCACCTCGTGGTGTGTTATCCCGGCTTTCTTACCACAAATTTTATGTGGACGAGTTGTATGACGCCCTGATTGTGCGTCCGTTGAATGCGCTGTCGGTATTTTTCTATCGTCATGTCGACAAGAGCGGCATCGACGGGTTTGTGAATGGAGTTGGTAAAGCGACCGGAGAGTCGAGCAAGGGAATCCGTTTGCTGCAAACCGGCAACGTAGGGTTCTATATTTTTATGATGGTCATTGCGGTAGCAGCGCTTTTGGCCTATGGTATTTTTAACGGTTAATCGAGACGAAGTTATATCGCGTACATGGACAATCTATTTATACTTTTATTACTTCCGGTCCTTGGAGCAATCGTGCTGGCGTTTGTGAAACAGGCAAAGACAGCACGGCAATTGGCCTTATTGTTTTCGTTGGTGGTACTGGGATTGACCCTCCCGTTTTTGTGGAATTTCGTACCGGATGCCAGTATGCAGTTTGAGCAGCAATTTGCTTGGATACCTTCGTTGGGCATTCATTTCCATTTGGGCATCGACGGCATTAGCTTACCCTTAGTGTTGTTGACGAATGGATTGATCCCGTTGATTGTCTTGGCGGCGTTCAATTACGAGTATAAAGGTGGCTTTTATGCATTGGTTTTATTTATGCAGGCCGGATTGTTGCTGGTGTTTACAGCCTTGGATGCATTCGCTTTCTATGTAGGCTGGGAGCTAGCGTTGATTCCGATTTATTTTATCTGCGCGCTTTGGGGGGGAGAAAACAGAATTCGCGTAAATCTGAAATTCTTCATTTACACATTTTTGGGAAGTTTGTTGATGCTGACGGCCCTTATTTATTTACACGTACAGGTGCCTTCGGGTGATTATGAATTAAGCTCCTTTTATCAGGTGGTATTGGAATCCAGCACGCAACGCTGGATATTCTGGGCGTTTTTTCTGGCCTTTGCCATTAAAATGCCCATTTTTCCGTTCCATACCTGGCAGCCGGATACTTACACGGAAGCACCTACGGCAGGAACGATGCTCCTTGCGGGAATTATGCTGAAAATGGGTGTATATGGGGTTATCCGTTGGTTGATTCCGATTGCTCCCCTTGGCTTTGCTGCATACGGACAGCTTGCGCTTATTTTGTGCGTGATTGGTGTGGTATACGCTTCTATTATTGCCTTTAAGCAAAACGACGTGAAGCGGTTGGTAGCGTATTCGTCTATTGCCCACGTTGGACTCATCGGAGCGGGGATTTTTGCATGGAATGTGCAGGGCTTACAGGGTGCGATGATCCAGATGATTAATCACGGTATTAATGTGGTGGGATTGTTTTTTGTATTGGATATTGTCATTCGGCGATTGGATACCCGCGACATTTCCACGATGGGAGGAATCGCCAAAACGGCTCCCGCATTAGCGATCTTCTTTTTGGTGATTGTCATGGGGGCTGTTGGGCTGCCCTTAACCAATGGATTTATCGGTGAGTTTCTATTGCTGATTGGTGTGTATCAGTATGGCATTTGGTACGCTGTTTTCGGGGGGCTCACCCTCATCTTGGGAGCGGTATACATGCTTCGGATGTATCAGCGTTTGATGCTGGGTGATGTGAATCCACAGACATTGGCGTTTATAGATGTTAAGGGAACGGAATGGTTGGTATTGGCGGTGATTGTTGTCTTGGTGATTGGGATCGGTATATATCCTAAACCCTTGTTGCATATCTCGGAAGCAGCGGTTACCGAGTTGGTTGGAAAAATAAGTTTGAAATAACTAAGTAAGGATAGAACAAAACATGAGCGCAATTATTACGTTGTCTTTGTTGGCCATATTGGTGCTATATTTGGGGTTGTTCAAGGCTCGGGCCGCACTATTGCCGGTTTCTTTGCTGGGGTTAGCGGGTACGTTGGTGTTGTATGTCTGTCAGTGGGAGGGGACTGCTACACCGGTATATAGCGGGATGTTACTTTTTGACCATTTTGCCGTAGCCTTCTCCATCCTATGCGTATTGGTAACGGCTTTTGTGTTACTGCTTTCCAAAAATTATTTCGATAAGCAAAGTGTACACATTGCGGAATATTATGCCTTGATTCTGTTTTCGCTGACGGGTGCGGTTTTGGTGACGGCGTTCCATAACCTAGCTATGCTGTTTATCGGAATTGAAATCATGTCGGTCGCCTTGTATATTCTGGCGGGTATTCGGAAGAAGGATTTTGCGTCGAATGAAGCCGCATTGAAGTATTTCCTAATGGGGGCATTTTCAACGGGCTTTTTGCTATTTGGCGTGGCTCTTTTGTACGGTGCCAGTGGTTCATTCGATCTGGCGGCAATCAGAGACTATGTGGTTGCAAACCCACAGGCGATCTCACCCTTGTTTTATGCAGGCATTTTGTTGTTGCTGGTCGGTTTGGCATTTAAAGTGGGGGCAGCTCCTTTTCATTTCTGGGCGCCGGATGTTTATGACGGGGCGCCGATATTGATTACGACTTTTATGATTACAGTGGTCAAGACAGCAGCATTTGCCGGATTCCTCCGGTTGTTTTACTTCTGTTTTGTGCCTTTGCAGGATTTTTGGATGCCGGCGTTATTGGTGATGACGGTTATCACTTTGTTTGTCGGTAACGTTACGGCGGTTGTACAGCAGAGTTTTAAGCGGATGCTTGCTTATTCGAGTATTTCGCATGCGGGTTATATGCTGTTTGCTATTGTAGCGGTTGGCCCCTCTTCAGCAGAATCCGTATTGCTGTATGCCAGCGCATATTCGCTGGCATCGATCGTAGCTTTTGGTGCCCTTATTTTGGTCAAGCGGGCAACAGGGAGTGATCACTTTGAGGCATTTAACGGTCTTGCTAAGAAGAACCCCTATCTATCTCTAGCGTTGACGATTGCGATGCTGTCCTTGGCCGGTATTCCGCTTACGGCTGGATTTATCGGTAAGTTTATGATGTTTTCCGGCGCATTGGCTGATTATCAGGTGTGGTTGGTTGTATTGGCGGTTGTGAATGCTGCAATCGGTATTTTCTATTATTTCCGGGTGATTGTTTCCATGTACTTCAAACCGATAGACCGCGACCAAATCGTGGTTAACGGGTATTATAAAGTAGTATTAGTCGTTGCTGTCTTGGCTACGTTACTGTTGGGTATCTATCCTGCTTGGATAACCGGATTGATTTAAGAGCGTTTTTCGGAAAGTTGTTTTTGGAGTATCTGTTCCAGTTTGTGATGTAAGTCGTTAGGACGGAAAGGTTTGCCCAAATAGTCGTCAAATCCCAACGACTGGATGTTTGCAATAATATCGTCCGACACAGAAGCAGTCAGTGCAAGGATGTAAACCCCGGCTTTGGCAGGAGCCTGAAGTGATCGGATACTTTCTGTAGCTTCGATGCCGTTCATGACGGGCATATGGATATCCATTAAAATTACATCAAAATCCTGACGTTTGAGGTTATCGATTGCATCTTGTCCATTTTGAGCTATCTCCGGTTCAATTTCCCACTTTGCGAGTAGTTTTTGCATGAATATCACACTCATTTGATTGTCTTCAGCCAGTAATACGCGGAGGCCGGATAGGCTTTCTTTGTTGATGATGCGCGTGTTGGGGGGGCTGACAAGGGTTTGAGATGTTAAGCGTCCGTCGTACTTTCGGTATGTGATATCAAAATAGAAGGTGGAGCCACTATTGAGGGTACTTTCCAGTCGGATGGTGCCGCCATGAAGATTGACGAGGTGTTTGACGATAGACAGACCGAGTCCAGTTCCTCCGAATTTACGAGAAATATTTCGAGAGGCTTGGATAAACGGTTCGAATATGGCCGTTTGTTGGTCGGGGGCAATACCAATGCCGGTATCCTCAACAGAAAAACGTAGGGTTGCCAGGTGATCCTCATCAACGACCAATTGACAGGAAACTTTGACGCCTCCGGATTCGGTAAACTTGATGGCATTGCTTGCTAAATTGACAATGATCTGCGTTAACCGGGTGGGGTCTCCCACTACTTCAAAGTCAACCAGTCTTGGATCGCTTCTTACTTCAAAAGAGAGGTTCTTTTCTGAGGCTCGAGTTTGTAGGCTTCCGCAGGCATCTTCAAGCAGGTGTGCTAGGTTAAAGGGGATGGATTCCAATTCCAATTTATGGGAATCCATTTTCTGAAAATCAAGGATATCATTGATAAGCAGCTGTAGACTCTCGGCAGAGAAACGTAAATTTCGGAGGTCTTCGTTCTGCGACTCGACCTGATTTTCATCGATCAGGAGATTCGTGATGCCAATCACTGAATTTAGCGGCGTACGTAATTCATGTGACATGGTAGAGAGAAAATCCGTTTTTGCGTCAAGAAGCTTATTTAGCTGTTTATTTAAGTTCGTTTTTTCCTCGGAAGTTTTAGCAATTGCCCGTTGATATGTGTATAAGCTAAAGATTGCTAAGATAAAATTGGTGACAACGACAAAAATAGCCGTCCAAAATGGAATGTGGGGAGGTAAAAGGTGAATAATAGTGATGGATTGGTTGGAATAAACCAGAAAAACGACCACCATGCTAATTGTTGACAGCGCATACAGGACACCCCAACGCATACCGAGTCCGAAAAAGGCCCACATAATCACCAGATAGAACTCCTGTAACGTTGAGATATTAATTCCTTTGCTGAGCAGAAATATACTGATGGCCAGGTAACTGACGTATACCATGAGTCCTATGTGGTAATACCGTTTGATGAGGTGAGGGGCTTTTGCTACTTGTATGCAGAAGAATATTGCTGCCATGGAAACAACGGCAAAAACCAAGATGCGTAAAGAATCATTCGAAAAATGAGGAAGAATGATGATGATTTTGAGAATGGTTAAGGACACACTCAGTAGATAGGTAACCGTAAGTGCTCGGGTAATGGGGTCTGAGATGCAATAGAGTGCATATTTTCGTGGCGTGATTACTTTATGTAAAAAATCTTTCATGGGTAGTATTGCGCTGCTAGCTATTTTGATTTATCCGGAAACGCAGGTATCTTCGGAACGCCGGTGGCTTCGCCTTTCTTCAATTGATCAAGGAGAACGGAGATAGCGCGGGTTAATTGAGCGTCTTGCTGTTGATATTCCTCGTAGGGATCGTTTACTACTTCGATATCCGGATGTACGCCTTCGCCTTCAATAATGAACGAAGAACCATCTGGCGCAAAATGCGCAAACTCGGGTTTGCGCATATCGCTACCATCGATGAAAGGAAGGCTTCCACTAATGCCGACTACGCCACCCCAGCTGCGTTGGCCAATCAGTGGTCCGATGCCATAATACTGAAATTGCCACGGGAATAGATCGCCGTCGGAGGCTGAATACGGGTCGATGAGGCATACCTTTGGGCCGACATGAGCGTCCGGTTTAATCGAAGCGGTTGTCTGATTGCGCCGCATCGTTCCCAACCCCGGTTTGCGGAGCAACCGCTCAATAATCATGGGAGATACGTTGCCACCGCCGTTGCCCCGGTCATCGATAATCAGGGCCTCTTTATCGAGTTGTGGATAGAAATAGCGTGCAAATTGATTGAGCCCATCCGGTCCCATATCAGGTATGTGTACGTAGCCAATCCGGCCGTCGCTCGCTGCGGTTACTTTGGCAATGTTTTGTTGAACCCATTCGTGATAATAAAGGGCAGATTCATCAGCTATCGGCTTCACCAGTACTTTCCGGGCGTTGTTCGGGGAGGGGGAATTACTGATTTCCATCTCTACGAGTTGACCGGCCTTTGCAATCAACGTTTGGTAGAGGTTGTTAACCGCTTTCATCGAGGTGCCATTGATGGCGATGATGTATTCACCCCGTTTGGCATTGACATTCGGCATACGGAGGGGGGATGTTAACGTAGTGTTCCAACTTTGGCCTGAGAGTATGCTGTCAATTCGATAATAGCCACTTTTATCACGACTGAAAACGGCGCCTAATAGTCCCATGGGAATCCGTTCAACCGACGGTCGGTCACCACTATTTACATACGCATGGCCTACGTTGAGTTCGCCGATTAACTCACCGATCAGGTAGGTTAGGTCGTCCCGGTGGTTAACATACGGTAGCAGGGCCGCATATTTGTCATGCATCGCTTGCCAGTCGACCCCATGCATATTGGGATCATAGAAATAATCTCGCATCTGACGCCAACTTTCGTCATAGATCTGCTTCCATTCTGCCTTTAGATCGACCATTACTTTCATGCCGGCTAGGTTTACTTTGTTCGTTGGCGAACTGATTCTGGACTTGCCCAGGTCTTCGATAAAAAAATCTCCACCACTACGGATTAAGATCTTCTTTCGATCCGGGCTGGCTGCATATCCGTTGAAATTTCCAATTTCGATTTCCTGCTTGTTGGCAAGGTTGTAGAATTTAAAACCACGATTTCCCTGGCTTCCCCCTGAATAATACACACCTTCTACGGTGGCGATCAAGCCAGTGTACGATCCTGGGGCGACGGGGAGGCTTTCGATGCGGTCGGGCAATCCTTCCGCATCCACTGTCACAGTAACTCCATTTTCTGCGGTTGTATCACGTTCGTTTTTCTTATTTTCTTTTTCGGAAGGTATGATGCCGACTTCATCGCTTTCTTCTGCAAAAGGGGAAGGTGTCTTCGCACTTAATCGAACCAGATAGGGGCGGCTCATATCGCTGTATGCATGGTTCCATTCGGTGCTGCTGTACGTAGGATTGAAATCACGTTCTGAAACAAAATAGAGTAGTTTTCCGTCGGTGCTGAATTCAGGTTGGCTGCTATTGTACCAGGTATCCGTAACTGCGACGGTACGTTTCGTTTCCAGGTTATATAGGTTGATCACCGAAAATTCACGAGCCTTGCCCGGGAGGGTATACGCAATCCACTTGCTGTCCGGACCAAACGTATAGGAGGTGATGACTCCGTTGTCGCTATGTATCACAAGCTGTTTGGATCCGGATTGGACATCCACTGCATACAGATCCTGGCGACGATCGCCATACAGAATACGGCTGCTATTGGGACTCCACACCGGATTGAATTTATAGGCGCCTCCTCCTTTGGTTAATTGGCGGGCGGGTTCTGTACCATCCTGTTTTTGGATATACAGTTCATCTTCACCGGTTCGGTCCGAAATATAACTGATCCATTGTCCGTCGGGACTCCAGCCCACATTCCGGTCGTGTGCGCCACTGCTCTGTGTCAGGTTTCGCGTAACGCCCGTGTTGGCGGGTACAGTGTAGACATCACCTCTCGCACCAAATACCGCCCTTTTCCCATCAGGAGACAGATCCGCACTGTATACAAATCTGGACGCATCTACTTGTTTGGTACGGCCTGACGCAAAATCTTCGGCAATAACGATCGGCAGTTTTTTAGTCTGTCCGCTTATTAGGTCATGCCGATAGATGTATCCTGCATTTTCGAAGACGATGGCGTCGTCTCCGAGGGAAGGAAATTTAACGTCATATTCGGAAAAACCGGTTACTTTCTGTGTATGTCTGGTTTGCGTATCATATACAAAGAGATTGGCAATGCGGTCGCGGTCGCTTACAAAGTATATCTTGTTATGATAATACATAGGAAATACATCCTGGGCGGGATTATTGGTCAGGTTTTCCGTGTCGCCTGTTTTCGGGTCAACCAGCCAGATATCATCCGCCATACCCCCTCGGTAGTATTTCCAGGTTCTGAATTCGCGAAATACCCGGTTCATGGCGAGTTTGGTGCCGTCTGCATTAAAAGAAGCCCAGGACGCAACTGAAAAAGGTAATTCCTCACTCAAATCGCCGTCTAACGGCGCGAGATATAGCTTACCTTTAAACGCGTTGAATGAGGTGCCGCGCCCACGGTATATAACATGTTTGTCGTCTGGTGTCCACCCCATTACAATGTTATTGGGGCCCATGCGGTCGGCAATATCATCGCGATCGAGCGTAGCTGTATACGTAATACGCTTAGGGGTGCCCCCGGTTACCGGAATCACGAAGACTTCTGTATTGCCATCGTACTGTCCGGTGAAGGCAATGTATTTACCATCGTGACTGAAACGGGGAAACAATTCATAACCCGGATGGCTGGTCAGGCGCCTGGCGATCCCCCCATCGCTGGGGACCAAGTATAAGTCGCCTGCGTATGAAAAAGCTACTTGATTGCCACTGATGGAGGGGAAGCGCAATAGTCGGGTGGACTCTTGAGCAGTTGCCATCCACACGCCTGCCAGCATTGCAAGGAGTATCGTTAATTTTTTCATTTGGTTTCTTCTCTGTTGTAGCAATATAAGGTGCGAAGTTAAGGGAAATACGGGGCATAAAAAAACCGTCCCGACGTAGTCGGGACGGCCGCCCCAATGGGGTTAGGGGCTATCAACCTAAACCTACCCCTCACTAGCGAAAACGATGCCAAAATATCAGGATGAGGGTTGACTTATCTTTTTTTTTGCTGTTTTTTTTGATTTAAAGCTGATTGCGTGTTATTTTTCCTTTGATTAGGTAAAGTTTAACGATGGAGGTTTTTTCAATGACGGTATCCCCTTTATACTCGGGATTGCATCCCCGGAGGATAATCTTACTGCCATCACGGTGTTGATGCAGTAATTTTATCGTCACCATGCTGTTGCTCTGCTCGTCGGTCACTACTAAATACGCTTCTCCCCAAAGAATAACGTCCGGATTGGTAATCTCTTTGACAGCAATGATTTCGCCATTGATGAAACGAGGATACATACTATCACCATAGACGGGTAGGTATGCCGTACAGTCATTAAAGGGGCGGAAGTTGACGTAATACTCCGGTGCGGTTTCGTTAAATATATCCGTGGGCTGTGAAAAGTCCATGATATTGACATCATAGTAAGGTACATTCTCGTCTGCCGATTGCGTTGTCATCAGTTGATGCAGTTGCTTCCGTGGACGTGTCGCTAGTATTTTATCTCCTTTGCCGGTGTTGAGGTACACAGGATTGATGTTGTAATGGTCAATAATGTCTTTTGAGAGTCGTTTGCCCAGTTTTCGTTTATTGTTTTCGATCGAAGACCCATTGTTAAAAGCTTTCATGAGCGGGCCATAAAATTGTTCCACGGTCATTTCCAGTGAATGGCGGATTTCTTTTAATCGCGGACCGATTTCGGCGGATTGTAAGTCGATATTTTCTGAATGATTCCTCATGAGTATGTTATTTGACGTTTGAGGGCGATACAGGATATGAATTGATATAAAGTGGGCAAGGTACGAAAACCAAGGTAAAAAAGCTAATGTGAAAGTAATCAAAACGAGGGTTATTCTGATAGAGGAATTTTGTTTGTGTATCTTTGCCCCATATTGTATAAAAATTCAATCGTATGATTTTCAGAAAGTATTTTCTTTTCGGAGTAATGATGTGTGCATTCGGTTATGGGCCAGTTCAGGCGCAAAGTATTTTTGACCGGATAAAAGAGGCGGTAAAAGGCGATCAGAAAGAAAAGAGCCCGGATGATAAGAAAAATATAGATTTGACAGGGATATCAACCGGCGAGATGTCGGGAGCATTGAAAGAAGCGTTGAACATGGGGGTCAAGGAGGGGATTGCGAAGTTGGGTACGGAAGACGGCTTTTTTAAAAATGAATTGGTTAAAGTGCTTCTTCCCGAGAAACTGCGGAAAGTAGATGCTGCGTTACGGGGGATCGGCTTGGGAAGTTTGGCCGACCAAGGCCTTCTGCTACTCAACCGGGCGGCTGAAGACGCGGTGCAGGAGGGAGTGCCCATCTTTGCCAACGCCATTACATCCATGACGTTTGACGATGCTAAAAACATTCTGTTGGGCGACAGTATTGCGGCCACCAACTACCTCAAAGGGAAGACCACCGATCAGCTTTTTACGGCTTTTAAGCCGAAAGTCGAAGGCTCTCTCGGCAAAGTCGGAGCAGATAAAATCTGGGAACAGATTATCAGTAAGTACAATGGACTGACCCACCAGGATATTGAAACGGATTTGAATACCTATGTGACGCAGGAGACAATCAACGGCGTTTTCAAGATGGTTGCTGAGAAAGAAAGCAACATTCGCAGCAATTCTGTGTTTCGCACAACATCACTGCTCAAAAAGGTCTTTGGAGCGGTCAAATAATGACGTTGGCTCGCTTAATTCAGTATCTTAAGTAATTCCTTTGCGATGATTTGATTTCCCTTATCCGATGGATGCAGGCCGTCATATGTCATGGCAATGGCGTCCGTTGGGTAGGGATATTCATCTGTATCCGGATGGAAAGGAATTTCAGCATAAGCAGGATACCGGTACTTACGGTATTCGCCGGAAGCGGGTTCTTTCAACCATTTAAATTTTATCAATTTTTGGAAGGCCAGCTTGCGTTGGTGGTAGAGATCAACGACCTTGAATGCTTCTTGTCGTGCGATGGCACGGATCGTATCTGCAAATGCCTCCAATGTCTGTCCGTTTTTATTGGGTTTATAGGAACCCCATGCGTTATTTTTATAATCGTTTATATACACAAAATCGGACCGTTGCATGGGGGTGATGAAGACAATCTCAGCCTGCGGGTTTAAGCTACGCAGCTTATCGGTAATGATGCGGAATGCACCGCTTGTGGTGCCGGTACCCGAGTTGTCACGGTAGTCGGCTGTTGAACCCAGTGGAAGCCCGGCCCACCAGTCATTTGTGCCTAAAAAAACGGTGTAATAATCGGCCTTTTCGAGGCCCAGTTTGTCGATTTGTTCGGCAATGCTCACGGCGGTCCAGCCGTTATGTCCTTGATTAATATATCGGATGTTTGGGCATTTTTCGACGACTCGTGTCAGGTAACCTTTTTTAACCCGGTTTCCCGTTTCATCGGGGTGTTCATTCAGGTAGGTAATCGAGTCGCCCAATGCTAACCATGTCTCCTGTTTTTGGCCAAAGGAACAGCAAAGGAACACGATCAGTAAGTAAATAGAGGTAGTTTTCATCGTTTTTTATTGTGCGTTGTCAGTAGACGAACAAACGTACTAAAAATAGAATTCACTTTCCCATTTGTTTCCATTCCGATTATTCATTATCCTTGAGGATTATAAATCATACTCCATTTATGCAGGATACGAAGCATCATTTTTTGGTATTGGACGGCTTGCGCGGTATCGCCGCGTTGGCTATTGTCATTTTTCACTTCATGGAAATTGTTGAGGTCGACTATACCAAAAACTTTATTGGTCATGGTTTTTTGGCCGTTGATTTTTTCTTTTGTCTATCCGGTTTTGTGATTGCCTATGCATACGACGACCGTATCCGGGAAATGGGAGCGTTGGCGTTGTTGAAACGAAGGATCATCCGGCTGCATCCGCTGGTTCTTTTGGGGTCTGTTTTGGGGGTGTTGGCTTTTTTCGTTAATCCCTATGCCAATAATGCCTCCGACACCTATTGCGTTTGGCAGGTCGTCGTCTTATTCATCACTTCGGCATTTTTGATTCCTTATCCGGTGATGGAAGACCGCTATTTTAATCTTTTCGGATTGAACGCGCCCGCTTGGTCCTTGTTTTGGGAGTATGTCGCCAATCTGCTGTATGCATTCATTTTATACCGGATGAGCAAGCGTTGGCTGGCCGTTGGCGTTGCTGTGATGGCACTGTCACTTACGATAATCGCTTATCGCTCCGAGCTGCTTATGGGTGGGTGGAGCAAAGACACCTTTTGGGATGGCGGTATACGCATTGGTTTTTCCTTTCTTGCAGGCATGCTGATTTATCGGGCAAAGTGGGTCGCCAGGAACAGACTGGGTTTTTTGGGGCTTTCTTTGGTGCTGGCAGTGGCGCTGATGATGCCTTTTTTTACCCATAATTGGCTGATGGAACTTTTTGTGGTCATTATTCTTTTCCCGGGAATCATTATCTTGGGAAGAGGTACCCGTATTGAGGGGACTTTGACTTCGCTATGTTCTTGGTTTGGTAAAATCTCCTATCCTCTTTATATGACGCATTATGCGGTGATGTGGATGTTTGCTGGGTATAATGACAGCGAACCCGATCCCGGGCAGCGGGCGCTCGTCATCGTCATCGGTACGTTGCTGTTATTGGCATTTGCCCATATCGTAATGAAATGGTTTGATACGCCTGTCCGCCGGTACTTAACGAAGCGATTTACAAGCTAACAGGGGGTAGAACTGATCAAGCCCGACCCAAAACCTGATGTTATACGCCTTCTACCAGCGTTAAATGTCCATATAGCGAAGTTAACAGTGTACAGGGGTCGATGTCGATTGCTTTTGCGATCAGGTACAGTTCATCGGCCCGTAATTTTGCTGATAGATTGAGTGTTAGTTCGTTCATCCGGGCCTTGCTGAGTCCCGTCCGACGTGCTACCATGGATTTATTAACGGATCGTTTGGATAGAATTTCGCCTAATGAGGTCATTTTATTTGAATATTTGTTTGGATAAATTTACAAAAAGTATAGAAAAATTGAATATTTAATTGGTCAATTGAATTATTAACTATATGTTTGTATAGAAAATCTATACAAATAATATGGAGTATTCAACGGTTAACATTCAAACCCTCGTAAAGCGGCTCACCAGCCGCTTAGATCTACACCGTATTTTTTTAGTTGCTTATCCCTATCTCGAAGAAGAACGGCAACATCTATTGTTGATTGTCAATCCGGTGAAGGGGCTGTCACCCAAAACAATGGCTCCTCTTGTGTCGTTATGTCTGTCGGACTATGAAGAATTTTCTTTTGACCTTGTACTTACGGGGGAGTGGCAAAACCAGCTGAGGCAGGGAAGCCTCTATTATACCTATGCCTCGCTACCGCATCATGAGCTGTATGCCAGCACAAAAAAGGGGAATCCGCTGTTTTCACATCGAACCGTCACCGGATTGCTGGAGCTTGCAATGCTTAACTACGAAAAGTGTCGTAAAAGTTCGGATGAATTTCACGTAGGGGCTGTTAACTTCGTGGCAAAGGGCGATTATGGTCAGGCAACGTTCATGTTGCATCAATTTCTGGAGTTACGTGTCAAGGGATTTCGGGCAGCGGCCGGGATAAATAGCGGAAAGTCGCACAACATTGAACACCTACTGAAAAGTTTGCGTGGTGTTGCGCCGCAGCTACAGACGATTTTTCCGTATGTAGGGGCTTCGTTCGACCTATGCCGCCTGCTGGATCAGCGTTATACCAAAGCTAAGAAGCATGAGCCGGTAGCGATTACCCAGGGGGAATTTGAAATCGTGCTGGCAAAATGCGAGCATGCTGCGGCCGAAATGGACCAGATGGTTACCATGATGGTTGATCGGATCACGGTTTACCGAGCGCAACTGCCGAAGGAGGCTGAAACACAATTCCTCCACACCGCTGCCCCCACAACACAAGTTGTTTGTGAAGACTTCGCTGGTTTTCCGTGGCCCGTCTCCTATAAACAGGATGCGAACACCCTGTTGGACACGCTCAGGAAACAGCATAACCCCGAGCAGATTATCTTACTGAATTATCACGTCGGTGGCTTTTCGGGGATCAGTCCGTTTCGGCAGCCGCTAGCAGCCGAGCAACAGGGAGCTAAGGTAGAGCTTTACCTCATTGTGCTGATGAAAAACAAGGGACCTTTCCACTTTAGGTGCATGCGGGTGGGGATGGCCAGCGCGATGGTTGTATACATGAGTGTCAAGGACGTGGAAAAGAAGTTGGCCAGTGGGAATCGATTTGCATGCACCTGGTGGAAAAAAGGAACGGTGCTGCGTTGGAAGTCGACATTCAACCCAACATTCCATATGGCAGCGATCGATTGGAAAGCGCTGCATCGCGATGTAAAAACCCGATGGCAGCACACAAAGGCGAGCATGGTAAATCTCAATGAAGTCATCCAGCGCATGCCGGCGCTTACGCTTGACACGGGATCGCTGTTATTACGCAGTCTACTGGAAATGGGGATCACCAGCTACCTGCGCTGTGCGGTCGGTTATATTCCCGATCGGATCAACTTGGCCGAGCTGATCGATTGGAGTGGGATGATTGGACGGAAGGTGATGGACTTCACGTATCCTGCCAACCAAAAGGAAGAAGCGTGCCTATATTTTATCCTGAATCCGGAGAGCGTTTGGCAGCAGGATGTCGCAATGTCCTTGTCTACGGCAACGCAGGCCTTATATCGCGACAAGGCAAATGAACTGATTGCTTTTTTCGATGGGCTGTGCACAGAGGTGCTGACCGGACTACAGCGGAAAATGGAACATGCGGAAACAACCGAATTATTGGGAACACGTTGAGGAAGGTGATCAACAAACAACATTGAGATGAAATCAATAATGACGTCGTATGCCGGTATGCTCGACCGTAGCGGCTTCGAGCAATGGTACAACTATGTAAGACAACGTACCTCGTATGGCTATGAAATGGAGGAGGTATCGTTTTTAATGAGCAGGTCACCCTTCTATTTTCCGGATTTTGAACGGTTGGAAGTAGGTACGAAAATCACCCCGGAAGATGAGACGGTACTATCGGAAATCTTTCGTGAGCCGTATGTTGGGAAGTTGACTTTTGACAAAGAGCAGGGGGGTACTTTTGAGAAGCGGATGATCCGGGTGTGGCTCGAAGAGAATTCGGGAAAGATCAGCTATCGCATTGCGATCCCTTGGAAAATAAAAGGGCAAGAAAACATCGGTCACCTGAAGCTGCGTGAAGAAAAGCGAAATGTTACGGCTAAGGAGGAGTCAGAAATCAGACACCGTGTTGGGCTTGCTTTAAATAAACTTATACAAGGCAGTTTTTTCCGTTGCAATCGACCGGTACTGGAAATTTATAACGAGGTGGAAGAACGTTGCCAATGGCCGTCATGCCTGCGGCCCGCACATGTTAAACGAGCACTTTATCAAGAGCTTGGAGCAGGAAATCTTTTGCTGCGAACCGTAAATGGTCGATTGTCTTTTTCGGGGATAAGCGAGTGATTAACCTGGAGGATAACGATATGACGATGCACAATCCGGCACACCCCGGAGAATTATAAACGGTAGACAAGCGTCACCTGAAATGGCTATAAAACTGGCCACTGGATTAGGTTCAACCCCGGATTTTTGGCTCCGTGCACAAGAGAATTATGAATTATTTCAAGCCCGGATGAAAGTCGATACAGGACATATCCGTTCAATCTAACGCTTCAATAGACTGGATGGAAATTCCCGAAAAACAATCGTCCATACAGCCATTGGGTACAAAACCCGCAGAAGAAATCATACCGTTATTGTTTGCCTCAAAACTGACCTGGGCATCATCCCGCTTTTTGAGCCATTGGGTACGGGCAGTCTGATATATCTCGTCCAATGTCTGTATACGGCTGGCAGGAGAAGACTCGTGGATCCCTAATTCGCTTTCGGCTTCCGTCCATTGAAGTGTTTCGATGAATGTATGGCCCTCCTGTTCCAATAGCTCCTCTGTGACCGGACCGAGTCCTTTCAGCAGCTCGTTAAGCGAAGCATCATCCCAGCCCGTCTCCGGCATCCATACGCTGTTGAATGTCTTATAGTGGAAATCGCGTTGTACCACCCTGCCTTGCTTTACCGTGATGGTCGTAAGCCACGATGAGCCGGTCCATGTAGCTCCCGACGCTTCATAACGATAGCTGTTTCCACTGGCCGCTTTAAAATTCAGCCAAGCCTCATAGCTCCGATCAAAGCGTTTCTCGTGCTCGATGTCTTCCTTTTGGCAGGCATTGAAAGCGAAGCCGATCAGTAGAAGAATTGGATATAGTTTATGCATCGTTGGTGTTTTGAAAGGAAACGCAGTCCGGTGTGTTTTTGCTACACCCCGATTGGAAAATAACGAAGTGATGGCGCGGGTGACCGGAAAAAGTTATCTTTGCCGCATGAATGATAAGCTGATAGCCAGAGCGAACGGAACATGCGAATTATGTGGCAAAGAAGCCGAATTGGAGGCCTATACCGTTGGCCCCGATTCGTATACAGATAATGAAATAGCGGTTTGTAAATCGCTGGTTGGTCAGCTTACTGGTGCGGAACCACTC